>Ga0129301_1000012_pt1 | contig 81279 bp, 66 predicted proteins | sample ConPoolayeHmetaG_FD_94489 | JGI IMG/M metagenome (GOLD analysis project Ga0129301, IMG submission 94489) | Hot spring microbial mat communities from California, USA to study Microbial Dark Matter (Phase II) - Cone Pool mat layer H metaG ...
CACCCCCGCAGCTAGACCAGCGGCTCCACCCCAGAGACCGCCCACGCCACCTACGAGGCTACAGACCCCGGCCGCGACACCGACGGTGCCAACGGCCAGGCCACCGGTGCCGGGCCGGCGCCCGACCATCGAGGAAGGTGCGGCAAGACCCTACCCGCCCGAGAAGCCAGGTCCCTCAAAGAAACCGGAGAGACCGCCGGCCGAAAGCATCTCCGACAAGGTGAAGAGGATCTTCAGGCGCCGGCGCGGCGGGCTGTGAGCAAACCCCGCGGGCCGGGTCTGACCCCGTTACTGGCAGGCCGTAGCTGGCTGTGATATTCCCTTATTTCGCCTCGGTCAGCCGCATACGATATATATTCGAAATTTGAGGAACCTTCGCCGAATGGACCGGGCGCGGGCTCTCTTCGCGGTTTGCATCGTGGTCGCAATGGGCCTTTCCTCTGCCTTGACAGCTCTAGCCCCCCCGGTCCCGATCACCCCGCCTCCAGACTACCACGTTGAGGAGGGGATATGGATCAAGGACCACGCATCGCCTGCAACGAGCTGGAACCAGTATACCTCGGTGGCGAGTTGCCTCAACCTCTCAAGCTCAACATCGACCCTAGACATCGCATACGTCATCAGAAGTCCGAACCCAGACCTAACGCTGGCGGTGACCTTCGCCCTTTACCGCAACTCCGATACCAGGGAGAGGTTTTTGGACAACGGAACCCTCCTCACGCGGGCGCGAATGAAAGGCGGCGCCATGGGGATGGAAACGGATGAGCCCGTCAGGCCTTTTTGGGTTAGCTCCCTGACGAAGACGGAACCGGAGCGGTTCGAGGGCCATTGGTACTATCTCGTCCTGACGACCTTCGATGCTGCGGGGCATTCAGGCGTCTACCAGCTCAGGGTCAACGTTTCCGGGATCTCAGGGGGTTCCTCATGGGACGAGCCAACCGGCAACCCGAGAGTGCCCTGGATCTTCTTCCGCGTCCCATCGGGAGCCGAAACCTCGGTATCGGCCTCCAAGCCAGGGCCGTTGCGCGCGGCCTGCTTGTGCAACGTAGTCGGATCCGGGTTCCCAACGAACGGATCGGATCCATACCCCTGCGAGATCTTCATCGACTCCGTGAGTTGGCTGAACGGAAGCTGCTACGGAGGCCGCTTCGTCCGGCGGAACGTCCAGATCTGGAGGTGGCTGGAACCCGGCGTCCACATCCTCAGGACCGTCTGCGCCGAAACCGAAGCCTTCGCAGAGTTCCAGACCCATCAGTGGGACGCCGAGTTGGAGGTCACCCCAAACGCCACGGTGCCTGGCGGGAGGGCCATCTGCATCGTGGGGCGCGGCTTCCCCGTCAACGAATCCTATTCCATCTACGTGGGCGAAATCTCCGTGAACTCGACCCCGATCCTTTCCGGTGCGATCTCGGCCTTCGGGAACTTCTCGGCTTGCTACCAGTTCCCGCGGAACAGCCCACTTGGCCCGCAGGAGATAACCGCAACCGCACCCCAGGTCTCCGGCCCTCCGTCAGCGACGGCCGTAGTCGTCCTTGACCCATGGTCGGTGAACCTCACGGTGACGCCGCTCAAGTTCCGTCAGGGGGGCTGGCTGGACATCAATGGAAGCGATTACCCTTCCGGGTGCATCTTCGAGATATCGGTCGACAACGTGAGGATATACCAAGGCGTCGCGGATGAGAACGGGACCTTCTACCATCGCGCCTACACGCTGGACCCCCTCTTTTGCCCAGGCCTGCACATCATCTCGGCCAACGCCACCGACTATGCTGGCTCCGCGTGCGGGCGGGTTGAGATTCAGGTGCTGCAATACGACGCTATGATATCCGTCCATCCTGCGACCACGCACCCGGGCACCTTTGTCACCATCGACGGCGAAGGATTCCCGCCTAACGACTTCATCCACATCCGGCTTGACGGCCATCTCCTCAGCCAACTGGTTAGCACCTCGAACGGGTCGTTCCACGTGATCTGCAGCCTGCCAAGCAACTGCTCCCTGGGCCCACATGCCCTGACGGCCATTGCACCCAGGTTCGGCGGCCCCCCATGTGGGAAGGCCACGCTCGACCTAGTCCAGTGGCCGTTGCAGGTGACGCTGGATCCCGCAGCTCCCCACCCCGGGGGTTGGATCCGAATTGCTGGGCGCGGGCTGCCTCCCCAAGCTACCTACGAAGTCCGCTTGAACGGTTCGCTCATACTGAACGCCACGACGGGACTTGGTGGCGAGTTCGATCGGGCCCCGTCCTTGCCACTCGACATTTCGCTGGGGACAGGCCTTCTAGACCTGGTGGTCCCGGGCTACACAGGGCCACCAAAGGCAAGCTTCATGCTACAGATCGTGGACTGGTCGCCTTCGATCCAGCTTCTCCCAACCAGCCCGCGTCCGGGCGAGGCGCTACAGGTTCTTGGAAGGGGGTACCCGAGAAACTCGCCGTATGCTATAAGCCTGGACGGCGCATTGGGGTGTGAAGGGACTTCCCTGGCCGACGGAACATTTGGGGTATACATCTTGCTTCGCAGCAACCTCAGCATCGGGACCCACCAACTGAACATAACCTTCGCCTTCCCAGGGTTCCCTCCCACGGCCGTCGATTTCCCCGTGGAGCCTTGGAGCCTCTCGCTCAGCGTCTCCCCACAGTCTGGGCCACGCGGGACTGCGGTCAACCTCCAGGTTGAAGGATGCCCCCCGCTCTGCCAAGCCTCGATCTTGTGGGATGGCAACGAGGTCAAGCGCGGCAATTGCACGATATGGGGGACTCTCGCAGAGAGCATGGTGCTCGACTTCCAGGCAGATGAGACCTACCACACGATCGTGGTCAGATGCGAAGGCGATTGGGCCGAGCCGCCCGAGGCATACGCCTACTTCTGGTTCGGCAGCCTTGTGCCAACGATCAGCATATCTGCCTGCGACGATGAAGGAACGCCCAGATCAACTTTCTTCGTGGGCGAAACCGTCTACGTGAAGGGGATCGGCCTTCCGCGCTTCGTCGATGCCTGGCTCTACCTTCTGAACGGATCCCAACCTTCCGGGCAGCAGGAAGCTGTGGTCGTGCACACCGACTCCCTGGGATGCTTCGCGGTCAAAATTCTGGACAGCGCGCCGCTACGTGGAGAGTTCGGTCTCTGGTTGGATGTCAACCGCAACCGTCATTTTGATGCAAACGATGTCTGGCTTCAGCCCGCGTTCATGTGCAGACCCCGGCCCCAGCTCGCCATCGCCCGGTTCGAGCCTTCCAAGGCTCTCGTCACGCAGGGCGAGACCGCAAGCATGCTCATCACAGTCCAGAATAGGGGTTTGGAAACCGACGACGCATTGATCCACGTGCTCTACGGGTCCCTCGAGATAGCGACGCTCCAGGTTTCCTCGCTGGCAGCGGGATCGGAGAGGTCCATCAGCGTAGACTGGGACACCGCATCCACAGCGCCAGGCAGGTCGGCCCTGGTCGCCAAGATCGATCCTGCGCCGGGTGAGATCGAAATCTTAGACAACGAGTTCGATTTCGGGCCCTTCACCATAAGACCGGCCCCTGACATCAGCGTTCTCTCGCTGGAGCCTAGCACCCGGCGGGCCAAGGCAGGCTCGGTCATAACCTTCAGTGCGGCCGTGAGAAACTCGGGCGGTGGCTTCGAGACATTTGAGCTCCAAGTCCTTTGGGGGGAGGAGGTGGTTGCATCGCGAACCTTGAAGCTGCCGGCTGGAGCGACGGTGATGGAGGAGTTGGAGTGGAACACCATCGACGTCAAGCCGGGCGAGAGGAGGATACGCCTGAGGACGGCACCCATCCCCTACGAGAAGAACCCATCGGACAACGACCTAGTGTCCGGCACGATCGCGATCCTGCCACCCAACACGCCACCCCAGCCGCGGCCGGGCGAAGAGTACCGGGGCATATGCGGCATACCGCTCAAGTTCGACGCTTCGGCCAGCACCGACGACGAGGGCGTCGTAACCTTCGTGTGGGACTTCGGGGACGGGTCTTCGGGGACGGGAATGGTCGCCACACATACGTATGCGAAGGCAGGCAGATACCTCGTCCAACTGAGCGTCACCGACAGTGAGGGAGCGGCATCATCTGCCTCCACGATCGCGAACGTATTCGAACCGTCGGAAGTCAAGGTCTGGTCGGCGGACGCCTCCGGGAGGGCCAAGAACCAGTTCTACTTAAGCGAGGAAGTGTACGCAACGGTCTGCAGCCCCGCCCCCTACAACGCTTCCCTGTACATCGTGATCCGGGAGTCCCTGCAAGAGGGGCAGGCCCTGGAAGATGTCTCCGGCGCTCCTGAGTGCCTAGTGATGGCCGGCAACGTGACAGTGCTTGCGTGGGGCGGAGGCCTGTGTGAGGGACGGTACGAAATCGTGCTTGACCTGAATGCGAACAAGAGATTCGAGCCCATGTTCGACCCCGAATGCTCTTTCCTCGTCGTACCGCAGAATGGTTTGGGGGTTGCATTCGTCCTTGCATTGGTGCTCCTCACGAGGGCATGGGCGCGAGTCGGTTCAGGTGTCCGGCGATGATCGATCGAAGCGCGGTGCCATTTTGCGCGGAGACGATCTTTCCCATCCAGAGGCCGCACTTGCTCCCTTTCGTGCCGGTTGATACCAGATAGAGGTTGGTCCGTATGCCCGCACGAACTGCCAGGAGATTCGCGATTCCCTCTGCCCTTTCAGCCGCCTTTCTGCTCGCTCTGGCACTGCAACTTGGCCGGGGCGGCGGGGGGCAGGCAACCACCTCACTCTCCGTGACGGACCAGTTGGGCCGCCCGACGCCTTTCTTCCTTTGCGGCCAGAACTCAACGAGGCGCATCACAGCGAGGCTGATGATAACGTTGCCGGAAGGATCCTATATGCCGGTCCAGTATGCCACCTTCAAGTGGCGCACCCACGACGGGAGGACGGTGGAAGAGGTCAACAGGAGCCTGACGTTCATCGTCCCCCGAAGCTTCATCAGCGAAACGACGATCGATGCAAACCTGTCAAGTTTCCCGCCCCTCGAGCGTTCGTACTCGGTGACCGCCCAGGCGGGGCCGTATCAAGCATCGATGGAGTTCCACGTCTGCTCAAAGCCCGACCGGCTTGTGATGCAGCAGGACTTCCAAGAGTGGCCGCAGAGCCTCCTTCCCCCGGACTGGATCGTCGAGGCTCCTGGCTACCCGGGCGGCCAATGGATCGAGGAGCTCGCTTTCGAAGGCGGCAACCGAGTGCTCAGGATGACCAGCTACAGGCTCCATGAGGCCCGCCTGGCCCATCGTGTCAACATATCCTCGGATCATATCCAGTTCAGCTTCAGGGTTAAAGTCTGGGAGGAAGTTGACCTCAACGCATCGGAGCCAGCCGTGATGGCCTTCGGAATCGTTGCCGGCGGGAAGGCCTGCCCGCTGCTTAGGCTCGGCAAGGAGGAGGTCCTCCCCTTCGGGCTCCCTTACTACCAACGGAAATGGACGGACATCGACGTGTTTCTGGATCTCGGAACCGCCAACTCAAGCTCCAGCTGTTACATCGATGGCGTCAGAGCGGGCATGACGAGGTTGGCGCCGATCAAACCGGAGGAGATCGACCGAGTCTACTTCCTTCTGGAGGGCACGAGCTACTACGTCGCCCAGATCGACGACCTCCTTTTCCAAGAATACCGCCTAGCCACGGGCTCGCCGTACCACCCGGCGTCCACGACGATGGACGTTTGGCCCTCGCACGGGCAGTGGTTTGACCCGAGCAGCTTCGTGGTCAGGTACCGTATCGAGGTCACGCCGAGGATGCCTTCGAACCCTTATCTGGAGGTTGAGAAGCTGCGGATCGAGCTGTGGAACTCCACGTCCCGGCTCGGCATCCTCGGAACAACGAGCTGGAACGGCTCAACCCAGCAATCCTCTCCCTGCGAGGTCTTCACCCACAACTTCGTGTGCGCCATACCGTCAAGCCTGATCGACGCCAGGAGGATGGACGGCGGCGGTTTTCATGGGCAGTACGTGCTGAAGTCCGAGGTCGACAGCCCGTCTTTACCCCTTGCAAGAAAGACGCTGACCTTCCAAGTCGATGACCCCTTGGAGGCATACTTCTCCCTCTGGCGTGGAGGACCTAGGCTGCCCCGCACGGTCCTGGAGCGTGCCCCCATGAACATATCCCTCAACGTGGAGTTCGACCCCCGGCCTGGCCCGGGCAACATCAATGCGCCTTTCACGAACAAGACGTGCGTCTTCCGTTGGATTGATCCGGAGGGACGAACCATAAGGACAGCAAGCTCGCCGATGAAAACCGACCCCACATACCCCTCCAACAGGTCATGGGCGTTCGATTCGCTCCGGATCGACGGCAACTCAACCCTTGGCACATACTCGTGCCTGGTGGAGGCAACGTGCAACTCGGGGTACGCCGTTCGGGAGCGCTACAGCTTCATCTTGGTCGTGAGGGAAGGGCCGCTGCTCGGCCTGGGCGTCCTTGCGTGCTCTGCGTCAGCGCTCGTCCTGCGAAGGCGCAGAGGCACGGGTCAAGCCGACGGCAAGAGCTCAACCGAAAAGAAAAGATAGTTGAGCTTCTACGCCGCGAAGCGTCCGTGAGTTACCCGTCACACAGGCCGCGTCCCCAGTGCTGGCCGTGCATCATGGACATCTCCCTAGCAGCTCTCGACAGGGCCACGAATGATGAGAAGACCAAGTTTGACGCAATGCGCGAGATTGCGGTAGCGATGGCCCGCAATCTTTCGCAGGAGAGCAACCTTCCGGTCGTGAGCACCAGGCTGTTCAGGATGATCGCGGAGCGCACGGGGAACCCGGATCCCTTCCGGGAGGAGAAGTTGAGCTGCAACCGCGTCGCGCTGCCCATGGCGGAGCGGCTCTCAAGAGAAATCCTGCAGATCGACGACCCCGTCGAGAGGTTGAGGTCAGCTGCGCTGGCCTCGATCGCCGGCAACACCATGGACCTTGGAACAAGCGGCCACTCCTTCGACCTTAAGCACCTCGACGAGGAGTACCGCAGGACGGTCGAACAGGGCCTCGCAATCGACAACACGCCGGATCTGCTTTTCGAAGTTGACCGCTGTGAGGATGTGCTCTATCTTGCTGACAACGCCGGGGAGATCGCATTCGACAAGATCCTCGTCCAGGTCATCTCGCGGCTCGGGCCGGCAGTGACGGTAGCAGTCAAGGGGGGCCCAATCTCAAACGATGCAACCCTTGAGGATGCCGCGTACGTCAAGATGGACGAGGTAGCGAGCGTGATCACCACGGGGACCGCGCATCTCGGAATAAATCTTGGTGAGTCGTCCGATGAGTTCATTCGCGCCTTCAGGTCCGCGGATCTCATCTTGAGCAAGGGCCAGAGCAATCTCGAGACGATCTGCCACGACGGTCCATCAACGCAGCCCGTCGCTTTCGTGCTCAAGGTCAAGTGTCAGCCCATAGCCATGGCTCTCGGTGCCAAGCTAGGGGACAACGTCCTGAAGATCGCTCGCCCCCCAGGCTGACCGCGGCCCGAGCCCGGATTCAGACCGGAGGTGCGCTTCGTCAGGCCTTCATTCTGTCGAGAAGGGCGATGTAGACCTCGCCGACTTTGCGCCCCGTCCCTGTGAGCGCATACTTGTTCTCGCCCGGGACCGGGACTATCAGGTACTTCCTGACGAGGCTCTGTATTATGTGTCCGAAGTATCGGATCTTCTTGCCTATGCCGTCCTCTATGTCGCCCCTGGACAAAGGCTTTTTGGCCCTGGTTATGTAGGCCAGCACCTCTCTCTTCAAGAAGGTCCTTCCGCCGTATTCAAGCTTGGGGGAGATGAGTTCGATCGACCAGCTCTTCTGGCTCTCCCCCAGCGTGAACCGGCTCGAGACCTTTATGCGGGTTGATGACACCTCGACGTCGACGTTCTCATATTCGTATTGGTTTATCTGGTCTATCGTCTCCTCGCACGCGCTCTCGAGCTCGGCCAACTCGGCAGGGTCCGCCTCCCCGGATCGCCCGGCCTCTATGAGGAGGCTCCTAAGCCTTCTGACGTAGGATGAAGGGTATTTGGGGAAGTGGTTCCTCCTCATCCCATTCTGGACCTCTGCGATGATGGCGTCTATGTCGTCCTTCACATCCGCATAGCTGCGCGCCGTGAGGCGGGTGGTCAGGATCGTCAGGAGCCTGAAATAGTCGGGCCGATAGTAGGAGGGACGGTACGCCATCATCTGGGACCTCATCCTGTCGAGCTCCGCCCTGAACTCGTCTCGATCCTTCTTCCGGAGACGCTTGGCCTTCTCCAGAACCTCCCTCTGGATCTCCAGGTACGAGGCGCTGCCGGGGGGAGTCCTCTGAAGCTGCTTGAGCAGGGAGATGATCTCCCCCTTCTCTGTGACCATCACCACCCTATTAGACATGGCCCTTTTTTAGTATTGGTGCTCAAAAAACGCGCCATCTGAGGTGCGATGAGCCCGCCCACGGCATTCTTCCACGATGGCTTGTACTTCGAGGTATCCGAAGGAACCTATGAGCCGGCCGAGGATAGCCTCATGCTGCTTCAATCGGCCCTCTCCCTAACCCCAAGGCCCAAGCGGGCATTGGAGATCGGAACCGGCTGCGGCCTGGTCGCCATAATGCTCGCCCGGTCGGGCTGTCCCTTCGTCGTGGCAACCGACGTCTCGCCCCGCTCAATCCGATGCGCGAAGGCAAACGCCAAGAGGCTAGCCCCCGGCGTCCACCTGATCGCCTGCGATATGTTCTCGGCAATCAAGGGATCATTCGACATGGTCCTCTTTAACCCGCCCTACCTGCCAGTGGAGAGGGGTGCGGGAGAGGATGCGGCCTGGGCAGGAGGAAGGACGGGGCGCGAACTCATCGACCTTTTCATCGCCGGAGTGAACCCCCACCTTAACAGAGACGGGTCTGCCCTGCTCGTGCAGTCATCCCTAGACGGCCTAGGCCGCAGCCGAGCGATGGCCGTCCGCAGCGGCCTTGGCTTCGAGGTCCTACAGACCCAGAGCTTCTTCTTCGAATCCCTGTACGTCGTCCGGCTCGCTAGGCCACGATGAGGCCAAGCATCTTCTTCCCGGTCGCGCGCTTCATCTCGAGGGCCATCCTCTTGCCCATCGACAACCCAGCCTGGTTGTAGAGGGTGTTCCCGTACTGTCCTCCTATCCCGATCGCGCAGTTGGTGCCACCCCCCAAGGCGCGTCTCGATGTCCTGACAGACGAACTCAAAGTCCGTCGCCTTCTTGCCCTCTGCAACGTCGTACACGCCCACGCTCGCGCCCTGCAGGATCGGTTTCTCCCTGAAAGTGATTAGGGTTTGAATGCAGTACGCTCCGATCATCGGCTCGTTGTAGATCTCCAGGCAAGCCTTCTCGAATTTGTCTGCGATCGGGTAGATCAACCTGAGCAGAGATTCGCGCAGGCTTTCCAAACCGTGCGCAAAGGTCTCGCGGTACCTGCTTTGCGACCAGTCGCACTTGATCTGGTCCTTGGCGTGCATCCTAGAGATCCCGTCGTAGGTCGTCTCGTAGCGGATGTCCACCGAGATGAACTGGGTTCCCAAGGACCCGGTGTAATACCTGCTCAGCTTCCCCATGTCGGCAGCGTAGACCAGCCTTCTCATTCCGAAGGCCCTAGCACCATCCATTATGTCCAAGGCCGAGTGGCCGCCCAGAACGAGGCGCAGAGGCTCGGAGCAGTGCCTAGTGATCTCCTGCATCTCCTCTCTTCGAATCATCTCTTGCCTACTCCTTCACTACTCTTACGAACTCCATGGGTGGTCTCGCCTACCACGGTGCCGTCGTGATCGATGACCCAGATGCCCGAGACTCCCTCCTAGAAGATCTTTCTCGCGACCTCGAATATCGAGTCTTGCGACCCGACCGTGATCGGACTCGTCATATACTCTGAAATGGCTCTGGGTTTCTGGGTGGAGATGAGATCAGCGACGCTCCTAAGGAGGTCCATCACCGTTATCGTCCCGACCAGCCTCTTCCCATCGAAGACCGGCATCCTCCTCACCCCGCGGCAGACGAGCGAGAACGCCTTGCCCAAATCGTCATCAACGCAAAGCGTATGGCGCACCTTTGTGGACAACCTGAACGCCTTTAGCGAGGTGATGGAGCCCAGCCTATCCCAAAGCTGGGAACGCCTTTCGCCGATCTCCCTCCAGTACTCCATCCGCCTGCCGAGGACCCCCTCCTTGCGCAGGTGGTAGTAAATTGACTGGAAGCGAACGCCCCTCGACTGGGCGATGCGTCGGGGCTCTCGCCGGAAAGGTACCGATCTCTCATCTCGTGTATCCGGGAGGGCGACACCACGGATTCTGGGCCGAGCGTACGTCAATAGGGGTTTTCATACGGGCGTATAGACCCCGAACCTATGCGCGACCTCCTCCCTGAACAGTTCATATCTCTCACGGTAGTGAGGCACTATATCCTCTTCTGGCCATACCTCCGCGTCGATCCTGACCATCCGACGTGCGGCCCGCGCCAAGCCAACCCTGAGGTCGGACGAGGCGGCAAGGATTGCCACTCCCATGGCGGCTTCGGGAACGGCGGGTCTAAGCACGCGTCTGGAAAGAACGTTTGCTCGGATCTGAAGCCAGACGCCGCTCTTCGCGCCTCCCCCGGCCGTGTAGATCGCCTGCCCCACGCGCGCCCCCAGAGCCTGCATGGTATCGTAGGCCATCCTTTCGAGGTACGCGACGCCTTCCAGATACGAAGCATAGCGCTCCACCTCATTCCTTGGCTGGCCCACTAGGAATCCCTCGGCTTCCGGGGCAACGAAGGGAAACCTCTCCCCCCTTCTTGCTAGGGGGTAGGCAACGAGTGGCGTTGGCACGATTTTGGCGGCCTCCCGGTCTAAGGCCTCAAGGTCCGCCCTGGGGAATGCCTTTCTCAGACATTCTCCCCCCGTATTGCTTGCGCCGCCTGGCATCCAGAGGCGCTCGGGGTGAAGATGGCTGTAGATCCTGCCCTCCGGGTCCTTCATCAGATTCTCCGTCACGCCCTTCATCACAAGAGTTGTGCCCAGCGTGGTCTCCCAATCGCCCAACCCTGCCGCGCCCGATGCTATCTGGGACGCACATCCGTCCGTGAGTCCAGCCAGAACAGGCGTTCCCTCCGCCACCCCCGTCTCACCTGAGGCCCGGGGTGTCACGTGCCCGATCACCTGCCCGGGCGGAACGACCTCCGGCATCTTCTCGGGCGGTATCCCGATCTCCTGGAGGAAATCCGGCCACCTGTAGTCGATGAGGTCGAAACAGCTCTTCAAGGCGTTCGTGTGATCGGTGTGCCGCCATTGACCGACCAGCTTGCCCGACACGTAGTCCGCGGCATGGACGAAGGTTTCGGCCGACTCGAAAAGGGCCCTTCGGTTCCTCCTGAGCCAAACTAGCTTCGCAACCGCGAAGGAGGCGTTTATCCTGTATCCGAGTTTCCGCTCTAGGTCCCGTCCTGCCTCGGATGCGATCGCCGCCGCCTCCTTTGCCCTGCCATCGTTGTACATGATGGCGTTTCCGAGAGGCCGGCCCTTGCGATCCACAGCAAGGATAGTGCCCGATGTTGAATCGACGCACACGGCGGCAACCTTCTCATGCACTGGACGGATGGCGGTCCGGATCGACCGCCTCACGCAGGGCCACCAACGCGCAGGGTCCTGCTCGGACCAGCCTGCAGGCAAGCCGCCCACGTCGGCGTCCAGGGGAACGCTTGACGACGAGATGACAACACCGTCCTCTCTCACCGCCATGGCACGGCATCCCTGCGTGCCCAGATCGATTCCCAGATAGACTGCCATTCGCATCCCCAGGGGGGCCTCCGGAAATATTAGGTTTACCTGGGGTCAAAGCTGAGAGTGTCGAGCTGCCGATGCCGCCCGGGCAGAGAGGCAGAGAGCACCGTGCCTCCAGACGGAGCGGCAAGCTTGCGGGAAAAAAGAGGGGGAACCGTGAGGTTCGCCCCTGTGCGGCCCCCTAGGTGGTCGTCTTGTCGGAGCTGACCCCTAGGATGCCGATCTCGTTGCACAGCGACAGGTTCGCGTTCACGACCTCGAGGGGATCGCAGATCGTGATGGTCGATACGTAGGACACGGCAAGGAGGGATCGTTTGATCGGTGACGTGCTCGTGTTACCATTTTGATAGATGAGGACGCCGATCTTGTAGCGCTGGCCGGGCTGCAGGTTCGATGTGTCCAAGGCCAGATTCAGCAACCTGCGGTCTCCGGAGTTGATCGTGGCGGTCATGCTGGCACTCTCGCCTAAGGGCTCGGCTGGTACGAGTGAGCCTGGCCTGACTGCCACGAGCTCTGCGATGATCTTGTGCTGACGGTTGTCCCTATTGGTCAGGGTGACGTTCACCTCATCCAGCATCCCGCGGGCGAAAAGGTTGCCATCCGTCTGGACGTCAATTCCAATGCCCCTCTGGGCGCTCAGCGCAACCAGTACCAACCCGGATACGACAAGGAGGGCAAGAAGCTTCTCGATTTTTCCCAGAAAAAGCACCTCCGGTCTCTGTTGAGCGAAAAAGACGAAATCGGTATCGCGCTGCTTCCCGGAAAGATATTTAAAAAAGTTCAAGGAGCCCGTCTCAAGAGGGCTTGTAGGGATCCTGTCTGCTTCTCCGGAGGGCCCTTCTTGGCCGACTTTAGGAAAATCGAGGCGAAGTGGCACGAACGCTGGAAGGATGCGAGGATCTACGAGGTTGACCTCCCAAGGAGGCCCAAGCTGTTCGTCACCGCGGCGTATCCCTACCCCAACGGCTTGATGCACCTTGGACATCTGGCCACGTACCTTCCAGCGGACTTCACCGCCAGGTACTACAGGATGAAGGGCCGCGACGTCCTGTTTCCCATGGGGTTCCACGTCACGGGACCCGCAACCACGGGTTTTGCGCGCGCGATCCAGAGGGGGGACAGGGACGTGGTGGAGGATTATCACAAGGTTCACAGGGTCTCCTACGAGGACATCGAGAGCTTCAAGAACCCGGAGAGGATCGTTGAGTACTTCAGCGAGAAGATCAGGGGCAACTTCGAGGACATCGGCCTGTCGATAGACTGGCGCAGATCCTTCATGACCAAGGACAAGCCCTACACGAAGTTCATCGAGTGGCAGTTCTCCAAGCTTAACGCGGCCGGGCACCTCTCCAAAGGATCCCATCCCGTCATCTGGTGCGACTCCTGCGGAAACGCCGTGGGCGAGGCAGATAGGGTTGAAGGCGACGAGGCGGACATCGTCCAGTTCATCGTCATGAAGTTCAGGCTCCCGGACGGAACCATCCTTCCCGCGGCGACCCTGAGGCCGGAGACCATCTTCGGCGTGACGAACATGTGGCTCAAGCCCGACGGGGAATACCACAGGATCGCCATCCAGGGAGAGGAATGGATCGTCGGCAAGGAAGCCGTCGGAAAGCTAGAGAGGCAGAAGAAGGCCGTGAGGGATCTTGGCCCGGTCGACCCCAGAGACCTGATCGGCAGCGCGTGCACAAACCCCTTGACGGGCAAGGCTGTGCCCATCCTCCCTGCAACCTTCGTCGATACGTGCAACGCGACCGGGGTCGTGATGAGCGTGCCGGCCCACGCACCGCTGGACTACCAAGCATTGGTCGATCTCAGACGCGACCCGCGACGCATGTCCGGCACCAAGGTGGATCCGTCCGTCGTGGAATCCATCCGTCCGATCGGCCTCATACAGGTGAAGGGCTTGTCGGAGTGGCCAGCCGTTGAAATCGTGAATAAGATGGGGATCTCGTCGCAGGAAGAGGCGGAGAAGCTCGAGAAGGCCACCCAGATAGTATACAAGAAAGAGTTCTACGAAGGCGTCCTCGGACCCATCACCGGGGCTTACGCCGGGCAGTCCGTGTCGAGGGCAAAGGAGGCCCTCTCAAGCGACCTCATCTCGATGGGCATTGCGGACGTGATGTACGAGACGACTGCCAGGGTAGTGTGCCGGTGCCGCACTCCCTGCTTCATCAAGGTCGTCGAGGACCAGTGGTTCATAGATTACGGGGATCGGGCCTGGAAGGAAACCACAAGGCGGCTTTTGTCCGGGATGAGGGTCGTTCCGGAGAAGCTCAGGAAGAGCTTCGAGTATTACGTTGACTGGATGAAGGAAAAACCGTGCGCCCGCAAGATCGGCTTCGGCACCCCCTTCATACTTGATCCGGCTTGGATAATCGAGCCTCTTTCAGACAGCACGATCTACATGGCGTACTACACGATAGCCAGGATAATAAACCAGAAGAAGATCGAGCCGGCCAAGCTGACCAAGGAGCTCTTCGACTTCGTCTTTCTTGGAATCGGGCGTGCGGAGGAGGTTGCTAAAGCGAGCGGGTTGGACCGGGGCACGATAGAGGAAATGAGGCACGAGTTCTTGAGTTGGTACCCCAACGACATCCGTTTCGTAGGTCCGGACCTCATCGGAAACCATGCGACCTTCTTCCTGTTCAACCACGCGGCCATCTTCCCCGAGGAGCTCTGGCCCAAGGGGATTGCCTGCAGCGGCATCGTTCTCAACGAGGGGGAGAAGATGAGCAAGTCGAAGGGCAACTCGATCCCCATCGCGGACTCCCTTGACGAGTGGGGGGCCGACATAGTCAGGCTCTGGTTCGCCGCATGTGCCGAGTTCGGCCAGGACATCAACTACGAGGCTAGCCTACGCAACTCGGTCGCAAGGAGGCTTGCATGGTTCGAGGAGAGGATAAAGGAAGTGGCCGAAAGCAAGATTACGGAAAGTGCAGGCAAGAGAACCATAGACCTGTGGCTGGCCCAGAGGATGTCCAGGCGGGCGTTGGCCGTCGAAAGACACATCCAGAACATCTCGCCCAGGAAGGCGATCCAGGAGCTGATGTTCGAGACGTACAACGACATCCAACATTACCTGAAACGGGCGGGCGACCACCCCGACCCCAACACGCTGACCGAGGTTTTCGATGCATGGATCAGGATGATGGCTCCCTTCGCCCCTCACTTCTGCGAGGAGATGTGGGAGAAGCTTGGCAGAAAGCCATTCGTGGTTCTTGAGCGCTGGCCCGAGGCTAGGGAGGATGAGTTGGGACGCATGGCTGAGGTCGCGGAGGGCCTCGTTAAGAACACGGTGGAGGATGTTAAGGAGATCGTCGCGGCAACCAACCTCAAGTATGCCCGCCTCAACCTCTACGTCGCCGAGGCCTGGAAGCGTTCGCTTCATGAAAGGGCCGTGAGAGCAGCCCTTGCGGGGAAGTCCGTCTCCGAGGTCATCTCCGAGGCCATGGAGGACCCCGAGATGAAGAAGCTGGGAAAGAAGGCCGTCTCATTCCTCCAGCACACGTTCGCGGATATCTCGAGGCGTCCCAGGGACGAACTCAGATCCATGGCCGAGGTTTCCGTCGACGAGTTCGACGTTCTTTCCCAGGCAGCGCCGTTCATCTCGAGCGAGACGGGCATGGAGGTCAGGGTACAGAAAGCCGAAAAGCCAGAACATGACCCCGAGGGAAAGGCAGCCAGGGCAGCCCCGTTTAAGCCAGCCATATACTTGGAATAGGTGCGACAGTGTACCTCGTACTGGGATGCGGGAAGATCGGAGTCGTCCTCAGCAACGCGTTGAGGAGAAGAGGCAAGCAGGTCTCGGTAGTGGACAGGGACCGCAAGCTGGTCAAGTTTCTCCGGGAGAGCGGATTCAGGGCCATGAAGCAGGACATCTCCAAACCGTGGAAGTTCGAGGGGCTGATCAAGCAGGCTCTGGTCGTTTTCATCCTCTCTGAGAATCCGGAGGCGAACATGGTCGCGTTGCAGCACGTCCAGAGGATCAACCCGACCTGCAGGACGTTCCTGGCCGTGCCGAATGAGATGACGGAGGACGAACGCAGGAACACGAAGGCCGATTACGTCTTCTCACCGGAGGCCACGGTGGCCGACAGGCTCACGTCGATTCTGGTCGAGAAGGGATTCCTCGAGGCCGAAGAGAGCCTGAGAAAGGCGAGGGGGCTTGAGAAGCTGGTCCGCGATGCCTTCAGCGAGGAGATGCTCATCGTCATGCACAACGATCCGGACCCCGACAGCATCGCGAGCGCGATAGCCATGCAGAGGATCGCAGCGCATTACGGAAAGGCGGGGGTAATCACCTACGGAGGCGAGATAGGTCACAGGGAGAACCGTGCCATGGTCAATCTCCTAGACGCCCGCATCTTCAGGACGGACGAGCTGGAGAAGCCGATCGGTGACTACACGTTGGTCGCGTTGGTCGACTCCGCCATTCCCGGATCGAACAATCCGCTGCCGCGCGACTTTAGGCCCGAGATCGTGATCGACCACCATGATGTCAACGTGGACCTGATCAGGTGCGACTTCCTGGATGTGCGTCCGGACGTCGGCGCCACTTCGACCTTGATGTACGAGTACCTTGACCTTCTCAGGATCCCGGTTACCCAGTCGCTCGCATCCGCCCTTCTTCACGGCATAATGACGGACACGGCGGATCTGACGATGAGGGCGAGCAAGAAGGACAAGGAGACCGTTGCCCAGCTGCACGCCAAAGCCGACCACGACATGCTGCTGAGGATCAAGACTCCAGACATGTCCAACGAGGCCATCGAGATCATCGCCCGTGCCGTGGAGAACAAGAGGATCAGGGGCGCCTATCTGATCTCGAACGTGGGTTACGTCAAGGAGAAGGAATCCATCTCGCAGGCTGCCGACCTCTTGGTGATGCTCGAGGGCATAAACACCGTGCTAGTATTCGGGGTGGTGGGGGAGGACGTTGTCATATCCGGCCGGAACCGCGACGTTGGCCTGAACATGGGAGAGATAATGCAGAAGGCCTTCGGCAAGGACGGCCCGGCGGGAGGCCGGGTGACGTCCGGAGCAGCGAGGATCCCCCTGGGGCTCTTCAAGGATCTGACGTCTGAGAAGAAGGTCCTCATAGAGATGATCGGATCCTCGATAGCCTCCAGGTTCTATGAGCAGCTGAACATCGCACCCTGATCGTGCAGCGATCGATGGGAGCAGCTGGAGGTGCAAAGGCCCCTGTACGGGACAAGCCCACCGAATTTCCCTCGGAGTTGAGCGTCGGCCAGAGTGCTTGACAAACGAATTGAGCGCGAGCACGATTGCGCAACCCTTGAGCCAACAACAGCCAGGGAGGTGCCTAAGCAACCCGTGGAGCCATTTAAGAGACGGCCGGGTGTTAGGGCGGCCTTGCCCTTGGAATTTCCCCTCCGGGGGTAGGAAGCCACCGCATGTTAATCAAGGTCACCCTAAGAACACAGAGGATTCTAGACGTCGTCCCTCGCCAAGGATAGGGGCGCGGCATCCTAAGGTGATCCAAGATGGGTTCAGCAATTTCTAAGAGCAAAACCTTTCGCCTGCTCGGCCTTTGGGCTGGGATCAGCCTCTGCTGCCTCCTGATCTACGGCCTGTACCCACACGCCGTTCCGATTACGGGCGGGGCGACGAAGGACGAGCTGGAGTACAAGGCGGGCAAGACCCTCTACGGCCTTGAGGGGGCTTCCAAGATAACTGAGATCCGCGGACTGTCCGACGGCGCGGAGAAGACCTTCATGGAGAACGTGGACTTCAAGCTGTCCAAGGGATCGGTCGAGTGGCTGAGGGGCGGGCAGCACCCTGACCACGGCACTTACTTCACGGTGAGGTACATCAAACGGGGCTTGACCGCACCGCAGCTGGTCGGAATTCTGGCCGGCATTCTGGCGATTGCCGAGATCTTGATGAGCCTGACGCGGCTCGTGTTGGCCCGCAAAGGCAAGCCGGCCGCCGAGGCAGCCATGATAGGTCGCCTCTACAGGCTTGGGGCCGTCCTGGCCATCATAATGGGGATCGCGTGGGGCTTTGGAGCCCTTTTCATGGTCGGAACGCTCTTCACGTTGTTCGGCGGAATGATATTAGGGTGGTCGTTACAGGCGCCCGTAAGCGGGTTCGCCGCCTGGGCTCTGGTTTCGCTGAAGCGTCCTTTCAGGCCCGGCGACCGCATCCAGTTTCCGAACCTTGGCCTGACGGGGGACGTGAAGGACGTCGGGATCATGTACACCATGTTGGATCAGGTTGGAGGTAGCATCGGTAGCGAAGAGGCCGTGGGAAGGTACGTCCTGGTGCCCAATGCCATGCTGTTCAGCCAGGTGGTGATCAACTACACCGTGATGCAGGAGGCGGCGTATATGCTGGACGAGGTCGTCATAAGGATAACCTACGATTCGGACTGGAAGAAAGCCGAGAAGATACTGCTGGACGCCGCCACGGAGGTGACGAAGGACATCATCGAGGCCACCAAGCAGAAGCCGTACATCCGCTCGGACTATTACGACTATGGCGTCTACCTGCGCCTCAGATACCAGACGCGGGTGAAGGACCGAGTGGAGATAGCGTATGAGATCAACAAGAGGATCTTCAACGAGATCCAGAAGGAGCCCTCGGTTGACCTCGCGATCCCCTACGTCTACTCCTACAGGGCGGGCGCTGACAGGAAGGAGGATTTCGCCCAAGAGCAGAGAGGAGGCAAGGAGGTCCGGGAGATCGAGATCGACCGCATCGTCTCCACGGCCGAGACGAATCTCCAGGATGTTGAGCGGTTGGCAAAGAGCATTGCGGCCCAAGGCCTGCTGCAGCCGATCCTAGTGGTCAGGAGGCCGCAAGGCGGGCTGTACGACATAGTGGCAGGCCATCTTCGATTCGAAGCCTGTAAGCGGCTGGGCTGGAAGACGATTCCGGCCGTGGTCCAGGAGGCGCATCCCACACCATCCACGTCGACCTGGCGGACTAGCCAGGAAAGTCTTTCAGCGTGATCATGTACGTCCTGCCCAGCTTGCGCCGTTGGATGATGTTCCGCTGCTCGAGCCTGGACAGAACCCTCGTCACCTTCGGCTTCGAGAACGATAGCAGTTCCGAGACGTGTCTCTGCCTCACGGCCTTCTTCTCGAGCAGAAGCCTCACCATCTTGCGCTCGTCCTTCGAGAGCAGGCTGAGGAAGAGCTGGGTGAAACGGTTCATCGGGGCGATGTCCACCACGATCTTCGCCTTGCGATGCTTCAGGATCTCGTCCGTGTCTATGAGGGCATGGACCTCAACTTCATCGTTGAAGCTGCCAGTCGTCATCCCGTCGATCACGCGCCGTCACCGCGCCCCCGACTATGTGAAACAAAATAAAAGGATTGTCGCCCGAAAGAGGAGCAATTCACCATCTTGGGAAAACTAGCCTGAAAAGGAAGCGCCTGAGCCTGCCGAGCAGCGCCGCCAATCTGGGCTCTGGGCCCGATCGCCGAGTGGCCGACGCCAAACCATACGCGTCCGAAAGCGTTATCAGGCTCAAGCCAAGCCCGGCTCAGTTCGGTACGGTGCAGCCCATGAGGCCGGACATGGAGAAGCTTGAGGATTGGGCACGCCTCGCGCTCCAATGGGCCTCCCAAGTCCTAGACGCGAATCCCCCCGGCAGCCCCAACGGCAAGGCGCGAAGAGATGCGCTGCTCGCCATCGATGATGTCCTTCACATCGGGGCTGCAGCGGATCTTCGGCCCGTTCAGCAGTTCTACCGATCACGCATCGCCCGCGCGGTGCGCGAGGTGCGGGCGGAGCAGGTGAGCTCCGGAGCCATGATATGGAAGATGTACAATCACGGGTTCATCGTAAAGACGTCGCGGGCAACGATCGGGCTGGACCTGGTGCGTGGCTACGGCGGCACGACCATGCCCGACGATGCTGCGGCTGAACTGGCCCGGACGGTTCAGGTCGCGACTATCAGCCACTGGCACGAAGACCATGCCGATCTGGAGCTCTGCCGAAGCATCTCGGCCTGCGGTGGGCAGATCCTAGTGCCGCCGGACCTTTTTAAGAGGTGGTCGTCGGAAGGAGGGCTGGATCTGGTCGAGATGGTCCCGGGAAGATCCCACCACGGCCGGGGCGTGATGTTCGAAGCTGTTGAAGGACACCACGACGGGCCCCCAGACAGTTGTGACCTGAACATGTACTACGCCGTAACCGGGGACGGGGTGTCGCTGCTGCACACGGGCGATCACTGGATCAATCGTCGAATGCCCCTTTCTGCCAGTGACGAGTCCTTTCTTGACAGCGTCTGCCAGGACTACCGAGTGGACATCTTGCTGGTTAACCGCAGCCCGTACCAGTTCCGCACGATCGTCGAGAAGTTCAAGCCACAGATTGCGATCTCGTCCCATGAGAACGAGTTGAGCCACGACATAGCTGCCAGGGCAACCTACGCTGCGAGCTTGGAGCAGTTGGCCAAGGTCCAAGTCCCCTCATTCACGTTGGCGTGGGGCGAGAAGCTGGCCTACGGCCGGGGGTATTTGGGCCCAAACGACAAGCTGGGCTGACTCCAAGGCCTTTCTTCCACCTCCGAGGCCAAGGCGGGTGGCTCGTCTGATCTAGGCCCAAACATTATTAGACCGGCCCACGGGTTGCATCGGCTCGGACTCTGGGCGAGAGGTAGGGAGAGCAATGGGTGCGATCCCAGCCGCTGGCCGTGATGGAAGGTGCTGATCTATGTCGCAGGTCTCACTCGAGGATGCATACAGGCAAATCGCACGCTACCGAAGGCTCGCCAACTGGCGAACGGCGAAAGGGGAGTTCCCCGAGGCAAAAGGCGCGGAATTCGATGATTCCTCTTGGGAGGAGTTCAGCCCCGGCTATGGATGGAGCCGGAAGGAGGGGGAGCGCTGGTTTCGACGCGAAATCGTGATCCCGGAGCAGATCCATGGTGTGCCCGTAGAGGGCTCGCGCGTGGAAGTCCGCCTGGTTCTCCTCGCCGGGGCCGAGCTGTACATCGATGGAAGATTCGTCGCAAGCGACGGCTACTGGTTTGACTCAATCCAGACGCTATGCGAGCACGCCACGCCCGGCAAGCTCCATACCATCGCCATCCGCAGTCCCCCCGCTGACACCTGGGGGTCTTTCGGCCTGGCTGAGTGGTACATCGACTCGGTCGAACGGATGCTCTTTGACGTTGGCGTCGTGGTCGCTCGAGCTCGCGTCATCCGCGATCTTGCCTCTCTGGGTCAGATCAACAGAAAGACCCCCGGGGCCAGGGCGGCCCTCGGAGGCCTAAGCCTGCAGCTCGGTGAAGAGCAGGACCTAAGAGCGCTTTCCAGGGCGGCCGCAGCGTACAACGCCAAGCTCCTTCGCGCGTCCTCCGCACTCGACAGGCTTACATCGTTCTTGGTCGGGCATGCCCACATCGACATGAATTGGCTGTGGCCTTACGAGGAGACCGTGGAGACCTGCAGACGCACCTTCCTTTCGGTGGACAGGCTCATGGACGAATTCCCGGACTTCGTCTTCTCTCAGAGCCAGGCTGCCGTCTACCAGATGATGGAGGAGTTTCACCCGGAGGTCTTCCGTGCCATCCAAAGACGCGTCAAGGAGGGGCGTTGGGATGTCACGGCTTCCACCTGGGTCGAGAACGACCTGAATATGGCCAGCGGGGAGAGCCTGGTTCGACAGACGACCTGTGCACTGAATTACATCGAGGACAGGTTTGGCGTCACGCCGCGCGTGTGCTGGTGCCCCGATACCTTCGGCCATCCCTGGACATACCCGCAGATACTCAGGAAGTGCGGGCTGAACTACTACTATGCCCATCGTTGCCCACGCCAGGAGAAGGAGCACCTGATGTGGTGGGAGGCGCCAGACGGCTCGAGGGTCCTCGTGTTCAATGAGGGCGAAACCTACAATAACTCAGTCTCCCCTGAACTCGTCAGGTATTTCCCGAAGATGCTGCGGAATTACGGGCTGCCCGCACACCTCGTGGTGTTCGGGGTAGGGGACCACGGCGGTGGCCCGACGCGCAGAGACCTCATCAACGCGGAACTAGTCAACAGACAGAAGGGGTTTCCCCGGTTCCGTCATGCCCGGGCCGACGAGTTCTTTCGGGCCGTCGAGGACTGCCCGCGCATACCGGTGGTCCGCAACGAGCTGAACTTCACCTTCGAAGGCTGCTACACGACCCACGGGGATATCAAGTGGATGAACCGGCGGGGAGAGTCCATGCTGCACGAAGCCGAGGTCATTGCCTCGCTGGCGGCCACCGAGGGCGCAAGGTACCCCCTTGCAAGCCTTGAGAAAGCATGGCGCAAAGTCCTGTTCAACCAGTTCCACGACCTTCTAGACGGCTCCGCAATCCATGCCGCATACGAACACTCGCGGAAGATCTTCAAAGAGGCCAGCAAGACGTGTGCGCGCGTCGCCGCCCAGGCTGAGTCCGTCCTTGTGGATCGGAACCCCGGAAAGCAAGGGGCAAGGGTTGTAACCGTCTTCAACCCGCTCGGTTGGGAGAGCACCGAGACGGTCAGCGTCGGGCGCAGGGAGGAGTGCCCAGACGTAACCGTGGTGGATGTTGCCACGGGCCAACGGGTTCCCTCCCAGGTGCAGGAGTCGGAGATTCTGTTCACGGCGAACGTGCCGGCCATCGGCACGACGAGCTACAGGATAGCGCGGGACAGAAGAGCGAAGCAGAGTGGACAGGACCCGGATGCCCCTCGAGCGATCGCCTCGGAAAGGCCGGGGCGGCCCCACATCCTTGAGAACAGGTACTTCCGCTTGGCGATCTCACCGGCCTCCGGAACGGTGGTGTCCCTCTTCGACAAGCGACTGAACAGGGAGCTTGTGAGCGCCTCGGAACCGGCGAACCTCCTGCAGCTGTGTTACGAGAAGCCCCATGGAATGTCGGCGTGGACGATAGGCCCGATATCCAGGATTGAGAACCTCCTCGACAACGCAAAGACACAGGTGGCCTACCAGGGACCCGTGAAGGCAGCGATCAGGGTGGAGAGGGACTTCGGGAGATCCTACCTCAAACAGGACATCGTTGTGCACCGCGACGTCCCAAGGATCGACTTCGTCACGGAGATCGACTGGCAGGAGGTTGGCGGGCCGCAAACCGATTCGCCCATGCTCAAGGTTGCTTTCCCGTGGGCCCATTCATCGCCCGTGTGCGTTCGGGAGATCCCGTTCGGACATATCGAATCTCCAACGAATGGGTCGGAGATCCCGTCCCTCACCTTCCTTGAGCTGCCCGGAGAGGGCTTCGGCATCGCCCTCATCAATGACTGCAAGTACGGCCACGACGTGAAGGGAAATACGGTTCGTCTCACCCTACTTCGTTCCGCTTACGACCCAGATCCGATGCCAGACGTCGGTCGCCACCTCATCACATACTCGGTTTTTCCCCACGCCGGGGACTGGAAGGAATCCGAGGTATGGAAACGGGGCCACGAGCTCAACTCCCCGATGCGCATAATCGATGGAGCGTCGTCGAAGAGGAGATCCTGGATGTCCGTTGACGCCTGCGGCGTTGACGTTTCCGCCTTGAAGGGCGCGGACGACGGGAACGGCTTGGTCGTCCGTCTGGTTGAGATGAACGGCAGGCGAGTCAAGTTCGGCATCAACTTCGGCTTCAAGGCCAAAGGATTGCGCAAGTGCGACCTGCGGGAGCGTCCCATCCGAGGAAAACCCATCAAGGTGGTGAAGGGACGAGCGACCCTTGAGCTTGCGCCCCACGAGATAGGCACATGGAGGATCGAGATACCGCTGGCGGCAAGTCGTGCCTAGCTGGCTGGGGCTTGAGCTCGGGCCACCAACATCATCGCTGGAATCTGGTTTGCTGAACCTGGCGGTACAGCTTTCTTCTCACCATCAAGCCCCAGAGCAAGGTTCCACCGATTGCGAAGGTCGCCGTCACCACCGACCACTCGATCAAGTAGATCCAGGTCATCGCCTGATCCTTCAGCCGAATGACCCTCGCCGAAGCCCTCCTTAGAGCATTTAGGGCTTCCTCCAACAACGCTATGCTGCCCTCAAAATCCATGCCGATGTACAGATCCGTCGATTCCACGTGCTTCGCATCCGCCTCGGCGATCATGCCGTTGACGACTCCCGTGTTGGCGCCCAGCTTTTCAGCAAAATCCATCAGCGAGAAGATGTAGGCCCGTTCAGACCTGTAGGTAAGATACATGCCCCTTGCTCTGTGAACGGTCTCAAGATCGGACGGGATCGGGCTTTCTGAAAGGTACATCATCAGATTGACCGCGAAATCCCCGTAGTAAGGCCACCTCATGAAAACCACGCCGCCGGCCGGGGTCCAGTCGCCGGTCATCGCGAAGCACCTGCCCTCCCCTATGTCCCATGTGGCCCAGAAAGGATTCCGCTTTCCCGCGACGTAGACCATCTCGGCTAGGAGCCGGGCCTCCTCCTTGAGGATAACCTCATTCCCATCGTACCAGGCCATCCAAGGCCATCTCTGCCCGAGGGGGAGGGTGGAAAGCAACTCATCCTCCGGCGTCAGGATCTCGATGCGGCCTTGGGTCCAACCGCCACTGATGCACCAAACGGGCAGGATGTCTTGGACCACCGTGGCTCCCCACGAGGGATTGGGCCTGCCACCGAAGCCCGCGTTCCCGCCGATCATCACCAGCCCGGAACCATCCTTGATTACGGCATCCTTGAACCACTGGTAATGCTGGTGCTCGAAGATGAAAACGTCGGCGTCGCTTATGATGATCGCGTCGTTCTCGCACAACCTAGCGTAGCTGCGCGGGATGTATTGCCTGAACATCCGCCTAGCGACATCCGGGCCGACACCTTCCATCGAACTCGGCCAAGCGAAGCGCAAGGAGATCGTCGGCTCTGCCTCCATCGCCGGGTATGGGCTCGAAGCGCTATAGTCGCCGATATACAGCACCCTGACCTTTCCCGTCTCCGCGTCCCGTCTTGAGCTCGAGGAGCTCGAGCATGCGATGAGACAAACCGAGACTGCCCAGGCGGCCGCAACAACGCTGTTTCGGGACAACTTGCTCGGTGCCGTCGGCTGGTCCTTAAATTTCTATTTAGGTGCCCAGAGGGGGGAGGCCGGTGAACGGCTCGTCGCCAGACCATCTCCCTAGGCGCGCATGCCTCCGGCGATCAGGACGCATGCACTGTCAAGATGACACCTCGGTGCCTTGCCCACTCAGAGGAATTTAACTACCCAGCGTCATTCGACGAGACATGGAAGATCTGCGGTTGGCCCGAGTTCTTAGGAACTGGGGTCCCTTCGGAAGGACCGAGAACCATGTGGGGGTATTCACCGTCGGGAACCCCTGCGAGGGGCATGGACCGGCCCTGCCAAGAGATATCGATGATAGGGTGGTCAAGGCCCTTGCCTTCAGGGCCTGCGATGCGACGGGCGCCTACTATTGCGGCCATGTTCCCTTCACCTCCGACCGCGTCGGGAGCATAGCCACCGCATGGTCCCCCTTGTGGATTCCCGAGAGCGAGATGATCACGAGAACCGCGGAGTTCATAAGGACCTATCTTGGCATGACGAGACTGGACTTCCAGCGGGTCTGCCTGCTCAACGGCCATGGGGGCAACAACTTCATTGCCTCGCGCCAAGACGAGCTGTCCGAGAAGGCAGGGCGGCCAATAGAGTTCATAATCCCTTTTGAAGGCGTTGAGACGGGGCACGCCGACACCTTGGAGCACTCGGTCGCCGCATACCTGGGCCTGGTCGACGCGGGAAAGCTCGCGAGGATGAATGCTCTCATTCGGAAGGATCCCAAGGAAGCCCTGAGAAGATGGCCCCCTATCGGTGGCCTAGGCGGGTACCTGATCTTCGGTGGAAAAAAGTTCGCGGAGCTTAGAAGGCCCGAGTACGGCCTCACCGAATGCTTAGAAGGTTTCCTCGCGGATCGGGAAATCAGGGCCGACATGATCCTCGGCAGAAAACTGTTCGACGACATGCTGAGCGCGGCATGCAGGGCGCTCAAGGTCTAGTTGGCGGACCCAGAAAGCCCTGGAACGACCCGCTACCTTGCCACCCTAACATCGACCGTCACGTTCTCCCCCCGTCTTCCGACCACGAAGAACCTTGCCGTAGACAGGCCGTTAGGGATCTTCGAACGATCCAACATGACTCTTACTACGTCCTTCTCGGTGCTGACGATGCCCGAGCTGGGCGCGACCGTGAGCCAGACTGGGTTACCCTGGACCTCCCACCTTATGGTCCCTGTGCCGTTGTTGGCTATGACGATCTCTGCCTCGCTCTGCTGAGGCCCGAATTCCAAGAGCCGGGGTTCCACAGAGAGGATGTGCTTCATGGTTGCGATCTGCACCAGGATCAGAACGGCTAGCACGATCCAGAAGCCATACCAGACCACCCACTTCCTCCGCGGAATCTTGAGCCCGTACCTGCGCGTGAAGAGGGGAAGCAGGAGGGGGATAAGCAGGGTGGCGAAAAGACCCACCACGTTCGGGTTCATGAGAACGAGCCAAAAGCCTACCAATAAAAATGAACTTGGCAACCTACGCGGGACCCGGGATCCGAAGCTCCCCTATCACTTTTCGTGCTGCAGCAAGGCCGTCGGCCAACCTATCTGGCTTCCCCGCGCCTCGTCCGATCTTCTCAGAACCGCCTCCCCCGCCTTCCATCGCCCTGGCCACCTCCCTTGCCGCTCGGCCTGCGTTGAAGCCTCTCGAAACGGCCAGGTCGCCGGACAAAACCGCAACGGGAGCCCTCCCCTCCTTATCTCCGCCTCCCAGGAGGATAAGTATGCGGTCTTGACGTTCCAGCCTTTGCCCGATTTTCATGAGAACATCTGCCCCAACCCCCTCGACGACCTCCACCATGACCTGGAACTCTCCCAGGTTCTGGAGCTTGGACTCAAGCCCGCTAGCCAAGACGCGTGAAAGCAAGTCCTCCAGACGTTCGATGGCCTTCCCGCGCTCCTTCCACTCCGAGAAGAACCTCTGCACCGCTGCTGGGAGCTTCTCGTCCTCAACCCTCAGGACCTGCGATGCCTTCGCAAGGAGATCGCGCTTCTCTCGCAGCTTGGCGAATGCGGCTTGGCCGGCCACGAACTCTATCCTGCAGATCCCATCCTGTATCCTCTCGCTGCCCAGAATCGCGAGCACCCCTACGTCCCTCGTGTTGTCCAGATGCGTTCCCCCGCACGCCTCAACGTCCACCCCCTCGATGTTAACCACGCGGATGAGCCCGCCGGGCGGCGCTCCGCCCTGGTAGAGCCTGAAGCCGAACTTCGCCTCAGCATCCCTCCTGGCCATGAAGACTTTTTGGATGGGCACTTCCCTCCGAATGATCTCGTTGGCCAAGTCTTCGATCTTCCGAAGCTCCTCGGGCTCTATCCTCTCATAATGCGTGACGTCTAGCCTGGCAAAGTCGACATCCTTGTGTGCCCCGGCCTGCCATATGTGCTCCCCGAGCACCTTCCTAGCTGCGGCATTGATGATGTGGGTGGCCGTATGGTGGATCGTGAGTTGGCGCCTCCTCTGGGCATCCACTATGCACTTCACCCTCTGGCCCTCCGAGAAGGGGACGCTCTCCAGCTTGTGCACCACGATGTCCTTGGCCTTGTCGATGTCCAAGACCCTTGCCCCACCCAGCAGACCACCATCAGGCTCCTCGCCCCCCGACCTTGGATAGAAATAGGTGCGGTCTAAGACCACCAAGTTGCCCGGGATGATCCTCAGAACTTTCGCTGTAAACTCCAGCTTCTTGTCATCCTCATAGAAACCCAGCTTCGTCTTCGGCAGCCCCTCCAATCCCAGGACCTGCTTCTCGGGCGGTGCCTCCTCGCCGGCCATGTGCTTCTCGGTGGTCTGAAGGTAGAAGTCCTTGGGTAGGCTGATTGACTTTCCCTCCCTTCTAGCCGCCTCCTCGATCAACTCGGGAGTTATGCCTTCCGATTCGTAGAGCCTCGTCAGCTCAGATATCCCAAAATGAGAGGTGCGGGAAATCAGGGAGGAGACCCTTGCCTTGGCACGGCCGAGGGCAGCCTCGTACCTGCGTTCCTCCACCTCCAGTATCCGGAGGATCTCGGGCATCCGTTCCAGCAACTCCGGACTCATCCGCTTCATGGTCTCAGCGTACCGCTCCGCAACCGCCTGCAGGCCGAACGGGAACTGGAACTCGTCGATGAAGGAGAGCGCCCTCCTCAGTATGACCCGCAGGTTGTAACCACCGCCAACGTTGCTGGGCAGGCCGCCATCAGCGATGGCAAAAGTCAGAGACCCGACGTGGTCGGCGACGGCGTATATGGCCTCGAAGGGCCTGATGAGGGACTCCATCTCGGAAGCCGAAATCCCTAGCTTCGCCGCGATATCGACCTTCGCCTTGGACATGTCCGGAACCTCGGTGGAGTCCACCGACCCAGCCAGCTTAGAGTAGGAAAGGAAAAGCCCCTCATCATACTTCAGCCCGGACTGGACCTTCATCCAGTCCGTCAGCTCCCCGAAGACGGCCTCGTACCCTGATGGCGTTCCCTGGGACAGCCACGCGAACCTTTCCAACCCGGCCCCCATGTCTATGACGGGCTGCTTCATCCTAGTGAAGTTATCTGGTGTGCCCAGAAACTCGGTGAACACCGCATTGCCCAGCTCCAGCCCATCCACGAAGTACTCGAGCGAAGGGCCAAACGCGCTGGGGCCGACCCAGACGTCCTCAACCCAGACGATCTTCTCCTCCGGTATCCCGAAGGCCTCCACGAGCAGCCTCTGGTCGTACTCCACGCACTCGTCTTTCCAGTACCCCTGCTTCCCATCGTGTATGGAATGCTGTCCAACCATCACAAAGCCGGTGTAGTGCCTGCCCGTAACTCCGACGTTTGGAATGTCCCCAAACCTCAAGCACCGTTGCGGGATGATGAGGGGATTTGCCGGCATCTCGAAAGAGACGTTGCCCAGCTCTTCCCTGTAGAAGGCCACTATGCTTGCGGCCGTGAAATATAGGGATGGGAACCAGCGGCAAAGCACGGGGTAACGCTTGACGGAGGTGTGTCCCTCCTTTACGAAGAACTTCTCGATCGTCTTCCAGGACTCGTAAAACCCCAGCCTCCTCTTGGTTGGCGGATTGCCTAGAAAGTCATAGTTCTGGCAGGGGGAATCGGGGCAGCTGAGCCTATCGGGGTCGGCGGTCCAAAACCACTTCCCACAGGTACACCTTCTCCGTTCGTATCCCCTCTCCTTGAACAGGTCGACCATGTAGTGCTTGCGGGGATCCGCGGAGAACCGGGCCCTGAGGAGTTCCTTGGTCTTCAAGCCCTTTCACCCCGCCGTAGCTAGCCCTTGGACTGCCTCGGTCCTGTCGGGCCCACGCAGAGGGTATTGGTGCTCAGCCGAATAGAGCGCCCAGGCCAGCAAGGCTCTCCTCTTCTTTCTTCTCCTCCTCTTTCGCCTTCTCCTCCTTCTTTGCAGCCTGCTCGGCGGCCGGGGCCTCTGCCTGTGGGGCCGCAGCTGGAGCGGCGGGAATCAGAGCAACCGACTTGGCTATTGCCTCGTCGATGTTGACTCCTTCCAAGGTGGCGACGAGAGCCTTGACCCTTGTCTCATCAACCTGTACGCCTGCCGACTTCAGAACCGCGGTTACATCCTTCTCGGTTATCTGCTTCCCAGCCGAGTGCAGGAGCAGCGCCGCGTACACATATTCCATCCCTTGACACCTCCGTAAGTCTAACCGAACAGGGCGCCCAGCCCGGGGCCCTCCTCCTCTTTCTGTTCCTTTCCCTGAGGAGCTTCAGACTTGACATCCTCGCGCCGGCCCTCCCGAGGCTGCGCCGGTTCGGGCTTCCGGCCCGCCCCAACCATGCGTTTCAGTTCCTCGTCCACGGATTCAGGGTTCCTCTGTAGGAGGACGGCTGCGAGACTGACCAATCGCAGGTGCGCCTGTCCAAGAAGGTCACCGATCGTATCCTTGGTCGGGATCCATGCTCCGAGGGACAGAGCCCTAGCCTTTCTGTGGCAGTCCTGCAGAAGCGGGACGATCGTCGCCCGCGTGACATACCCGGCGTTGAAGGCGAGGTTGAATGCCTGACCCGCAGCGAGGGTGACCTCACGCAAGATGCCGGCCTGGTCGACGTCGAGGACCGGCCTGCTGAAAACCATGCGGTCCTGATAGATGGCTTTGACGTCAAGTCCCACTTTCATGGGTTCGATCCCGAGAGCGGAAAGTATCTCTGCCTTCAACCTGTCGATCGGCTGCCCTGCCTTCACGAGAAGCGTGTCCTCAAGGATCACCACCTTGCCCCTTTCGATGCGCGCCGGGATGCCCGCCTTCTGAAGCCTGGCAACCATCGGGCCTGGGGCGAAGGGCGTTATCCCCTTTGGAACCCACACGTCGTTAGGCGGCCTATGGCCCGGCTTGGCCTTGGACTTCACCTTGCGGTCCTCAAGGTACCTGAAGAGCTTGAAGGGGTTCATCTCCGTAAATAGGAGAGCCACTTCCCCCTCCATGAATTCCTTGAGGTTCTCGATCTTCTCCTTTCCTGACTTCGCAAGGGCCTGGAGGATGAGCGTCTTCTTGGAGACTCGGATGCGCACCTTGCCTTTCAGATCCCGCCGGATGGACTGAAACAAGTTGGCCGGGATCTCGTGGATGGAGGCGACGCCGACGACCGGGCTCTCCCTCGCGAGGGCCGCAATCGATTCGAGCTCTGACTTCTTCCAATCAACGCCTCGCATACGGTCACCTACAGGGCCTTGACCGGCTTGCCCATCGTCGTCTTGACGATTATCGAGCCGATGTTTTGTTCCCCGCGGGGCAGGGTTGATTCGACTGACTCCACCACCGCGGCAAAGTTCGCGGCGAGATCCCTATCGCTCATCGCTTCCGTTCCTATCACGGCGTTTATGATCGGCTGTTCCCTCTGGGTTCGAACCGTCACGGTCTTCGTGAGACGAGCAACGACCGCTGCCACGTCCGCGTTCGGCGGAATGGGCTTCGGCATCTTGCCTCGTGGACCGAGCACGCCGCCGAGCGTCTTGCCAACCAGCGGCATCATGTCCGCCTGGGCGACGAAGAAATCGTACTTCCGAGCCAGTTCCTTGGCCCTCTTCTTATCGCTGCCTATCGTCGCGATGTCCTCCCTAGTCAACACGTCTACGCCCGTCTCTTTGGCCCTTAGGGCGAGGTCGCCGGCAGCAATCACGCAGATCTTGACGGGTCGTCCCCTGCCACTGGGAAGAACAACATCGCCGCCGATCTTCTTGCCCTGCTCCTTGAGGTCAACATCCTTCAAGGTTAAGATGAGATCCACGGTCTGCTGAAAGTTCCTCCCCTTGCCCTTCTCCTTGGCCTCCCTGATGATTCTCTCCGCAGCCTCGACCTCGAATGGCATCCGATCACCACTGCTCCGACATGAGGTCCTTGTAAAGGCCCTGCTCGATCTCCTTCTGGACATCCTTCGGGTGCTTGCCCTCGACCGTGACTCCCATGCTCATGCAGGTTCCCAGCACCTCCCTGACCGCCGCCGCGACGTCGTAGGAGAGCATGGAGCCCTTCTTCATCCGAGCGATCTTGACCACCTCGGACAGGGGCAGGTTCCCTATCCCTTCGACCCCGGGTCTTGCCGAGCCCTTCTCAGCCGAGAGGGTCTTCTTGATCAGCGCGCTGACTGAAGGCGCACCGACCTCGATCTCAAATTCCCTCGTCTCCGGATCAGCGATGATCTTGACCGGGACCGACATCCCAGAGTAGTCGGCGGTCTTTCTGTTTATCTCCGCCACGACTTGCATCAGGTTAAGCCCAAGCGGGCCCAGCGCGGGCCCAAGCGGGGGACCCGGAGTGGCCTTGCCGCCCGGCACTAGAACTTGCACGGTCTTCTTTGGCATGATCGTTCGCCAGCCTAGGTTTCCTCTTCCTCGCGTTCCTCCTTTTCTATGATCCGCACCGAGCTGCCCGGGACGGTAACCGGAATGGGTACAGACGCCTCGAGCAGCTCAAGAGTAGCCTCCTCCTTGTGCTCATCCACCCTTATGACCTTCGCCTTCTCACCCTTGAAGGGGCCGGAGACGAGCTCAACTATGTCACCCACGTTGAGGTCGACGACAGCGCCCCTAGGCACAAGGAGGTGCTCGATTTCCGCCATGTCCACGACGCCGTCCAGAACTCCTCGTATGTGTGGAACCCCCCTGCAGATCTTCTCAACGTTCTCCACGTTCGAGGACTCCGCCAGTATGTACCCTTTCAGAGCGTCGGAAACCATTATGGAGTAGACCTCGCTCCCCTCGACCGAGGCCTTAGCCTCCAATATCCTAAGGGAGGTCTTCTCCTGCCCCACCGTCGTCCTAATCGCGAATAGCTTCATCTCGCATCCCGACAACCCGCTAACCCGCTCTCCAGGACTGGGTCACCAACCAGATCAAGAAACCGACTAATCCGATCAGGAAGATGCCCAACCCGGTTATCTTCGCAGTCTGCCTGAACTCCTTCGCAGACGGCTTCCTAGATACTAGGAACACCCTCTTGCATTGCGAAAGGAACTTCTTTATATCCATCAATAGGACCTTGCGTGCGCTGGCCTGGCAAACGCTCATAATAAATATTACTTCACGGACGGACGGCGGCTGCTGCTCACGTTGCACCCTGACCTCGTTCGGGTAAGCCGTGGCCCGTCACAGCCGTAGGTCGGCCGAGCCCGGGTTACATCTCAGACGTCCCGACGTACGTGCCGACCACACACCGCTAGCGAGCCGAATAAGGCCCGAATAAGGCCTGCTGTGCGCCGCGGGCAGTTCCAACTCCCTACAGGGATGAGATGCCGAGGTCCTCGAGCCTGAGCTTCCCTATCTCCTTGCTCGGCTCGGCCTCGAGCAGCTGCGCAGCTGGCTTCTCAGCGGCCTTCCCAACGATGTAGGGGGAACTGACGCCGGAGATGATCACGAGAACCCTCATGGTATTCTTGATCTCCTCGTCTATCTGGGCCCCCCAGATGATCTGAGCATCTGCGCTCAGCTTCGAGGAGACCATCTCGACGACCTTCTCCACCTCCTGCAGCTCGACGTCCGGCCCAGCAACGATGTTGATCAGCGCACCGGTCGCACCGCCGATGTCCACATCCAGCAGTGGGCTTTGCAGCGCGTCCTCAGCTGCCTCGATCGCCCTGTTGTCGGTATCGCTCTCCCCAAGCCCGATCATGGCGACGCCGCCGCCCCTCATGACCGTCCTGACGTCGGCGAAGTCGAGGTTGACCAACCCAGGCTTGTTGATGAGCTCCGTTATGCCCATCACTGCGCCCATCAGCGTCTCGTCTGAGACCTTGAACGCGGCGTTTATCGGGAGGCCGGGCGCCAACTCAAGAAGCTTGTCGTTGGGAATGACTATGACGGTATCCGAGGCCTCCTTCAGTTTCTCCAAGCCCATCCGGGCGTTCTGCATCCTGACCTGGCCCTCAACGGTGAAGGGCAGGGTCACGACCGCAACCGTCAGGGCGCCTGCCTTCTTCGCAAGGTCGGCACAGACCGGAGCGGCGCCGGTGCCAGTGCCTCCGCCAAGGCCGCACGTCACGAAGACGAGATCCGCGTCCGAAACGACGTCCTTGATCTCGCTTTCGCTTTCCCTCGCGGCCTCCTCACCGACCGTGGGATCGTTGCCGGCTCCAAGCCCGCCAGTGACGCCGCGGCCAAGCAACACCTTCTTGTGGGCCTGGGTGTAAAGAAGGTCCTGCGCATCCGTGTTCAGCGCCACGACCGTACACCCGGTAACGCCCACCTCCATGAGGCGTTGAACCGTATTCGAGCCAGCCCCACCGACGCCCAGGACGGCGATCTTAGCCCTAGCCTCCTTGAGTATCTCCTCAAGCTCCTCATCGATCATCTTCTCGATGCTGGCTTGGGTAGACGATTTCTCCTCCTTCTTCAACTTGTCTAAGACGTCTTCGACAGTGCTCAAGTGGACGACCTCCGAGAGCTATGACCTACAGCGGTCGACTTTGGCTCCACCCCCGTTTTTTCTTTCCATTAATATATGTGACGCCGCCGGAAACCGAAACGCCGGGAGGACCCGGAATGACGCGGCCGCGCCAGGCAACGGCTACCGGCTGGCTGGCACCCTTCCGCGCAGACAGTCCCTGAGCCTGAAATGCTTCAGCCCGACCCTGCCCATGCTAGCCACCAGCCGCCTCCTTTCCTCACCTCCGATGCCTTTCCAGTCCAACACCGCGAAGCCGGGCCTCGGCACGCTCCTTTCAAGCAGCATCCCCAGCATGACGTCATCCACCTCCCCAATTTGGTGCTTCGGCACCAGGTGCGACACTGAGACCCGAGTCTCGGTGACAAGCTGCGTGAAACCCGAGGAGTAGTGAGGTCCACCGAAGGCGACCGCAACGGGCGCATCATCCCGCGCCACGATGGGCTCGTTGATGACGCGCGATATCGCCATGGCCAACACCTCCCCGGCTGCGTGATCGCGCCAGCGCGACGAGTCGCTGCCGATCTCGATGAAGAAGCTGGGAACATCCGTTAGCGGGCCGTGGTGGGTTGCCTCGAGGGTCACCCCGAAGCTCGGATCTGCATTCAGCGCCTTCAATGCGCGGAGCGCCTGTTGCATCTCGAGCGGGGATGCCATCGAAAGACGGCGAGCCTGCCCACCGTGAAACATGTCACCGACGTTCCCGGGAGGATGAACGGTGAGACAGGGCTGCCCGGATTCACTCTCATGGCGCGACGCAAAGATGACAAGATCTGGCCTCGGGGATAGGGTTTCCGGGAATCCGTCGAGGGAAACCAGCTCACCATCCAAGAGAAGGAGCCTCGCATTCGTTGCAGAGTCGTCCTGCCGGGGGGAACGAGGCGTTACCTTGGGCAATAGGCAAGAGGCTATGTTGGTACCGGCTGGATCATCCTTTGACGCCAAGACGACGATGGATCTCGCCAACTTTCCAAACCCCAGATGCGCCCACGAACGGCGGGGCGATGGTTCGGTTTCTTCCCGTGCCCCGCGCTTCATTTTAATAGTGTGCAGGGAAGTTAGAAAGCCACCACCCGTCATCCGGACATGATCGGCCTTGAGGCTTCCCTTTCCGAGAAAAATCAGAAAGCCATCCGTGCTGCTGCTCCTCGGACTGCTCGTAGGTTTCCATCCAGTGTTGCGTCACGGTCTTCCCCGGAGCTCCGAAGCGTGGTCACACCTAGAGAACCTGCGAAGGATACCCAGCGGATGGGACGCCTTGAAGTTCGGCAAGATGCTCGAACTCTTCGAGAATCGCCAACACTACACGAAGTACCCATTGTTCTACGTCATGGGTAAGCTTCTTCGCATCGACTCCCCCTTCAAAGCCGCAGCGTTCTCCGCCGCGGTGTTCGCACTCCTTCCGCTCCTCATGTTCTTCCTTGCCGGGTCGGTCCTACAAGAACAGGAGGCGTTCGCCGCCGGTCTCGCAGTTGCAGTGACGTCCGCCTTCGTGTACACGATGAATTTCTTCTCGGGGGGTGAGCCGCTTGCCGTCGCCCTACTGCTGGCGGGCCTAGTCCTGCACCTAAGACGCGGGCCCATCTTCAGCCTTCCGATCTATGCGGCGATAGTCTTCCTTCATCCTTTCACATCACTCTTCCTTTGGGCCCTGCTGCTTGTGATGCCGTTCTTTCTCAAGCCCGATTCCAAAAGACGCTTGATCGAGCAGTGCATCTGCACCGGGATATTCTCATCGACCTTCCTTGGGTGGATCGTGTTACAAATCTCACGTGGCCTTCCGCTTGGCGATTACATCCTTTCCAGCCTCAAGGAATGGGTGCTCCTGACGGCATTCGTCTGCCTGACCGGAGGGAGCCTAGCTGTCCAAGCTATGGGGGTGAGATTCGATCAGGTCGGCCGCCTGTTTGACTTCGTTTCCTGCATGATGCGTCTGCACCTGAGGACATTGATCTTGGTCCTTGAACTTGGGTTTCTTGGCCTCTTTGTCTGCAGCGGCGTCCCCGGCACCGAACAGGTCGTGCAGCCCGCCACGGCCCTTTTCTACCTTCCCTTGCTTGCAGCGATCGGGATGGTCTTGCTGCGGAGGCGCGAGGTTGAGCCATTCAGCGTCACCTTTGTCGCATCCGGGATAGGCCTGTTCATGGCCGGCACGTTGATCGTACCCAGGGCAATACCTGCATACAGGCTGGCCCCGTATGGAGCCATGGGACTGTCTCTTCTCCTTGGGCCATGCGTCGCGCACCCCAAAGGTAGGCTGGTTCTTCCCATGGTCCTAGCGGCGCTTGCAGCAACGACATATCCGGGGCCTTCGTTCTACTTCGGTTTTGACGAGCAGTACTACCCCGCCGAGATGGCAGCGGTTTCCAGGATTCCGGATCTCACGGCGAAGGCATGTGTGCTGTCCGATGTGAGGGTGGAGGATCTGTTAAGGTACGAAACAGGGCTTTCGGCCAAGACGGCAGCCGGCGAGCTCTTGGAAGTCGACATTGGCTGCGTCGTGCTGTTGAATAACCAGATGCGCAAGCATGGATTCTACCCGCCCGGCCATGAGTGGTTTAGGCGCCCGTTCAAGCTGGATGTCATGGGGCTTGAGAAGGGGTCGACGACCATCTACGACAACGGCTGGGCGCAGATCCTCGTCGTCACCGAGAACGGGGTGAGCCTGGGGTTGGTTTCACGTTGATAATCCAAATCGTGTCTTGCGCCATGAGCTTAGCCGTCCTCGTTCTGCATGCCATCGTATCGGCCCTGGCGGCCGGCAAGACCAAATCTTCAGCCCCGGCTTCTGGCGAGATCAACGTCATCGTGCCTACCTACAACGAGGGTGAGACCATAGGCGAGTGCCTCGGATCGCTCGGTCGGATGGATCCGACGAACCCGCCACACTCAACATACGTCGTGGACGACAGTTCCTCCGACGGAACGCAGCAGATAGCGTCAACCTACCCCGGAGTGTCCTTGGTGAAAAGGCCGAAGCGAACGTCCAAGGCCGACGCGCTGAACTTTGCCGTCCGCAACATCAGGGGGGACATCTTCGCGATCGTCGATGGCGATTGCGTGGTCGCTCCGGATTGGTTGGGCCGACTGGTCTCGCCACTATCTGACGATTCCGTGGGGATATCAACCGGTTCGGTCCTCGTGCTGAATCGGAATGACTCCCTGCTAACCCGGATGCAAAGCTGCGAGATGGCTCTCCTGTGTCATGAACTCCTCAGGCCCGTCGAGAGGGTGGGAATGCTGTACTCCATCAACGGAAACAACTTCGCCTTCACCAGAAGGTGCTGGGAGAAGGTGGGAGGCTTCGATCCTTCCAAGCTGACTGAGGATACCGATTTTGCCATCAGGACAAGGGCGGCCGGCCTTCACGTCAGGTCCGCAGACTGCAGGGTGTTCACCCATGTTCCCTCGAGGTTCCGCGAGCTGCTTCGGCAGCGCAGAAGGTGGTACGTGGGCTGGTATCAGAAGCTCTCAAGCACAAACCTCCTGATCGGTGCACTGTTCATACTTCTCTTCTACTACGCGTTCTTCTTCTTCGTGGCCTGCTTCTCGCCGATCTCGCTCGCGTTCTTCCTGGCATATTACCTTGAACTGGGCGCGACGTATCGGAGGGCCTACGGGCGAATCAGCCTTCTTGATCCTCTCGTGTTCATCGTTCTAACGCCTTTCGTTACGACCGCCGTCATAGCGGCCGCGATCCCCCTTGCTTTGAGGGGCAAGGATCGTCTCATGGTGCAGCAACACTGGTGACCGCGCCCCGTTCCTTGGCTCGCTGAATCAGCCTGACCGCCGCCCCCGCCCCCCACGGGGTTACATATTTAATTCTGGATCAACGATCCTAGTCGAGAGGTCGCGGACCTCGCTTATCCCCTTTCCCGACCAGGTCGATTTGCATGGAGTACCTTCGAATACCTCTAGACCGAGTGGGCGTTCTGGTGGGCAAGGAAGGATCCTTCAAGAAATTTCTTGAGCAAGCCACGGGAACGAGGGTCGATCTCAACAGTGCGACCGGCGAGGTCACGATCACCAAGGTCAAGGATACGGGAGATCCCCTTTCCGTGTGGGTGGCGCGCGACATCGTCAGAGCCATAGGAAGGGGCTTTTCTCCAGAGAAGGCATGCCGGCTTCTCGATGAGGGTCAGACGCTCAAGATAATCGACCTGGGATCCGAACTTGGAAAGTCCGACAGGGTCCTTCAAAGGCAGAGATCCAGGCTGATAGGCAAGGGGGGCAGGACGAGAGAGATAATGGAGCAAACGACGCGATGCGACATTTCCATCATGGGCAGGACCGTTTCCATCATAGGCGACGATGAGCAGGTCGCCGCGGCCCAAGAGGCAGTCGAGATGATCATCAGGGGTGTTCCACACAGCATCGTCTACCGTTTCTTGGAAAGAAAGAGCAACGAACTGAAACAGAGAGAAAAGGAGATCTGGCGGAAGGCCTAGGATGGTGCGCGTGCGTGGCCTCCTCTGGAGAACTGCACAAACAAGGCGGCGAAGCCCAAGGCGCCTCGACCGCGGATGAGATCTTCAAGGACTTCAAGTCGCTAAGCCTCTCGGAATTCTTCCGAAAAAACCCGGCGATGCTTGGCCTGACGGGGAAGATGAAGTCCCTGTCCATGATAGTCCACGAGGCCGTCACCAACTCGCTTGACGCGGCAGAGGAAGCCGGCTCCCTCCCGGACGTGTACGTAGTCATCGAGAAGTTGGACGGTGACTACCACTACAGGGTTGCCGTGGAGGATAATGGACCGGGCATTCCCGAGCAATTCATCCCGGACGTCTTCGGCAAGATGCTGGCGGGCACGAAGCACCGGTACGTTCAGAGGCGGGGCCAGCAGGGCATCGGCATCTCGGGGGCTACCATGTTCGCCCAGATAACCTCGGGGAATCCGATCCGCGTCTACACGAGCACGGGGAAGAAGATAGTCGGTGCAGAGCTGAAGATAGACGTCAAGCGAAACGAGGGCAGGATTTTGAGCAAGACCGAGATCCCGACGGATGACTTCCGGGGAACGCGCGTGGAGCTTGAGGTTAAGGGGGTCCTCTACACGAAGGCCAAGCAAAGCCCTCTCGGATACATGAGGATGACCGCGATTGCGAACCCTCACGCGAACATCACGATGCTTTCGCCCGACGGCGAGTTCTTCCGGTGGCAGAGGAGCACGAATGAGCTTCCAAGACGTCCCCAGGAGATCAAGCCCCATCCGTATGGAATCACGCCGGACGATCTGCTCAACCTCGCCCGAGGATCGGAAAACCGAAACGTCTCGGGGATGCTTGCGCAAGGCCTGTGCCGCGTGTCCTCTTCCAAGATTGGGGAGATCCGACTCGGAATGGCGTTCCGAGAGCTGCTCAAGCGCTACCAGGAGTACGTCACCGACGAAGTGAGAAACTCCATTGCGGAGGCCAAGAACATCGAGGACAAGGTGACGTGCTTCGGCAAGGTGCTCTCACGGCACAGGGCCAAGTGGGAGCACGTCCTCCGGGAGGAGGTGAAGAACGCAGACCGCATCCTGAGAAAGCGAGCGGCTCAGCTCAAGTTCGAGGAGGCCGAGGCAATCGTTGAGTCGTTCAAGCACGTAAGATTCCTAGCTCCGCCCACAAACGCCCTCTCCCCAATAGGCATGGAGAACATAATGAAAGGACTCAACGAGATCCTCAAGCCCGAGTTCGTCTATGCCTGCACGCGAGACCCGGCGACCTACAGAGGCGGCATCCCCTTCATAGTCGAAGTCGGGATCGCGTACGGGGGTTATTGCCCCCCTGGGATCGACGTCATCAGGTTCGCCAACAGAGCTCCCTTGATGTTCGACTCCGGAGGGTGCGTCATAACGGAGGCGGCAAAGAGCATAGACTGGAAGCGCTATGGGGTCTACGACATCGACACCGCGCCGCTCACCGTATTCGTCAACCTCGTCTCGACCTTCGTGCCCTACACATCCACCGGAAAGCAGACCATAGCGGCGGAGGAGGAGATCCTTAGCGAGATCAGGATGGGACTCATGGACGCCGCTAGGAACCTGAAAAGGCACCTCACCCACAAGAGGAGGATCTACGAAAGGGCATCGCGGAGGAGCTCGCTCCTCAAGTACGTGGATGAGACGGCGGCCGCAATAGCCAAGCTCTCAAAGAAAGACCAGTCGGAGATAAAGAAGAAGCTGGAGATGCTCATAGACAAGAAGTTCGTCTGAGCCGGTCCATTAACCCCTGAAGCTCGGCCTACTGGACAGGTTGCGTGAAAGGCCCAGAGGCCTTTTCGGGTACCCTTTGGTCGCCTCCAAGATGTGGGAGCCAAGCTCTGAGGTCGTCATCTGCTTGATCTCCCTGGGCCGCCTGAGCCTCACCGAAAGGTTCCCGGATTCGTTTTCCTTCTGGCCGAAGACCACCACATACGGGATCCATTCCGTCTCAGCGTCCCTCACTTTCCTGCTTACGGAGTGCGGCCTGTCATCGATGTCCACCCTGACGCCTCGGGACTCAAGCTCGTCGGCAATCTTGCCCGCCTGCGGAAGAAGTTCATCGCTGACCGGACATATCCTGACCTGCACCGGGGAAAGCCACAGTGGAAAGCACGGCGCGATTCCTTTCTGTTGATCCAGGTACGCCTTCTCCAGGAGCGCGTAGAGGTTCCTGTCGATGCCGCCGCTTATGCTCGCATGCAACATCACAGGATGCTTCCTCCGCCCTTCCTTGTCCACGTAGGTGATGTCGAACCTCTCGGGGTTCTCTATGTCGATCTGCACGGTGGAAAGCGCCGAGGCCTTTCCCAACGCGTCGACAAAGTTGAACTCAAACTTCATGACGAAGTAGAAGCTCCTTTCGTCCCACATCTCCACGAGGACCGGCTTTCCGACCCTCTTCACCAGCTTGACGGCGAAGTCCCTGTTCTGCTCGTAGAAGTCCCTGACGAAGCGGACCCCGACCTCGTAGTCGACATCCAAGCACCTCATCCAATCCATGCACAGGTCGTACTGCTTGGCGAACTCCTCGATTGCCCCGTTCATGTCCGCCGCCAGGGTGTGCATGTCGGGCATCGTGAAGGCCCGAAGCCTGCGCAGCCCGACGACCTCTCCGCTTTGCTCACGCCGGAAACTGAAGTGGGTGAGCTCGTACAGACGGAGAGGAAGATTCCTGTAGGAGATCGACATGTCATGCTTCATCAGATACTGCCCGAAGCATGCGGAGAACCTCAGAAAGAACTCCCTCTCCTCGGACCTTAGCGTGTACTGCCGCGCCGGGAACCTGTCAAGGTACTTGGAGAGGCTCGGGTGGGAGATGTCGTACATGATGGGCGTCTCCACCTCCATTGCGCCCGCCGATCGAACCATATCGGTAACGTGTTCCTCCAAGAGGCGCTTCATCAAAGTGCCCTTCGGATACCAGCGCAGGTTCCCCGTGTCGCTGCCTGGCTCGTAGTCGACGAGCTCCAACTTCTGCATAAGCTTGACGTGGGGCGGCACCTGGTCGACGGCCCGGGATTTGTACATCTCATGATGCGCGAACTTCTGCAGGTTGGGGTAGGGGGTGAAGTCGAACTGCGAGACCTCGACGAGGTCTCCATCGGGGGTCAGGATGTACCAATGCGAACGAATCTTCTGTTCCTTCTCAACCGCGAGCGGAACAGCTTGTGCCGCCGGGCCCTTGCCAGCGGCCCTGATCTCGCGGCTGAGCTCCGAGAGCGGATGCCCCTTGCACTTGAGCTCAAAGGCCTTATAGAAGCCAAAGGGTGCCCTCTTGACCTGCAGCTCCTTGGGAAGCCTCGACTCCAGATCCCTGAGGATCTTGACTGCAGAATGCGGGGACGCCAGCTGGGAGGAGAGGTGGGCATAGGGGTACAACAGCACGCGCTCAGGGTTGACCTGTTTCGCGACCGCGCAGATCTCCGAAGCCGCCCTCTCCACGATCTCCTCGGCCGCCTGTTCGTCGGAGGATTCGACCGCAGTGAAGACGACGAGGACCTCCTTCATCTCGTCGCCGGTAAAGCCTGCTGGCACGGGCTCGGCGACCTTGGTCTTGCTCTTGATCTCGTACTTCATCGAGTCCGCATGGATGAAGAGGACTCTCACGCAAAACCCGGCTGCCCGGTTAACAACACCTCTATTAAATGATCCCCAGGCTATAGGAACTCGGCCAAGGTCATCTGGGGGACCTCGCGTTGACGGACCGGTTGAAAGTTGGACCTGATAATCGCGATCTGCACCTCCATCGCATCGGTGCTGACGGACTGAGGCACGCAGTCCAAGAGCTCAAGAAGGGATGCAACATCAACTTCCACCGAGGATGGGACGACTTGGCCCGAACACTCGCAGAGCCCGCTTAGGGGTATCCTGCGATACGAGGCGCCGCACTTGCCGCAGACGAACCCCCGCTTGCCGCCCTGCAAAGCGGCCCTCTCCGCAAGTTCAACGACCTCGGCGAGGACCCCCTGGCAGCAATCTTCCTCCAGTTCCTCGCCGCAATCAGGGCAGCGGAAGTCGGACAGATCCATGACAGTGAAGGAGCCGCCGCACCTCGTGCACAGCAGTTCCCTCAAGTCGTGGCCGAGGACCGGACCATGTTCCTTGACCCTGACGCGGGCCCGCCCCGTGGCCTCCGGGGCACGGCCGCCTTTGCCATCGTAACTGTCCAAGAGGGTTCGCTGCTGGCTATCCGCCACCAACTCGTCTATCCGCAGGCCCAAGGCCTCGAATATGCGCCGAACGGGAGGAAGGATCTGCCTATGGATGTAGTAGTCGTGATCGATCCTCAACCCCTTTACTTTGACGAAGCTTGGATCTTCGGCCCTCTCGACCAGAAGCCCCTTGCCCTGCGTTATCACGAATGGGACCCTGTCCCCGATCTGCGGAGCGGCCCCGGGATCCCTCTTCTTGATCTTGTTGTACAGCTCAAGATGCGGCTGCCTACCCTTGTACTCCTGCGGCCGCTTGCTCAACGTCCTAGTCTGAACGAGCTTCTCGAGCGGCGTGACGTTGTCCCTGAGGTCGTGGATCTGTTTCTTCATGTACTCGCAGGCGGCTTCCACATCGCCCTTCCTCAGCAGAAGGTCCAAGATGGTTTTCATCGTCTCGGTCGCCAGGTCGCACCACTCGCGTCTCACGGTCTCCAGACCCTTGACTTTGACGACCGGCTGCTTTCCCTCCATGTAGAGCGCGTACCTCTTCTTCGTGACGAAGAGGGCGCGCCTCGCGAAAGCCTCGTACTGGAGCTCCATCGGTGGTGGGAGGAGCCTCGTCAGAACGTCGCCGAGCCTGAGGCCCAGGGCGGCCGCATCCGCGGGGTCGATCTCCCTTGGGGCCTCCCCGGCCGGCTGAAGCTTGACGAACACGCTGTCCGTATCTCCATACACCACCTCGAGCGAAACGATGCAAGACCCTGGGGGGCTCCTCTCGATCTCGCTCCCGACAAAGGCCCTGCCGTCCTTCAGAGCGGCCCTGCCTATCTCCTTCTCAATTATCTCCTTCGTCCTCGAGATGTTATCCCGTCCGGTGCGCGTCACGGCGTTGGCGACGGTCAGCTCGTACATCCTCGACCTCGAGTATCCGAAGTAGCCATAGAAGCTGTTCAGGAGTATCTTGACCGCCCACTGGGTCATGTCGAGGATCCTGAATTCCTCCTCCCTAGCGTTTTTGGCCTTCTCCCTGAGAAGCAGCCTCTTTTCCAGAAGCCCCTCGAGTATCCGCGGAACGATGCCCTTGTACGTCTCCGCAGGGACGAACCTCTCCCCAACGAGGGTCGAAAAGCAGATGTTGTTGGCTATCATTATGGTTGGGTACAGGGACTTGTAGTCCATTATGAGGATGTTCTCCTGAAGCCCGGCCTTGGGCTCCAGCACGTAGCCACCTTTGAGCCCCGCCTTGTCCCGTAGCTCCCTCCGCCGGGCCGTTTCCTCCGCATCCGGCTTACAGGGCATCACCCGCTCGTAACGCCGGAGCTCCCTTAGCAGGAGGGTGTCCACCATTATGGACTGCCCCCCCTCTATCAGGTCCTGCAGCGATGTCCCGCTGGCCTGGGCCAGCGCGATGTATCGGTCAAGGAGCCTCTTCGTCAGGAGGAGCTCTAGGGTAAGCTGGGCGTCCCTTCTTGAGTACTCAACCAGCCTCTCCAGTCCGTTCTCTCGGCTCTTCCACAGGCCGGGGATCTCGGTGTGCGATACGTCGAGCTTGTCCTTTCCCAGGATCTCCCGCGCAACTGCGCCCAAGCTGTAGCTCTTTAGCGGGAAGTCTTTCTTGACCAAGGGCAGAACGTCCACCACCACCCTTCCCGGAACCGTGATTCTCGTCTTGCTGCCGAACCGACGGTAGTAACAGTTCTTGTCTGCCCTTCCCAGCTTGGGCTTTATTCCGATCATCGACATCCTGTCGATGAGATAGGGGAGGTCGAACTCGTCGCTGTTGTACCCAAGCACGATGTCGGGGTCGTAGCGCCGGAGCACCTCGACGAATCTCCCCAACATCTCCTCCTCGCTGCCCAGGCCCTGAACTCCCTCGGCGCTGGCTGGCCGGCTCACCAGGACTAGGTCGGTCCTGCCTTCAAACGGCTCGCTGAAGGCCATGCTTATCATGATTATTGGATCCGACTCCGCTCGCGGAAGGCCGTTGCCGGACTCAGCTAGACACTCGATGTCGACGCACAGGTACCGCATCTCGGGGTGTTCGTCAAGCTGTATCGGCTCCACGTGCTTTGCCAGCGTCTCCACCTTAAGCTCGGTGAAGACCGTGTTGGTCTGGGTTGTCCGGTAGTTCAGGACACGGAACCAGCTGTTGCCGCTGAGGCCCTTGTCGATCATAAACCTGTTTTTGAAAAGGATGTCCGCCTCGAAGACTGCCCCGTAGCGGCGCAGGTCGTCCCTTATGTCCCGCACGTGCTTTGGATCCTTCGTTACGATCAAGAGCATCTTCTTCTTATGCTCTTGATAGCCGAAAGGCAGGAACCTCTCGACGACCTCGACATCGACGATCTGGGAGAACTTCTGCTTAAGGCCCTCGGCGAGGACCCTGATCCCGTCGTCGGATTGCTCCTCGGGATAGAGGTATAGGTAAGGCTTGAACCCCCGAACGAAACAGGTGACGGTTCTTCCTTGAGCATCCTTGCAGAACAGCCTGATGACCGGATCCCCGTTGCTCTCATACGAGTAGTCAGCTGCCAAGAGATAGAGGGATAGGGGATCAGGCATGGCCATGCCAGCGCGCCGCAGGTTCTAATAAATCATTTCCCGCGACGATGAACGTCAGGACCAGCACATGCCTACTGCGGTGCCTGTTCCCTCTCCTCCCCGGACGGCGTGGGAGCCTCCTCGACCTTCTCCTCAGCCACGCTCTCGGCTGGGGCTTCGGCTCCCTGCGACTCCTCGCCTTTCTTGCGCCTTCCAACGAAGAAGAGCACTGCCGCAGCCGCAAGCATGATTATCCCGACGGGCAGCATCCACCGCAGGATGAAGATATCGACGTCGCTCGTGGGCTCCTCCCCGTACTTCTTCTGGGTCGCGTACCAGTTTTCCATGATTACTCCAACGAAAAGCATGATCACGCCCAGGACCACTAGGGCCCGGACGAAAGCGAAAGAGCCCTCCGTTGCCTCGGTCACGATCTCGATCTTCGGCAGCCCAGCGATGGCTTGTTTGACGTGCTCCTTGGTGACCAGGGTCGCGCCTGCATTGGACGCGGCCTTCTCGGAGTCCTTCCTGATTCGTTCAATGGCAGAGTCTATCTCCGCGGCCTTCCCAGGCAGTTTCGCGCGCCTTGACTCCAGAAACTCCTGGGCTTCTTTGCTCCATTCCATAGCGATTCCCTGCCCGCCTCGACATCTTTGCTTGACAGAGCAGACTCGATATCGATATAAATCTGTTGCGAGGGAATTCCCCGGAATTCAGCTTCCGAGGCCCGCCTGGCCGGAAGCGTGAGCGCAATCCGGTTGTTGGACGATGCGCTGATCGTTGGCGTAGATGTTCATCCTTTCCTCCCTTGCAAAGCCTATCAAAGTCACGCCGACCCTCCTAGCGAGCTTCACCGCCAACGCCGTGGTCGCCCCTCGCGAGGCAAGGATTGGGATGCCGGCTCCATAGCACTTCGCAACGATCGTCGAGTTCGTCCTCCCCGTCAACGCGGCCATGCATCTGCCAAGGTCGAATCCCTCAAGCAGGGCAGCCCCCACGGCCTTATCGAAGGCGTTATGTCGACCGATATCGTCACACAAACTGGCCATCACGGGCAGACCCCCTTCGTCCGGAAGCTGGAACAATCCGCAGGTGTGAACGCCACCCGTCAGGCGATGGGTGCAGGAGGAACCCACATGGTCCAGCGCGGCCAGTACCTGGCTCGGACTTGCCTTGACCTTTGATTCCAGCGCCTTGAAGCCCTTGATGGCGAGCATCCCGTGCCCGTCTAGCGAGCGCGCCCCGAACCGAGTCGTACTTGCGGCGATCTTTGGCCGGGCTGTTCGAATCTCCACCCTTGCCCAACCGCTCCCGCGGGCGAAGGTTTTGATGTCCCCGGGGACCTCTATCAACCCTTCGCAGATCAGGTGGCCCACGACCAGTTCTTTCACCCGGCCCGGTGACATCCTGACATCGATTGCGTGCTTGCCGTTGACATGTATTGCCAAGGATACTTCTAAGGGCACCGGATCGCGCAATCGCAGCGTCCGCCCTTCAGCGACTTGCGCACAGCTAAGGTATGAGAAGGCACGCGGTTGGTTCTTGGCCGCTGCTCGCGATCTCCTCTGCCCACGACCGCCACGTTCACCCGGGCCTATGCGAACACCCCGCCTCCGCTCACTTCACCTCGGTGTGGGCCTTCTTTATGGTATCCCGGTTCGGCTCAAAATCAACCCACTTTCAGCGAGGGAACGTGCTGACGACCTATCCACATCCATGCAACCTTCCATGGCCAACTAGGCAGCGACCGAGCTGACGCGCGCGGCGTCTGGCACGCCCATCATCATCCTGTCGATCTCCGACACGAAAATGGCGGATAGATCCCTCATGTCCCTCACGAAGAACAGGCTCCCGCCCCCGATCTCCGCGAGCTGTCGAGCCAGCTCGGGATTATAGGACCGTCCAACCTGGGAGGGCTCATCCTGCTTGCCAATGCACACCACGGAGATGCCTATCCCTTGCCTTGCCGCCAGCCTAGCACACCTGCGGGCATACTCGGCTGCGAACTGTTTCGGCTTGGGATGCGTGGCATCCCCGTCCGTCAAAAGTATCATCTGTTTCCTGCGGTGCTCGCCTCGCTTCCCCTTGGCGCCATTACCCCCTTCCGGCTGGGCCTTTAGAAGGTCGATCCCCCTTCGTATCCCGGCCGCAATGTTCGTGCCGCCCCTGGGGAGGAGATTGGCGACCTTCGCAATCGTCACGTTCCTTCCCGAGCCGAACTCTGCAACCTCGGTGGACAGGTCCCTGAAACCGACCACCCCTACCCTGTTTCCGTACCTCTCGGCGATTATCGTCATGACCACAACTGCCTGTTTCGCGTACCAGAGTTTGTCCCCGTAGGCCATGCTGCCAGAAAGGTCGAGCACAACCACCACATCAAGGTTCCCTTCGATGACGAGATCCCTCCTTTCCGGCTCCCGCTCGTAGACGTAGAGGTTTTCCCGCCCGACGTTCTTCCTGCCCATCCTGATGGCATCGCGAATGGTCTCCCGAACGGCCATGTCCTTGTAGGAGTCGCCCCTTTGGTATTTTCTGACATCCTTGACGTCGGAGCTGGGCAGCGGAGGCAGATCCTCGTGAACTACCCCCTGAAGCGCGTCATAAACCCGCCTCAGGATTCTCTCATCGAGATCCGACATCAGAAAACGGGAAACCCTGTGGGTGAACGTGATCCCCTTCGAGCTCTTGATGAGGCCCTCCCTCACCAGGTGTTTCTTAAGCTCCTCCATCGGGCGGTTCCGGGAAACGCGACTGCCTGCGGGCAATTTCCCCAGGACGGCATAAAGCCTCGGGTACCGCTGAGGATTCCTGCTAACCTGCTCCGCTATATCGGAGAGCGACGCCTGTTCCTTGGCCTTCTCGGCGTAGAGCTCGTCCCTGGCTGCTGAGATCTCTTTCACCGCCTCGCCGAGGGCGTTCCCCTCCAGTTCCCTCGAAAGTGGGGTGACCTCCTCCGCTATGTTGCGGTAAAGCCGGGTGAGGGGCTCCCAGGAAATGCCCAACCGCCCTCTGATCTTGGCCATCAGGCGAGAGTCCCTGACGGATCTCCCAAGGTCCAGATAGTCGAACAGGAATGTCGAAAGGAAGACGATGGCGATCATCGACAGCACAAGTAGCATCGGCGGAATGCCCCTGAACGGGGATGGCATCTTGCCTGCGCCGGGCAACTGCCCTTTCGATTCGCCTTCACCAAGTAGGTAAGAGGTGTAGTTCGCAAGCGCCCAAGTTTGATTCCCGCTCGTGACGTACAGGATGTCTTCGTTAGGATCGTAAATCTTGGTGGTGGTCTCCTCCTCCAGGTCGGCCCCGATCTGCTGGCTTAACTCCTCCCAAAGCTCTTCAGGCACGGACTGGACTTCAGTGGCCTGTTCGCTGACATTTCCGAAATAGGGACTGATCGCCCCATCCAGAGCCGTTCCACCAGTCGGCGTCTGGACCGGCGGGATCTGCCCTCGGGGCGGGGCCGCCAAGAATACGCCGAAGATCACGAGGATGACCAAGCCGGCGGCGGCCGGGATGTACCAATATCTTCTCAGCCGTCGGGCTTTCCGGGATCCTTCAGCTGGCGGCGAGCGCGCCGATAGCACCGCATCCTCGAATATGCTCTTGGCAAGCTCTCTGTTGGTCTTCCAAGAGAACGGGTTCACCTTTATCGAGTGTGCGAACGAGGCATAGCATGAGTTGTAGAGATCGTCCTCGTCAGGCTCCCTTCCTGCCAGAGCCATGCAGGCACAAACGTTCTCGACAAACCTTATCCCTGACCTCGTGCTAGCGCCTGACTCCAAGTCAGGGTGGCTTCTGCTTCTGCTCAGGAACTTGGATGCAAGCCTCGGCACGTAGTCCGGCAGCACGGTGTGACAGTTAGACTGGCTCGCAATGAACTTCTCCTCCTCCGACTCATTCTCCGGAAAGGAGATCGCAACGACCTGGAACCGATCCAGCAACCTCTCGTCCACGACGCACTTGGTCGCGGTGGCAACCATTACCACGTCGACCTTTACCTCGCGTTGCCCCACGGAGACGATCCCATCGTCGAAGAAGTCGGCCAGAGCCTGGGCCACCTTCTCCGGCAGGGTGTCCAAGTCCTTTAGCAGGAGGCCTCCGCCGTCCGCCTTCTCGATGGCTCCTGCCACATACGATCTTGCGTCCCTGTAGCCGAACTTCCTGAGAGCCACAGGGTCCACGTCGCCGAACAGATCCTCCCTGCGCAGGCTGGCCGAGCAGGTCACCGTCTGGAACTCCAAGCCCATCGCGCGCAGGATGCTCGAGGCCACGGCCTCCTTCGGAGTCCCGGCCGGCCCGATGATGAGCAACGGCCGGCCCGTCAAGACTGCTCCGATGAGGTCGGCCTTCTCGCGCTCAGAAAGCAAGCTGCCCGAGAGATGCTCCTTGAGTCTTGCGACAATCTCCTCGCGCTCGCTCATGTGAGGTACCATCCGAACTCGTGCAAGACTTCAAGCCCGAACTTCCTAGCATCAGCATCGGACATCCCCGTTGCGGCTGGAAGCACCGAACACAGCGCATCGTAGAGGTCCCTGGGGCTAGCGACCCTCGAGCCGCGCATGAGCGAGTACGCCTGGGTCTTCTCAAACATCTTGATGCTGGCCCTAACGCTCGCCGGCTTAGACCCCAAGTCCTCGTCCGTACGAGTTCTTTGCACCGCCCGACATATGGCCTCGACCATTTTGTCTTCGACCTGCACGCCGAGCTTGCGGGCTTCGTTGGCGATTATGGTGGATTCCTCGTGCACGGTCGCAGGATAGCTCATCTCGATCACGTCAACGCGGTCGAGCAGCACATCGATCAGCGGGACGTCGCCTGACTCTGGGGAGAGATTGGAGGTCGCTATCATGAGGAACTCGGCCGGGTAGTCAACATCGTAGCCTGAGATCGTCGCCTTGCCCTCGTCGAGTACCTGCAGAAACGCCCCTTGCAGCCTCTGCGGCATCTTGGCTATCTCGTCGCAGAAGACGATTCCGTTGTTTCCCTTGAGCAGCTTCCCAGGGGTGAAGGCTCGATAGTCCGTCGGGGAATACTTGAAGGCTGCGACTGGGTCGATGTCGCCCAGCAGGTCCTGGACCGTGAGATCCGGGCTGCCCTGAATCCTCACGAACCTCTCTAGTCCTGCGATGCGCCTCGTTGGAATGGACCTTCCCGCGTTTCCCGCCCTGGAGTACTTACTTGTGCAAACCGGGCACGAGATGCGATCGGGTTGACAGTTGAACTCGCATCCGTCGATCACTTCGATGGGACGAAGGAGCTTCGCCATCTCCTTTGCCATCGTCGTCTTTCCGCATCCCCTCGGACCCTTGAGGATCACGTCATGGCCCGCGACGACCGACGCCAAGAACTGCTTCTTCGAATCCACCTGCCCAATTATCCGCGAGAGCGGGTCCTCGCCCCTCCTGACGTATTCGATCAGCGTCTCGCGCAGTTCCTCCTTGATCCCCATCATCCCACCGGGGCATGACACCTGCGAGGCTCGCCGTTTAACTGTTTTCGAGCAGGATGAGTGGCATATCCATTCTGCCTTCAGCACGCAGGAATCCGATCCTCGATCAAGACGTGTGCAACAACCGTAACCCAGAGTTCAAGTCCGGACGATATGAAAACCGTTCGGGGCATCTGGCATCGACAAGCGAACGGCGCTCCAATCGACCCGTCGGAGCGCCACAGCGCGGCGTAAGATTAATAAGTTAGACGAGCGGGCGCGCAGTGCCCGATGTCCGCTATGCTATCAGGGGGTTCCATTTGGACGAGTACATACTTTTTTCCAAGAATGGTGAGGGCTCATTCGAAGTCAAGATCCCTTTCTCGGCCGATTCGCTGAATCAAGTCTCGCATCTCTTGACGAAGGAGGGGCTCATTCTCCCGAAGACTGAGATCGAGAAGCTCTACTCGAGCTTGGAAGAACTCAAGGGCATGCTCGCCGAGATGAAGAGGCAGAGCGAGCTCTCCAACCGCCTGATCCAAGATGTCCTCAGGAGAGGACTCAAAGAATCCGAACTCAAGGATGACCGAGCTCCTGTGTCCTCCGATGAGGTTGGGCCGGAGAGCAAGGAAGAGCCTGAGATACCGAAGGACAAGATATCCATCCTTCCCTCTCCTAAGACCAAGGCCTTTGAACTCATCAGCCGCCTCGCGAACCAGCACATGGACAAAGAGTTCACGACCGCCAACCTGACCCTATATGAGAAGCGGGTCTTCTCGTTGCTCGTGAAGAGGTACGAATTCGTGAAGAAGGTCAGGAAAGAGGGAAGGAACATCGTCTACCAGTTCACTGAGCGTGCCCTCGACTTGATATGCAAGGAGCTCGGCGGAACTACTTCCATCACGGTTAGTTCCCGCGTCCGGTCGAAGAATCTGGAGGAGTTCATGGACAAGATGAAGGAGAGGTACCCGCACTTCTCGTACTCTTCCGTTCCCACCCGCTCGGCCTACAAGCAGTACAAGCTGTTTTTCTCGGACAAGTCGGTCAGGAAGTCGGTCGTCGATAACCTCACGCGGATGTTCGGGCCCACTGGCATCAGGATCTCCTAAGTCGGGCCCAGCTCGCCCGAATCCAAACCCTCGATGACCCTGAAGATCACATCCCCTAGGGCCTTGAGGCTGCGCGCGTCGATCTTGTCCAGGTCGTCCTTCGCCGTGTGCCAGTATGAATTGAGCGGCCCATAACGAAAATCGATGAGCAGGCACGAGGGAACGCCAATTGCCATGAACGGCACGTGGTCGTCCATAACGGCGATCTGGGATAGCTTGAAGTGCCGACCGTATCCTAGATCCTTCGCCTTCCGCCACACGTACTCCACGAGATCTTGGTCCGAGTTCCGGTCTTTCCGGATGCCGAGATGCCTGTCGCCGATCATGTCAGCAACGATGAGCCACTCGGGCTTCTGCTCGTCGGCGCCGAGTTTCTCGGCAAGATGCCTGCTGCCGAAAAACATCGTGGCTAGGTCGTCGCCCACATCCTCGCCGTCGAAGAATACGATCCACACAGTGTGGTTGAGGGCCGTTGAAGCCAGCACCCTTGACAACTCCAATAGCAGGCCGGAGCTGGAGCCCCCGTCATTTGCGCCCGGGATCTCCTTCGTGTCATAGTGGCCGCCGACGGCAATGATCCGCCCCGTCTTCCCCGGGATGACTCCGATGATGTTCTCCATCCGGTAAGTTGTACCTTTGTAAGTGGCCGAGAAAGCGTCGATCCAGACCTCCAGACCCAGGCTCGAGAGGTAGCCTGAGATGTACCGCCTGGCCTTGACTATCGAATCGGAGCCGATCGACCTCGGGCCGAGGCTAACCAACTCTTCGACGTGGGAGTAGGCCCGCGCACCGGAGAATGGCGTCGCGCTCTCGTTCCGCACGACGACCCTTGATCCGTTCGCGCCGATCGCGTAGAAGCTGGCGGCAGCCCCAGCAACCAGAATACAGAGAAACGCAGCCTGTTTGCGCATGAGAAGATATTAATAAGACGCGGGGGCGCTTAATAAGCTTCTCCGAGATGGCCGGCGATGAGAAGGCGCGCGCTGCTTCTGTGTCTCATCCTACTACCCTTCCCGGATGCGGCTTTCGCGTTCATAAGGGTCGAGAGGACGCCGTGTTCGCTCGCCGACCTGAAGGGCTTCACCTCCTACTGGAACGACTCCTACATCTTGACGATCGATGATATGAAGCTGCGGCTGGTCACCGGGATCGCCCAGGTCTCCAGAGGCACGTCGATCGAGAAGCTCATCTGGGATCCCGAGATCGTTTCCGTCATGATCGATGATGAAGAGATCATGCGCAGGGCTTCCATCGCGAATCGGGACTATATCGACAACGATCCTCTGACCCGCCTGCCCTTCTTGGGGATAGGAGGGCTTGCGTCGCCCTACAACTACGCGAAAGGGATACTGCCTTATTCCCCGCCTCCCGCAACCATTCGTTGGAATGATGCCGGGGAGGGCGGCCTGCTGAGCTGGAAGTCCCAATACTCCTACTCGCCTGGAGATGCAATCCTCTGGCTCAATCGCACCTTCATCCTGAATTCGAGCCTTGATGTTGAGTGCAGTTACTGGGTCACTTCCGACTACACCGCAATTCAGCAGCAGATCAAAGTCACCAATGGCGAGCTGTCGCAATGTCTGCCTTTCCCTTTGGAAACCGCCTTCTCCCTGGGGGATGCATTGAGCGGGAAGGCCATCAGCCTGCCCAACATGACGCTGTCCCCTGAGAGGTACCTCACCTACCCCCGCGACGCCCTTCCGGAAGCATGGTACAACGAATCCTTCGGCGCGTTCATCCTGCCGGAGAAGATGTGGAAAGGTGAGGAACTGCCCGGGATGCTCTATGTTGAGTTCGACCTCGCCGACCGCGACTGGTTCGGGATGTGCGCTTTGACGAGCTATAGCTTCCAGCCGAGGATAGGCGTCGGCGTCAAGATCATCTCGACCGACATGCCCAGCGGATTCAGGCCATACTGCATCTTCGTATCCGGGGAAGATGATCATGTCATCATCGGCTTCAAGCCCTTCGATGTGCCGGGTCCGTATGGAGATTTCGTGCCAGCCACGCTGGCTCCGCGGGAGACGGTGTCGCTGGACCTTGTGTGGTTCTTCCCCCAGGCGGAAGAGGACACCATGTCCATCTCGGACTTGACAAGGTGGGGAGACTCCGCCCTCAGCGTTCTTGCCTTCCACGCCAATAGGACGAGGGCCGAGGAACTCCTCGACCAAGCGAACGACCTTGCCCGCGAGGGGAAGGTGGACGACGCCATCGAGAAGGCCCAGGCCGCAGTCGGGATCTACCGGATCCTCGGCAACCTATCCGACGCCCTGTTTGAGGAGGCAAGAAAGGTCAACGCAACGATAAGCACTTGGAGGAGCGCTGCCGCCAAGCGAACCCCCCACCCCGAGAAGGGCAGTCGGCTCGCGATCCTCGTCAGCACGACCCTAGTTTTGTCCTTGATCTTGGCATTGGCCGCTTGGATCTACGTGATCGAACCGCGCCGACCACGGAAGGGCTAGGCGACGTCATCTATCCTCGCGACCATTTCTATCGCGTCCTCGCCGTCCCTGTAGTACCCGCTCATGACCCCGACCTCCTTGTAACCCATGGAGCGGTACAGGTTTATGGCAGCGAGATTGCTCGCCCTTACTTCAAGCCTCACGAATCGCACGCCGAGCTTCCTGAACTCCGAGTTCACGGACCGGATGAGGAGTTTGGCCACGCCCTTCCTCCTCTCGTCCTCCCTGACCGCGATCGATATTATGTGCCCCTCGCTCCGATATCTGATGTCGGCGATAACGTACCCGACGATTCCCGACTGGTTCTCAGCGACGAGAAAGGTATAGGGATTGACCTTTGCCAGGAAACGCAGATAGCCCAAGGGATACGGGTAGCGAAACGCACTCTCCTCTATCTTCAAAATCTCAGGAAGGTCGTTCTCGCGAACCGACCTTACCCTAAGCCCGAGTGGAACCTCCATACCTGACTCCCAGGCGTGCAGGGCGCTTGCGGCACGGCTATAAATATGGCGACCAACCCGGGCTCGCATTCGGATCTGCATTTTGTCGCCGGCCAAGGTGTTCCTCATTCAACTCCGAATGGTCGTCCTCGATCCTTCTTAAGCCCTCTGGCCTGCCTGCCTCCGGCCGTCCGTCGACCCGTGCCCTTAACAGAAGGTTACTTCCAGAACGCTTTCAGTGTCGACTACCTAAGATATTTCAGTCCTTGCGCGCGCCTCTTCCTCTCAGGACGATGTGAGCCTCTTGAGCAACAAGAGCCGTGGTTGCAGCTATGAGAGGCAGCTCGTCGACCTGTTGCACGACGCGGGTTTCGCCGCGGTTCGGGTCGCGGGCAGTGGAGCCATGGCCCTGCCGTGCCCCGACATCGTCGCATGCCGCAAGGGCACGATACTGGCCATAGAATGCAAGACCACAAGGAAGAACCAAGTCTACATATCGGACGAGCAGATTGATGATCTGAACAGGTACTCCCGTATTGCGGGGGCCCACCCATTCGTGGCGGTAAGATTCTCGCACCAGGAGTGGTATTTCTTCGCGCCGTCAACGATCCCGAAGACCAACCGCAGCACGTACGTCGTATCGAGACGGCTGGTGGCGGGGAACGGTCTGACGCTTGCAGACCTGGATGCCCTCGCCCACAAAGGTGCTTAGATCTTGCAGATCCTGAAACTGGATCTGAAGAACGACACGGTCAAGCTCAGGACCGAGAACCTTGACGACCTGTGGGCGATATACAACACCGTCCAGCCTGGCGATCTGGTCCGTGCGAGAACCCTGCGAAGAGAGAAAATACAGACCGATGATTCGCGTCCGGAAAGAGGAGTCAAGAGGCCGGTCGTCCTCACCGTCAGAGTCCAGAAGGTCGAGTTCCACAAGTATGTGAACATGGTGCGCCTGATCGGCACGATAGAGGAGGGAACCGATGTGGGCAGCCACCATTCGATCAACATCGAGGCAGGGACCGTTTTCTCGCTCGTGAGGAAGTGGAGGGACGCCGAGATAGAGCTGCTCAGGCAAGCCGTCAAGGAAGGTAACAAGCCAATGGTCCTGCTAGTCGCACTCGAGGAGGGGGACGCAAGCCTTGCCGTCGTCCGGCAGAGAGGAGTGGATTTCATCGACCAGGTCTCTGTACACATTCCGGGCAAGAGGGAACAGAGCGCGCGGGAGGCCGCAAGAAAGGAGTTCTACTCGATGCTGCTCAAGGCAATCGTCTCGGCCGCATCGTCCAGGGGGCTCAAACAGGCGGTCATCGTAGGCCCCGAGCTCATCCGAACGGGATTCAAGAAATTTGTGGAAGACCACCCCGAAGAGGTCGCGAAGATGAGCATCTCCTACGATACGTGTTTCAGCCCGGGAAGGACGGGCATCTACGAGGCCATTAGAAGGGGGGCGGTGGATAGGATAGTTGCGTCCAACCGGGTGTCCGCTGAGCTATCTGAGGTCGAGAGGTTCTTGGCCGAGGTTGCAAGAGAGGGCCGCGCGACGTACGGCTTGGCCGATGTCACGAACGCAGCGCGGATGGGGGCAGTCGACACCCTGCTCATGACCGACCAGCTTTTCCGGGAAAGGAGGGATGAAGCCGATGCCCTTCTGCGCGAGGTCAAGAAGTATTCTGGGCGCCACATGATGGTGAGCACGGACCACGAGGGAGGCGCAAAGCTCCAGTCGCTGGGGGGCGTGGGGGCCTTCTTGAGGTATCAGATCGAGGCGCCAGCGGCGTCTCGCCGAAGTTAGGTTCGGCCCGACGCGTCGAGATCGGACGAATGCGAGGGAGGGGGAGCCTTAGCTGGACACCGGTAGATCCAACCTGGCGCAGGCGGCTGACGTGTTCTTCGCTCCACGGCAGCTGAATTTGGGTGCGCGGAGAGTGGGTTGAGAGATTTATACGGAGCACATCCCGGGCATATACCTGATGAGGATCCTCATCACCACGTGGGTCTTTCCCACCCACGGCGGCATCATCACGTTCCTAGATAGGGTAGTCCCCTGGTTCACCGCTTCCGGCCACGAATTCGATGTCGTGGCCATCGCGCCCGCTTCGGATGCATACAAACCCTTCCCCCATCTACCACCTGAGCGCATCCACGGCCTGGCTCAGATTCACCTGCCAAGGCCCTTCTCCTTCCCTCTGTTTCACTTCATCCTCAAGGTGCTCCGCACCGTAAGAAGGCGCGAATGTGAACTCATCTTCTGCCAGGACCCCTTCTTCAGCGGCATCCCCTCGCTTGTCGCCTCTAAGCTGTTGGGCATTCCTCTCATGGTCGCGGATCATGGCATGATCACGAACTTCACCGAGCGGGAGTACTGGTCCAACTTTGGATTTCGCATGGTGTCGCCGTGGCAGTGGATCTCGAGACTTGTCATGAAGGCCGTCTTGTCCGGTGCTACGCTCGTGTATGCCCCTGGCCCCGATGTTGCCCAGCGAATACGCACGTTCTTCGGCGAAGCGGCGTCGGAGAAGGCCCGGACCTTCCCAATCGGGATAGATACCGACCGCTTTCAGCCAAGAAAGGAGGTCAGGGAGGCGGTCAGAGCCGAGCTGTCGTTGGGCCGGTCTTTGACCGCGATCTTCGTCGGACGCCTTCACGTTGAGAGCGGGCTCGAGCACCTCATAGAGGCTGTGGGGCTGCTTCGCAGCGATGAAAGGCCGGTCGTTCTCGTCGTCGGGGACGGAGTGTTGAGACCGAGGTATGTGAGCCTCGCCGAGGCCAGAGCGCCCGGCGTCTTTCGTTTTCTTGGGTACAGCGACCGCGTGCCGGAATATCTCAACGCAGCCGACATCTTCGTCTTCCCCAAGGTCTTTGCGGGCGGCTACTCGATCTCGCTGAGGGAGGCGATGGCAGTGGGCCTGCCCTGCATCGCGACGGCGGGGGTGGACTCCCATGACCTGATCATAGAGTCCGGCACGAACGGCGTGCTGGTCCCCCCCAAGGACTCGGTCTCCCTCTCAAAGGAGATCGAGCGACTTCTTTCCGATCCGGATCTCCGAGAACGCCTGGGTTCCCAAGCAAGGCGCACAATCTTGGAGCGATTCAGCATGGAGACTTTCCGCTCGCAGATGGAGAGACTTCTCTCGGAGGCAGCAGGGCCGCGTACGCGTCCCTCAGGATAGCCTCCATCTTGCTCCAGCTGTATTTCTCCTGGCAACGCCTAGCGGAAGATGCCATCGCCTCGTAGACATGGCGGTCGGACCTAAGCGTTCGAATTGCCTGCGCGATCGCTCCGATGTCGCACGGGTCTACAACGATGCCGTTTCCCTCTGTCGAAACAAGCCTACTTTTCTCACCTATGTTGGATACGATTATGGGCTTCCCGGCCGCGATGGACTCGAACAGCTTGTTGGGAATGGTCAAGACGTTGTTGGGATCCGTTGCCTTGTACAGCGCAAGAAGCGCATCTGCAGCCGCATCGTACTTCGGAACGTCCTCCGGGTCTATCTCGCCTCCGAAGATGACCTTCTCCTCGGCCCCCAGCCTCTTCACAAGCGACCGCAGGTCCGCCTCCAACGGACCATATCCGCCCATGAACAGCTTCACCCCTTCCAGCCTAGACACGGCTTCCACGACCTCCTCCAAGCCCCGCCCGGCAAAGAGCCCCCCTACGTAGAGGACCAGCAACTCATCCGCCCTAGCAAGGGAGCGTCGGATCTCCAACGCCCCTTGCAGGTGAGCCGGCAGCGGATCGAAGCAGTTCATGACCACGATGACCTTGGCGGCGCCTGCGCGAGTGGCGATGTCCGCTATCGCCCCGCTGGTAGCGATTACCAGGTCCGCCCTTCGGATGAGCATGGGCTCGACGAATCTCAGGAACCAGACCAAAGCCCGCGGGGCAAAAGTCGAGATGAAATCAGGATACGACTCGTGCATGTCGTACACAAGGATGGCCCGTCTGAGCCTGGAAACGAGCAGGCCGGGAACGAGGGTATCCATGTCGTGGCAATGGACGGCGTCCACGCCGATTCGCATCGACTTGAGGAGGAGATTGATGTAGAAAAGCAGGAAACCGGGCACGAGGGGCAGGAAACGCCCGTATGGGGCCCGAACCCTGATCCTGTAAACCTTCACGCCATCAACGATCTCTTCGTGCGGAAGGCGGCATTCCCGGTCCCAGCAGATTATACGAACCTCGTATCCACTTCGTTGGAGCGAGAGAGCCTCCCTCTTTACCCGCAGGTCCGGCTTGAAGGGATTTGCCAGGAACATTGAAACGCTGGGCAACGCTGTCACACCCGTGAGGGGATCGAAAAAGCTTTCCTTGGGCGCGTCTGGACGATCCACGCACAAGAGGCCATGAAGGAGAGGTATTTTAGCATGCTCAGCCGCCCGGTCGCGCTCCGGTCAGAAGTTGGCAGCGCGGTTGACCCGAGCCGTGCAGTCCCGCTTGCCAAATGTAGTCCGGAGGATCGTCCAATAGGGAGGCACCGGCGCACATGAGGATCTTGGTCGTTCCAGCGATCGACTGGTTCACCGCCCTTGAGAATAGGGTCCATCACCTCGCGCGATCGTGGGCTGCCAGAAATGAGATCCACATCGTCCATCTCCCATTGGGGGGCGACCCGATGCGTGGGAGCGAAGGCTATGCGATACACCGCCTCTCGACGGTGAGGACCAGGAACCTTTTGACATACTACCTGATCAACTTCCTGCCCCAGATCCTCCAGATGACCCGCCTTATCAGGAGGCAAGCCATCGAGTTGGTGGTTACGACGAACCTGTCCGCGGGAACGGCCGCGATCCTCGCTGCCAGGATCTCGGGCGTCCCCTCCATCTTCGACTACTGTGACTACCTTCCGGCCTTCTCACGTTACGCGGGAAAATCGGCTTTCCTGCAACCTATCCTTCGGACCATAGGCGAAATGATAACGGTCCTGAACTTCAGGATGGCAGACGCCACCGTCGCAACGGGCCATCTGCTCCGAGCCCACGCCATGGACTTCTCGCGGGCTGTGCTGGAGATACCAAACGGGGTTGACGGGTCGCGCTTCGTCGGCGTGCCGAGGTGGCAGCCGGGCGACCGCCCCGTCTTGGGCTACGTGGGCATACTGGAGTTCTTCGTGGACCTGCGCTCGGCAATGGAGGCACTCAAAGTTCTAGAGGGCGCAAGGCTGGTGGTCGCGGGCGATGGCAGAGACCGAGCCAAACTCGTTTCGTTCGCTCGCGCCTCAGGGCTGGAGGACAGGGTGGAGTTTCTCGGCAAGGTGAGCTATGATCAGTTACCGCGCTGGATAGCCACCATGGATGTGTGCCTGCTGCCCTTCCAAAGGAGCGAACTGACCGAATCGGCACTGCCCCTCAAGATCCACGAATATGCCGCGTGCTGCAGGCCCATAGTTTCCACGCCGCTTTTCGAGGTCGTTCGAATGTATGGCGATCTCTTGGCGTATGCGGAGGGGCCGGCTGAGATCGCCTGCAAGGCAAACTGGATCCTAGAGAACCGAAAGGAGACCATTCGAAGGATTCGGCGCAGCTATCTCAGGGCGACCGTCACCTACAGCTGGGCGCGCTTCGGGGCCCGATACCAAGAAGCATTTCTAAGGGCATTGGGGGCGCGGGGCACAGCCAACTTAGAGGAAGGGTAGTTCCCTTGAGGGTGCAAGACCTAAGGCCCGTCGCTATCGCCGTTTTGCTACTACTTGCCCTCTCCGCGGTTGTGAGGCTTTACTTCGCCCAGCGATGGAACGGTTTGCCGACGAGCGACGCGTACTTCTTCGTCGCCTGGGCATCGGGGATTGCCCATTCCTCCCACCTGGATTTCCCCGGATCCGACGACCCCGCGTACGGGGACTACCCGAATGGATATGCGATGTTCACCTACATGCTTTCATCGACATCCGGCCTCCCAATCCTCGCCCTGGCCGGACTTCTCCCGATGATCATCGGCAGCCTTTGCACGCTTCCAGTCTACCTTGCTCTGCGCAGGGTATGTCCTGAGCCTGCCTACGCCGCCGTGGGGACGGCCCTCGTGGCCTTCTCCTTTACCTTCATCAAATACACTTCGGTCTCAATCCCCAACATGCTGGGACTCTACTTCTTTCCCCTAGTGGCCTGGGTGGCGCTCAAGCCGTCTTTGAGATCCAAGAAGCTGCTGCTCGTTCTGGCAATGTCCGTCGCGGCGGTCGCTCGGCTACACTACCTCTCGCTGGTCTGTGTCGGGGTACTGCTTGCCATCGTGGCCTCGAGAAGGCTCATGCTCAGGGCTTCAGGCGAAGAGCTCGACGTCCGGCGAGTGGCCTTCCTGCTCATCGTTGCCCTGGTGGCCGGCGTTCTGGCTTGGACGGCAGGCTACAGGATCATGCTGTCGATCTACGGGATAGACATCACGGCCCAGCCTCCAGCCCGCCTGAGCCAAGCCACTCGCCTCCAGGGGTATCCGGTTATCTTCGGATTGGTTCAGACCGCCGCGCTGCCGATCGGGCTCCTGGGACTTGCATCGGCATACTACGCCTCCAATTTCCGCAGGAAAACAAGAAGCCGGATGGACGCATTGCTTCTCTTCGTAGCGTGGTTTGCGTTCCTAGTCTTCGCCTCAGGCTTCTTCAGGGTCGAGTACTACCCTTTCCGTTTCAATTCCTTTCTGATGCTGCCCATGGGCATGATATCCGCGGTCGGACTTCGCCATCTTGAAGAGGCGATGGCGAAACGTTCAACGACGAGGAAGGTTGCCCGGCTCGTCCTTCCAGGGGCGCTTCTAGTCGCGGCCCTGCAGCCCGTGGCACAGTCGTTCGTCATCAAGGACCAGGGAGAGAATCTATTGCCATGGAGGCAGGAGTACGGACCCCTCGAAGTCCCAGCAATGGAGTGGTGTGAGGCAAACCTGCTTCCCGGCGTGGATGATTTCAGGCCCCAAGACGGCCTGCGCCGGCAGATGCTGATGGCCGACTGGGTGAGGTCGAGGGCGCTGAGGGCTCTGGGTTTCCGCCGTGTGCACCTGCATTGGTGGTTCTTCCAGGGAGTGAACGTCCTGACGGGGGAACCGAATCCGTTCAGCGGCCTCGAGATCTACTCAGCCAACATCACCAAGGCAATGCTGCTGTTGGGCAGGCTCAACCTTCGCTCGACGACCGGGCTGGAGGAGGCGTACTACTACAAGTACATCTATGCTAGCGATCGGATGGCCGATCTCATCCGAAGGGAGTTCAAGAGACAGCCTGACTTTGAGAAGTTCGACACCTACGACGGGAGGTACGCATACTTCGCCACGTCCAACCCCGAGATGGACTTCGTGGCGAACCGGAGCTACGTGCCGACGGGCTACACGGTCAAGCGCGGCCCGTGGGGGGAGATCACCCGCTACCTTAGGCCGGGGGCCATTCCTCAAACCGATATGCTAGTCTACCGTCTGAGGCCGTTCGATAAAATCTATGGGGTCAGCGGGGTGGCGGTGTATGACAGGGTGCCGCTAAGTCCCGGTTACAACATGGGCAAATCGAGAGTCTTCTCGGCCTAGACCTGGCGGAGATTGGCCGCTCTCCTGGGCGTGAACCGGGCGTACAGGGGCAAAATCCAGCCCTATCTCGTCCTCTACCTTTCCCTTCTCCTCCAAGGAAAACCGGGATACCATGCGGTCTAGAACGATATCTTCTTGATCTCGGTGATGCCTTTGGCCTTCTTGTAGGCCTCGCAATCCCGCTTGCTACAGTTCTCAACGTACCGGTTGGTGAGGGTGCAGTAGGTGAGCCTCTGGTAGCCCTTCTGCCTCATGTACTCGCAAGAGCGTATCATGCGGATCCTTCCCAGGCGCTGGCAGCAGCGCTGGGAGCATTTAAAAATGCATTTAGCCTGGGCGTCGAACCTGACGAAGGATGGAAGACGCGAAAACTAAGACGCGCCGCTAAGCCTTCTTGAGAATGGGGAGACCGGTTTTCTTGTTGACGATGACCTTCATCCCGGGAGGGATCTTGTCAACTGGTGCGCCACCTTTCTTCTTCGCCGCCGCCTCGTCGCCGGTAAAGTAGAATATCCGGCCCTTCTTGTACAGATAGTAGGTCTTTCCCTTCGACTGATACGAGTAGGCCATTCCAACCCACCGCTTGGCCCGCGCTGCCTGGGTTTATAAATATATTGCGGTTTGCTATTTCTTAAGCGATAAGCATTGCGATTGATTTTGCTTAACGGCTGCCAACGCAGTTACACTTCGGGTCCTCGCGCTGATGCCTTGTTTTCCATGATGGCCTTGAGGACCTCATCCTTCGCCAAGCGACGCCCCGCCGAAACGAGCGCGCCCCCGACCACGACTGCGGGCGTTGATCTCACTTGGTGCTGAAGAGCGGTCAGGAAATCTTCCTCCTTGTCGAGATCGTACTCCTTCAGTTCAATTTCGCCGGCCATCTCATGGGCAAGCTCCGCAAGGATCTTCTTCGCATGTGGGCAGTTCGGACAGTCCTTCTTTGTGAACAGCATTACCTCAACCGGCATTCTGCTCCAGCTCCTTCAGATCGCATAGCGCTTCCTGTATAAGAGTTGTCTGCGTGACCCAGCGTTCCATCCCCCGATCTCCTCGCGAATCCCGACCCTGCTTACCTCGCCGCCGATCCTTGAAATCCAGTCGACATCCTCGGAGCGGCACGAGCTGCAGGCGTAGGACAACCCGGGAGACGTGGCATTACATCCCATGCACACCGTCAGGTCCTGCGTGAAGCTGAAAAGCCCAACCCCCGTTCGAGCCATCCTGAGCGTCTGCTTCCACAAGACCTCCGGCTTTGGCACGTCGGCCAACCACACATTGAAGGCCGCGCCTCCCCGAAGGAAGGGATGGAACTCGGCCTCTATCTCAAGCCTTTCCTCAAGGGGTATGTCTGCGGATGCCCTAACCTGCGCGCCGTCGGTATACGAAAAGGACCCGTCGGAAACATCTCCGTCCCCCACAAACCGAGCCTTGAACTCCCGGCGGTCGATGCGCGCCAACCTGTTGGTGGCCTCAAGCGAGGGCGACTGACAGATCCCGTAGCGCATGCCCGTCTCCCTCGACGACTCGCGCGCGAAATCGGCCATAAACCGGAGCAGTTCCAAGGCGAGGTGCCGGGCATCATCCGACTCGTGGAGCTCCGACCCGGTGATGGACTTCACCGCCTCGTTCACGCCAACGACTCCGAAGAGCATGTGCTGCTTGTCGATCTCGAGCCTCGCCGCTTGGCCGACCGTCTGCGCAGCAAACCCGAGTGAACCCTCCTTCATCCTCGATTGTATCAGGTCCTTCTTCAACATGAGAACCGATCTTGCTAGGTTCATTCTCTCCAGCAGGAGATCGTACAGCCTCTTCTCCCTGCCGCGAGACTCGCAGGCGATCCTAGGAAGGTTGATTGTGACTTCCCCCAGCACACCACCCCTGAGGCTTCCGGTCTGTCCCGGAGAGCCCTCCACCATGAGCAGCGACTCAACCGAACAGTGCCAGGTCAGAATGTCGGGCCGGAACATATTGAGGAAGACCGGCGAGCCAAACCTCGCGGCCAGCTCGCACGCCGCGAGGTACTCGTCTCCAGATTCGTTTACCGCCTTGGGGTCGAGTTTGATTTCGACCTGCGGGAATGGGAAGGGCTTCCCGGTGAAGTCGCCCCTGAGGAGAACCTCGATCATGCCCCGGTATATGGCGAGCGACTCGTCGACGTAATCCGAGTATGTCTCCGGGCCCAAGACCCCGCCCGGTTTCACCGCGCGAACTTCAAGGAGCTCCTGGGGAACTCCAGGATACAGGGAAACCGAGCTAAGCACCATCTGGCCTCCCCTCGCCACATACTGCTGGCTCATCTCGTAGATGAACATCTGGCAAAGCTGCACGACGCCCCTTTCGTCCCTTCCCTCCAGGTACGGGGCCATGAAGACGTTGAAGAGGTTGTAGGACTGCCCCCCTGACCAGAAGACCTGGGACGCCGCGAGGGCCTTCGCGGCCTGGAATATGGCCACCTCGCCGTGCCTCGCGGGCCCGGCTACCGCGGTGTCCTTCCCGGACCCATCCACCTTCAGGCCCCACATTAGGATGTCCCTGAGATCATGGACGAAGCAGTAGGGGCGCGTGACGAAGTACTCCAGGTCGTGTATGTGGATGACGCCACGGCGGTGGGCGTCCGCGATCTCGGTGGGGATGACCCTAGACAGCGCGTACTCCCTGGCTATCAGGTCGCCCATGTACTTGTGAATCGATTCCGGATTGAACTGGGCGCTCGCCTCCATCCTCGCTTCGCCGGAAAGAATCCTCTGAACGTCGTACACCGGAAGGCCAAGCCGCTGATGCTTGGACGCGATGTCGTCGAAGCCGTACTCTATTAGTTTGGCGTTGACGATTTCCCGGATCATCGTGGTCGTGGGCGATATGTCGATCCTCGAAAGATAGCTTTCGACATCGGCGGCCACCTTCTCGGCGATGCGGAGCGGCGCGTTCGCCTCGTTCACGAGGGCCCTCACTATCTTGTTCCTATCGAAGGGCTCGATGGTGTCGTGGGAAGTCCGTACCCTCAATGTCCTACCGGCTTATGAGAATTTCGATGAATGTCGGTTGACTGATAAGTAGCAATATATATAAAATTGAGCTTTTAAGCGCCAGCCGCGGGGGACCGGCCCCTTGATGCTTTCAAGAGCCGAAATGCAACTCCTCATATCGTTGAGGGATTCCTTCAAGACCAGGAGCGAGCTGGACGCTGAGGATCTCTGCCACAGGGACACGCTTTCCAAGTGCCTCAGAAGGATGGAAGAGCTGGGATTCATCCTCAGGACGCCCAGGTGGATGGACGGGCGCTACACGGCCGAGTTCAACCTCACCAGGTGGGGCAGGGAGATGGCCCTGATTCTGGAATCCTTCAAGCTCGGGGATATGCCCGAGACGGGCATCACGGAGCAGCGCTTCAGGATCATGCTCCTCTGCAGGGAGGGCAAACGGTTCGGCGAAATACGCGATGAGCTCGGGATAGCCGAGCCGAACGTGGACAGACAGCTGAAGATCCTTCTAGCGGCAGGGATCATCCAGAAGGAGGGCGATGCATACCTGCTCAGTCCGAGTGGCAGGGCTCTTGTGAAGACCTTGGAACAGAAGGCAAGCCAGGCGATGTAAATGCAGGAGAGGATCAGGTCGTTCATAGCGGTAGAGACCCCCCAAGAGCTGGTGGCACGCATCGAGCCATTGTTGGAGGATCTTGCCAAACTCGGCGATCTCCGCGTCGTGAGGAGGGAGAACCTTCATTACACCGTGAAGTTCCTGGGCGAAATTTCACCCGAGATGATCGGGCCTATCGGCGACCGCATGAGGTCGGTCAGCGGCATGCTCGGCTTCCGGATCAACATAGGCGGAATCGGAGCATTCCCGAGCGCAAGTAAGCCAAGGGTCGTATGGATCGGAGCATCCAGCGAGGGGGACAAGATGGTCGCGCTCGCGAGGCTGCTTGACGAGCGCCTTCACGAGCTGGGCTTTGCGAGGGAGAGAAGCTACGTCCCTCACCTGACCCTCGCGCGAAGCCGCACTGGGAGAGGGAGTCCCCGACTCGTCCGGTACATAGAGAGCATGCGTGACGTCCAGATTGGATCGATGATCGTCAATAGCATGGTTCTTAAGAAATCGGTCCTCACACCTCAAGGCCCGATCTACTCGGACCTTCTCAGGGTGGAGTCGCCGGGGGTGTGAAGCTGGCGGACCCTGAATCCCTCCTCCCAAGTATCCTCAAGAGGATAACCCCTTCCCCGAGGACGCGGTCCATAGTTGAGCCCCTCGCCCGGGCCATCACCTCCGAGATCGAGGGGATCGTTCAGGGCGTGTTGCCGGGCTGTGTAGTGGAGGTTGAGGGATCCGTCGCGAAAGGCACCTACCTGGAAAGCCAACACGACATCGATATCTTCGTGTTCTTCCCGCCGGAGACGTCGAGGCCGCAGATGGAGGAGACGATCCTAAGCGTTGGCAAACGGTGGGCGGAAAACCGGCATGCGAAGTACCAAATCGCATACGCGGAGCATCCCTACGTAAGGGTTTTCCTTGACCACGAGGGCCTAACCTTCAAGGTCGACGTTGTGGGAGCGTTCCTGATACGATCCACATCCAAGCTCAAGTCCGCGGTGGACAGGACGAGATTCCACACAGCCTACGTCAGGCAGAGATTGACCCCTCAGCTCCGCGACGAGATCCTGCTGACCAAGCAGTTCATGAAAGGGATCGGCGTGTACGGATCAGAGTCCAGGGTCGGCGGCTTCTCCGGCCTCCTCTGCGAAGTCCTGACGATCGCTCATCGAACGTTCCTTGAGCTTCTCAGGGCAGCTGCGGAGTGGCGCCCCGGACAAGTCGTCGATGTCGAAGGACTTGGTGCCGGTCGGAAAACCTTCGACGCAGCTCTCGTCGTCATCGACCCCACGGATGGACGCAGAAACGCCGCGGCCGCAGTCTCCCTAGAGAAGATGTGCACATTCATACATGCGGCAAGGAGCTTCCTCGAGAATCCGACCGAGCGTTACTTCTTCCCGAAGCCGAGAAGACCCCTGCCGAAGTCCGAGCTCATGCGTATCCTCAAGGCAAGGCGAACCAAGCTACTAATCATCGAGTTCCGCAGGCCAGACATCATCGACGACATACTGTACCCACAGATCGAGAGGATGACATCCGCCCTCAGGGGACAGCTCGCCGAGAAGGGGTTCACCCTAGTCGGACCGTCCACCGACTCGGTTCGGGAGGATGGTGGAAAGATCCATATCCTCATCGAGCTTGGGGTTGCGTCGTTGGCCCGCGTCGAGAAGAGGAAGGGCCCGGGCTTGGACAGGATTGGCCACGCAAGGAGGTTCCTTGCAAAGCACAGGGAAGAATACCCGTATCTGGAGGGTGCGAACTGGTGCGTCGACGCCCCCAGGAAGTACAGCGAGCCGGAACAGCTCCTCTCCTTCATACTGTCCAGCAACCCCCAGGGGATCCTCCCGGGCAACCTCGCTGCCGCTTTGTCGAAGGGCTGGGCGATCAGGGCTGACGAGGAGGCGGTCAGGCTGGCGTCGCCCACCGTGAGGCAGATGTTGACCGAGCATTTCTGCAGGCTTTTTCCCTGGGAGATCGAGTGATGTTCAACAACTTACGATAATTTCCACATGTATCCGAAATCTTTATAAGTCGCGGACGCGCACGCAAACGCCACCCGATTTCCCTCATTGCCGACTCGGCGGCGATTACCATGGCGTGGACCAACAAGATGCCTGAGGTTCGGAAGAGCATAGGGGTGATAAAGCCCTGGAACAGGAAGGAGATCTACGACTCCCTGATCAAGGAAGCTGGCATCTCGCCAACGATGGCGAACAAGATCACAGACCTCGTCGAACTGGAACTCCGCCGGCTCAAGATCGAGAAGAACGTGGAGTGGCTTTCAGGAGAGATGATCAGGGTACTAGTCGAGAGGGAGTTGATCAATCAGGGGCTGGAGAACGAACGGAAGCTCTACAGCAGGACCGGCATGCCCCTCTATGACCTGGAGCAGCTCTACTTCCATTACGACTGGGAGAACAGCAACCAGCACCCTGCCCCCGAGTTCATCCATAAGACCATGGCCGACCAGATGAGCCGTCAGTACGCGCTGATGAAGCTGTTTAACGTCGACATAACCACCTCCACGGGGGCCAGCTACAACCTGTCGGATGCCCACATGAGCGGGATGATCCACATCCACGACCTCGACTACCTCGACCGGCCTTTCTGCAACCAGATCTCGGGACGCTATGTCTTTCGCAACGGCCTCTACATCGACGGCACGGGCCAGTATTGCAACGTCTCATCGCCGCCCAAGCACCTGGATACCGCCATCAAGCTCGCGTGCGAGTTTCTGGCCGCCTGCAGCAGGAACTGGAATGGCGGCCAAGCCTGGAGGAACATTGCGTGGGAGCTCGGACCCTTCATCGAGAAGGCAGCCAAGACGAGTTGGACGACGAAGGCCGTCAACGGCATGCAGATCCCCGCCAACATCGTCCAGGGCGCGCAGACCCTGAGGTATGAGCCGAACCACATACTGGTATCAAGGGGCAGCCAGGCGGCCTTCTCGACCTCGTACTTCCAGGCGAAGCCGCCGAAGTACCTCAGGGAAGCGGACGTGGTTTTGCCGGGCGGCGAGGTTGAGAGGGACTCCAGCTACGAGCAGTATGCCGAGTACGTCTACATGTTCATGTACGCCTACCTGATGGAGTCCATAAAGGGCGATCACTCTGGGAAGATGTTCGACTGGATGAAGGACGACATCAGCATCGACCCAAAGCTCAGGTCGGACAATGAGATCTGCGAGAACATCTACGAGCCCACGATGAAGTACATCGCCAAGTTTGGCGGACCGTACCTGCTCAACGGCCGCAACGTCCAGGATGATGAGGTCGAATGCTCCTCCTGCTGCTCCCTGGTGATAAGATCCAAGGATCCAGAGGACTTCGAGTTAGCCGCAAAGGGGGTTCTCCAACAGGGCGGGTTTTCCTGCACGACCCTCAACCTGCCAAGGATCGCCTACGATGCTCACGGCGACGATGATGTCTTCTTCGAGCTTCTCCGGGAGCGAATGGAGGTCATGCGGGAGGTTCATCTGATCCGGCGGGAGTTCTTCAGGAAGGTGATGAAGAGCGGCGCCACTCCCTTCCTCCTGCAGCCGAGAATCAGGAGCGGCCCGGACAAGGACCTTACTCCCTTCTTTGACCTGGACAAGCAAAGCCTGCTCATGGGGATGGTTGGCCTCAATGAGGCCGTCCAGAAGCACCTGGGGCAGGAGCTCCACGAATCAGCGGATGCCCACAGGTTCGGCCTCAAAACAATAAAGGCGATGGTCGACGCCGCGGCAGAGTTCAGTGAAGAGACCGGCGCGCCCTTCGCCGTATGGAGGACGCCAGCCGAAACCGCAGCCCACCGACTCGCCGGCATCGATAACGAGCTTTACGGAAACGAGGCAATCGTCCGGGGCGACCGGCGGTCAGGGGCCGTCTACTACACGAACTCCACGCACGTCAGGGTCTCTGCGGACGTCCCGCTCTTCCGAAGGATCCTGCTTGAGTCCTCCTTCCACGCGCTCCTAGGCAGCAACCTGCTGCACATCTGGTTGGGCGAGGGCAACCCTGACCCCGAGGCCATTTGGTCGCTCACCGAGAAGATCATTAACCAGACGGCGGCCGAGTACTTCACGTATACCAAGGAGATCAGCACCTGCTACAGCTGCTTCACGACCTTCTCCGGAATCGTCGACCGCTGCCCCAACTGCGGCCAGGACGGCAGCAACATCTACGTTCAGTCCCGCATCACCGGGTACATGTCGACCATCGGAAGAGCAAAGGACATAATCGCGCTCAAGAACAGGGATATGACGGCGCTCGAGAATCTTCACTGGAACAAGGGAAAGAGCATGGAGATGATCGAGAGACACAGGACCCCGAACCTCTCTTGATCGAGCCGGGCTTGGAATCCCCTCATACATCCGTACACCGTTCCCGTTTCTAAGAGTCCCTATGACCTTCCAGTGCAGGACAAGCGTCCTCAAAGCCCGCTCCGAACGATTGTTGGTGAACTCCACGCCGGGATGACTCACCGCCGTGGACAGGTAAGGATAAGCAGCCTTGACCTTCCTGACAAACCTTAAGATCTTTGCAGACCGGCACGCAAGCCTGCCTCTTTCCTCCGGGGGAGGATCGTTCTTCAGGGCTTCTTTGGACGTCTCATAGATGCTGTGAAGACCCTTCCCCAGAGATTAGGCCCCCATGTGCCGCGTATCTTTTTCCCCTGCCTTTCAACAGCGTCCTTCTGATCCTTCCCAGCCTTGTCGTTTCGGCTTGTGTGCCTTGTGTGCCCTGCACGCGTGCAGTTAAATAGGGTCAAGAGTCAGGCCTTGTGCAATGCCAGGCTCAGCGAACCTCGCAACCCTCGGACTCCTACTGGTCCTCATCACGGCTGGGTGCCTTTCTTCCTCGGTCGAACCCGGTAGCCAGGCCAATCAGACAGACAACGCCACCTCGACCAAGATGATCTACTACTACTTCTACAGTGACGCGTGCCCCGCCTGCAAACTGATGGAGCAGACCACGCTATCCAACAGAACGGTCTTGGATGCGCTCGAGGCAAATTTCATCCTCAGGAAAACGAATGCTGCCACGAACGCGCGCCTCGCGCAGAGATACGGCATCGTGTTCGTGCCCACGAGCGTCTTCACGCGCCCCGACGGAGAGGAGCTCAGGAGGGTTGTGGGTGCGGTCCCGGCCGAAGAGTTCCTCAAGCTGCTGGACGAGGTCGTCGCCCTGGCGCAAGGCTGACGGTCAGGCGCGCCGAGAAAAGCATCCCCAGTATGAGGCGAGAAGCCCACGGAGCCTCGCCGATGTCCTCTGTGCCTCCGAGGTCCGCTTCTCGTCATCAACCTTCCTCGGCAGGCGTTCGGTCGGACCCTCGAACGGCATGTGCAGGGTCCCGGTCATGAGAGAGTACCAACAGCTCGGGATGGCCGCGATATCGTAGCCGCTTCCCATGATGTCTAGATACAATGCCCCAAGTTCGTCTCTAAGGCTGCCGACCCAGGAGCCCAAGGTGTGCAAGTCGGCTTTGCTGAGGCCAAGATAGGTCTGGTAACCCAAGTGCGTTATGTCGAAAAGGTAAAGGTCGGACCCGCCGTTTCTTATGATGAGCTGGGGCCTGAACTCCCTCGCGATGGGCAGCAGAATCTCTTCCCAGAATATCCGGTAGCACTTGATGCCAGCGAAGGGGGGCATCGGGAAGTTCACGCAATAGCCTGCTCCTCGGCCCTCCCCGATCTCCTCGACGAAGCCTCTCAGCGGATAGAAGTTCGTCGGGTCATGGTGCACGGACACCGTCAGGACGGTCGGGTCGTTGTAGAATATATCCATCGTCCCATCGCCCGCATGGGCGTCGGTGTCCAGAACCATCACCCTCTCTATACCGAGGTCCCGCGCATGTTGAGCCGCGGCTGCGACATCGTTCAGGACGCAGAAACCGCCTCCCCGGGATGGGCCTGCGTGGTGAAGCCCTCCGAAGGTGTAGACCGGCAACCGTCTCTCCTTGGCAAGCTCAACCCCCATCATGGTGGCCCCGACGATTAGCTTGTTGGCCTCCAACATCTCCCGCTCGACTTGGGTGTCCGCAGTCAGGTACGTGAGAAAGGTGCCGGGTATCTCGCTGGCCAACTGCTCAACGTAGTTCAGGTACTCCTCGGTGTGGATCTTGAGGAGATCGTCCCTCGTTGCCTTCTTGGGCCTGACCACCTCATAGAGGTGGTTTGGCATCCTCGAGACCAGGAAATCCCAGAAATCGGTGAATCGCTGGCCGGAGAAGGCATAGCTGGGGGGCACGTCGTACTTGGCGAACGCCGAATCGTAGATAATCAGGAAAATTGGCGCCATCAGAAGGTCCGGCCCCTCAGGACGATGAAGATCAGCACGCAAAGGGCAATGACGGCGATGATCAGGACCGCGGTGAACCCCTTCCCCATCGACATCATGGAGTTGAGCGTCGTGACCATCTCCGAAATCTTGCCGGGCCCGAAGACGTTGATGCTCGGCGTCATGCGCACATCCAACCGGGCCGTAACGGGAGAAAGGCCGCTCAGCGCGTCCTTGGTTGCGGCGAGGACGTCCTCAACCAGCCCTTCCGTCGAAGCACCCGCCGGGTTGAAGTCGCCCTTGAGGAGGTTGACCGAGTGGTTGTCACTGGTCATCACTTCGCACTCGTCCACGAGCCCCGAGAGCCTCTCCGCGATCTTCTCCCTCATGCCTCCAACCATATTATTCGCATCTACAGCGACGTAGGCTACCTTCTGCGTTCCTATCTCCATGACGCAGACGCGTATCCCCAGGGGGCCGATGCTCTCGCCCTCGCACCCTCTGACCCCGAACCCGGCCCTGATCGGGAAGGTCTCTGCAGTTGATAGCCTACGCGCAAGTTCGGCCACCGCGTTCAACAGATCGTATCCCTCCCTGTCGCCCGCATGGATCGCCTTTGCAGATTCGCTGAAGCAGTTGTGGGCATCCACCAGTGCCACCTGCCTCGCTCCCGCCGCTTTCCCGGCCTCCATGGCCGCCAAGCCAAGGCCCAGCTCAACGTCCTCCGTTGGCAGCGGCGAGAACGTATTGATTGCGAAGAGGGACCCGTCGATCATCTGACCGACCAGCTTGGAGGACCCGACCTGGACCCTCTGCACGTTCGTGCTCTTGGAGACCCATCCGTCCCTCTCCGAAAGGACCTCCCTTGCGACCCGGGCGAGCTTCCGGGTCTCCTGAGCCGACGTCGGGTTCAAGTCGTGGGTAGACGAGCCGTGGACGACCAGCAGACACCCTGACTCCGAGGAAAGCTCGTCGTCAAGCAGTTTCGTCACATTGGAAGCCCCAAGGTTTCCCAGAGGGCCGGGGTGAACATATGGGACGATGATCATCCCCTTCGGCTTGCCGGTGTCGGCGTCCCTGAAAACCAGATGGCCGGCAGGCACGGTCACGGACTGACCTATCGTCTGGAAGAATCGCTCCATTGACAAGGAGTTGCTCGTGAGGTGGTCGAAGAAGGAGCTTATCAGGTCAAACACCCCGAAGCCGAAGGCCTGCTTCATCGGGGACTCGATGATTTTCATGTAGACGAAAACGCCGGCCGCTATCGTGGCAAAAACCGCCAAGGCGACTATGGGTTTGAAGTTCTCCGGGAGGAGGTACAGGCCTGGGGCAACCCTTTCCATGGCTAAAAGGATGGCTATCTGGAAGAGAGGCTGCGTGCTCGCGGGCAGCACGCATGATATCCTGTTTATGTTGGTTATGGAGAGTATGGCGAAGTAGCTCAACGCGAAGGCCATCGCCTGGCCGAAGATGAGGGAGTCCAAAAGCAAGGAAGGGGCGAAAGCGTAGGGAACGAAGAAGAAGAGGGCGATGACCAGCATCGATATGAGGGAGAGGAACATCGACCTGCGTATGAACAAGCTCCTGCTCCATGGCCTCGTCATGGCGGTGGATGCCGCGGCGGAAAGCAGCGCTGGGACGCCGAAGACCAAGAAGGAGAAGACGTAGTGGCCGCGCATGAACAGGCCAAAGAGGATCGTGATGAGGATCACCGCGATGGCGGTCGCGTGGTACCTCGGCACGCTGAAGGCATACTTCCTCAAGGACCTGAGCTTGTTTACGTCCATCCCCGCACGCCTTCTTGCAGGAGAGGCCCTTGGAACAGATATAAATGAAAGCGGACGGGAAAGCTGCCGTGGGAGTCGAAAGGGAGCCGAGGCTGTTCGTTTTCAATGCGCACCAGTGTGATCCGAAGAAATGCACCGGGCAGAAGCTGAAACGACACGGCCTGGTCACGGTCGTGAAAAGGATCCCTTTCGGAACGGTGCTCCTGGACCCCTTCGCGACGATCACCCTGAGCCGGGGGGATCTGGACCGGGCGCTGGATCGGGGGATGACCGCCCTGGACTGCTCCTGGAAAAATGCCCAGGCAATATTTAAGAGAGGCGCAGGTTCCACGGTACGTAGACGGATACCCTGGACGGTCGCCACGAACCCCATCAACTACGGGAAGCCGTGCGAGCTGAGCACCGTCGAGGCCTTGGCGGCCGGCCTGTACATTTTGGGGTTCAAGAAGAGGTCCGAAGAGCTTCTGAACAAGTTCAAGTGGGGTCCCTTCTTCACGGTGCTGAACGGGGAACTCCTAGAACTGTACTCGGAAGCTGACACGTCCGAGGGCGTGGAGGAGGCCGAAAGAAAGGCTTTGGAGCGATTGCGATGCCAAGGTTCGAGGAAGCCGAAGCAAGGCTGTTCAACAAGAAGATCTGCATGAAGTGCAATGCGAGAAACCCGCCCAGGGCCTCCAAGTGCAGGAAGTGCGGAAGCAAGGCACTCAGGTTCAAGAACAAGGAGGTCAAGGGTTAACCTTACTGTGCCTGCGAGGGCGCACATCTAGCACTTGCCAACACCAAGATGGCCCGCACGCATGGAACGTCAGCCGGGCGCCCTAACGGGGGCTCACCGCGCGACCTCACAACACAGCTCGCCCCGCCTCAGTACACCGGGCTGAGCCATTCCTTGTGTCGCTCGTCCGCACCCGTAGCGGCCCTGAAGTACGCCCTCTGGATCTCCGCCGTCACTGGGCCGCAGGTACCCTTGCCGATCTTGACGTGACCGATCTGGGTCACGGGGGTGACCTCGCCCGCAGTTCCGACCATGAACACCTCATCCATCCCCAGAAGCTGGGCCCTGGTGAGGTCCACCTCCTGCACGGACCTGCCGGCCTCCTTGAGCAATTCGATAACGGTCATCCTCGTGATGCCCGGAAGGATCGAGGCTGTAAGAGGCGGCGTGAGAATCCTTTCGTCCTTCACGGCGAAGATGTTCTCGCCGCTTCCCTCGCTCACGAAGCCGCGGCTGTCCAGGAATATCGCCTCATCGAAGCCGTTCTCAACCGCCTCCATCTTGGCAAGCACCGAGTTCAGGTACTGCCCGCAAGCCTTCACCTCGGGAGGCAGCGACCTCGGCGAGATCCTCTCCCAGGACGTGAACATGACCTTCACTCCCTTCTCCAACGCATCCTCGCCGAGATACCGCCCGAAAGGCAGGGCGTAGATGAACATCCTCACCGGGTTCTTGAACGGGTTGAGACCAAAGGGGCCGGGGCCTCGGTAGACCACGGGGCGCAGATAGCAGGTCTCACGGATCTGATTCTTCGCAACGACCTCCTTGCAGAGATTCGCGATCTCCTCGGGCGAGGCGGGAAGCTGCATCCTGTAAACCTTCGCCGAGTAGAAAAGCCTCGAGACGTGATCGGCCAACCTGAAGAGGAATACGTTCTTCTTTTCCTCATTCCAGTATCCGCGGATTCCCTCGAAGACGCCGGTCCCGTAGTGGAGGGCGTGTGTCGTGACGTGGATCTTGGCGTCCTCCCAGCGGACGTACTCGCCGTCCATCCAGACGTACTGCGCCTTCCGTTCGGCCATTTGCAGCATCTCCCACGACATCGAGACATTTTTCAAACTCCTTTTTTATCTTATCCCGTCTGCTCCAGTGGTGTAGCGGCCAATCGACCTTCTTCAGGGCCACACATCTGGGACTCTCGATCCCAGGCCCCGGGTTCAAATCCCGGCTGGAGCACCATGAACCTCAATTGACTGCCCGACCTTGCCTCCCTAGGATCCTGTACGATCTCACCGCGCACCGTGATTCGATTCCCCAACGGTCGCCTTGCAAGCCCCTTCGGCGAACGGGGATCTCAGAACACGGAGCTCTTCGCCGGCCTCTCGCTAAAAAGAGAAGGTAGCGGTCAACCTCGGTGGCTGTTTCGAAGGCTCATGGTCGCAGGGAATCCTCGACCGCCTTCCCAACCTTAATGCACACGTACTCCTTCGATCTCATGGGCCCTCCTCGGATACCGGGATGAACGGCGGTGGTCCGGGCGCCCCCCATTGCTTAGGCGGTTGGCCCAGCAATTCAAGGCGAGCGCTGCTTCGTCCTTCGCTCGCCCGGCTGCCAGGGATCGGAACTAGTTTGGGGAACTTCGAAGACCAGCAGCCTGTCGACCTCCAGGTTCACGCCGAAATCCTGGCTGTGCGTTGGGTCAATCGCCTCCACATACATCAGATACCTGGGGCGCAGAGGATCCCGAATGATGTCGACGTAGCTGTGAACGGGAAAAGGTTCCTTCTCGTACTGGGTCGTCGCCTTCCACCTTCCCCGAAAGATCGTCTCAAGATTGCATCCCCTCCAGTCCAACACGTAGGCGCCCAACGTGTTGGACACGGCCGCCCCGTTCCTGACCTCCCGGCTGTCGAACCCGACGAAGATGGGGCCCATGCAACCGGACAGGAAGCTCCCACACAGTAGATGATAGCGTGGCTGCTCGGTTCCGTCGAGCCTGAGCGGACCATGCTTCTTCCACTTGAAGCCGTCGCCGCTCGTCGCCAGTGCGGTTCTCACCTGCTTGCCGTCGTTGGCCTTGTACAGTGCAAGATACAGACCATCGACGATGCCGATGCTACAGTCCCTTGCTTCCCTTGAGTCATACGCCTCGCTGCGTTTGATAGCTTCGCACTCAAACCTCCAAGGTCCCTCGGGCGTTTCGGACGAGAAGAGGAACGTCCCCCATCCGGCCCCGTCGTCTAAAGCCAAGTAGAGATGGCAGCGATCGGTCGCAGGATCCTTGAGGAGCTGCTGTCCCTCGATGCTTCTCACCTCGACCCCCGAGAGGCGAGCGACCTCCTCCTTGGCTATGGACTGGACCAACCTGAACTTCTCCCCATTCCTTGACGAGTAGATCTCGACCGCGTAACCCCTCACCCCCAGCTTGCGGGGCCTTGTCGTGAGCCAGAACAACCCTGAATCCAAGTCAAACAAAATCTTGCCTGCTCCCCTCCACGAGCCCGCTTTGAAGTCCGGCGGATCTAGAGCTATTCCGATGAAATGCCTGCGGGTCAGGAAGAGCTGGGGAGGAGTAAGTCCCTGCCAGCTCGCCTCCGAGGCAGCATGGCGATGGCCCTTGCCCATGAGCATCCCGGTCGGCACTTGGGCTTATTATCTCTTCCGAGCCAACGTGCCCATTTTTTTCAAGCATTTTGCTCCCGCCCAGGCCATACTCTTTCATCGTTACAGACATACGTGCTCCAACTTCGTTCTCGAACTCACGAGGTGATCCTACGAGACTCAAGATTGCGTTCATCTTGGCAGTTCTTGCTCTGGCCACGCAGCAGGCGATGGCTGGGGATCAGATCTTCGGAACCCCAAGCTACGTGCAAGCGTCCGTCCGGAACTGGTGGGGTAACGCCGTTCCGGTGTACTACTACGGCCGAGGCGAGCTTTATCTGGCCGCCTACACCGCCGTCGCAGGCGGGGTCAACGTACGAGGCTTCATGCACAAGGACTTCGTCTGGGACAACCCAACCGGACCGGCAACCGCCCGGTTCGACTTCGCGCTCTGCGCAGAGGTCGCGGTCGGCACGCCGGTCTCCGGCGTTGAGATCACCGTTACGGGATTCCTCCGCGACGTCACCAGCACGGAATATCCGATCTACAGCGTCCTCTACAGCTACACGAGATCGACCCTTGGCTATCAGGTGTTCATCACGGGCGGCCCCCGCAACATCAGGCTCGAGATGGTGAAAGGCCACAGCTACACGATCGGATACGTGGTCGACGTCTCGGCGTACTGCTATCTGAGATCCCTCTGCCCAATGGCCTGCGCGAACCTTGGCGAGCAAGGCTGCAGCTTCTGGTGGCAGCCCACCGGGGTTTTCAACGGGTGATCGGATGAGGCACATGCTTGCTCTCATCCCATCCGTCCTTTTTCTGCTCGGGTACGCCGGGTTGCAGGGGATCCGGGACGGCGAGTTGGCCAGGAAGCAGTCGACGGCAAACCGCCTATCGTTTGAGATGAGCGCGCTCTCCGCGCATGTGTCAAGAAGCATCCAGTCGGTCAGCGTGGGCAACGGATCCTACGAAGAGGCGCAGCGAGAGATCGCCGATGCCAACGAGCGCCTCGCGGCCATACAGCGGGATCTTGAGGCCACCTGGTCCGAGATGGACGAGCTCAAGGTGAAGGCTGCGGACGATGAGGCGCTGGCGAGGATCTTCAAGCTCGCGGGCATCGGCCTTTCGGCGTTGGCCTTCGGGTTGATAGGCAGCCGCGAATCCAGGGTTGCTCCGCACTGCCTAGTTGCAATGGCGCTGACGCTCATGTTGTCGGTGGTGTAGGAGATTGAGATCGGCACCGATCCTCGCCGTCCTCTTCTTGACATCGTCCGCCTGTGCCCTGACGATCGAGGAGGCCTTGCGTTTTGAAACCGAGCGGAAGCTCCACATAAGCGTATCGGTCAAGGATCTTCAGACACCAAATCTTTCCTTGAGTTGGGCGATCCCGTCAAGCCATATTCTGGAGCTTCCACCTCTGGCGAACCAGTCAGGCGTGCTCACAAAGACTTCCGAATCTGCATTGACGGTCTTCGTCACATGCACGGAACCCGTATCATTCTCCTTCCTGGTGGAGTTTCCTTGCGAGGACAGCCGGAACCATGCCTTCCCGGCCGCCCGCTCGGGGGCCAACATCTCCAGACACACCCTTCGCGTCCTTCTTCCCGACGGTTGGACCGCCGCCGGATTCTCGCAGGGGTGCAGGAAGATATACGATCCTGAGGCGGGCAGGGTCGCACTGGAATGGGCCGATGTTGGTTCAGGGCGCTGCGAGGCGGTCCTCTTACGCCCGGGCCGGGAAGCGGAGATAAGGTGGAGACTGACCTGGATGATGATCCGTGGGTACGTTCTCGTAGGCCTTCTCGTCGTCCTCGTACTGCTTGGCGCAATCCTACTTCGTCGCATCGCCCTGTAGCTCCTGCCCCCGGGGGATTTAGGATAGTAAAGACTCGCAGGAGGTCCGCGCGATTTGACGGCGAAAACTCTTATATTTGGCCCGTCGAAGCCGGCGCCGGGACCTTCCTTGAAAGAGAAGCTCAACGTCCTCTTGCTGGGAATCGACAGCCTCAGAGCCGACCACATGAGCTGCTACGGCTATCACCGGCTGACCACCCCGCACATGGACCGCATCGCGTCGAAGGGCGTTCTGTTTGAGAACGCATACAGTCCCTACATCCCAACCACGCCGGGATATACGGCCATGTTGACCGGCACCGACGTCATGACCAACCAGATGGTCAGCCTTAGTCCGAAAGGCCCCATACCGGAATCGATCAAACTCCTGCCGGAGATCCTCCGCGAAAAAGGCTACAGGTCAGCGTGCATAGGCTTCGACACCCCGTTCTACCGGGGCTTCGACAAGTACGAGACCTACCATGCCTGGATGGCGTGGGAAGATGCACCGGGGCACAAGGCGGAGGCCCTGAACGAGAAGGCCCTGCCCGCCCTGGAGGAGATGGCCGACGGGCCATTCCTGCTCTTCCTGCGGCATATGGACCCCCACTCGCCCTACCTGCCACCGCCTCCCTTCGACAGCATGTTTTACGACAAGGACCCATGCGACCCCTCCGTCAACACGATGAAGCCGGTCTTCGAATTCGCCCCCTTCGCCGAGTTCTTCAAATCCTGGATGCCGCCGGGCATAACCGACATAGAGTGGGTCGTCGCGCACTACGATTCGTCCCTTGCCTACATGGACGCCTGCATCCGCCGGATCTTCACCAGGCTTGAGGAGCTTGGCCTGATGGACAAGACCCTGATCGTCATAACCTCCGACCACGGCGAAACCCTGACGGAGCATGACATCTACTTCGACCACCACGGCCTCTACGAACCGACGATACACATACCGCTCATCTATTACCTGCCCGGGCTCATCCCGGAGGGGCGACGAATCAAGGGATATGTGCTGCAGCAGGACTTGACCCCCACGATACTGGATCTTCTGGGATATGGGAGCCTGGCAAGGAGATTGGGCATGGATGGCAAGAGTGCCGTTCCCTTGATCGAAGGCCTAAGATCGACGAACTACTCCGAGTTCTACCTGACCGAGTGCACGTGGATGCGCAAGCGAGGCTGGCGCACCCCACACTACAAGCTCATCGAGGCCTTGGAGCCTGACTTCCACAACAAGCCACCCTTGGAACTTTACGACCTCGTCGAGGATCCCCTTGAGAACCACAATATCGCCGATGAAAGGCCCGAAGTCGTCGAGGCCATGAAGAAGAGCATGGATGGCTGGATAAAGAGAAGGCTTGCCGAGACCGGCAAGGGCGACCCGATACAGGACTACCGGATCGGGCTGGACCGGCGCATAGGGTCCATCAAGGCGGCCCGCGAGATGCAGGCCGCGGGCAAGAAGTAGGCCGGCCATGCTGTGAGGGCCTCCATGGACGTTCCGGTCGCTTTAGTCCAGTTCGATGCCGTGCCGGAGCAGGTGGAGAAGAACCGCGGGGCCATGGAACGGCTGGTGGAAGAAGCCGTGGGGCTCGGATCCAGGTGGATCGTCTTCCACGAGGGAACGCTAGCCGACTACACCCCCAAGCTACCCAAGCTAGCCGAGGCCGTACCGGGGGCCCGTCAACCCGCAGGATGGCCGCGCTGGCGGCCGAGCTTGGTTGTTTCATCTCGTTCGGCCTCTCCGAAGTGGAAGGCGACCGCTACTACATCACCCAGGCGTTCGTCGGGCCAGAGGGGTTCGTCTACCGCTACAGAAAGACCTGGCTGTGGCGATCCGAAAAGGACGAGGGATACAGGAACGAGTGGGCCAGATATGACCCGGGCACAGGTCCCGAGCTCTTCCTCATCGATGGCGTCAGGGCGACCTGCTTCATCTGCGCGGATGGGGAAGCGCCGCGGTGCATAAGGCGCGCTGCAGCGCTCAAGCCTCAGGTGGTCTTCTACCCTAACAACAGGGGAAGCCTGCCCGGCTTCAGGGTCTTCGGGGCCAGGGCAAGGAAGATCGGAGCTCCCATGCTTGTGACCAACAGGGTGGGCCGTTCGTGGAAATACGAGTGCAAGGGGGGTTGCGTGATCTACTCATCCAGGGGGCGCGTGCTTGCCAAGGCCAACAGGGAAGGTCGCGAGGAGATCCTCTTCCACAGGCTCAGGATTCCGTAGCCACCCGGTCCGTGCACCCGGCTGCCCGGCCTTAGGTACCTATCACCACGCCGATTGACGGGTCCTTCCGGTCAGCGACCGCGAAAAACGGAAAGCCTTATCTGAGAATCCGCCAACAAGAACGATCTGGAGTTCATGACCGCAACATCGAGGGGCGTCCGAGATCTGAAGCGGAAGGCTGCGCGGGATGAGGATATCCTGGCCGTCATCTCGTTCGGCAGCTACGCAAGGGGCGAAAGCTACTCCGATGTTGACGTCTGCCTAGTCATGCTCCCACGGCGGTACGAGGAGTTATACCTTTCACAGAAGAGGCTCGATTATCAGGCCCTCCTTGGCCAAGACTTCGACGTTCAGATCTTCCAGCAACTTCCCTTGTATGTGAGGATCCGGGTCCTGCGGGAGGGTAGGGTCGAATTCTGCAAGGACGAACAAGCGCTCTACGACCTTGCATTTCAGACCATCGAAGAGTTCGAGGAGTTTGAGCCCATCTACCTTTCGTATCTGGAGGCCGTAGCCAGTGCTTGATAGGCAAAGGGTTCTCGCCAAACTGGA
>Ga0129301_1000014_pt1 | contig 77083 bp, 96 predicted proteins | sample ConPoolayeHmetaG_FD_94489 | JGI IMG/M metagenome (GOLD analysis project Ga0129301, IMG submission 94489) | Hot spring microbial mat communities from California, USA to study Microbial Dark Matter (Phase II) - Cone Pool mat layer H metaG ...
ATTCTTAATATTCGCTTGGTCGCCTCATTGCCTTTTCCCAAAATTTCATCAAACTTTTTCAGTGTATCTTCAAGAGGTCTTATCTGATTTTTTTCAACAAATTTGTCCGCCAAACAGACAACCTTCTCTTCCAAGGAGTTAGGAATGAAGTCTTCATAGGGTAATCCAAGTTTGACCGCCTCTTGGGCACTTATTCCTCCACCTACATGATTTTCTACAATTTTTATGATTTTGTCTCCATAGCCTTGTTCTCTTAACATCTGGCCGCCAATAAATCCATGTCTGACCGAATTTTCTATTGCACGGCCTATATCATGTAAAAGTGACCCTCTTAATATAGCTTCTTCATCTACCTTGACACCTACATCTTGCAACCTATTCACTATTTTCTTTGAAATTTTCATAACCAAAATACAATGTCTAATGATGTACCTGTTACATCCCTGCTTTTTTAATTCCTTTATACAATCTTTTATTAATGTGTCTTCTTCTCTAGTTCGTTTTCTATTTGCTCTATTTTCCATTTTAGCGCCTCTTTGAACTCCTCATCTTTTACAAGATTCAGCGTCTTACCACACTTGGGGCATTTGAAAAGATTCTCGATTGCCTCAACAAAGGGCATTTTCTTGCATCCGAAAGTTTCACAGTAATAGAATTCATTGGCTTCTTCATATTCAAGTCTCTGTTTGAGTCTTTCAAGTATCTTTCTCTTTTGGCTTTCTATGAAACTTTCTGTTTGGTCTCTTCTGGCTTGCCATCTGTAAACAAACCATCCTTTCTTAGGGTCTCTTACTCTTATTCCTGATATTAGTGAATGTCCAAAAAGATCGTATAAAACTCTTCTGACAATGTTTATCTTCAGTCCTGTGGCGCTTGCGATCTCCTCGTCAGTGGCATTTTCATTGTTTAGAAGGGCTCTAGCTACCCTTATATGTTCTTCTCCACCTAAGAGACTTGCTGCCTTGACAAATGAGTCTTCATATTCAACTTTCAACTACTTTCTTACCTCTTTCTGATGGTATTATCTTTAATTTAGCATTACTAAATTTTAAACTTATCTCTTTTCCCATGTAAAATCGGTCTAAAAAGATCGCTAGTGCGGCCACTTCGGAATGTGGCTGATTTGTCACAGATATGTTGTAGTCACTTATTAGATAAAGTTCTTTTGGGACCTTTTCAGCCCCTACTACAACCAACATCTTGCCCCCTATCTGTCTTATTCTTTCTATTGTTGCATCTATTGGCAGTCCATACATAGTTAAATGTACCACAATTCCTCCTTGATTCCTCCAGTCAATGATGATTTTCCTCCAATCTTCAACAACTTCTGTTGTAAAAGGACCACCCCAGGTTTTGGTAACTTCTTCTATCTTCTCTTTGACTTCAGGTTCCGTGTTGACTAAAATGATTCCTTTTGCTCCGAAGGCTCTTGCCACTAAACCTACATGTGTTGAGATTCTTTTGTCCCGTTCTATTCGGTGTCCTATTCTAAGTACGTAGACTATCCCTTCCATACCTGAGTCGATTCTCAAATTGCCTTAAAATTGTTTTTCTCGCAGTAGCCTGAATAAACAAACCTTTATCGCCTTTTCTAGTTTCCACAATAGAAGACTGCTTTAATCTGTCTAGATCGACAGAGACATACGGCAATATTTGATAGTCTATGAAATAGCCTTTTGTCTCTTCTCCGATCTTCGCCCGTATCTTTTCCAGAAGCTCTTTTCTTCCATTGCCAGTCTTCGCGGAGACTGTCACATACTCTAGATTCATCGTCTTTAGATAATTTTCTATTTCTTCAATCTTTCTTTCTGATACTAGGTCTTGTTTGTTTAGAACGATTATGACGTTATCGGTCATTATTCCCAGTTCATATAATATATTTAACGATGCCGAGAATTTGTTTCTTATCTCTATTAGAGGCTCACTCATGTCCATTATTAACAATATCACGTCAGCAAACTTCAACTCTTCCAGAGTGGATTTGAATGCTTCTATCATGTAAGGTGGAATTTTTCTAATAAAACCGACTGTATCTGAAATCAGTATGTTCTTCTCTTCTAAAATTCTTCGTGTTGTAGTTCTGACGGTAGTGAAGATCTGATCTGATACAGGCATTTTTTCTCCTGTTAGAAGATTGAAAAGCGAAGTCTTTCCAGCACCAGTATATCCTGCCAAAGAGACTAAGGGGATCTCTTTCTCTTCACGCTGGGCTCTCTGCGTCTTCCTCTGTTTCCTGACTTCTGCTAATTTTTCATTCAAATGTTCTATCTGTTTTTTTATTTGATTTATGTATACCTCAACTTCATATTCTCCTAATCCGAAGAACCCAGGCTGTTCGCCCATCTTTTCCAGTTTGACTTTGTCCTTTGCTCTAATAAGTTCGTATTTCTGTTCAGCCAGTTTGATCTGTAATTTGGCTTCCGATGTCTCTGCATGTCTAGCAAATATCTTTAAAATAAGCATTTCTCTATCTACGACTTCTTTCTTCAAAATCTTAGCGAGGTTGTATGCCTGTGTGGGTCTTAACGTCTCATCAAACAGGATTTTATCAATTTTTGAGTTCTGGACAATTTCAATTAATTCCTTTAGCTTTCCTTTCCCTACGCCATAAGTGGATCTCCTTAGATACTTTTGAGTTAATATGTTATTAACAGTGTATCCTGCCGTATTGGCTAAAGCTATGGCTTCTTTTATGCTATGTTGTTGAGGGTACGTGATTAGAACAACTTTCTCTTGTTCGATTGGCATCTATTCTTCCCCTATCATAGTAAACAAGTTTACCTTAAGATAGCGTTCCAATTTTCTGCCCATAACAATACTTGGTTTCATCTTTCCCGATTCTATAAGGCGAATTACAGAAGCCTTTTCGTTCAATTTTTGTGCAAGATCATCTTGGGACAACCCCATTTTCTCTCTCGCCTTCTTCACTATGGAAGGATAGTCCGGCACTATTTCAATTTCCTCCAACTCTGTTTTTCTTATCTTTCCTATATTAGTGTGAACCTGCTCACTAATGTTAAGTTTTCTTGCTGTACTCTTTATCTCTCTTTCTCCTAGATCGACACACGTGGCACAAACTTCGAGTATTGAACCATCTACCATCACCTTTCTAGGCTTTCCTTCTATCCTTTTCCCACAGATTTCACAGTTCAAGTGCCAACCTCTCCTTAAGACTTAAGTTGCTCCTTATTTTATAATTTGGGGCTAGCATGCGTAAACTGAAAGATATCTCCTATATATTAGATTATGTTTTTGGGCGTTCGATCCACGACTCAATAGATCTTGGACAGATCAAGTTTCTAGTTTCCAAAAAGACCGGTAAAGTCAAACAGTTATATTGTGATGATGGACGACTTATCGGAACACTTCGTTCAGATGGCAGTCTTGCCCCCGCCCCGTCCTTTTATCATCTAGCATCAAAAAGCCCCGTCTTTGAGCAGAACGCTGTCGTTGTGAAAGAAGACGCTGTAGCACATATCCGAAGAGGTTCTTCTGTCTTCGTCCAAAATGTCAAGAAAATTGGAAAAAATGTTTCTGTTGGTTCTGATGTTTTTATTCTAGCCCCTAACAAAGACTTAATAGGCATTGGTAAGTCAACTGTCTCAGCCAAGCAAATCGAACGTTTTAAATCTGGTTTATGCGTCAAAAATAGGGTGATAAAAGGATGAGCTTCAGACTAAATCAAAGGGATGCAAAGCGAATGATGGAAAGGTTGGGGCTAGCGATGAAAGAAATTCCAAATGTTAAGGAAGTGATCATAAGGACTGAAGACAAACAGATTTTGATAAGACAGCCTTCTGTCTCTCAAGTTACTGCTCAAGGGATGCAGATATATCAAATAGTAGGGGGCTCAATTGAGGAGCAGAACTTTGCCAAAAAATATAGCGAGGAAGACATTCTCCTTGTGGCTCAGCAGGCTGGGGTTACAAAAGAAGTTGCGGAGGAGGCTCTGAAGGATAGTGACGGCGATCTTGCCCATGCAATTCTAAAGCTAACCTCAAAATAGTCATCTCCTTACGAAGAGAAATATTCGAGTATCTCCTTGAAGCTCTTCAAGTATTCTTTTAGTAATTAACTTCGCAACATCCCTTAGTCCACACCTTCTGTTGATGTCTTCGAATGATATAAAAGGACGTTTCTCTCTTTCGTTCAATATTTGCATCATGTATGTCTTCCCTATGCCCGGTATTAATTCTAGGCTATGCAGTCTTGGTGTTACTGGCATGGCCTCGTTGAAGTATTTGACAAATCTTTGTTCGTTTGCCAAAACTATTTTTTCACAAACAAACGGTATTTCGTTTCTTGCGTTTGGCGACAGATCTTCATAGTCAAGCCTTCCTAAGACGCTAATGATTTTCTTTCTACCTTCTTTTCCTATATATATTCTTTCACCGGCTTCAAAAGTGACGTTATTAGCGGAGAGAATTTCTAGAAGAACCAAGTTCTCTTCTCCTATTGCCTGAACTATTGGCCCCTCCCTACCCCTAATTACTGTAGACCTTCCGTTAGGTATAAAATCCAATAGATAAGCATATTCTTCAAACTTTCTCTCTCTCGAGAAAATGTCTAATCACCTTTGCCTTTTTCTTCATTAATGATGTTTAAGATTTGATTTTTCTTCTCAGTTGGAAAAATCTTTCTCCAACCAGCAATAATCGTATTTAGTTCTCCTATAGATGAGGGTAAAATGTTTGTGGTCTCTATAGCTTCTTCCTCTGTCAGCCCAACTTCTTTGACCAATCTAGATTTTATATTAAGGGCTATATTTGCCTTTAATTTTGTAAATTTTATGAGATAATCTATGGTCCTTTTCTGGATCTGGTCTGCTTCATCTAGATTTATTTTTTCTAGAATTTCTTTTGCCTCCGCCATCGTTATGGGCCTCTTTACATTCTCCTTCTTTTCCATGGTCCACCACCTTATTTGGTCAGAGGTTTAACATGTTCGAGTCTTGCAATGACTTTCTTAGTCTTGTCTCCTACTTTTATATTAACTAAAAGCGATCTTTTCATCACTTTTTCAACAATTCCTACTTTTCCATGGTATCTGCGGTGGGGCATTCCCTTCACTATTGAAGGGTTGATTTTTATTACGACTTTATCATTCACATTATATTCCTTCATTATATAAGATAGTCCTTGCTCACTATTCGAGTCCTTCGTAAGCAAACTTCTTGTCTTCTTCCTGTAGCCCCTGGACCTAGGCATACTTGCTCGTCATCCCTCTGCTTTATCTTACATAATATAGTTTTATTTTAAAAATCTTTCCCTTTAAATGTGCCATCCATTCTTGGAATTTTTTTTCATTTTATGGAAGTTCTTCGATACCTCTCTTAATCTAATTGTTCCCATTTTTTCTGATACGAGTTGATCATCCAGAATTCTCCTTTTCTTTGGATGAATAATCTTTACTAGTAGGGAACCCCCTTTTGCACTTGAATCGGATTCTCTCAATTCCTTTATCTTGACAGATTCTGCTTGGTATTCTTCAAGAAAGAAGTCTTCTAGTTCTTTTTTGATTTCGTTGGTTGCTCTGTCTCTGACCTCTGCCAAACAGAAAAGAGGTTTGGGCACTATTTCTATATTCAAATCGTTTTTGTACGGCTCGAAAGTGATTTTTATGTCTGGATCAGCGAAGCTGGTTTGCTTTTTTAATAGTTTGTTTAACCTTAATCCAACTTCTCGTATTATTTCTTTCCTCAAGCTTTCTCCTTTCACCTTGTATTTGGCTCTGAATATATCTTCTTTCTCTGCCATCTCGAATGGGACTCTGGCTCCGCACAAAAAACTGTCAAATTCGTAATTTGACAACTTTTCTATTAGTTGGAAAGCAACATCATCAATCTCTTCGAAGATTCCATTACACAAATCGCAAGACTGTTTCCCTAGAAGATCGAGAAGCTCCTTCCACGTATATCCTTCAGATTTCCAACTTTTGGTTTTGGTTATGGCAAGAAATCTTAATAATAATCCTCTCTCCTTGTTAGATAATTGTGGTTTGAATTTAGGAAACTGTCTTCCCAGGCAATTATTGCAAATAGCGTTTTCATCTAATATCCTCTCAGCTAAGGCAATTTCTCTAGGGACTCTCATGCAATCTACCTGATAAAACTACGCAAGAACTTGCCTTTGGTCTTTTTCATGACAGTTTTCATGTTATTGTATTGCTTTATCATTTCTTTAACGTCCTTCTCTTCAACACCAGAACCTCTGGCAATCCTTCTTATTCTCGATGCATTCAGTATGTTAGGGTCTTGTCTTTCTTCTTTTGTCATAGATTGTATAATGAACCTCCATTTTTCAAGTCTGGATTCCAATTCATCAGTGTCTATTGTGGGCTCTATCCCAGGCATGCCCGGTAATAAATCCAAGATTTTACGGATTGAACCAAACTTTTTTAATTGTATTAGTTGTTCGTACAAGTCATCTATTGTCATTTTTCCTGACATAATTCTGCGTGCTCTAGGCTCATCAGGTTCTATCTCTGCTTGTCTCACTCGTTCCAATATTGCTTTGATGTCACCTAGCCCTAACAATCGGCTAACGAAGCGTTCTGGAACGAATCTTTCAAGATCATCTAATCCTTCACCTGTGCTTATAAATAGAATCCGCGACTGAGTCGACGCAGCAGCTGCTATGGCTCCCCCTCCCTTCGCCGCCCCATCCAATTTCGTTATTATTATTCCTCCTATGGGTGTCGCGTCATGGAAGGCTTTAGCTTGGACAAAGCTCTGTTGGCCGATGGTTCCATCAATGACAAGTAACACCATTTGAGGTATTATCTTTAACGCTATTTCCTTCATTTCTTGAATGAGTTCTGTTTCTTGTTTATGTCTTCCTGCGGTATCAATTATTACTACATTCTTATCCTTTTCAAAGTGTTTTTTCCCTTCTATAGCAATCTTTATAGCGTCCTTTTCTTCTGGTCTCCCAAATAGGTCAATCTTAACTTTTTCACATAAAGTCCTGAGCTGCTCATAAGCTCCTGGCCTATAAGTGTCAGCACAGACGATTCCAACTCTGTATCCTTCCCGTGAGAAATATTTTCCTAATTTGGCTGCTAAAGTTGTCTTGCCTGAACCTTGTATTCCAACAAGTAAAAGTGTGTTACATCGATCTCGTGGAAGATTTATGTTATTTTCCATGCCGAGAATCTTGACAAGTTCATTATAGAGTAAATTGACTATGAAGTCGCGCTTAGATAATCCTGCAGGTATCTCACTTCTTAAAGCCTCCTTCTGAATTTTTGACGTTATATCAAGGACTATTTTTACGTTAACATCGGCTTGTAATAGAGTTCTCTGTATGTCCCGCACGAACTCTTTTATTGTTTGTTCGTCTACCACGTCACTGTAGATGAGCTTTCTTATTGCCTTCTTAAGTCCTTCTGTTAACTGATCTAACAATTCAATGCACCCTTTTGTTGATATCCTCCCTTTTCCTCTACCATAAAGGACCAGCTTAAGTAAGATTTATTCGTTTGTCATTGGCCGATTATTTCATCCACGTTTCACTCTAGACAATCCTCTGTATGGTATGTGCCTTCTGACCAAGACGAAACCTTAATCCAAATAAAATGTTCCAAGATTTTTGGCAGTTTTTCATCTAGTTTATTCTCGTTGGGAATTCTTCTAAATAGCTTTATATGAATATATATTTCCATCTTCTAGATAATGGAGCAGGTGATTGCCGTTGAGTCGACCAACCGATCTCGGGAGCCTTAAAGAAGGGTCTTACATTATAATAGATGGGGAACCTTGCAGAATCGTCGAATATGATAAGAGTAAGACAGGAAAGCATGGTTCTGCTAAAGCACGTATTGTCGCAATAGGGGTTTTTGATAACGTCAAAAGAAGCCTTGTCAGTCCTGTTGCATCTATGGTTGACGTCCCAATTATAGAAAAAAGAAACGGGCAGATAATATCGGTATCAGGAGACATCTTACAAATCATGGATTTGGAGAACTTTGAAACATTCGAGCTTCCCTTTCCTAGAGAAGATGAAGTATCTAAATCTATAACTCAAGGCTCAGAAGTAGAATACTGGAGAGTCTTGGGCAAGAGTAAGATAATGAGAGTGAAGGGCAAATAGTAGCTACAGAAATATGCATCAATTTATCAACCACGGTTGCTCCCTTCTAAACTCGGTTGCATAATATCTGCTGGAAGCGAAAAGAGGAATAGAAACTGTATGTGACGAAAATTCCGAGCTCAAGCTCCCAAATTTGTTGAAGAGAATATCAAATCCGTTATCAACAGCAACAAGGGTCCCTCGACTGCAAGTTCGTAGCTTGAAACCTAAATCTAAAGAAAGGGTAAATTGTAGAGGTGCCCTCATGACTCATGATCATCTTCATAACATCTTAACGTTCAGACGGCTCTTCCTATAGTTCATTGGGCACCAAATATTTGTTGATGATATCTAAGATAAGCTTTTTCCAACAATTTTAATAAGTCCAAAAAACAACTGTGGTCGGTAGATTGACTTCCATAAAAAGGGTGGCCGTTACAGGGAATGTTGGGAAAATCGATCATCGTAAGGTGGCGGAGTATATTATAGAATCTTTCATAAGAAATGGTTTCGAAGTACATTCTGTTTCTCCTATCAAATACAAGTCTCTAGCCGTCTTTGACATAGAGGACATAAATCCATCCAACACAGACCTCCTCTGTATTTTGGGGGGTGATGGTACAATGATAGGTACAATTAGAAGTCTGCCAAGACAACTTCCTCTTATGGGAATAAACGTAGGATCAAGAGGTGTGTTGACTGAGATATTCCCTGATGAAGTAGAACTTGCGATAGACGCTATAAAAAAAGATAGGTTTTATATCCAAGAACGTATGATGATAAAATTAAATGTTAAAAATTCATTCATGTGTACTGCCCTCAACGAAGTCTTTGTTTATAGAAGTTCAATGAGACGACTTCCTTTATTTTCTGTTGTGCAAGAAGACTTCTTCATAAAGAAACAAATGGACGGTCTAATTTTGTCAACACCGACTGGTTCCACGGGGCACTCCTTCTCACTAGACGGTCCAGTGGTAGACGAAACATTGGATGTTTTTCTCCTGAACCCGATCGGCTCGATACAAAGACTGCCAGCTCTGATTCTCCAACCATTTTCAACTAAGATATCTTGTTCTAACAAGGCTTTATTGGTTATTGATGGGCAGATCAAATATAATCTAAAGAAAGATGAGGTAGTTGAGATAGAAAAGAATAAGGAAAAAGCCAAACTTTTGAAGGTCTTCACTGGTCGTCTGTCTCAGCTTGAAAAGTTAGGATTCACCATAATTGGATAGAGAAACATGATTTACGTCTTAGATGCTTCCGCTCTCATATTCGACTCCTTGCTTGCGTCATCTGCTTTCTCATATACGACAGAGGAGGTCATCGAGGAAATATCAAAGGGAGAATTGGCGCGAACGAAGATAGAAGTATACCTCACACAAGGCAAGATAAGAATTATGGCTCCTCCTAAAGAATACCTTTCTAAAGTTACATCAGTGACTATTAATACAGCCGATCTCTCTATTCTTTCGAAAGCTGATCTCTCAATTATTGCCCTCGCACTTTACTTGAAGGACTTATCGGATGATGAAATAATCCTAGTCTCCGATGATTATGCTGTTCAAAATGTGGCTGTTACCCTAGGAATTAAGTTCAAATCTTTAACTGTAAAAGGTATAGTGAAGAAGATAAACTGGATGATATATTGTCCAGCATGTGGAAAAACCTTCAAGGAAACTGCAAGATCTATTTGTCCTATATGCGGGCATCATTTAAAGAGGAAGCCCAAGCAGAAAACGCCTCTCCGATGAGGCAACATTTAATAAGTCCAAGGAAATCTTAAAATAAAATGCTTCCTCCTGGAATATATCCCAAAGTGTCGGTCAATCTCTACGAGACTATAGATAAAACATTGAGAAATATAGATGACAAAAGTGTAGGCGCTATTGTCACTTTCGTTGGCTTATCGAAAGATGTAAGTACTGTTTCCGAGAAGAAGGTAAGAAGTGTAAGCATAGAATCATACAAGCAAGAAGCGGACAAAATAATACAGAGAATATGTAACGAAATCAAGCAGGAGTTTTCATTGAGTTTCATAACAATCATCCATTTAGAGGGCGAATTTGATCCCTGTGAACCCATAGTCGGGGTCGTCGTAGCATCAAAGTCGAGAAAGCAGGCATTTGAAGCTATAACGCGAGCAATAGAAAGATATAAGAAAGAACCGCCAATATTCAAGAAGGAAAACTATGCTGATGGACTATCGAGGTGGATATCTTAAGATGGATGGGGCCTCCGTCGGGACTTTCGAACTTTCCATTTATCGAACCCGAGCCCACGGCTCCACAGGCCATTGTGTCTACCACTACACCACGGAGGCCACGCCAAAAAGAAAAGGAAATCACTATATTAAATTTAATTGTTTGGTCGATTGGCCTTTTTAATTCATACAATTTTATGCCAAAGGAAACGTCGGTTATACTCCATGGGATAGGAAGTTGAACCTTCCACCGTCCACAACCATTACTTGTCCTGTCATAAAGTTTGATTCATCAGATGCTAAGAATAAGGCTGCATTAGCGATATCTTGTGGCTCACCAGTTCTCCTTAAATCAGTTACACTTGCTATCTTCCTTAACAACTCCTCCAATTCTGTACCACTAACTCCCAATATTTCTGTTCTGATCAAACCAGGAGCAATTGCATTAACATTAATATTGTAAGGTCCAAGTTCATATGCAAGTCTCTTGGTAAGTATGTTCACTGCTGCCTTAGAAGGTCCATAAGCCAAATGCTGTATATTAGTTGTTCCTATGCTAGCAAGTGATGATATGTTAATTATTTTTCCCTTCTTCTGCTTGATCATGTAAGGCACAACTGACTGGATGCAGTAGTAGGTTCCAATGAGATTGACCCCCAATATTCTTTTCCATTCCCCAGCAGTTTCTCTTAATATTTTAGTGGATTTACAGGAGATTCCAGCATTGTTCACGAGCACATCTATCCTTTTGAATTGTTTTATTGTTTGGGCCACCATCACTCTTACCTCGTTCTTTCTTGAGACATCTGCTTTTATGGATATCGCCTTTCTTCCAAGCTTCGTTATTTCTTTAACTACGTCCTCTGCTTGATCTTTGCTCTTTGAGTAGTTAACGACGACATCCGCCCCTTCTTTTGCAAAGGTTAAAGCAATGGCTCTGCCAATTCCCCTCGAAGCCCCAGTAACCAAACATACTTTATTTTCTAATCTCATGACGTCAATTATTTATGCATGAAATAAAAAGTTTTCCAGTTCCAGAATCATCCCATCGCTTTCAAGAACCCACTATTTAACCTAATTCATGCGCTCGTAAGAGATTTAGCTTCCGCGAAAGAGTGTATCTGTTAAATGTAAGTTTGGCTTGAATTAGATTTTTCCTCTTTTTTGGCTCAAATACCTTCCATCGCTACTTCCCCTCGTGATAAAAAACTTTTTTGCAGAGAAGCTTTCCCTTTACATGCAATTAAAACAATAACATTCTTGAGCTTTATTAGAACATCAAAAAATTTCTGACCTAATTATTGATTGCCATTGGCCAAATAATTACTGTTATCGCTCTAGCGGTCTTTTTCTCTATATATCTCTTCAATCTTGATTCGGTCTTCACCATGAAGCTCGGTGACATGACAGTCATTGGCATAAGTTCTCTCGGGCAGAATAATAAGGACATTTGCGGGGTTATCATTAATGGTGAACGGCGCATGGTGCCAAACACCTGGCCGAAGAACGACTAAGGTGCCTTGGGGTACCCTGAAAGCCCTAATTTTTTCTAGAGGAACACTTGAGTCTGGTGATGTTGCAGGTCCGACATGAATTATGATATCGTTATCAAGGGGGAGAATGCCCTCCCCAACGCTCGAATGATATTCGGAGACATCTACCATGAGCTCCCTTTTTTCTACACGGCAAGTTGAAAAAGAGGCTTTGGGTGTGCTTCCAAGATCCAACTGCACTATATCCCGGAAAAACTCAATGGGAGGCTTCCCGATCTTTTCGGTTTCTGGGTTAATGTGATTTGCATAGAAACCAAATGGTTGAAATTCTTTCAAGCTCAGTTCCTCAATTTTCACAGTTCTCATTTGAACCGATCCTATTACACAGTTATATATTAATTTTATGCCAATACATAATTCTTCTCCATCGGTCTATTCTTTGATATTTAATGGCTCATCTGTTAACTCAAAGGTGTCTATCCTCGAAGGTCAATTTTTTCAAGGACTCATGATATGCGATGTGATTCACGCAATCGTAAAGATTCAGACAAGGTACTTAATAACAAATGGGCCGGCCAGGACTTGAACCTGGGACCTACGCCGTGTCAGAGCGTCGTCCTAACCAAGCTAGACGACCGGCCCAACCAGTAGTGTAACCATTTTTCAAAATAAAAGTATTTTGTGTATCAAATAATAGTCAAGCCGAAGTTTGATATAATTCGCATAGCTAGTTCTATCAAATGCGGAAGTAAACGCTGAGGTGCGACCGCCGGGATTTGAACCCGGGTCGTCAGCTTGGAGGGCTGATGTCCTAGACCAGACTGGACGACGATCGCATGAATTTATGTACCCAACCTAGTGTAGCCACTTTGTTGGATGAGCATACGGTTTATATATTTTCTTTTCAGACAGGGTTCATATAGAATTTTGTGTTTAAATATTTCTGTCGGCAAGCTAAGGGCTCAAGTCAAACGGATGATCACTTAGTTGTAGAGAAATGCAAAGAGCACCTTAAGATAATAATCCCTGGTACACAGTTGGCAAAGGGAAGAGGGAGCAAATTCTTTTCCAAGTGTGGGCTCGGTCCTCTCTTAAATATCTAGCCGACTCTGCTTTTCTATTTCATAGAGGATCCTGGCCGTCACAACATGCGCTTCAAGTGGATATTGGCTTATGGCAAATATGTTTTTCATCAACTTGATGTTCTTTTCGCTGAAGTGGCCTCTGGCGAAACCTCCAACTAGAAGTGCCGGCCTCTCGAACTTAATCGCTTGGCTGGCAACATTCTCAAGGCTGCTTCTGTTTCCTAATCGGGATAAACCGATTACCGTTGAAGGTTTGACCCTTTTTAAGAGATCTTCCAATGACCCACTTGTAAGTCTTAACAAGTCTTTCCTTTGGTCGCCCACTCTTTTTTCAGCGAATAACTTTTCAATCAGTCCTATGAATCGTTCATATACCTTGGGTAATCTAACTCCGTTTCCAACCTCGATTATCAAATCATTAATGGTGTGAACATAAACGTTAAGTTGACCCTTGAAATAGAGTGGCGTCGAAGTTGCCTCAAGAAGGCAAAAGTGTGCTATGTCTGGTCTTCCCCTTTTTTCATGCTGGTCTAGCTTTAATACTGCCTTATGATGATAACTTTGGTCAAGAAGAGTATGCTCTGGGCTCTTTCTCCTCTTTCGGCAGAAAGAAGTGATGATGCTGTCGTCTCTTATCTCCTTTGGAATTGCTTCAAGGGCTGACTCGACTAGAATGAATATTACCTTAAACATGCTGTCATCATTATTATGCCATAATGCTATGTTTTTATTTAACGTTGTCGGGCATTTGGGTGTGGATCGTGGTAGACGTTTTCAGAAGAAGATAGGGTTGGAGAGAATACGAATAATATATTCAAATGTTATCCTGTATGCCTCAGAAAATCCAGAAATAAGCCGAAGACAGATAGAAGTGGCTAGAAGAATCTTACTTAAGTTCAATATTCGTTTGCCTTATCCTTACAAACTCTTTTTTTGCAATAAATGTAAGTCTCCAATCATTCCAGGTGTTGACTCGAAGATTCGAATCTGTCATGTTCCAAAATTACATGTTAAAATTGTCTGCCTTAAGTGTGGTGGTGTCTACAGGAAGTTTGTTGCTAAGGCAGTGTAACCACTATTTTTCCATCTTCTTGTTTCTTGATCTTTACGGTCACTCGTCTGGGAGGCTTTTTGATGCCTTTTGCCCAAATCTGCTCATTTACTTTGTTATCTATAACGAAATTGTCATTGTCAATTATCTTGGAGATTTCCTCCTTTAGGACAGAAACAGCCTTCTTTGTTCTGATGTAATTGCCTGTTTTGTATGCTTTCCAAAGGGGTACGATAACTGTTCTTTCCTCAAAGTCTTTATCGGACAAGATTTATCACCTAAAGTTTAAGTTTATTTCTTCTCCAATGTCTCCTTTTAGGGTTTGTTCTAACTTTCATTTTTGTCTTTAGCATGACCCAGGTGGGAACTTTCTCAGAGGTTTTGCTTTCAATAAGCAGTCTTCTTTTTAATCCCTTGCTTTTTATTGATCCCATAACTAAACCCACCTGATCTTGAATTCCCTCCTCTCCCTTTCCGCAATATTGCTTAATATCTCTTTAACCTCTTCATCAGTTATTTGTCTCTTAAGTTTTCCAGAGGTTGCGAGTTGGACTATCTGCTCCTCAACAAAATCTGCTAGTTCGGGTTTAACCATTCGTAAATTGCTTAGTCGCTGTCTGGCCTCCGGAGTCAAGAACATTTTGACAATTTTAAGTTTAATTTGTCTCCTTTCTTCATCTCCTTTTGATGGTTGCACAGCATCGTAGTTGCTCATCTTTATCACTATAAATATTTCTTTAGTTCAGGTTGGTTCTTGGCCGTCTCCTCTAAGATCTCTTTGCTTATTCTATCAACAACACTTCTTCCCTTTCCTGTCAACACGCGTCCTTTTTTTTCCAGCTTGGTTACTAGTCCCGCATTTTCCAGTTGCTGAAGCACTTTTCTTACAGCAGATCCTCCAGAATCCCTGTGATGTCTTAAAGCATAGCCTGTGCTCTTTCCTCCACCATACATCGACCTTAGTTCCCCAATTCCTATCGGCCCATAAAGGTAGATCTTCCTTAAAAGGGAAGCGGCTCTTTGATACCACCAATTCTTGTCTTGAGGTGGCCTTTCTGTATGTGATCCTGTCTTAACGTAGAATGCCCATTCGGGTGGAGCAACTTGGGTCACATTGTTTTTTATATGCTCCGCTAATCGGTCTATTAGTAAGTCTGCGGGAACTTCATAGGCTGTTGTCATGTCTGTTCACTAAACATTAGAGCCTTACTTATTTAATATATAGCTTTTTAATAATTAAGCTTCAAGTATTTCAAGTGCACTATATATTGAGATGTGGCTGTGGCCTTAAACATATTTAAGTCATTAGGGAAGGTGTCCGCAACAGGGAAACTTTTATAGTTGCATCAAAAGGATATTTGTAGACATCGAAGGATGAAGGTGAAATTTAGACAGAGGTTGGGCCAAAATTTCATGGTCGACAATCACTACCTAAATAGAATCATGTCGATCGCGGCCATAACGCCTGAAGATATCGTGTTGGAGATAGGTACAGGATATGGTGTCCTCACTGAACTCTTATGCAGAAAATCAGGCAAAGTTATATCATATGAAATCGACAAAAGGTTGTTCTTACTTGCCAAGAAGAAGCTGTCAAACTTTAAGAATTTGACCTTGATAAATGGTGACGGATTGAAGTCAACCGTCAAACCCACAAAAATAGTTTCAAATTTGCCGTACTCCATATCAAAGGCCTTCATCTACTGGCTTGTCGAAAAGGACTTTGTCTCAACAACAGTCACCCTTCAGGAGGATTTTGTAGAGAAGCTACTTGCAAGACCAAACTCAAAAAGTTATCGTGCAATATCCGCTATCTGTCAACTTTCTTTTAAGATCTCATTATATGATAGAATCCCGCCAGAAGCGTTTTATCCTTCTCCAAAGGTTTATTCTTTTATCACAAAAATCGAGCCTTTTAAGCCTATGGTTTTGAATAGACAGTTGGCGAGGCAAATAAATCAACTTTTTACATTTAGAGGTAAGAAAGTTGACGCTGTCATCAGACATTATCTGAAACGATCTATTCCATTAGGCGAGGACGTGACCTTTCTACGAGGGCGGCGAATTCAAGATCTGGCCCCACAAGAATGTTTGACTTTAGCCAAGTTTTTATTAAGTATTCAGAGCTAGTCGGTGTATGTACTTTCCAGCAGAGGACACAGATCTTCTAATAAAAGGAATAAAGGGGCTTCGAAGTTTGGGGCGGCTCCTTGAGATTGGGGTTGGCTCAGGCAAGGTGCTTGAAGCATCAAGTCAAGCGTCTATTTTCTGTGTAGGGTGTGATATAGACCTTGCCGTCTTAAAGCTAACAGCATCAAAAAGTATGCCAAGAACAGATCTCGTATGTTGTGACTCAGCGAATTGTTTTGTTGACAACTCGTTTGACACTATTGTCTTTAATCCTCCATACCTACCTTCAGAAGATATTATCGATCTAACAATTGATGGTGGAAAGGAAGGGGTTGAAGTGTTATTCAAGTTCATTAAATCTTCATTTCGACTTATGAAGCGGCATGGCGTGATTCTTTTTATATCTTCTTCTTTTGCAAATATCGAGAAAGTTAAGAAGTTTATTGAAGAAAATGGATTATGCTGCCATATTATAGCCAAAGAACATTTCTTTTTTGAGGACATCTATCTTTTCCATTGTGTGAAGCTACTTTGACTTTATTTCTACAACGTCTCCATCTTCTAAAATAAAATTGCGGCCGACCTTGATTTCTTCAGTTCCTCTCCAAAGCTTTGCATACATAAAGTTATCCGCCATCTTGTTATGGATTATCCTAGCTAGTTCAACGACGTTGGCTCCCTTTCTTACCAGTACAGGTCGTTCGGCTACCTGTGAACCGTGTCCTTTAGTATAGATGCGCATCAGATCCAAGATTTCTAGAATCTTGTTGAACAAATCATGTTTTTCAAAGGGCAGCTGCATTGACGCGATACTCGTGAAATTGGATCTCATCTGCGTCTCTTGTTCTGGGCTCCTACATATGACCAGTGCAGGTTTATTGATCTGGCCAAAGACCATCGCTTCTATGTCTTCTATGGTGGTTTCTTCAGATATCTTTACTATTCCATTCGTAATCTTGTAGTCAAACAGGAATTGCCTTATCTGTTCCTCGGTACAAAAAGAAGATTTTCCGACGATTCTGATTCCACCGGTTCCGGTTTGTTCAATTTTGACTTCCCTTTTCCTCGACGTCAACATAATGTTGTATTGTGATAACCAACTGACTAAATCGAATAGATATCTGACAGACTCCTGTTCAGGTAGGATGACCAACAAGAGATCCATGTTATATAGGAGACCGCCTATTTTCTTTTGCCTCTCACCGCTGAGCTGATCGTCGAAAGGGCAAAGTACAGCCTGCATAAGTACAGAATCAACTTTCATTGTGCCGATGTTTGGTCTACTATAAACATCAAATATGTCAAGTCTTTTGTTTGTCAGTTCTTGAAAATATTCAGTTACATCATCTAATCTTCCAATGATAGCAAGTTGAAGTTCATCACTCTTCTTTACGCTCCATACATTTACAACTGTGCCATGTCTCTTCTTTCGTCTTTCTATTTCTTCCTCTAATCCTTTCATCTGCCTTTTGAGCTGCATTTCAAGCCTTTCAGTGGCTTTATGTTTAGGAAATGAGCTGTAAAATTGTTTCAAGAGTTCTAGCTTCTCTTTAGGATCTTTTGCGAGCATCGCCTTTGTCCAAAGAGCTTTCGATTTCGCAGGCAGGTTTGTTACCATCTACATTCATCTCTCCTTTGAATCTCTATCTTCACTCGGTGGAAAGCCATCAAAAGTAAGCCGGCCTCTTTCTTGGAAACTGCACTCTTGCCTATTAAGCTCTTGAAAGCTTGTTCTATCAAGTGCCTCTTGTATTCTGGAATATTCGTTCTTGAAATTATGCTCCTAAATTCGTCGAGAATGTTCTCCTTTGTAGGTCTATCAATTGAAGGAGAAGCTTGAATTCTTCTGCCAGCTTTGAATATTTCGTAGAATATTATCCCACCCGCTGTTGCAACATTTAATGTAGGATATTGCTCATCTGCAGGAATTGAGATAACTGCATCACATCGCTCTAGTTCCATATTTGACAGACCGCTACTCTCCCGTCCTAACAGCACAGCAATCCGTCCATTAATCGATGAAGCTATTCGTGCAAACTCTGACGGGGATATCACATTTCTTCTTATGTTCGAAGGCCTTTTTGCGGTTATTGCGGTAGTGCCATAGATCAAATCGCATTCTTTCTCCAATTCTTCCAAATTTTCCAAGATCTTTGTGTTGTCTAATATTTCTTGGGCATGTGCCGCCATCTTTCTTGAATAAACACCTATTCCCTCTTTTGGGTTTATTAAATAAAGTTGGCTTAATCCAAAGTTTTTCATGCCTCTTGCCACTGATCCTATGTTACCTTCACTTTCTGGCTCTATCATTGCAACTATTATTTCAGCCATGATTCATCATTCTACCCGTTGGTTCTATACATATCAAAATGATTTAAATATTAGTGCAGAAACGGGGAAGTGAACGACATGCAAGGAAAGAACTATCGTCATCCTGCAGGAATGCCTTACACAAGAAAGGAGTACATGGGTGGTTCTCCACAACCGAAGGTTGCAAAATTTTCTATAGGAAAAGCTAGTGGAGACTATGACTTAGAACTCCAGCTTGTATCATTGGCCAATGTCCAAGTGAGACACAATGCTCTAGAAGCAGCCCGGGTTGCAGCCAACAAGAGGCTGCAAGATTTAGGGGAAACAAACTATTACCTGTTATTGAAAACTTATCCACATGTGATCCTAAGAGAGAATAAGATGATTGCCACAGCCGGTGCCGACCGCCTTCAAGAAGGTATGAGAAGAGCCTTTGGCAAACCAGTTGGTCTCGCAGCCAGGGTCAAAGCAGGCGATGTAATAATGATTTTAAGAATAACTAATGCATACATTGAAAAAGGAAAAGAGGCACTCAAGGTAGCTTCGTCTAAATTGCCGATGGAGACCAGAGTGAATATTGTAGAATTGAAGAAGGCCCCTTCTACAGGATCATGATATATTCTCACGTGAGCTTCTCAAGCGTCTAGCTGCAGTAGTTATTCCAGTCCAAAAATTCTCCACTGCCGGCGAATAGGAAGTATTAAAATCCGCTAATTCATCGATATCCATCATTTTTAGGACTGCAAGGGCCGCAAAGTCACCCCAAACTGCGGCTTTTTCTCCTGCAAATTGAGCCCCTATTAGTCTGTTATCTTTCTTATTAAATAATAGGCTGGTCCATAGCTTCTTCTTTGTTGGAAAATATCTGATTTTATCTTCTGTCTCGACGTTGGACTGTAAAACATCTATTCTGTTCTTAACAGCATCTCTGCATGTAATCCCCACTGAAGCAAGTTCTATGTCAAAGATCTTGACACAAACATTACTAACCATGTCTTGGATATTCCTATTTCCTCCGGATACATTCTCGCCTGCGACCTCCCCTTCCCTATACGCGGTAGTCGCAAGTTGAAATGGAATACTTTGGTTTGTTATGAAGTCGTTTATTTCAACACAATCTCCGGCTGCATAGATGTTATCGGCTTCCGTTTTCATTCTCTTATTGACAATTATTCCATCATGCTTTCCCAAGCGAATTCTCGCCTCTCTAGCCAGCTCTGTATTTGGCTTAACGCCTGTTGCCAGGATCACAAAATCACATGGGAAAATCGCACCATCAGCCTTCACCGCCTCAACTCTATTTATTCCATAAAATTGCTCAATTTTTGATGATGATACAACTTCTATGCCGTTTTCTTCTAACTTGTTTCTGATCATTCTTCCAATATAATCGTCAAAGATTAAACTCAAAATCTCGTCTTCTTCGAAGATGATGGTGACTTTCCCCCCCTTCTTGGTTATTGCTTCAGCTGTTTCGACACCCACAAGTCCTCCGCCTACGACGACTGCCCTCTTTCTTCTTTTAACAAGGTCCATGAGCTTCAAAGCATCATCTATTTTCCTCATCTCAAATATGTTTTCTAGGTTTATTCCTTTAACAGTAGGTCTTATCGGTATGGCTCCTGTCGCGAAGACAAGTTTGCTATAATCTAGCATCCTCTCTTTTCCTGTTAAATCAACCGCAATCAGTCTGTTGTTTGAGGTGTCAACCTTTTTTACTGATGTAGATAAATATAGTTCTATTCCAAGTCTTTTCCTTAGCAAGTCTTCATCCTGTTGGATGAGTTCAGTCCATTCTTTGACCTCTCCTGAAACTAGGTAGGGTAGTCCACATCTAGAGTACTGCATATATCTCTCATGATCTATTACTTGAATCTGAACATTCCCATTTGTTCTTCTCGCCGAAATTGCCGCGGCAGTTCCAGCTATGCCACCGCCAATGATTATTATCTTTTCCACAATTGTATGTTGTCGCAGTTCACATTAAATCTTTTTTTATTTTACTTTGATAGCATATAATGATGCTAGTAGGAGTTGTAGGTAAGACTAATGTGGGGAAAAGTACCTTTTTCAATGCGGCCACAATGTTGAACGTTCCAATAGGAAATTATCCATTTACGACCATAAATCCCAACTTGGGCTTAGCCTATTTCAGAGCCAAGTGTGTATGCAAGGAGCTTGGAGTCAAGGACAATCCAACAAATTCTGTTTGCGTTAATGGTATAAGGCTTATTCCAGTGAAGCTTATGGACGTGGCTGGACTTGTTCCAGGTGCATCTTCTGGAAGAGGTCTCGGAAACAAGTTCCTGGACGATCTTAGACAGTCGGACGCCCTAATTCACATTGTTGACGCCTCTGGATCCACCGACATAGAAGGACGATCAATTACGCCTGGATCCCACGATCCTCTCGAAGATGTGCAATTTGTTGAGAATGAACTCGATCTCTGGTTCTTGAATATATTAAAGAATGACTGGCCAAGAATCTCAAGATCGACTGAATCCAGTTTTGACTCCGGTATTATTCAGATTCATCAAAAAATGTCTGGGCTATCTGTGTCCAAAGGTGATATCTTGAAAGCTGCGGAAGCTGCCAATCTGATGAATAAGAAGCTCTCAACATGGACAGAACAGAATCTGTTCGACTTTGTCAAATATCTTCGAAGGCTCTCAAAGCCTACAACCATTGCAGCTAACAAAATTGACTTGTTTCCCGCTCCACTCAACTTTGAAAAGATAAGATCGACGGGTAGACCTTGCATTCCCTGTTCGGCAGAAGCTGAACTTGTTTTAAGACGTGCGGCTGAAAAGAAGCTTATTGACTATCTGCCTGGCGATAGCGACTTCAAGATCATTGCTCCGTTGCAAGATTCACAGAAAAGAGCTCTCGAGCTAATAAGAGAAAAGGTTCTCAATAAGTGGGGTTTCACAGGAGTCCAAGAAGCAATAAATTACACATTTAGGGAGCTATTGGGTTTGATTACTGTATATCCAGTCGAAGATGAGCATGGTCTATCAGACAAAAAGGGAAATGTATTACCCGAGGCATATTTAGTCAAGAAGGGATCAACGGCAAAAGACTTAGCCTACAAGATACATACGGACCTAGGAGAAGGTTTTCTTTACGCAATAGATGTCAGAAAAGGGATAAGGATAGGAGCCGAGCATATTCTGTCTGACGGTGATGTAATAAAGATCATCTCAACTAAGGCTCGCGGTTAATTCTCTTTCTTCCTTTTTAGGATAGCCTAAGACCTTGAGCTTTCTGATGCTTGTGTACCTTATTTTGATAATTTTCTTCGAATTATTGAATATATCTGAAGCTATCTTTCCCAAGACGGATTCAAGCACGAATTGGCCGAACGTGAGCTTTCTTGCTTTGTCCTCTACTATCATGTCTGCAATTTTCCTTATGGCTTTCTTTTTGGAAGCGTTTATTCTAGTTGTTGTGTAAATTACGCCGAAGACTCTGAGTTTAGCTCCATCTTTCGTCTCTATGTTCCTGTGAAAGTCGATTATGGATGTTCCCTTTCGTATCAGACTTTTTAACGTTTCTCTTGCCAGCTCAAATTGCTTAAAGTTTGTCTTAGCTACGTTTCCTTGCACATCTTTTATCTGCAGCTTGAGCTTGATTGCATGCTGCTCTTCATCTTCTCCAATCAAATCAAACAATGTCGTTTCAACAGTCCTTCCGGTTGCTCGTTCTACGTCTGTAACTGGTATCTGGGCGACAAGCTTGTTTCCAAATATTTCTGGAGCTTCAACTTGAAGCCACGTCTTATCCTTCCATTTATCTTTCACTTTAATTGCTCTCTTTGGCACTTCAATCACCTAATATATCTTTATATTTGTCTCTGACATCAGCTGGCCAATTCTCTTCTTTAAAACCTTTTTCTGCAAGGAATGCAGCAACCCATCTGGACAGTCCTAGGCCAGTGCACCCTGTCCAAATTTCACTGTTGTCTTCGCTCTTTATCTTGAAAGAATCTACGAACTTCTTCTTGTGGACAAAACAACCTGCTACCTCAAGCCATTCAGATTCTTCTCTTGGCCCGCGGTAAGGAAGATATATTTCTATATCATATGAGGGTACATCAATGCTGTTGTAAGGATCAAACTGCAGGGAAGATTCTTTAACATAAAATGGTGCTGCGGCTGTCACCCTCCATTCCAAGTCTAGTAGTTTGTCGGCCACATAAACTCCCTTCTCCACTATCCGATCTCTGATGTCAACCACCTGTGCTGGAAGACCAATGTAAGTCAGCTCTATTCTCTGGAATTCGGTTACCCTAACAAGCCCCTCTAAACCTCCCCCCTCCCATCTGTAAGTGTATCCTGAAGCATCATAATACTTCAGAGGGTAGGATGAGACACCATGTCTTGTGACGCTATAGTATTGCCAGAAGGGTTCACATTGTGCCGGCGCCAAGACATAGGATGGATCTTTTAAAGTTCTTTTTAATTCATCAATTGGGATTTCACGTGTAATTCTATATTCTTGCTTGAATACATCAAAAGCCTCTGGTTCTCTTGGCGGTGGTGAAACATAAAACATGCCCTCTGGTATAGTATCAAAGTATCCAGGCATCTTCTTCATTACCTCAAACGGTATTAGTTTAGGTAAGAGAAATGGCTTGAACCCTATCTTCTTCACGACTTCGGCAATGAGAATAGACTTGATTGCCTCAAAAAGGGCCCCGTACTTACTTGTGTATATGAATTGGCCTCTGCCTGGAAAGTTCACGATCCACCCAAGTTCCAAGCTTGTAATGAGTGGATCACCTGAGAACAGCATCTTTTTTTCCTTTGAAACTTTGATTACTGGCTGTACATGTTCAAAAGCTACATGCTTTTCGATTGCGGCTTCTTCAATTAATGTTATAAGTCTATCAACCAAATTTCCTCGGAGATCTTGCTCTCTTAATTCTTGGAGTTCGATTACCGTGCTGTCACGTTCTGGAAACACATTTCCTACTTTAGGTATGGATTTGACTTTGTTGATAGAAATGGCATCCATTTTCTGATCTAATGTTATATCAAGTTTTGTGACACCCAATTCTCTTATTCCTATCTTCAATTTTTCTCCCAAATTCTTCGCAAGGATTTTTTTCAACCTTAGCATCCCAACATGAGCGCGAACCAGATTTCCTGAAACAAGTCGGACATTCAAGATGTTGTCAGACACACTCCAACTGTTCAGATGGCATGCATTAACAGGATCTCTTTCGGATCCTTTCATTAGGATGATCTTGATCTCTTCAAGGCTATCTTCCACAACTTTGCTTACGTCTTCGTGACGCTTGCTCAGTTTAAAATACCCATCGGCTTTGATTCTAATTCTGGCCATTCTCGTTCACTATGATCGTCTCTATACATAAGCGTATGTTATCGAGAACCTCTCTAACTGTGGATATTAACGTTTCTAGGTTTTTCTCTGATGATACTACTAACACTATCTCTTTGTCTACGACGCTAAAATGGAAGGAAATGTCTTCTGGGATGTTAACGTTGTCAGGGCCTAAAGCCCTGAATATAGTCGAAATCATTCTTTTGTCTTCGGATTCAAGAATTAGACTTAGCTTTATTTTCCTCATCATCTATCTTTTCTATAATTTCTCCAATAAACTTTTCATATGCCTCGACAGGTATCTTGGCTCCTGCAGCGGCTGCATGTCCGCCGCCTTCTCCACCAAGACCCTTTGCTGTCTCTTTCACAATTAAACCGAGATTCAGTCTAGCAAATGTTTCTCCTCTTCTGGCTGAGATCTTTAAGTAATTCTCTTTCGTTTTAGTTCTCAATATTAATATTCTATCCTTGAATGCGAGTGAGCTAGAAAGAATTGAGGAGACAGCACCCAACATTTTTTCATCTATCAGATCGTCACCGATGATTTGCACGACGTTCTTTGTAGTCTGCATCCTCTTCGCATCAGTGTTTATCGTCTGCAGGTATTGAGTGAGAGTCCGCCGATAATCTTGAAGTATCTTTTCTCCATTCGAATATGCTTCATTCCTGTCTCCTAAACATATCAAGATACCTGAACCTGCTTTACCACTTCTTCCACACGCATTAAGAAGTGAACCAAATTCTCTGGCATCTCTTAGGTTTGATCTTTCTTCCTCTTTTAGCAATGTATAAACATTTCCAAAGAGTTCTTCTATCACATCGCTCCTGGCTCCGCCTTTGGTAACATAAGGGATCAATATCTCGATTAATTTCATCTTCTCTTCATAGGAAAGTTCAGATATTGTCCTCCACCTTTCTCCCTCTTTTACATTGAATTTTGCAGAGATAAGGGCTGCCAAGCAGGCTTCATAGTTTCCTGTGAGTAGAGGGATAAAGGGAGTGTTGGTAGAAGCTATCGCCTCATGTATTGGTTTGGTTTCCCGTCCGTAAAAGATTAGATCCTTCTCTTCCTTCACTAATTCCATATCCTTTGCATCTTTTAGAACCACTTTTTGATTAATGCCAATAAGGCTCTTAGATGGGCCTTGATCTTGTCTGTCTGCTAAAGCACCGACCACGGCCAAGGCTGAAAGTTCTCTGTTCGAACTATTCATCTTTTTGGCTACGATATACGCGACGCCTGAACCAGAGATTTCGACTCCACCATCTACATCAAATTCATGTGGATTAAGAACCCTGACGTGTTCAAGTTCTTCTCTGGAACTTTGATGATGATCTAGAATCAACCATCGGTTTTCCAATTCTTTGTCTAATAGGCTCACGAACCCCATTCCAATATCCACGAATATGTAGAAGTCGTATTCTTGCTTTTTTAGATTAAACATCAAGTTTGGGGTGAGGTCATTGACTGCTCTTATAATCGCTTTTCCCCCCTCTTTAAATATACTCTTTCCGATTATGCTACCAGAAGTTAAGCCATCTGCGTCCAAATGGCATATTATAATAATCTGCTTCTTCTCATCGATAACGTTTTCAACACATTCTGATATGGCTTCCGCCTTTTCCTTTAATTCTTTGAGACCCATAAATTTGGCACTTATTCAAGTTGTGCTACAGTTGCTTTATATTTCCAGTTTTTGTCAAGTAATCCTCTTTCCTTATAATAGTTTGAAAGCCTATGTATTCTTGCTTCAACTAACTCCAGAGATCTGACATTTTTTCCGTCTCTTTTATGAGTTTTGAGATGAGCTTGGAGATTTTGGGCTTTCTTAATCAAGTTTTCAAGGTCAGGAGGTATCTTCGGCACAAAGTTATTCTCTCTCAAGATTTCAGTTATGGTCTTGCCTGTTATTTGTTTCTGCAAGGGTATACCATATTCATCTCTGAGCCTGGTCCCTATCTGACTTGGCGTCGCGCCCTCATTCGCTATTTTCATTATAAGAGATACTATCTCTTCTGGGGTGTAGGTTACCCATAGTGGGCTAAGCTTATAAACGGGTCTAGTTGAATGAGATTTTCCTCTTTTGTGGGAATACTGTCTTGTCATATGCGAACACACTCTGTAAGTTGATGCTTTAAATATATTTTGTCGTTTGCAACCATTTTCCCAGCGTCCTCAGCGCTCTTCCCCTATGAGAAACACGATTCTTTTCAGACATCTTCATTTCGGCAAATGTTTGTTTGCTTCCTTCTGGTATAAAGATGGGATCAAATCCGAATCCTAATCTGCCAATTTTATTTAACGATATCATGCCATGAATTTCCCCTTTGAATATAACTTCTTCTTTATCATCTTTGTAGCCGATTACTGATATGAACCTTGCATTTCTCTGGCTCTTCCCCTCCATTAGTTTTAGAATTCCATCGCATCCAATCTTTTTGAATACAAAGCTGGAATAGGGTCCTGGAAAGTCATTTAGTGCGGCAATGAACAATCCTGAGTCCTCTATGACTATGGGTTTGTTCTTGGCTTCGATTTGCTTGAGTGCGAAGGAAACAATATCTTCAAGTTTGTCGGCTTGGACCTCTACCTTTTTGGTTCGTATTCTCTCAATTGCGATTTCAAATTCGGAAAGTATTTGCTGTGCTTCCATGATCTTATGTTGGTTATTAGTTGCAAAGAATAGTCTTCTTTCAATCTGGGGCAGCGTATCTTCCTCTCCTTTCGATCTCTTGAATGTTTTCAAGAATATCCTTGATAGACCCGTAAACGCTCTCATATCCTCTTACAATATTTTGATACCCTCTATCAAAATGTTCTGAATGAGCACTCTTCATAACCTGTTTTAGAAGATGTAAGTCAACAGATTTATCCTCTAATCTAGTTGAATAGAAGGCAAGTCCAAAATCTATGAAATAAAGCCTATCCCTTCTCACGATAAAGTTTGAGGTTGTAGGGTCCCCATGTATGATGTTATGCGTGTGCATTTTAGCTAGAGCCTTACCTGCCTCGTAAAGCATCAAATATCCCTTTTCTGCATCTTCTCTTAGAAGATCTTTTACTCGTGTACCATTGATGTATTCCATTATTATTTCTCCTTTGAATGGATCTACAAAGAAGATTATTGGTGTAAGGACTCCAAACCTCTTTACGGTGGTTATGAATTCCGCCTCTCTTGAAGTCCTTATTCTTCTTATCTTTCTGTCCAATTCTTCTCTCCAATAAGGCTTGGGTCTTCTGACTTTCTTCACGACCTCTATGCCTCTCCAAAGATCTAGATAGATGTTGGCTTCCGCCCCCATTTTGATTAACTTCTCCATGTTACATCCACCTCATCTATTCTCCAAGATTGTCTGATTAGACTGTCTTCTATTCTTATCAGATTACCTGACTCATGTTGCATAAGTCCAACCAGAGCGATTTGGGCACCACAGTCTCCACTGTATTCTTTTGGTATCACTGAAAAGCTGGAATTGTGTACGATACTCAAGCTCCTTATCATATCTTGAAGCCTTCTATTTGCCGCGACTCCCCCCGTCAATACGATCTCGTTTTTTTCTGAAAAAGCTAGCAACCTTTCTGTTACTTCGGTTAGCATGGCGAAGGAGGTTTCTTGAACCGAAAAACATACGTCTTCCCTCTTATAACCTTTCTTAATCAAGTTCTTTGCGTAAGTCAATAAACCTGAGTATGCTACATCATTGCCTTTTACTGTATACGGCATATCCAAATATCTCTTGCCTTGGCTTGCCAAGGACTCGATCTGTTTGCCTGCTGGAGAACTATATCCAAGTTCCCTTCCAAGTTGATCGAAGAGTTGGCCCAATGTGATATCTAATGTCTCGCCAAAAATCCTCCATCTCCTAGATAGATATGTAGAAACCAGGGTGTGCCCACCTGAGACCAAAACTATTACGGGGTCCCTTGATCTAGCAAAAAAATTAGCTAACTCTATGTGTCCTATTGCATGATTGACTGCCACCAACGGTTTATCATAGTAAGCGGCTAAGCTTCTTGCTACAACAGCGCCCACCCTTAAGCATGGTCCAAGGCCAGGTCCCGCTGAGTAAGCTACTACGTCAAGGTCTTGGACTCTTATTCCGCTCTTTCGCATCACATTAGCCAGTATCTTATTGGCCGATCGATAATGGTGCTGTGCAGCCTCGTAGGGATGAATTCCTTCTCCTACTGGTGGAATATAAGTTTCTCTCTCGTTTGCCAATATTCTGTTCTTGGAAACTATTGCCACTGAAAACGTGTGTGCTGTTGATTCTATACCGAGGCAAAGTTTCTCTTTTACCACGTGTTCAATGTGGATAAAAAATTTATTTATGTTTATAGTGTCTTAAGGTTTCTATGGAGAAACGACATTCTTGGAAACTGAAGTTAGAATTATCTTTTAATGTTCACGCGACAGAGGATGAAAGGAGACTGCTGCAGGTTCTAAAGAAGGTCTTTGATCTGGAAGAACCACTTTTTTCTAAGACAGTATTTGAGGGATATCACGGTAATCCCATATTGAAATATAATCTTTCAACAAAAGGGCTTGTAGCAGATAGGGTCTTTACCACGATCTTCAAAAGATTAGATCCTTTGGATAGAGAGAGACTTTTGAATAGTATCGGCCAAAATATAGATTCCACAAACGTTTTCTATCTAAGGTTGAATAAATCAAGTTTATTTGAGGAGAAATTCAGATTAGACGGGTCAAACACTTTTCACTTCAAGTTCAAACCTAGGATCAGATACCTAGAAGACGCTAACGTGTTCTATGCTGAGCTGATATTGGAATCATCAGGCATGAAACAAAATGTTTAAATCTTGATGCTGTATTCACCTTAATGGGATGAAGTGCAAGCCGTCCCAGACTGAGCCTTGAAGGCATTGAAGAATTTGCAACGACACTGACCAAAACCTTCCTATTCTTTTACTGTGATCTTAAAAATAAAAAGGTTTAAACATGCGCTTTAGAAGACTACTGTTTAGAAAAAAGGGGTGACGGGATATTTTCGGTCCTTCGGCAGGCTACGATCGGGCGTTAACGATATTTTCGCCTGATGGACGCCTATATCAAGTAGAATATGCGTTAGAGACGGTTAGAAGAGGCACTATAGCGTTGGGTCTGAGAGGAGTTGATGGTGTAATATTAGCTGTGGAAGAAAGGACGCGCAAACTGCAGACTCCTACTTTGTCGCAGAAGATCTTCCAAGTCGATGATCATGTGGGGGTTGCTGCAGCAGGCTATGTTCCAGATGCCAGAGTTCTTGTTGACAGAGCGCGAATCTTTTCACAAACCACCCGTCTTCTTTACGATGAGGCTGTGGACGTGGAATCGGTAACCAAATACTTGGGTGACCTCACTCAAGAATTCACTCAATATGCTGGAGTCAGACCTTTCGGTGTTTCTCTGATAATAGCGGGTGTGGATGGGAGGGGCCCCTCCGTCTTCTTGGTCGATCCAAGCGGAAGCTACCTACAGTACGAAGCGGTTTCTATTGGGGCGGGCTCTGATCAAGTGACCCAATTCTTAGAAAACAATTTTAATTCTACAATGACGATTCAAGAATTATCGGTTCTAGCAGTTAAGTCGATATATTTGGTAAGTGAAGATAAGACGGGCATCAGTCATATAAGGATGGCTGTAATCGATACCAAAACGAAGAAACTTCGAAGATGCACTGAAGAGGAAGTCTCCAAATTTGCTTCGTTAGCCAGAGAAAGGTTCAATGTCCCATAAAGGTGTATGTTCACGTGAGCAGTAAGTTTACAAGTGTTAGATTAACGATGGAAGGTGAACGTTTTGAGCTTCTAGTCCGTCCTGACCCAGCATTGAACTATAAGATGGGTAAGCCTTTGGAGCTTTCTCAAGTTATAGGTATAGAAGAGGTTTTTTCAGACTCAGCGAAGGGATTGCGTGTTTCTGAAGAGAAGCTAAAGAAGGTTTTTCACACTACAGACTTCTATGCTATAGCAGAAATAATCTTGAAGAAAGGTGAGCTTCAGCTCACCCTAGAGCAGAGGCGAAGACTTATAGAAGAAAAGAAGAAAGCAATAATTGCTATTCTCACAAAGAACTTTGTTGATCCGAGAACAAATTCTCCTCATCCCCCTATAAGATTTGAGCAAGCATTGGAACAGGTTCGTGTATCAATAGATCCATTTCGATCAGCAGAAGAACAACTTCAGACTGTCATCGATGCATTGAGACCTATACTTCCTTTAAAATCCCAGAATCTTATTCTCCAAGTAAAGGTGTCTCCTCAGTACTCTTCGAAATCAATAGGCTTGCTTAGGTCGTTCGGGAAGCTTTCTAATGAGCGCTGGCTTGCAGACGGTTCATATACCGTAGAATTAGAGATTCCAGCCGGCCTGCATCCAACTCTGATAGAGAGGCTCGGTTCGTTGACAAAGGGTGAAGCTGAGATTTCAATTTTAGCTAGGAAGTGAGCTTGTCTTGACTGTTGTGCGAACAAAAGTGTTGCCAGGTGATCTGATATGTGATGCCCCGTCTGGGCCGTTACCTTTGAACACCTATAGAATTGGAAATAAGCTTTATTCGCTAAAGATAGGTTTGGCAGAAATAGAAGAGAAAGAAGTGAAATTGATTCCTCTCTCGGGACCTTATGTGCCTAGGGTAAATGATTTTGTCGTAGGAACAGTGGTTGATCTGAATGCTTTTGCATGGGATGTAGATATAAACTCTCTCTATTTGGCCCATTTGCCAGCGCAAGATGTGTTTGGACGTAACTTTTCTTCGATATCCCATTCACTTAATGAACAGTTCAGGATTGGCGATATAATGGCTGCAAAAATTGTGACGTATGATAGGACTAGAGATCCTCTTCTCACAATACGTGAGCCAGGTCTAGGCAAGATTATCCGAGGCGAGCCTGTTAAGTTGTCTCCTTCTAAGGTTCCCAGACTTATCGGTAAAAAGGGATCGATGGCAAAGATTATCGAATCAAAGACAAGAACTAAGTTGATTATTGGGCAAAACGGTGTCATTGTTGTGCAAGGTCCTCCTGAAGGAATAGTCTTGGCCATTAAGGCTATTCGCTTGATCGAAGAAAAAGCTCAAGTAGCCTCGCTCACTAATATGATCAACGATTTATTGACCAAAGAAGGTGTTTGATATGAGTAAATTAATCGATGAAAATGGAGTTCGCCTTGATGGACGTAGGTTTGATGAGCTAAGGCCGATAAAGATTGAAGTTGGAGTAGTCAAGAATGCAGATGGATCGGCCTACATAGAGTTTGGAAAGAACAAGATAGTTGCTGCGGTCTATGGGCCAAGAGAAGCGCACCCTAAGCATCTTTCTTTACCAGACAGAGCGATCATAAGATGCAGATATCACATGTCCCCTTTCTCAACAGAAGAAAGGAAGCCTCCGCAGCCGACTAGGAGGGAAATAGAGATCTCGCTTGTCTTGCGTAGGGCCATGGAATGTGCTGTCTTCCTTGAAGAATATCCGAGGTCTATAATAGACGTCTACGTTGAAGTACTGCAGTCCGATGGCGGCTCCCGATGTGCAAGTATCACTGCTGTGTCTGCTGCTCTAGCAGATAGTGGTATCTCAATGAGGGATTTGATAGTAGGTTGTGCTGTTGGAAAAGCAGACGGACAACTGATTTTAGACTTGAACGATAAGGAAGATAAAGAGGGTCAATGTGACATGCCTGTTGCTTACATGCCCAATTTAGAAAAGATTACGCTGCTCCAATTTGATGGCGCATTCACTGAAGATGAATTCAAGAAGGCTATAGAGCTAGCTATCATGGGAAATAGAAAGATCTATGACATCTTGAGGAAGACCTTAACAGAAAGATACTTTAAAACAGGGGATGAAAAGTAAATGTCTATCAAGAAGTCTCCAATAATAGAAAATCTGAGAAAGAGTCAAATGCTGGATTTGCTATCGAAGCAAAAACGTCTTGACGGAAGGGCGTTGAACGAATATCGTCCTATTACAATAAAACTGAACCCAATACAGAAGGCAAACGGTTCTGCGGAAGTTTCTATTGGTGACACAAGAGTAATTGCAGGAGTGAAAGTTGAAACTGGGGAACCCTTCCCAGATACACCAGATCAAGGGCTTTTAGTCGTAAATGCAGAATTTCTGCCTTTATCATCGGCCTTGGTGGAACCAGGTCCCCCTGACGAAGATTCTATAGAGGTTTCAAGGGTCGTAGACCGGGGAATAAGGGAGTCCCAAATGATAGATCTAAAAGCCCTGGCGATAAAACCTGGGGTGCTTGTCAACTGCGTGTTTGTAGATATAGACATATTGAACATGGATGGCAACATATTTGACGCAGCATTTCTTGCCGCTGTTCTGTCAATAGCCACAGCAAGATATGATAAGAAGATAGTAGGGGAAGATGGAAAAGAAGAAGTTCAGAAGGTGCCACTGCCAATCCGCCTGATACCCGTTTCTATAACTTCAATCACTATAGGAGATAATATAATGATAGACCCGACAGAGGAAGAAGACTCCATATTAGATTCTAGAATGACTGTGACCTTTGACGAAGAAGGCCGCTTATGTGCAGGACAGAAAGGAGGGTCAGTTGGTCTGTCAACAGAGCAATTATTTAAAATAATAGGTGTATCTAAGGCTAAGGCTGAAGAAATAAGGATGATGATTAAGAAGGTGATTGAAAGTGCCTAAGTCTACCACTCAAAAAATAACTAAAGGGTTAGGTGCACGTTATGGTTCGACGGTTAGAAAACGTACGTCTAAAGTGTTGGCTGCTCTGAAGCAGGTTAGACAGTGTCCTTCATGTGGCTCCAAAAGGTTCAAGAGAGCAAGTGTCGGCTTATGGTCGTGTAACAAGTGCGGTTATGTTGTTGCAGGTGGAGCATATGAACCTTAAGCCTAAGGTGAATCGGCAATGAGCGAAGAAATACCTGCGTGGTTAAAAGAAAGACTCGCCAGATTCGAAGAAATACAACGAAATCTGCAATCTGTACAAATCCAGAAGAGGCAGGTGGAGATCGAAGTCAGTGAAATCGAGCGTTCTTTAAATGAGCTCAAGAAGACTCCGCCTGAGGACGCAGTCTACAAATTCTCGGGGCAAATCCTGATCAAAGTCAACAAAGAGGATCTGATAAAAGAGCTGGAGGAAAAACTGGAACTAGATAAGACTAGAAGCACAATACTCGCAAGACAAGAGGAGAAGCTTAAGCAGAGCCTTTCTGAGATTCAGAGTAAGATAAGTGGAGCTTTGTCAAGTCAACCTGGTCAAAGTATAAGGGAAAGCTAATTCAGCATGGTTCCTCTTTTTTCGAATATCGACGCTATTGATCTCTCCAAGGTCAAGAACGTCTGTATAATCACCCATAGGCTTGCGGATGTGGATGCTGTCTGCGCTTCATACGCTCTCGCTGAGCTACTAAGAGAAAGGAGCGGTGTTCTTTCAGTGGATTTGATCTTTCCGGGAAACCTGGATTCTAAAGCTGACGAGCTAAGAAAATATATCGGCATAGAAGCTACGCAAAAGAACTCGTTAGACAGATTTGACCTCATAATTGTTGTTGACGCAGGGTCGCCTAAGCTTCTAAACGAATACTTCGACACCCTGAAGGCGACAGGAGTTCCCAGAATGCTGCTTGACCACCACCCCCTACTTGAAGATAGCAAGTCCTTCTATAATTACTTCTTTGTGAACGAGAAGGCTACATCCTCCTCTGAACTTGTCCTATCTCTTTTCCAAAGATATGGTTCAAGGCCTTCTCAGCTCATATCAAATGTCCTCTTGCTAGGCATCCTTTTTGATACAAAACATCTTCTAGTTGCAAACGAAGATACGATAAAAAACGTCTCTTCGCTTATAGATTATGGAGCAACATTGAAGTGGGGCGAAACACTACTCTCTCAGAAGAGAGATCGCTCAGAAGTAATTGCCAAATTGAAGGCTCTGTCTCGAATTAATGTATATGAATCAGATGATGTATTAGTATGTGTTGTCAAAGTAGGCTCTTTTCACGCATCCATCGCGAAGTTCTTGGTCGATGCAGGATGCGACCTCGCTGTTTCATATGGTGTCGAAGATGGGACGATCAGGGGAAGTCTAAGGTGTTCCAATGAAATAGGAAAGAATGAAAATGTGATGTTGAATGTCATCGCAGAATCTCTTGCCAAGAAATTCAATGGCGTAGGCGGTGGTCATAGACTGGCGTCATCTTTCAATATCCAATGTGAAGAATCTGAGTTTATATCCGAATTTCTCGTCCTCGTTGAAGGTATGCTTTCAACAAAAATGAGGAAAATGCCACTAAAATAGTAATATCCTTTTATATCATATTCTTGTCTGCTATGTGGAAACGTTGACTACCTTAATACAATTTGCAGACTTCAGCTTTTCCTATTCAGGCTCTTCTGACTTGATTCTGAAGAACATAAATTTGTCTATAGAGGAAGGCGAATTCGTCTTGCTTGTTGGGCCTAGCGGATGTGGGAAGTCAACGTTACTAAGATGCATCAATGGACTAATCCCCCACCTCTACAATGGCATGTATCAAGGAAAGGTAGTTGTCGATAATAAAGTGGTTTCAGAAACAGACATAAGTGAACTTGCGACTAAAGTTGGATTCGTTTTCCAAAACCCTGAAAACCAGATCTTTATGTTCAGTGTAGAAAAGGATATTGTCTTCGGTTTGGAAAACATGGGTGTTGAACGTGAAGAAATGCGTAAGAGGCTCGATTGGGCTCTAAGAATTTTGGATATAGAGGATTTGAGGTATAAGGCTCCATACGAGCTTTCAGATGGGCAGAAACAGAGAGTTGCAATTGCAGGAACATTGGTGATGCGTCCGAAGATTCTGATCCTCGACGAGCCAACATCCCTATTAGATCCCAAAACAGCTCGTGATTTTATATTAACATTGAAGGAATTAAATAAAGAATTGAACATAACTGTGATCGCGGTTGAACATAGGATCGATCTTCTAACAAATGTTGCCGATAGAATAATCGTGATGGACAACGGTGAAATTTTATGTGACGGCAGCTTAAGGGATATAATTCAAAGAAGAAACCTTCACCTGTATGGTGTAGCCGTTCCGCCAATAATTGGTCTACAGAATACTCTCTCAGAATATGGAATAGGCCTATCACGTCTCTGTTTAAATGTAAAAGAATTTGCTGAACTGCTTCGGAGAGAAGAGTACAAGTTATGATTGAAATAAAATCTTTGTACTTTAAGTACTCCAACGCTAAGGATTACATCTTAAAAGATGTCTCCTTGAAGATAGGTTTAGGTGAAGTGGTCGCAATAATGGGTAGTAATGGATCTGGAAAGACGACCCTTATAAAACACTTTAATGGCCTGCTTAAACCTAGTGAAGGGTCGGTCAAGGTATTTGGTAAGGACACAAGAAACGATTCGGTAGCCTCTTTATCGAAAAGGATTGGTCTAGTCTTCCAGAATCCTGGCCATCAGATCTTCTCAGATACCGTGTGGAATGAATTGGCCTTTGCACTGAAAAACTTTGGCTTAGAAGATGATGTCATAAATAGGAGAGTTAAGTGGGCTCTCGAATTTTTTAATCTAGTACAGTACAAGGACACTTCACCACTCCTGTTGAGTGGAGGGGAGAAGAAGAGGCTGTGCTTGGCCTCTGTGCTTGCCTGGAATCCTGACTATGTTGTTCTTGATGAACCAACTGTTGGACAAGACTTTCTCCAAAAGGAGAAACTAAGGGAAGTAATTAAGATGCTTGTTACCCAAAACAAGAGCGTGGTGATTGTGTCACATGATGTAGAATTCGTATGGCTACTACAACCTAGGCTGATACTCTTGTCGAATGGGCAAGTAATTAGAGACGGTAAATGTGTTGATGTATTCAGCGATAAGGAGGCTCGACAACAATGTGGTATAATAATGCCACAACTTCTGGAACTTTATGAAGAGCTCTATCCAAGAATTCCCCATCCTCCAGTTGACGTGTTAGATGCAAGGGCCACCCTTTTGAGGTCTCTAGCTAGAGGTGCCTAGATTGTTTTGGCTTGCTGAGGGCCTAATTTATAGAAGTCAAGTGAGCATTTTCCATTCTTTGGATCCGCGGATCAAATTGCTCGTTTCTATCATGCTCTTTTCATTATCACTGCTCGGTAATACCATATTCCAGTTCATAATAATCTTGTCAACGATCTTGTTTATAGGCCTAATTTCAAAAGTCCTAAGAAGGATGTCAAAGACCATAATGTTTTCTCTATCTTTCTTGGCTATGATTTTCATAATAAACATACTTGTTGGCTACGATATTCTTTTCTCAATTATAGTCTCACTGAGGTTTATATCTGTGGTATCTTCATCTTCAATTTTCTTTCTTACGTCATCTCCTGATGAACTTGAACTTGTTATGAAATCCTTACGTTTGCCATACGATCTAATTTTTGCCTTCGTCACGGCTGTAAGGTTTGTCCCCGTCATCATGCTCGATGCGTTACAGATACTTGATTCCCAACGTTCAAGGGGGTTGGAGATCGAGAAAGGTAATCTGGTGAGAAGGGTAAAGAACTATCTTCCTGTTTTGGTTCCATTAATCGTTCAATCGATAATAAGAAGCGAAGAGCTAGCTGAAGCAATGGAGTCAAGGGCCTATGGTTTTTCCAAGAAAAAAACTTCCTATTATTCTTTGCATTTGAGAAACAGGGATTATCTTATGTTGGTTTTATGCTTGACCTTTGTGATATCGTTTATATTATCGATCTACTTTCTCCATATCTAGATCCATAAATGAGTTGCGTTATTGTAGATCACCGAGAGTCAAGAAGTTCTGTACCATTCCTGTTGAAGGAAATGGGAATAAGAGTTGAATTCAAATTTTTGGAAATTGGAGATTATATCATCAGTCCCGAAATCGCTGTGGAGAGGAAGACGTTACAAGATTTTGTCTCTTCACTTTTTGATGGTCGGCTATTTAATCAAATACAAAATCTGACTTCCTGCTATCATTCTTCGTTTCTGTTGATTGAAGGTGAATACAAGAATTTGGAAGAGTCGGTTGAAAACCCCAAAGCAGTATATGGTGCGCTAGTATCGCTTCTCCTGAACTATAGAGTCAACCTGATTAATGTTCCATCTGAAAAAGAAACTGCATTTGTGTTATCATCATTGGCACACCAATTCTCTAGAAAGCCAGCTCATTCGATAAAGCATGCCAAGAGAGGAGATTTCTTCGATCAGCAGGTTTATTTGGTTTCCGCTCTCCCATTCGTAGGGAAAACAATCGCGACTAGACTCCTGGAGGCTTTTGGATCGCCTAAGGACGTGTTCCTAGCATCGGTTGACGAATTAGCTGATATTAAAGGTGTAGGGAAAAAGAGGGCTAGACGGATAAGGCTGATGCTCGATACTTCATGGAAGAATCGCATAAAATATTTTGAAAACATAGATAAATAACTTTTTATTCTCTTAGGAGGAACCCAGAAATATGAGCAATAGCACTGCTCATGTTAAAGACAAAGCGGCTGTGCTCCTAAACATTCTTCGGGAAAATTTATCGCAACTCGATGAAGAAAAACTAGAAAGGTTTATAGACATATTGAAGTCTCATAGAAGTAACAAAATTCTCATAATGGGCGCTGGAAGAAGCGGTCTAGTTGGCCGAGCTTTTGCCATGCGCCTTTTGCACCTTGGCTTCAATGCCTTCGTTCTCGGTGACACGATAGTCCCATCAATAAGCGAACACGATCTAGTTGTCGCTATATCAGGGTCAGGTTCAACAAAGTTGATTGTAACAGCCGCAGAAGCTGCTAAACAGGTTGGGGCGCGAATAGTCTCTATAACTTCTTATCCTTCTTCTTCTTTAGGAAAGCTATCCAATCACGTTGTACTTCTTAAAGGTCGTCATGCGGTCTCCACAAAGGACTACTTTGCAAGACAGATTTTGGGCTTACATGAGCCTCTCGCCCCACTTGGTACCGTCTTCGAGGATGGAGCGATGGTTTTACTTGACGCTGTAATAGCAACTCTCATGGCGGAACTGCATGTCGAGGAATCTGACATGCGCAGTAGACACGCTAACATAGAATAATTCAACCAAAATCCTTTAAAAGTATCTCCATGGTGGTCTAGTGAGTGATTCACGTTGCCAAGGTATAAGACTACCTCAGAAGCATTAAAGATCATAGGCAACAAGGACCAGATTCGAAAGGCGTAGAGAGGCAACTCTTTCCAGCCCGAATTATCTTGGTGTTGTTGCTCACGTAGATCATGGAAAGACTACGATGAGTGATAGCCTTCTTGCTGCATGTGGAATGCTTAGTCCATCGCTTGCTGGGCAGGCCTTGGCACTTGACTACATGGATTTAGAACAACAAAGGCAGATGACGATTAAGGCAGCTAATGTTACACTATACTACGAGCAAGATAATGTTCCATATGTCATAAACTTGATTGATACGCCAGGTCACATCGACTTTACAGGAAGAGTTACTCGCAGTTTGCGTGCGATCGATGGTGTTGTCGTTGTCTCAGACGCCGTAGAAGGTGTAATGACTCAGACTGAAACTGTGACCCGTCAAGCTCTAGATGAGAGAGTTCGGCCAGTACTTTACATAAATAAGATTGACAGGTTGATCAAGGAGCTAAAGCTTACTCCTGATAAAATGCAGGCTTGGCTTGCAAATATTGTCAATGATTTCAACAACCTAATAGATATATATGCCGAACCTGAATTTAGGCAGCAGTGGAAGGTAAGCATACAAGATAGTAGTGTTGCTTTCGGTTCAGCTAAAGACCGCTGGGGATTCAACTTCATGATCTCTCAGAAGAGAGGTGTAAAGTTCAGCGACATCTATAGAGCGTACGAAGAAGGTAATATGAAAGCGTTAGCTGAAAATTTCCCACTACATGAAGCGATCCTTTCGATGGTTGTGAGGCATCATCCCCCTCCACATGTTGCACAGAAATATCGTATTCCAAAGATATGGAAAGGGGACCTTAACTCAGAGCTGGGTCAGTCACTTGTCAATTGCGACGAGAAGGGTCCGATAGTCATGATGGTAACAAACGTGGTTGTCGACCCCCAAGCTGGTGTTGTAGCCGTTGGTAGACTCTTCTCTGGTACAGTTCACGACGGAGACACGGTATATCTTCACAGCGCGAAGGTGCAGTCTAGAATTCAATCAGTCAATATGTTCATGGGCCCATTCAGAGAACTAGTAGGTGTCTTAGGTGCTGGAAACATACCTGCTCTACTTGGGCTTGACGCAGCACGTGCTGGAGAAACGATTTCATCAACTAAGGAAGTAACGCCTTTCGAACAGATAAAATACGTCTCTGAGCCGGTTGTGACCATCGCTGTCGAACCGAAATATCCACGTGACCTTCCAAAACTCATTGATACATTGAGAAAGATCTCTATCGAAGACCCGAACCTGGTAGTTAAGATTAACGAAGAAACGGGAGAAATGTTGATGGCTGGTATGGGCGTATTGCACCTAGAAATTGCTACTACACTCATCACTCAAGCCGGGCTCGAAATTGTGACCACACCTCCCCTTATCAACTATCGTGAAACTATCCGATCTCCAGCTGGGCCGGTTATGTCGAAGTCTCCAAACAAGCATAACCGGATCTTCATGAAGGTTGAGCCTCTCACGCCAGAGGTAGTTGAATTAATACGAAATAATACGATAAACGAGCAGCTTGATAGAAAGAGTATCGCTAAGATCTTAAGAGACCAAGGCTGGGATGCCGAGGAAGCTAGAAATGTGGTTGCAGTCGACTCCAAGGGCAACCTATTCATAGACGCTACCAAAGGTGTACAGTTTATGCAAGAATCGATTGATTCGATAAAGGTAGGATTCTTGGATGTGATGGAGAACGGCCCTCTGGCTCAAGAATCTTGCAGAGGTATTAAGGTCGTGCTACATCATGCGGAATTCCACGAAGATGCCGCACATCGTACATATGCCCAACTCCTGCCTGCTTCTAGAAGGGCGATACTGGGTGCAATGTTGTTGGCAAACCCAACACTGCTTGAACCAATATTGGGAATAGAAGTCAAAGCCAGTAGTGAGCTGATCGGATCTATCGCTAGCGTTATTTCTGCAAGAAGAGGGAGAATGCTTAATGTGGAACAGAAAGGTATTCTGACGATTATAGAAGGTGTCATCCCTGCAGCAGAAACCTTTGACCTAAGTGAAGCAATGAGGGGTGCTACAGCAGGCAAAGCCATGTGGAATACTCACTTTAAAGAGTGGAGTTCTGTTCCAACAAGTATTCTGATGCAGTTGATCACGTCCATAAGGAAGAGGAAAGGATTGAGCGAAAGACCCCCCACTCCTGACGAGTTCATAGATAAAGAATAATCATCCATAGCCTTTCCCCATATTCTCCTCTTTGCTTTGCTTCCATTCTTTTAAGAAGTTTTTTAATATTCTAGTCGACTTATTGTCGACTAGGCTAATAATCTTTATCTTTCCAAACTGTTTTTGTCTAACTAAACCGCCGTTTTCAAGTTCAAAGAGATATCTGACTGCCAACGGATAAGCTATCTGTGTCTTCCTCAAAAGTGCAGAAATATTTATTTCTTCTTCCTCCAACAAAGTCTTTAGTATCTTAATCTTCCCTTTACTACCAAAAAGGGTGAACAGTTCATCCATTTTCTAATCTCTCCTTAACTTCTTCATATAGCTGATCTGCTGGTACATTGAATAGGCTTACAAACGTGGATCTTCCCCTTTTACCTCTATTTGAAATTTGAGAATTTATCAGTTCCCTTTGCACAAGGTTTCTTATTCTAAGCCAAAATTGCGTGTATTTTAGGGGAACCTTGTCGTATTTCTTGCAAGTTGTCTGATATTCTTGTTCTAATTCCTTTGTTGTAATCTTCTCTTCAAAATTTTCCTTTAACAGCTTTGATAATGATAGCAATATGATCTTCTCATGATCATCTAGATAGCTGAGCTCCTCCTTTCTGATCTGTGGTGGCAGTTGGAGTTTCGCTTCTCTGACATGTTCAGGTCTAACCGTCTTTTCTCCTTTGAATTCAGCGATCTTTCCTGAAAGTTGTAATAGTTCTATTGCATATCTGGCATCTCCATATCTTGAAGCAATTCTAGTTATTAGATCTACAGTCTCATTTTCCACGACATCTTCTTTAAATGCAATTAATATGCGGTCGAAGAGTATGTCTTTAAGCTGTATTTCATTATATGATTCAAGTTTTATGATATTCTTTTGGATTGAGCTTAAAATGCTCTGATCCGCTTTATCTAGATATGAAAATGACTTGCTGACTATTATCGACGATAATACTTGTCTGTCTGCAGCTATCTCTCTCATCCTTGTTATTATATATAATGGTTCTATTCCATCATGTGCTATGAGAGAATCAAATTCATCGAAAACTGCTATGACATGAATTTTTTCTTCATGCATTTTAGCCAAGAAATATTGTACTATCTCATCTATAGAAAACCCTCTTTTCGGGAAAGAGTGGCCTATAGAAGATAATATGTTATTCAAAATGCTACTGAAGACTCTGTTTACCCGGCAATTCGTATAATATGTCTTCAGTCTCACATCACGTATTTGATATTGTTCTTCTATATACTGAAGGAATTTTTTTGAAACCAGGGTCTTTCCACTGCCTACTGGCCCAAGGATAAAGGCTTGTTGACTGGACTCTGTTGGATTTTGAAGGACTACTTTAAAGAAAGACTTTAGCATATTTACTTCGCTCTCTCTGTGGGGTATCCTTTTCGGTACATATTCTGGGAAGAGTTTTGTCTCATCTTTGAAGATCCTTAGTTGTTCCATCATTGTCTTTGATTATACTCTTAAAATCAATTATTTAACCATAATCATATATTGGTTTATATTTGTTGTAGAGAGGTCGCCGAAAGTGTCGCTATATAGGACATAATGTGAATTAGTCTGGGCTCAGCACTCAAGATCTATCTCACGTTAGGTCGAATCCGTTTTTCTTCATCGCCCTACAAAATATATTTAGAAGCTAATTTATAGATATCTATCCTAGAACAAAGGGGCGAGGCGATAACATGGTGGAAATAAATCTAACTACCAACTTGGAAAAAGTGAGACGTTTTCTTATAAACAGTACTTGCCGCTCCTTTATGCCCATGAGTTATTATAAAGATCCTGAAGTATTTCCTGAGAAGGAGAATGGGCCAGGCTCTATATATATTGAAGCTGTAGATAAAGTCACTTTGACTAAGATTCAAGACATAACATTCGTTAACGCTAAAGATATTTTGGGAATAATCTATGTTTCTAAAAGTGGGAATACTAGACTAAAATGGAGGCAGATAAGAGGAAAGATGGGCAAGCTCACAGGTTTGGCGTCAACAAACTCCTTAGTAAATTTGGTGGAGGCAGGAATTTTAACGATTGAACAAATAAAGAGTATGACCGTTAAATAGGAGGCAAAGTCCCCTTCTGAACTTCAGAAGGGAGGTTAACCCACTTCAAGAACTTCTCATCCGGCTTCTCCTTCGCATAGAGTTCCTTACGTTGAGCCTCGAGCAGCAAATTTTTCTTATCTTGATACTCTGCGAATGTCTGGACCTTATTTCCGAACTTTTTTGCCTTCTCGTTCAACTTCTTGAGGATGTCTATTGCTTTTAAGTCCCTCAGCAAATGATGATCTAGGATCATCAACTTAGTCTCCTCTACAAGTCTGCTTAGATTGGCTGTGGCTTGTTCCACGCTTTTCTCGCTTACCTCGGTCAAATATGTCGGCGGCCCTCCTATAACCAAGATATCCGGCTTTTCTCTGAGTATGAGATCTAGAGTCTTGGTTGAAATCGGCCCTTGAACGTCTGAAGCGTGAGTAAAGGTTAGGTCTCTACTTCTAAAGGTGGTCGCCAGAACAAATCCTAGCCTACTGCCTTCTTCACCATGAAATAATGGTTCACTGAATTTGATCGTCGTTCCTCCATAGTAGAAACTTCTATCGTCTGCTTTGATAACTTTTTTTGCAACTTTCTCGAGCATCTTCTTGAAGATCCATCCTCTTCTTCTTTGGCTATAGTTTGTTGAAGACTCGAAGTCTTTTAGGTAGACTATCTTTTCTGAGTAGACCTCTTCTGCAACGTTTTTGTCGCACCAAGTCCATTTTGCATCGAAAGTTTCAAAGAATGGTGTGAAGTGATCGAAGTGATAATGTGATACCACGATTACTTCACTTCTTTTAGCGTAATACCTGATCTTTTCCTTCGCAGCCTTTAACGCTCTATATTCTAATGGATGAGGAAGCATTCCGTCTCTCGGCGCCAGCGCTGCACCTGCATCCACAAGGGCTCTTACATCCGCGGTTTCCACATATGTTGAAGTCGACCTTACCCCCAAGCTTTCAGCACAAAGTGGTTTTACTAGTATCTTCAACCCACTGGGGCTATTAGATGGTACAAAATTAATTTTTATCTCTGGCCTACTACCATGGAGGTGGTGCATAGATATGGTATTGGTCAGGGTATTCAGAATAACCAGTTTTACGGCTCCTGATACAGGGGTGCCTGGAAAACAGATCGAATTGGTTGAAGTGAAGAGACAACCTGTAGTCACTCCGCAATATGGTGATGACACAGCAAGAGTAGCGCAGTCTATACTAACTCAAATACAGTCGATGGGGATCTTTCCTCCCATGCCAAGAGAAATGACCTATCCCAAAGTAATTCTCTTTCTTACGGAGAACGAATTTGATCAACTTCAAGTCCCAATGAACGTGAACGACACTTACGAATTAACATTTGAAAAAGAAAAGATGATATTTAAGCTGCCAGAATAGAAAAGCTAAGTGCGGCGTTGATCTAGTGGTCTAAGATGCCAGCCCCCCAAGCTGGATAGCCCGGGTTCAAATCCCGGACGCCGCACCATCCCAAAACAATATCAGCCTCTGTTAATGGTTACGATAGAGGTTTTAATGTTTGATGGTCTGTATTTTAAACTCAAGTCTTTTTTTGCTTCCAGTTTAACCAAATCTTCCATTCTTGGGCAAGGAGGAAAATAGAAGTTCAACTATTGTGAATGCCCATAGGATACCACACTTCCCTTAGTTTGACTTGTAAGGCAAGCGTGTGCATCGAATCAGCATCTTACAACTGTTTGGCCTATGAGACTATCTTGGAACGCTATCTTCAAGAAGGAAACTACAGCCAATATAAGCCATGTTGGATTTGTCAGCTGTCAGACTTTCTGCCAGATTTGAATTTGGCAACACGATTAGCTATCAACACAGCTATCGCGCCTGCCGATATACCGCCGTCTATATTAACCACTGCTATACCTAATGAACATGATTGGAGCATAGCCATCAGTGCGCTGACGCCCTTTCCTCCAAATCCATAACTGTTAGATGTTGGAACTGCTATCACTGGAACATCAACCATTCCTGCTACAACGGAAGGTAGTGCGCCCTCTCTTCCAGCTACAACTATGATGGTATCAACATCTTCTGTGATCATTTCCTTCAAAGGAGGCAGGAGTCTGTGGACCCCCGCTACCCCCAAGTCATATGCCTTGACTACAGTGCATCCCATCTCTTCAGCGAGTACCCTTGCTTCTTCGGCTACGGGTATGTCTGAGGTTCCCGCTGTTATGATTCCAACTTTTCCACCGGTCTTTCTAACATTAAATTCTCTCTTTTTGATCACGATCATTCTGGCCTTTTCATGGACCTCTAGTAGGACGCCTGGGGGCACGTTCCTTTTTAAGGTCTTGATCTGCTCCTTTGACCAGCGGCTGATTATGACCCTTCCCTTTTCACTTAATATTCTGAGGATGATTTCTTTAAGATCTTTCAATCCCTTTCCTTCTGCGAGAACAATTTCGGGTATGCCTTTCCTAAGCTCTCTTCCGGTGTCGATCTTGGCTAGTTCCCCTATCTCTTCTACAGCTAATACTCTAAGAAGTTTTTCTGCCTCATCAACCGAGATCTTTCCGTCTGCGGTCTTCTCAAGTATTTCTTTTAGAGTGGACATCAGTATACTCAAATTGGTGAAAAACCGAAAATGATATATTGTTTGCGGTTTTTTTCAATGGGGGAGCTACTTAAGGTAGACTGATATGTCAGAATCGGATAAAATAGCTGTTATCGACTGTCAGGTCGCCGGCATCTCTGGTGACATGTTCTTGGGTGCTCTCCTAGATCTTGGAGCCTCCAGGAGTAGAGTTGTTGAAGCAATTATATCACTAAAGGATATGGTCTCCGGATGCAAAAAGATGGAAGTGAACATTGAACCGGTTGAGAGGCGAGAGTTCAGAGCTACCAAAATAGATGTGGTGACAGAAGGGCTGTCGGAAATGAAGGGAAACGCTGTCATAGATGTTGTTGAAAAAGGTGTGTCAGCATTAGGTGTTTCTGATGAAGCCAAGCTGTTTGCTTCGAACGTGGTTCGAACATTGGTGGGCGCTGAAGCTAAGCTGCATAACGAAAACGTGGAAGACGTCCACTTGCACGAGGCAGGAATGATGGATACGCCTGCGGAGATTGTTGGCTCTGCAGTCGCATTAGAGGACCTAGGATTTTTCAATTATAGGGTTTATTCCACTCCAGTTTCTGTTGGCGGTAGCATATTCACATTCTCTCATGGTGTAGTGTCAAGTCCAGCTCCGGCGACTTTGGAGATTCTCCAGTCTAAAGCTTTTCCTCTTCAAGGGGGACCAATTGGATCAGAGCTTGCAACGCCAACCGGGGTTTCAATATTGGTCAATATTGTAGACGAAGTTAGCTGCTTTTACCCACCTATGGTGCCGTTGAAGGTTGGATATGGTGCAGGAGCTAAAGATTTTGAAGAGATGCCGAACATTCTTCGCATAACCTTAGGAAAGCCTCTCGCCCACACCCTCTTTCAAGATGAGATTGTGGTCTTGGAGACGAATCTTGACGACGTAACAGGAGAAGTGGTCGGGCATGTTGCAGACAAGTTGTTGGCTGAGGGAGCTAGAGACGTCTGTTTGATTCCTATGTTCACGAAAAAGAATAGGCCAGGCCAGGTCTTGAAAGTAATAGCCGAGAGGGAGAATGTTGAACGTCTGTCACAGGTTCTGATTGAGCAGACAGGAAGCTTGGGAGTAAGAGTTTATCCTTGTGAGAGGCGAATTTTGGCCAGGCAGATGACGACGGTAGAAGTTATCATAGACGGCCATAGGGAACTGGTAAAGGTCAAAGTTGCTAAAGATCGCGAGGGACGGATAGTCAGGATAAAGCCAGAATATGATGATTTAAAGAATTTGGCTGAGACGCTTAGTAAGCCCTTAAGAGAGATCATGAATGTCGTTGAATGTGAAGCTCGAAGGAAGCTGTTAGGGGAGTGAGCTTATGAGTTTTAATCCTGAAAAATATGAAAGGTTACGAGAATACATACGTGAGAAAGGAAAGGATGGAGTTGTTATAGCGTTCTCTGGCGGCTTAGACAGCTCAACTCTCGCTGCCGTCTGCCATGAGGTTCTTGGAGAAAAGGCAATCGCGGTGACAGCTAACTCACAGACGTACACTCCAGAAGAGGTCGAAGAATCGAAGAGGATTGCTCATGAAATAAGGATTGAACATCTCCTTATCGAGACTGATGAACTTTCGAATGAAGACTTCGTTAGAAATCCTGAGAATAGATGCTACTACTGCAAAAGGGAATTGCTCGGTCGGATGAAAAAGGTTGCTGACCAACTTGGATTCAAATCGGTCTTTGAAGGTACAAATCTTTCGGATTTGAACGATCATAGGCCCGGCTATAAGGCAGTCAAGGAAATGGCTGACGTATATAGCCCATGGGTTGATAATCAATTCACCAAAGAAGAGATTAGGGCGATAGCGAAGAAGATCGGGTTGTCGGTTAGTGATAAGCCACCGATGGCATGTTTGGCTTCGAGAATACCTTATCATGAGAAGATCACCGAAGAAAAACTTAAGAGGGTTCGAGTAGCAGAGCAAGTGATAAAGCAGATAATCGGAATCAGGCAACTCAGAGTCAGAGACCACAACGGTTTGGCGAGAATAGAAGTTGGAAAAGATGAGAGACATCTTCTCCTTAACATAAAGATCTGGGACCAGATAGCAAAAGGGTTAAAGAAAATAGGTTTCAAATATGTGACGATCGACTTGGAAGGCTACCGGACAGGAAGTATGCTTCTAACATCGGAGAATTCTGAATAGACCTCGCGTTCTAAGACGGTTATAGTAACATCGTCAAATGAGGGTGCATTCGGCCAACTTGGTCGATATTCTCCATTCAGTCTGCTAGAGGGTTCTGTGACCTGGGATCCAACCACTGAAGGACCAACCCTACCATGTTACTGTTCAAATCGGCCATGTCTACCAATGATTTGTCAGAGAGAACTGATACTATGTCTGCACCTCCATAAGTTCGACCGTCGTAAATTATGTAGACGCGATCCGAAGTCCTCGCAACAAATTCAACATCATGCGATGCTATAACTATGGCTTTGCCGGCCTTCTTGGCGTCAACAACAACTTGTTCAATTTCTCTAACCACCTTCGAGCTCATATTCGCCGTAGGTTCGTCCAGCAGTAAGATATCAGGGTCATAAGCTATGACCGATGCGAGTGTGATCAAACGTTTTTCGCCCATGCTAAGGTCGTAAGGGGTTTTGCTCAGCCATCCTGTCAAGCCGAACCTATCCGCTACCTCTTTGACCCTTATATCCACCTCGCTATTAGAATGGAGCAGCTGCCTGAGCGCAAACGCCAGCTCATCATATACAGTGGCGTTGAAAAGTTGGTCGTTTGGGTCCTGGAAGACCAAACCTATCCTTCTGCGAGCTTCAGGCAGCTGCTCCTTCAGAGACTTCTTCTCAAGAAGAACCAATCCTTTTTCCGGTTCAAGAAGTCCTGCGGCTATCATGAGAAGGGTTGTCTTACCGCTACCATTCGAACCCATTAACGCGACAGCCTCTCCGTCTTCAACTGAGACGTTTATGTTTCTTAATATTTCGGTGCAACGTGGATACCTGAAACAAATATCCTGCAGTTCCAGTAGCATATACTCTCACATCTCAAGAATCCAGAAAGCGAGAACGGTGATCGTGAACAACAATAATGCAAGGTCTTTCTTTGTCACAACGCCAAATTCATGTTTCTTCGGACTCACGGCGAAGCTTCTCGCTTCGACGGATTTCTCGAGGCGCCAAGCGCGCTCAAACCCCCTAACCAAGATATCGCCGACGACAGTGGAAAGTATCATCCACAGTTCTCTGAGCTTTATATCTCTCATGACACGGGCTTCCCTTGCAGACAGCATCCTTGATGCGTCTCTGAGGACTAAGGGCATATTTGTTATAGAAATTTTGAGAAGGGAGGTAACCTCTTTTGGGACTTTCAAACCCTCTAATCCAAGGATGATTTCCTTCCAGCCCATTACCATCGTGAAGGAGGTAAGTACTGCTGTGGAAGCCAGCACCCTCGATACAAGTTTGGCCACAGCATCTATTCCTTCACGGCTGATCTTCAGCTCTATTAGTCCTACAGGCAGTTTGGCCACGGTTTCCCCACCCATGATGACTGCAGCAGGGGCTGTCACTATTGTCGCCCAAAGTGCAACCAAGAATGTGACCTTTGCCCATTCACATATTCGCGAGTGAGTAAGTAGAATCATACCGACTCCTATAAAGAATATTAGCGTCTGTAGCCTGAAGTCTGGACTCAACGTTGCCACCATTGTAAGCGTGAAAGCGGAGAAAACGGTTATGGTAGGGTTCAGATCGGTCTTTTTGACTCCACCATCTAGCAGGTCAACGGTTCTCGCAAGGTTCTCCAGAAATCTATGTGTTAGATTTCTTGGTTTCAACTGGTTTCACTAGCCGACGAAGAAGAAATCCAATAGCAAGTATTATACCTATGCCAAGAAGGCCTGCAATAACATAGCCTATCTCTTGGGGTAGACCAGGCATAGTGTAATCAAGAAAGGGTGTCCAGTTAGTGACGTCGGTTAGATCCTTTAGACCAAGTTGTTCAGCGGCGACGTCAAGAGGCTCATGATAGCCAACCATGTCAGCCAAGACAACGCCAAAAACTGGACTAACCGCCACCAGCGCCAGCACCAATACCATGGGCTTCCGAAAGCTCAAAGAGCTATCCTTGGAAGATTTCATACAATCACACCCTTTTCAGATAACATATACTTAGGCGCCTTATTTATCAAGTAGAGAATGGTGAAGGCTGTAATCATGCCTTCAACAATTCCTAAAAGGGCATGCCATGCAACCATCACTGGCACTGTAATTGCAACTCCATAAGGAAATGCAGGCGAAAAGCCGATCTCCAAGCCACAGGCCGCTCCTGCAAGCACTATACCAAGCCATCCTCCCAGAAATGCACCTGTGAATTTTACAGAGTTTCCCGTCCCAAAAGCTTTCACTAACATCCTATATACAAAGAAGCCAACTAAGACGCTGATTATCGCCATATTCAGCGCATTAGCCCCGAGCGCTGTTATCCCACCGTCATGAAATATCAAACACTGTATAAGCAGGACCAAGAATAAGGACAGGAATCCAAGCCAAGGACCCAAAATGATTCCGGCCACGGCTCCTCCGACAAAATGGAGGCTGGTGCCGCCTGGCAAAGGCCAATTCAGCATTTGAGCTGCGAAGATGCCCGCGCTTAAGACGGATGTGAGGACTGTATGTTCTGCGCCGAGCTCTGTTCTAGCCTTTTTAAGAGCATATACACCATACACAACAAATATGGTGTATGTGATCACAACTGTAAGAATGTCTAGGAACCCGTCAGGGATATGCATGTTTACATCCTCTCAAGGTTGGGCAGTAAAATATATAAGTATTACTTTCCATTAAAATAATAATACTAGATCGTAGCATAACAGATTAAGGCTGGAAGTATGACACTGGAGTAGGCATTTTCATGCACGGTAAAGTGGAAAGTATTCTTTAGAAATCATGTCACATTTTCTACTTGTTTAACGCGTTCTTTTTATACTGGGATGAAGTTACTTGGAATGGGCGATCAATTTTGGGCATGGTTGACATTTCTGGTAAGCTTGCTGTTGAAAGGGAGGCTATTGCCGAAGGGAAAATATTTCTCAGAAAAGAAACCATGAAGATGATAAAGGAAAATAGGGTGGAGAAGGGTGACCCATTCCAGATTGCAGTAATCTCGGCTACAAACGCCGTTAAGAAGACATCCGATCTGATTCCGTTCTGTCATCAGATTCCCATTGAAGATGTTAAAGTTAGGTTTGATTTGTCTGAAACCGTGGTCACCGTCAAGGTTCATGTTAAATCCTTTTCCAAGACAGGCGTGGAGATGGAAGCTCTTTCAGGCGTTCTAAACGCTCTTCTAAATATCTGGGATGTCGTCAAGAAATATGAAAAAGATGAAGACGGTAATTATCCAACTACCATGATAACGGATGTTCGAGTATTAAGCAAGATGAAGAGGTCATGAAAAGCTACGAATTGCACAGGGCGTCTGCCCCATCAGATATAAAATGTTCAGTTATCACCGTCAGCAGTTCAAGGTATGCTGAAGCGTCGAAGGGGCATAGGGTTGAGGACATTTCTGGGTCAAAGATCGTTGAAAGACTGATTGATAGAGGTTACAAGATAATATCAAGGAAGATAGTGTCCGATGATGTGCACATGATCCGCATGGAAGCTCTCAGATCGATATATGAGGAAGGCTGCAATGTTGTTATCTTGACGGGTGGTACTGGCTTGACGTCATCAGATGTGACGATTGAAGCTCTCTATCCCCTGTTTGACAAGGAACTTCCTGGATTTGGAGAGCTGTTTAGATCTAAGACGTTCTTGAAGGCTGAAAGTGTTGCATTGATGTCTAGAAGTTGTGCGGGAATAATTTCGCGTAGCGCTGTGTTCTGCATGCCAGGCTCACCTGACGCTGTAGAGACGGCGATGGAAATAATCGTAGACGAATTACCACATATAGTCAAACATGCTAGTGAGTAGAGATGCTGCTAGACCTATTCAATCGTCCAATATATAATCTGAGGATCTCAGTAACTTCTAAGTGTAATCTGAAGTGTTTCTATTGCCATTCTGAAGGAATTGAGGAGAAGGATAACGAGGAGCTCTCGATTCAAGATCTGATGGCGATTGCTAGGCTTGCTGCATCATATGAGGTTAAGACCGTCAAACTTACAGGCGGTGAACCACTCCTAAGAAGAGACATAGTTGAAATTGTAAACTCTCTTTACTCCATGAAAAAGTTTATCGAAATATCGATGGTTACAAATGGGTCTCTCCTAAAGCAGTACGCTCTTGAGCTCAAGACGGCTGGATTGAAGAGAGTTAATGTCAGTCTTCCCACGTTGGATAGGGAAAAATTCAAAAGGATCACTGGAGGTGAGCTTGAGCCCGTTCTTGAAGGGATAAAGGAAGCGGTTAAAGTGGGCTTAAATCCTGTCAAGATAAACATGGTCCTTCTAAAAGGAATAAATGGGGAAGAGATAGATTCAATGATAGCTTATTCAGTTGCATCTGGCACCTTGTTGCAGATCATCGAACTTGAGCCTGTAAGAATCTCATCTAAACTTTTTACCACATATCATGAACCGATCGACTCCCTGGAAGAGAAACTGGCAAAGTTGTCCAAGTCTATATATTATAGGGATGACATGCATAAAAGGAAGATATTCGAATTGGATTCAACAAGAGTTGAGGTTGTTCATCCGATAGAAAACACTGAATTCTGTTCACATTGTAACCGTTTAAGGGTCACTTATGACGGCTTCTTCAAGCCCTGCTTGATGGTGTCGGATAATCATGTTGACGCAAGAAGATGTTTAGAGACAAGGGACTATCATGCTTTAAGATCAGCCTTTCTTCAAGCTGTTACCCTGAGAAAACCATTTTGTATAGATCAATGCTAGAAGCACATAATGTATCTGGCATAGCTTTCCTCGCTCTTTAAACATTCTCTGCAGAGGCATGTCGAAGAAGCATTATAATAATCGCAAACAGTTCCATATTCGCATATTCTACAATCTATTTCACTCTTGCATAACGCACATCTCTTGTATATTATGACTTCTTCTCCTAAGACATCTGTGAGGAATGCTATAAGGAGGGTCTTATTTGTCCCTTCGTCAACCAACATACCTTTCACCCGGTCATATTTTACACCTAGAGACATTAGAGTTCTAAAGTTGTCGGTTCCTAGGTGGGGTAATCTAAACCATTCTCCTTCGACTATCTTCATTGGGCTCTCACCTTTTTCTCGACATAGGTGGACAGGCTTTCGTCGAATCCAGAACGTCCTAGATATCCTAAAGTCGTATCCTTATCTTTCTTTGCTAGGCTTATCAGACATGGCAAATAGTAAAGTGCGAACTCTCCTACTGAAACATGGAATCTTTGGTTAACCTTCTCCTTGATACTCTTGAATATCCTCAGCTCAGTCCAATATTTCAGTTTTAGTTCCCATATCGGCTCTTCTTCAAAATATCTGACCTTTTGCCTTAGACCCAAATCGTGCAGCTTTCCAACTATTGTCATATCATACCACTTAAGCATTCTCCACTCTTGTGTACTTTCTATTCTCCTTTCGAAGACATCTATGTCCGCTATGGCCTTTAAGGCGGCCTTTCTCTGCTCTTTTCTGAGGTCAGACGCTAATATTGAATAAAATAAAATATGCACTTTTTCTTTGGGATTTGCGTCGATCCCAGAAAATTTATGGAAGGCTTCCATCACATCCTTTTCTCCGAACAGCGCGAGCATGGCATCCCTTTTCGAGATGACAGCATCTTTAAGGAAGCTTATCTGCTTGACGGTGTCCGGTACATCTATTACACTCTGCAATAAATTTATTGCAGCTCTAACGTCTCCCCTACTTTTTTTTGCAACCTCACTTAACAGTCTTCGGCTGACCTTTCTATCCTCCAATTCTGCTATATGTTTTAGGTACATCTCTATCATTCTCAATGGAACCTTTTGGAAGTGTATGACTATCGTCTTCTTCGAGAGTTTCAACACATTGTCGTTGTCGTAATCGTTGGCCGTCAATACTATTGGTAAGGGTGGCTTTTCTAAGAGTTCATTCACATATTCTGTTCCCCCATAATCTGCTCTTCCATAAATTCCATCGACTTCATCTAAGAGAACAAGCTTTTTTTCATCAAATAGGTTCGACGTATAAAGAGATACACCAAGTTTCTTGGTCAAACTCTCTTTGGTTCTCACGTCGCTTGCGTTAAGCTCTATCACAAAGTATCCCAGCTCTCGAGCCGCAGCATATATCGAAGTATTCTTGCCGGTGCCGGCCTGGCCGACCATAAGAACTGCCCTATCACCTTTCCTCCAATTTTTCAGCCAACTGTAGAAGTTTCTTCTCGCGTTTTCGTTTCCGATAATTTGGTTGTATCTTATGTTTCTGTACTTCTCAGTCCACATTTCTGTAGTCATTTCATCAGATCACGACCTTTTCTGCAATAAATGCCACGAATCCAAGAAGCATACCAACTAATGCCAACCTCTTAACGCGGCGCACGTTCTTGTTCGAATAATCCCTTATTATAGAGTATGACAGGTAGATGAATAATGTGTCTGGCACCAAGATCATGGCCAAATAAACGTTACCTGTTTGGCGCAAAACATATGGTATGAAGGTGCATGTTACGGCAGATACAAAGAAGGCCGCACCTATCATTGAAGTCTTCTGATTGCCGAAGGCTCTCGAAACTGAATTTACCCCCCTTATTTCGTCACCCTTAGTGTCCAATATTGTTTTTATGACTTCCCTTCCTGTCACCGCCAAAAAGGAGACTGTTGCGAACCAGAACACTAGAGTTGAAGGAGTCTGCAGAATGTTCGCTTGAATCGTGGGCACCACGGCAGATGAAACTATGTTGCCGTATACATAGGGTATAGATGTGGAGAGTGCGACTGTCAGGTTCCCTACTATTCCATGCTTTTTCAAGTTGTGACTATACAGCCAAGATATGAACCCAAAAAGAGCGGCGATGACGAAGCAAGTGAAACTTGTTAAGAGCGAGAAAGCGATCCCAAATGTTAGCATCATCATAGCGTAGGCCCAAGCTTGAGATATACTCAACAGGCCTGTTACAAGAGGTCTCTTAAGTTGATTTATTCTATCGACCTCGACGTCATAAATGTCATTTACTATCATGGAAAAGCTTGAAATAAAGAAGCCTGTCAGGAAGCCTAAGGCGGCTTTCCAAGATAGGATGGCTTGTGGCATGGTAAGGATTATGCCGATGATCACCGCTATACCAACCATGATACTGTTGGCAGGCCTTATGATGCTGCAGCACGCTCTCAGACTAATCCTTTGCACCAAAGAACTCCTCCGAAACTTGGTAATATATTATTTCTCCCCTTCGGTCCACGACGGCCATGACAGGATCCTTTCCCATCTTCTTTATATTAACCACGTCTTCGAAGACTCTTTTTAGGGTGACGTCGCCTCCCTCATTCAACACGAAGACCACATATCTTGCTGCTTTTGTTCCATAATCTCCTTTGTCGTAGACTCTGAAATCTACTCCGAAACCAAAGCCCTCCTTTATTGTGAATCCTTTAGTCCTCAAGTCCCTGTACACCAAAAATCTTGGTAGAATGTTCTTGTCCTTCCTATAAAAGATCTCCATAAGACGATCAAAGGTTAGAGCCTCTCTCTTGCTTATCACCTCCACTTTGTCCACACTGCACAGGTATAATCCCTCATATGGATTCAAAACCAGCTTCCTCTTTTCTCTTGCGCCAAAGCCACTCTGATAGAGTTCTTGGGCGCTTTCAAAATCTTCGATAATAATACGATTTCCCCTGAGCTGCCCAGATAACTTCGTCTTTCCCTCCATGGCTGATTGAATCTAGCATGCTACCTTAATTTATAAAAGTTCTCCACGTCAGATTGGGAGGAACTTGAAATTCAAGTGAAATAAAACTTTTAAATAGAAGTTGAGGAGATTGGGTGTGAATGATTTGAACATCTCCCAACTGAGAGACGGCATGAGAAAGGTGGATGTTATTGGCAGGATAATTGAAAAGCCTGAGCCACGTGAAGTGACCTTGAGGACAGGACAGAAAGCTCGTGTAGCTGACCTGACCCTTGCTGATGAAACCGGCAAGATAAAGTTGACCTTATGGGATGATCAAATAGACAAGGTGGATGTCGATGACACAGTTAAGGTAGAAAATGGTTACATCAACAGTTTCAGAGGCGAAATCCGTCTTAATGTAGGCCGATTTGGAAAGTTGGAGGTCATAACTAACGAATAATAGATGTCTTGAGAGATCTCTAGTTATCTGTCTGCAGACTTAGTATTGACGCTGAACCACACTTAGGACATCTTGACACTGGTGGGCTTTTTGTGTTACAGGTGCCACATGATACAAGATTCTTTCTTATCTTTACAGCGTTAAGCTTTGAAAGCGCCCGATCGATAACGTCTTCTGTTGTCTTCAATTCGGTGATTGACGATAGATCCAAGATCGCATGGTATCCTCCTCTGGTCTTATCGATTCTAGACTGAATTCTTCTCATCAGTTCATCATCTTCTAGAGCTTTTATTCCTATGACTGGGATCTGAGAATATCTTCCAGTAATCAATGATTTGTCGGGGATAATCTTAGGAAAGAGTTCTCTGTCGAGCTCGTAGAACCTTTCTGATGAGCTGTCCACGTATACTGAAGGGAAGATCCTTAAGCCGGTACCACCAACCCCCTCTTCCAATATTCTTTGAGAGAAATCAATCAGCTTTATCCACATCTTGTTCTGTTCTTCTGGATCTTGCGGTATGAGACATCTAACAAGATCTTCCAATCCAACCATATTGAGGACTGTCTCAAAACTATCTTTTGGAAACAGGTCGCCATTATACTCGAAAACATACAGCAGCTTCTTCTCCATCAAGTCTATCAGTATGTTCTTGCGGGTCTCCATTATGCCGTATGCCTTTTGGAGTCTAATCTTCAGTAAGCTCTTGAGGTAAGACTCTTCTGTACCACTATACACCAGCCTAGGCATGTTTATTGAAAGAGAATGCAAGACTATTGTGCCAGCTGGAAGAATGCCGCCTTCATCAAAGTTCTTTCTTATTCCAAGGTATGAAATAGGCCTATCTTGCTGTGAGACTATCATTATATTTCCTCCATTGTTTATCAGGCTTAAGAGGCTGGCAAGTTCTTCTTTGAATTTGTCTCTATCATGGATGTTGAATACAAACTTCACTTTCGACTTTAACGCGCCCTTAAGGTATAGAAGGTATGCTTGTAGGACGCTTTCCAAGGTCTTGGTGTCCGTCCCATCTTTGAGGTTTATTTGAAAGCTTAAGGAGTTCCTCGAAATCGGGTTCAGGTTCGATATCGAATTGGATATTAGGCCATAAATCTTTCTCGCGAGTGTGTCTCTGTCATAGGTGTCACTCAATGATGAAGCAAACTCCACGAAATTCTCTATAACAACTTCATGGGATGTCTCTTCCAGCATCTTCTTGACTATAAGATTCATATTGGTCAACGCTGCATCGGAATCGCCATCTCTTGTCACCCTTGGCATGGAAGGGTTCTTGGTTCCAAACTTTATCTCTGATGAAATAACAGATAGGGCGTCGAAGAAGACGCTATCTGGCATAATACCCCAGCATCCTGGGTCAACAATGCTTATATCTCCTGCAAGGTGCATGTCCAACGCCTCAGGCCCTATCTGTGTCAAAAGTAGATAATCTGTGAATACAGCGTCTGCTGCCTCAAGCCTTAGGGAAAGAACGTCTCCCTCAGACAGTCCAATTTGATAAATCCTCTCAGTAACATCTTTCACCGGAAGGCCCAACCTGGTAAGCTTGTTCCTATATTCATCAAGGCCTTTCTCCACTAATATTGAGTTAACTAATTCTCGAATTAGAGGGGCTGTCAGATGGACGTTCTCAAGCTTGCTAATCCTTGATTCGGCTTCTGCAGTTATCTTTGAGGCTAGATCTCTTGGAACGTTTGCTTCCCTTATCAAAGACTGATATATCTTGTCGCTATCGAATTCTTCTATCTTATGCCTTGATGTCCTCACATAAATCTTGCCAGAGGATTGAAGTGCAGCATCTTTAAGTTCGTTCGTTACAGTAAGGACAACCCTGCCAAAGGGTGTCAGAGAATACTTTCGAGTGTTCTTGTTTAGAGAAATCAAGTTGACCGCAGAAAGCAGCCTTAAGTGATAAGCGAACCTCCCAGACTCTCTTTTTTTAACAAAACCACAATTGTTCTTAAGTTCGGTGTAGGATAATGAGCCACTTTTATTTAGCTCACGTAATATGGAAAGGCGTTCGTTTGATCCAAGAGCTGAATAGACACTTTCGAAGTTGACAAGGTCATCAGACATTAGAGTCAGCCACCATCAAGATATGATTTCTCAACTAAAAAATCTTTAATTGTAAATCAAAAATTATATACTCAGAACCATGCTAGCCTAGCTAACGGGGTCGTGGGCCAGTCTGGTCTACGCTGCGTGGCTTGGGCCCACGCGGACGTGGGTTCAAATCCCACCGACCCCATTCCTACTATCCTACAACAAGGACTGTGTGGAATTGTCTTTGCGCAGTATCCTTTTATAATATTATGAAATTTTCCAATGATCATCGGAATGGGAATTGGAGGTGTGGATATAGAAAGGGTCCCCTCATAACAGTGCGATTCCAAAATGATCTGAGATAGCGTGCAACTATACAATAAACAGGTCACATCCTCGTTTGAACTCAAGGTGAGGCGGGCCCGGGTAGTTTTAAATCCTCGTTTAGATTCCCCATGTTTTCTACAAAAAGATCCAGAACTTGCAAGGTTCAGTAGCATTAAATGTAATTTTCGCTCGAGCACTTCAGGTTTTCTTATCATCGATCACTTTTACTCCGAACTAAAAGGGATAGAACTTCATCTGTTTAAGATACTCTATAGCTCTTTTTATATTCTCAAGCTTTGAGTAATCCCCGTAAGCCTCAACTTCAAGACATATCCGAGGTTTTAACCCATAGCGCTCTAATGCATCAAAAAATTCATCCCATTTAATACTTCCTTCTCCTGGTACAAGATTGCTGTCGAAATCTCCGCGATTGTCATTCAAATGAACATATAACAAATGTTCTGCAAGGATTTCAACCCATCGTTCAATTGAAACTTTGGAGAAAATATTGGCATGTCCTGTGTCGAGTAGTGCCTTAAAGTTTTCAGAGTTGACACCGTCTAGCAAATCTCTTACGAGCTCAGGCTGTGGTTCCCATAGATTTTCGAAAACCAATAGAAAATCACCATCAGCTAACTCTGCTATTTCGGTCCAAAACTCGATTTGCCTTCGTTTGTATCCATCTACGTATCCAGGTGAACTCTTAGCAATGCATGGGTTAAAACATGAAGAGAAAGTTGCAATTTTAGCTCCAAGCTGCTTTGTGATTTCGATGTTCTGCAGTATGCGCTCTCTTGCCACATGGACCATTTTGGCGTCTCTGCTAGCAGTAATCACGTCCATGAAGACTCCGTGAATTGCCACTTCATTCTTAAAATCTTTCAAAGCCAATCTGTAAGATTGCAGTACAGGTTTCCAATCTCCATCAAGTATCCATGGAAGAGCAAAAGAAGTTATTTCAATTCCATAACGGTTAACCTTCGCAAACTCGATAAAATCATAGGCAACATCATCCGTTGTTTGAACAATCAATTCACTGATCAAGATCCTCGTAACCATAGTTATCATCTTCAGTTGTTATTTAGATTTCTCTTTAGCGAAGATCTTCGCATAAGATACACTGGTTTCTTCTTTTTCAGAAGAGGAATGAAAGAGTCGCGCCTTTACATAATACTTTTAACCGAAGTCTGAACCTGTTTTCTTTTGGCGGGCCCGAGGGGATTTGAACCCCCGACCCCAGGCTTAGAGGGCCTGTGCTCTGTCCATACTGAGCTACGAGCCCGTCTTAAGTCTTACTTAGAGGCCTTTAAATTAAGTTTTTTCAAAAAGAAGAATACACATTTAAGAGGGTTGATGTCATCTATCGTATTTCTAGGTTTTTTCGGCAAAAAAAGAAAAATGAGGTGTGGCGCCTTTATGTTAGTCCTAGGTCTGGAAACTTTGCTTTTTCTACTTTGAGTTCTTCCTGTAGTGTCCTTATCCTCTTGGCGTATTCAAGCATTTTTGCCTTGTCATTCTGTACTTTCGCGATCTTGTAAGCTTTCCACGCCTTTTTTAGGGCGCCCCAAGTCTGGCCGGTTGTGAAATTCTTAGACATATTGTCTCGTTATATGCTTTCAAATGATGAGATAAAAACCTTTCCCTTTTCTTCACTTCATACGTTGATCATTTGAGGTGAACCCACCCCTTTCTCGGCAAGATTTCGCCATTAAAGTATACTCTACCATTGCCTTCTATGGTGCGACCTATCTTCCTAATGGGCGTGTCTGTCTCCTCTGATATCTTGGTTATCTTGGGTTCGTCTTTGAGCTTGCTTGTGAAGACTACCTCATATTCTTCTCCTCCAAAGAGGGTATAATCCCTTTTTTCTATGTCGCCAATCTCATTGTTGTTCCTTAGGGTTTCGTCCATGGGAAGTTCGTCAAGGTGAATGTCCACGTGACTGTGCTGCGCGATCTCATACAGGGAGAGAGCAAGTCCATCACTTGAGTCTATCGATGAAGTTATCAGTTTTCTGCTGTTGGCCGATAGTCCAAAGTCTATTCTTGCTTTAGGGTACAATACTGAGTTTACCGCTTTCTCGGTAAGCCTGGGACTCTTTATCTGCCTCACGCCACTTAAGATGTCTAATCCCAAGGGAGGAAGACCGAATTCTCCAGTAACATAGACAATTTCATCTACATAGGCTCCATCTCTGGTTGTCACATGCTGTCCCCATCCGAACATTATACAGTCTATAACTAGATCAGAGGTTTCATTGGTGTCTCCGCCGACAATCTCAATATTGTATTCGTTCTTTGCATCCTTAAACCCATTCGCCAGCTCTTGAACATTTTCTTCGCCAAAACCCCTCGGCATTCCCAACGAGATGAGCATGCCCCATGGCTTTACACCTTTGCAGACGAAATCGCTCACACAGGCGACAACACTCTTTCTCGCTGCTTGTCTAAACGTCATACCTTTTGGTATGTCCGTCTTTCCAACGAGCATATCGCATTTTATCACGAACTTTTCTTTCTTAACCGCCCTAGTGGTCCAGGCTACATCATCACCAATTTGAGAGAAGAGCTTCTTGGGTTGACCAACTGTGTCGACGATTATCTCTATGGCCTTCCATTCATCAAGCATCGGAATTCACCGTGCCACAAGATTGGAAACTCTTTTCTTAGCAAATTTTTCGACTGGCTCATGCTATTGACCTCGTTATAAATAAGATTTTTTCGTGAAAGAACTTCTAATCAGAAGAATGGTTGATTTAGGTCGGAACTCGCACTAAGCTTATATAATTTAAATTTAGAGAGCAGAAACGTGCCCCAGTAGCTCAGCGGTAGAGCGATTGCCTCGTATATCGATGGTCGGGAAAGCAATAGGTCGCGGGTTCGAATCCCGCCCGGGGCTCTACCTCCTCGCCCACGTCTTTAAGACTCGTAACATGGGGCTTCTTATTGTCTTGTGGTTACATAATTGTCAAAAAAGTGGGTGTCATTTTGCATAGGCTTCTACGAGGTCTCGTGCTGTAATGATTCCCACGATTTCTATATTCTTTGTGACAGGCAATCTCCTTATGTGCTTTGATGCCATCGTATAGGCTGCTCGGTGGATACTTGTTCCTGAAGGAGCGGTTATTAGAGGTGTTGACGATGCCGTTCCAATCGGTATGTCTGTGGGCTTGCCTTTCGACAATATGGCGGTAAGCAGGTCTCGTTCAGTGAATATGCCTTTCGGCGAGCCTCTGCTTGTGACGATGACGCTTCCTATGCGCTTGTCCCCCATTATCTTGACAGCGTCCGATATGAGGGTTCCCTCATCACATTTTATGACGCCTTTTGTCATGTAGTCATCAACCTTGAGCATTGTTTCAGGCGATTCAGGTAGGCTTCGAATGAGGTCTGAAGCAGTCACTATGCCCACAAGTCTACCGCACTCGAAAACTGCCAGCCTCCCTTTTTTCTTGATCATGATCTGTGCCGCCTCCTTCACACTAATTGTCTGGCAAATAGTGATAAGGGGATAGGACATCACCGTCTCGACTGTTACCTCATTCAAGTTTGCGCCTTTGGCCATGACCCTACTCAATAGGTCTCTCTCTGTGACGATGCCGACAGGGGTGTCATATTTGGTGACAATCAAACTTCCGATATGCCTTTCGCCCATTATCTTTGCTGCCTCATCCATAGTGGATTCAGGTGCTATTGAAACTATATTTCGACTCATGATTTCATCAACTTTTTGGCGTCTCTTATACTGGATATAGGCCCGGTCGAGAACACTCGGATATTCTTTCCCCAAGTCCTTAACTTTATCCATACCCATTTCTGCAATATTGTTAAAGCCCAATTAAAAAGATTTTTGACCTAGATCTATGCTTATCTAAACAAGTCTTCATAGGTTTAAATTATACTTGAAGGCTGACAGTCAAGCATTTAGGCAAAAGGCAAAAAATTAAGAACAGCCAAACCAAACCATAGGATACACGCGGGGGTTGCCAAGCTAGGTCAAAGGCGCAGGACTGAGGCTCCTGTCCCGTAGGGGTTCGTGGGTTCGAATCCCACCCCCCGCACTTTTGGATTTATCCTTATTGTTACATTGAGAATATGGCAAAAGACTGTTCCGGTAAGAAATCAAACTCCTCCTTCAATTGGTATCCAGCCTTGTGTATTTCTGCTACAATGACTTCCTTCGGGACAAAATATCTAAACATTCTATGAAAACTAAATCCACCACCATTTCTATACTCTATGATGGCAATTCTTCCCTTTGGTTTCAACATGTCTCTCAATTTTCTAAAATAGTCTACCCGATTTGGCAAATGATGAGTCACGTTCCGCATAAAGACTAAATCTAAGACTCCCTCTAGGAGGAGGTAACTCATCTTCCATAGTAAGGATCGTTTCAATATTATCTTAGCCTTTTTCTTTGGCATTATCCTTGATAAATTCTGGAAATCCGGGATCTGTGTCAATCGCAAACACTCGGCCTTGTCTCCCGACTGCATTAGCAAACCGTAGAGAAAAATATCCGCCTCCAGCTTCAATGTCAGCAACTGTTGTCCTGGCTGCAAATTCTTTTCATTTTGTAGAATACACATGTGCCTAAGAGACATAAACCAAAGGTTTTGATCATTAAAACCTTCGTCGAAATGTCAAATTTCATAAATTAAGATTTGACTGAAGAAAAAATAGCAAGTGATATCTCATGAAGAGCAACTGCTGTGCGTTGAAGCAAGATGTATGGAGAAAGTTCAAGAAGTAGCAAATCGTATTTCTTGGTACTGCAAAAGACAGCCAACCGAATGTGGGACCTGTGACACTAATAAGATTCAAGAATAGACTTTTCTTTGCCACTGGATTAAGAAACGCCAAGGTCAAACAGATAAAAAAAAGAATTCTAAGAGAGTTCCACCTGATGTTTGGAGGAAAAGAAAGGAACAGTGAGAGCTAAAGGTATAGTTACTTTGGTGGAAGACAAAAGCATTAAAGCAGAAGTATGTAACGAAGTGCCCCTTTTCGCCGAATTTTGGAAAACTATCAACCGGGAAGTATAAAAACAATCAAGATTAAATCCTAAATTCCAATAGGCATGGCGGTTCTGTGGAAGATTATCATTGACGCCATAACTCAAGTTTTGAGACCAAATCGAAGTTTAAGCCTTTCCTCTGCCGATATCTGTGACGAAACTTTCGTTCTGGCTGCAGCAAGAAATATATCAAAGCTATAATGTCAGTTCAAAGGGGGATGCCTCGAAAAATGGAGCATAGCAAACTCAGGAGCCACGATTTATGGTTATATTTCCTAATTGCCTTCATCTTTTCTTGGTTATTCTGGGTTCCTCAAGCTTTGGTTTCATCAGGTTTACTATCTGTTCCTTCAATTCTGTCTGATTTCCTCTCAAGTCCATTCAATCCAGCTGCTTTTGGTCCGCTTGTCTCAGCCTTTTCTTTAACCTATCTGAATGAAAGAAGAGTTGGAATAAAAAAATTATTGAAAAGGGGAGTCGATTACGAGTTCCGGAAAAGGTGGTATATCCCAATTTTCTTCCTTTTCCCTATCATAACTGGTGGTGCTCTGTTATTAGCAATACTCAGCGGAGAAGTTTTACCTGAAATATCTGTGTTATCTAATCCCTTTACGATTGTGGTTGGCTTTGTCTACATATTCTTTCTAGGAGGGCCATTTCAAGAAGAATGGGGTTGGAGAGGATACGCCTTAGATAGACTGCAGGCGAGATGGAATGCGCTTAACTCAAGCCTGATTTTGGGGGTCGTTTGGGGCGCTTGGCACTTGCCATTATTCTTCATAAAAGGGACGATCCAATCTCAGACACCAATCTGGGGCTTCATGCTTCTAATAGTCTGTGGGACAATCCTCTTCACTTGGCTGTACAATAACACGGGTGGCAGCATCTTAGCCGCGATGATCTTTCACACAATGAATAACCTATCGTTCTTCATATTTCCAACACTTGAGACTACACTTGGCAGCCTTTATCTGTTGATCCTTAATGTTGCCTTTGTAGTGGCGATATTGATAATATGGGGACCTGGAACATTGATTCGTGAAATAAGTGAATAGTTTCTTACAAATGCTCATTTTGATGGGATGAATTTTGTTCCATTAGGGTATTGCCTGCATTAGGCCTATATTAAATATGTTTACGCGTGAAGAGCCACTCAAGAAGCCCTGTTCCAACCTCATCTAGCTCATCGCATCTGTGGACCGCCATCGCCTCAAAGAGATCTGTCCTTCCTCCAGGGAATGGCCTTGTAAATTTGACGAAGCTTGTGGAGTTGGCAAATTTGGAGTGTAGGGTATATGTTCGTCCATCTGAGCCGACAATTTTTGATGTTGCAGACTTGGGTACATTATTGTCATCATATCCAGTTCGTAGTCTCATGGAGGCGACCTGCAAGTGGTCGCATATTTTTGAGATACCCCCTGATAGGATACAGGATTGACCTATGCGATCACGTCTAAGTCCAATGGAGACGTTTCGAAACTGAGCATGTAACGCAAACCATGAGTCGATATGCCATTCTCTTGGACCCCAGCTTTTGTCACGTTGGCCTAACCCATCAACTGGCATGGAGATTCCATCAACATCTATCACTCCTGTGATTTTACCGGACTGCTCGAAATGCCCAATCCATGAGGTGCCGCTGCCAACGCCGAATGGGAATGGCAGAAATCGCCCTTCCCAGATCAGATCTGCTGTGACATTGTCTCCGCGGAAGCTCAGATGCCATTTCTTCATGGGAGAAAGTTGTTCATATGTGAGATTGCCATTGGATAGGATTGGGTTGGTTCTTTCCGGTTCAAAGGAAGTAGGTGACTCAACAAAGTAGACCGTCCTCCGGTTGTTGTAGAAGAGTGCGAAGATGAATTCTCCTATGCCAAGAATAGGCATGAGCCCGATGGTTGTGAACCCAGATAAACCATGTCTTAAGTCAACGAAGTTAAAATAGTAGCTTTCCCACCATCTCTTATCCTCAGATGGTATGTGGAGCTGATCATCTTCGATTTCCAGCCCGTTCAGCTTCAAGTCACCCTTTAGCTGGCAGATAATAGAGGATTGGATCTCTCTCCTTCAAAAAGGGGAGTGCCTTCATCTTGATGATCTTCTTTTTTATCCTGGAAAAAGCAGGGTCTTCATCGTGATCGAGAAAGTATGGTAGATATTCTTCTTGGACATGTTTTGATATTGTCCAATCGATGTTGTCGGTTATGCCAACAAAGTCGGTGTAACGCGCGAAGCAGCGCCAATATGCGGTTGCGCCGGCGAGGATCAGCTGCTTTCGATCCATCTCCGCAAACTTCATGTAAAGCTCCGCTTGGGCATTGTTCGCTGCTTCAGCATAGGAGCTAAGTTCGTCGAACGCCACTGTGACTATGTTTCCTTTGCGTTTGGTGTATGCAACGGCTCTTTTCACTAGATGTGAATAGTCTCCGGGGTCGATCGTCATTGTGCCTATGTCAATGAACTTTGTCTTAGCGCCCTTTAATGCCATGGCGATTCCTAAAGAGGATGAAGGTAGCTTTGATTCGGTAGCAGACCAAGGGAGCCAGAGGCGATCCTTTCCATCATATAGGTTTGTGAACTCTGTTACAACGATAAATTCTCCATTTTCTAACGGATATGGTCCATGATTTACTATCTTAGCCCTTGCTTTGCATTCATCAATAAACGCATAAAGGTCTATGGACCCGATCGTCCTTCTGATGGACTTCACTTGGTCAACTGTCACTGGTTGCAGGTTCTCTTTTAGCCATTTGATGGACGGCTCATTCAAGGCTTGATTCCTGTAGCCTGATGCATCAACAGTAGGCTTGCCAGAACTGAAGTAATTGGTAGCTAACCGATACCAGTTCTCAAGAATATATTTCCATTCTTCCTGCTTCTCCAAAGGTTCATTCGCCGGTTTGCCACCATATTTGTTATAGATTTCACCCATTCTAGCAAGGGAGTAATATAGCCATTGATAGGAAATTGAGAGTCCCTGTATATATGAGAGCAAGTTCTTGCTTTCTGTCGCCATCTCCTCCGGGGTTATCCTGTTCCAACCTCCTTCATTACTTTGAACAGGTTATGATAGGTCTGATAGAATCCTACACATATGTAGGCGTTAACTGGGAACAGCTTTGACTCGAGATGGCTCCTTTCAAGTACTATCTCTGAAAACACCTTGCTAAGGTGCGCGATCAGATCGTTGATCTCCCCACCTTCAACTTACGAGCCCTCGGAAACTACATAATAATTTCAATGTAAATAAAGCTTTTATCCAAGATAAAAGTGCATTATGTTAATTCGAAATGGTGAGGCGCTGATTCATTGAAAGTGGTCGGCAAAGGATTGATAACTCTCAAGATGGTGGTCGAAGGAGAGGTGCACATGATAGGGAGCGTCCAAGATGTCATAAGGCTTTGGAAGGAGGGTACTAAAGGTAAGATTGCCTTGGTCGATGACGCAGGAGTCACGTACCTTGGCCCCATATTGCCAAGGCTGTCGGGAATAATCTGCAAATCAGGTGGGTTAGGCTCTCACCTTGCAATAGTATCAAGAGAATTTTCGATACCTGCACTTATCGGTACTGAAATAAAATGTCAAGAACCACTCCATGGCAGAAGGGTCAGGATACAACCGGATAGCGGAGACCATGGTCTATTGATGCTCTGCGGTTGATGGCATCGATCGTTCACTATTACCTACTATGACAGATAAGAAAATCAGTGCATTGTTTGATTGATTCAACTCGCTGATCTTATGATTTAAGATATAGTCGTATACTTGGCCTTTCTGGGAATAGTTAAATTAGCGCAGTAGAGACTAACATCGATCGTGACATGCACAGCGTCTTGGAGGCAGAAAATTTTGAACTAGGCAAGCTTGTCACCTTCATCCCTAATAAGAAGTATCCGGTGTATAATTGGTTTCATTTTAAAGAAGGTTTCTCAAGGGACTTTGTTCTTATGATGATCAATCATTTTATGATCAGAAAGAATAGATGGATTCTTGACCCTTTTTGTGGTGTCGGAACTACGCTGCTGGCATCTAGGGAGAAGGGTATAAATTCGGTTGGGGTTGATGTTATGCCCTTGGCTATCTTCGTTTCACAAGTTAAGGTTGCAGAGTATGATGTAGAAAAGCTGAAGGCTGCTTCGAGGAATGTCTTCGCGGAGAGATTCGTTCGCACAGATGTTACAAATGTCAGCTCGCTCGTGAGGCGATCTTTTACAAAATATGCTCTTGAAGATATTCTATTCTTCAGAAATGTTGTTGGCAAGATAGAGGATCCGATTATCAGAAACTTCTTTATTCTAGCTCTTATGATCTCATCTGAGCATGTGTCTTATGCCTACAAAGATGGAGCTGTCTTGAAGATACGTCGACGTCAGCATGTTCCTCCGTTCAGGCCTGTTTTTAAGAGAGTAGTGAAGAAGATGATCAATGACGTAAAGAGGTTTAAGGATGGGAAGGCTTCGATCAAGATAGTTGAAGGTGATGCGAGGAATCTTGATTTCCTTGAAGACTCGAGCTTTGATGCCATAATAACTTCTCCTCCTTACCTTAATATCATAGATTATGCTAAGGTGTACGCTCTTGAGAATGAGCTTTTCATTAGATCTGCGAATGCTAAGGGGTTGAGATCGTACATCGGCCTAAATGTTAATGATATCGGCACAGAATTTTCTGACATGGATATTCCCCCGATTGGAAAAGCATACTTCAGAGATATGAAAAGGGTTCTATTGGAAGGATATAGAGTTCTTAAGGATGGTGGCAATATAGCTTTGGTTGTGGGTGAAGGGGTTTTTCCTGACAGGATCATACCTGTTCACCTTATATTATCCAAAATATCACAAGATATCGGCTTCACAGTAGAAAAGATTCTTCATGTTAATCGCAGAACGGTCACAGACCATCAGAGGCATAAGATTGGATCGGCGCTTGAAAGCATTCTTTTTCTTAGAAAATAGTTGCATTGGCGTCGACAGAAATTGTCTATTTCTATTTTTTGCTGCTGAAATGTCGGATATATCTCTGCTAACAACAAAGTTAATATATTTCCCTCTATCCTTCTGCTTGGAACAACATGGGTTTCGATAGATTTCTAGAGAGAGATAGGTCAATAATATTGGCCTATGATCAAGGGATCGAGCACGGTCCGACAGACTTCAACGAAAAGAATGTGGACCCCGATTTTATCATGGAGATAGCTGAAAAGGGTAGATTCAATGGAATAGTATTTCAGAAAGGTCTTGCAGAGAAATACTATAATGGTAAGGTGCCACTCATTTTGAAGGTTAATGGAAAGACGAACATCCTTAAAGGAGAGCCTCTTTCTAGGCAGAACTGTTCGGTAGAGTATGCGGTAAGTCTTGGCGCCAAGGCGGTAGGCTACACAATATATCCAGGAAGTGCCCACGAGAGCGTAATGCTTCAAGAGTTTGGAAGAATTCAAGAGGAGGCTAGAAAGCATGACTTGGCCGTAATCGTATGGGTGTATCCGAGGGGGGAAGCCATAAAGGACGACACAGCGAGAGACGTGGTCGCTTATGCAGCTCGGTTAGGGCTTGAGCTTGGCGCTGACGCTGTAAAAATAAAGTACACAGGAGATCCTGTTACATTCAGTTGGGCAGTTAAGTCGGCTGGAAAGGCTAGGGTCTTGATGTCCGGTGGTCCGAAGGCGCCGACTGAAGAAATCTTCTTGCAACATGTTAAGGGTGTCCTGGACGCTGGCGGCACCGGTTTAGCGGTAGGCAGAAACGTCTGGCAACATGATGAGCCCCTGAAGATGGCGAGCGCACTAAGGTCCTTGGTGATAGAAAGAAAGAGTTTGGAAGAAGCGATCAAGATAGTAAAAAGCTAGATAAGTGAGACACGGTTGAAGATAGGAGTGCTTACTGGTGGAGGAGACTGTGCGGGCCTGAACGCTGTAATCAGGGCCATAGTGAAGCGTTCAGAGGAATATGGTTGGGAAGTTGTAGGCATACGATATGGATGGAATGGGCTTCTTGAGCCAGATACAGTCATCCTCTCCTTCAAGAACCTATTTCATGTGCACAGACTAGGAGGAACCATTTTGAAGACTTCGAGGACGAATCCATTTAAGTATACAGGTGGCCCAGAGAAAGTTATTGCTAATGCAAAGAAACTTGAGTTGGAAGGTCTTATTGCCGTGGGCGGTGACGATACTTTGGGTGCGGCAGCTAAACTCTACAGGATGGGATTGAATGTTGTCGGCGTCCCTAAAACGATGGACAACGACCTGTCTGCTACAGACTACACGTTTGGCTTTGATTCGGCTGTAAACGAGGCTATGCATGAACTCGATAACCTTATGTCAACCGGTGAATCTCATGACAGGATCATGGTAGCTGAAGTAATGGGCCGACATGCTGGATGGGTGGCAGCCTATGCTGGAGTTGCAGCAGGCGCAAATCTTATTCTTGTTCCTGAAGAGCCTTTTGACATCGAGGAAGTCATATCATTTGTGAGAAGGAGGAGAGAAAGGGGAGATAGGGCAGCCCTCATAGTGGTTGCAGAGGGGGCGGTCTTGAAGAACGTTCCTAAAGCCTTCACTGTTGAGGGAAAGGTTGATGATTTTGGGCATGTCAAACTTGGTGGCATAGGCCAATTCTTGGCTGAGGAAATAGAGAAGAGGACAGGATACGATGTGAGGGCTACCTCATTGGGTCACACCATCAGAGGCGGGCAGCCGACGGCCTTTGATAGGGTTCTCTCAAGCCGTTTTGGCTTGGCTGCAGTTGACCTAATCAAGGAAAAAAGGTTCGGTATGATGGTTGCCTTGAAAGGAACTCGTGTCGTCTCTGTAAGTTTGGAAGAATCGGTATCGAAATTGAAGACTCTAGATGAAGAAATGCTTGAGGCGACGAGATCTCTCTTCTATTGAAAGAAGATTCGTTGAATTCCTTAGTACAATGTTATTTCTTTAATCTCTTCCATCAGATTCTTTAGATGTCTATAGGCATCTGGACCGCTGTGGTAAACATAGATCTTTTCTTTGCCGCCGTCGTATGCTATGGTTATGATGTGTTCTGAGCCGGTCTTATTGATGAAGACTTTGACATGGTTGCCCTCAGTTGAGACTCCATCTATTCTGATTCCCTCGTCAGGTCCTATTGAGACAATTTTCTCTCTCAAGTCTTCTGGTTTCAGCTTTCTCTCCCATGGAATATAGTCTCCATAGCATCTGCTGTCTTTTTCTTGCATTATATCACGTATCCCTTAAATAGTATGGCAAATAAGTTTTGGTGCATGAACCTTTATACGACGAACGCTCGGTCAATTGTTGAAGTAAGACCAAGGCATGTCGATAGGCTTCTGATGCAGGTCTGTGGACCAACTGTATATGATGGGTTACATGTAGGTCACGCAAGAACTTTTGTCTTCTTTGATGTGCTCGCTAGGATTCTGAAACATTCTGGTTACAATGTTGACTTCACTCTTAACTTTACAGACGTAGATGAAGAAGTCTTCAAGAGAGCTGAGAGGGAAGGTGTGTCGTTTCAACGCATTTCAGATAGATTCTGTGCTAGAACTCTTGAAACGTTGGAGAGATTAAATATCACAACACCTGATCATTATCCAAGGTCTTCAGATTATATACAAAAGAGCATCGATACCGTTAGAATGTTGTTGGCAAAAGGCTTAGCATACGAGCTAGATGGAAATGTATTCCTTGATTCAGACAGACTGGTTGACGGCGGCCCTGTATCTGGCCTTGGACGCGAAAAGCTTCTTGACATCAGGCTCGACTCCTACGAGGGAAAGAAAGGCCCATTGGACTTTCTTCTCTGGTTCAAGTGTAGAGAAAGGCCATACTGGAATTCCCCTTGGGGGGTTGGTAGGCCAGGCTGGCATCTTCAAGATGTGGTGATGGCTAAAGAGATCTTTAAGGGCCCCCATGATCTTCATGGTGGCGCCGTCGAATTGGTCTATCCCCATCATGATTGTCTCGAATGTCTTGGGATGGCTGTTGAAGGGATAAAGCCTTATGTTCCATATTGGGTTCACACGTGTATTTTGATGGTCGAAGGCAAGAAGATGTCCAAGTCGGAAGGAAATCTAATATATGTAGACACTCTCTTGAATAAATGTTCACCGGAATCGCTGAGAATGTACTTTTTTTCTATGAACAGGGAGATGACGGTGGACTTTGACTTGGAAGAGCTTCTTAAGTTTGAAGGCATGGCTAGGGGCTTGCAGGCGGCTTTGAAGAAAACCAAAGGGAACATGTCTAAGCCTAACGCTGGATTTTTGAACTTAAAGGACAAATTCTTCGAACACTTACTTCATAATGTGGATACAGTGGACGCCCTCGATTTATTTCTTGAAGCAGTAGGCTTAGCTGCCAAGGAGGGAATAGGGGTGAGCGCACTTTCTGATATGTTTAGAGTCCTTGGTTTAGAGAACTTGCTGAACACATAAGTGGCTGTATCTTTGTTGTAATGTCCGCGCGTTCTATGCTCCGAAGATTTCTTTGATCTTTTGTCTAAAGGCCGTCTTAGGTATTAAGCCGACAGTCTTGTCTGCAAGCTTTCCGTTCTTGAAGTAGAGGATTGTCGGAACCCCCATGATATAGAACTTCTCAGATATCCGTGGATTTTCGTCAACGTTGACTTTAGCGAACGCAACCCTAGAAGATACCTCTCTCGCCACTTCTTCGAATATCGGCGACATTATCTTGCATGGTCCGCACCAGTCTGCATAGAAGTCTATGGCCACATCTCTTTTCTCGCTTATGAACGAGTCAAAGTCCTCATCTTTCAGATAGACTAAGGTTCTTCCAGCCGCATTAGATTCGATTTCGTCTTTTCTTATGTCATGTCTTAACATTTCATCATACTTTTTTTGCATTATCTTCTCCAGTTCATCGTCAGACATATTCCCAGTGGTCTATCTAGGTAAATATAAGATTTTTCACTTTCGCAGTTTTATACGTAGAAAACGCATGCGTTACAGAAAACGTTTATATTCTTCAGTTCGCCCTTTTACCACTTTGATATTATGCATCCTGTTTGCGAAATTTCTTCCAGATATTTGTTACCCCTATTCAGATCTAAGGTTGTCAAGATTCTGGTCAATGAACGCGGAATGACCCAGAATGAAGTAGCAAAGCTGTTAGATGTCTCACAGGCGACAGTAAGCTTGTATGTCGGACAGAAGAGGGGATTTAGCAAGAAAATCAACTCTCTTCTCGACATTGATTTAATGGACCATTATGCCCGCTCCTTCGCCGAAGAAGTCTTGAACAACCCTTCACTAGAGATGACAAAATATTTTTGTGAATTATGTGCTGAGCTCCGCAAGAGAGGGCTGTTATCTGGCCTCCGAAAGAAATAGGTAATGTTCGGTTTGGCTGTCTTAATGTCTTAAATAATAGACAACACTTTCTACCTTAATATTGGATGAACATTTGCCTTGAGAAACCATTTTAGACTGTACTCAATTTCTAGGAGAGATAACAGAGGCTCCGAGATCTTAGTCTATTGCCTACCAATGTTGTCCAAGATGCAGTTTTCTGACCTCGTCTTTATTCTCGTTGGCAGAGGTTTCAAGTTATCAAGTCTTGCGGTTAAACCGAAGCTTAAGCTTGCCAAGGGTGAAGCCCACAGTTGGCTATCTCATGAGCTGTCCGGCTATCCACCCTACTACGCTATCCTCTATTCCAGCGACCGTTCGGGGTACGCGAAAATCTACAGCAGCGGAGTACTTCTAGCTAATTCCCCGATCGAATCTTTGATTGTAGAATTCATAGAGAGAATCTACTCATATAAGAGGGTTAGAAGACCGATGTCTTCCAACATTCTGTCAGATCATTTTGAGAACACCTATTTCTCATTAACTTATTCTAGGGGTTTGGTTAATGTGTTATTGAAGAGCAGGTTCGAATCCCTGAAGTCTTATTGGTTTACCAATAGGAAACAGAACTGTCTATATCTCGTAGACGACGAACTGACCGTTTTGAGAGATCTCTGTAAGACGATCATGCCTGAAACTGTTGAATGCTACTTTAACCTACCATTATCTGACAAGTGCGCTGTCATTCCTGTCCTGAAGCCTGGCATAAGACCTTTGTTTAAGGGGAGAGTGGGCGTGGAAGATTTCGTTGGCCAGATCGATAATCTAATGTCAAGACCGTTTCCAAGGTGGCTGAAAGGATTAAGAAGTTTCGTCTTACCAGAAAATTCGAAGTTGAGCTTCTTTGAACCTCGGTCTCGCTTAGATCTCAAAGGGATTCAATTGTTGTTTGAAGATTTGAGGGAATACTGTTTTGACTCATTTCATCTGACAGATTCTTTTCATGCTATGACTTAAACCTTAACCTTAGGCTGGTAAAGCCCGATCAGATTGTCGTCTAGGTCGGCAAAGAAGGCAAACCAACCGCCTTTGGCCTCTAAATCAACGGCTGTCCTATCCAAAATCACCTTTCCACCGTTCTCTTTTACCTTCTCTAATGTCTCTGTTATGTCGTCGGTTGATATGTATACTATCGTATAGGGTGGAATTACTATATTTGACTGTACGAGTCCTCCGCTGACTTCCCTTCCTAGTTCGAATCTTGCATAGTTTGAATTAGGCATATGGCTGATCTTCCATCCGAAGACATTTTCATAGAAGCTTCTGGCCTTCTTTATGTTGCCCGTTGCAAACTCAACATGGCATATTGAATGCCCCATTTCAATCTCTCATCTCTCGAAATTGTTAACCATGTTATTATAATTTTCGTCCAAGAGGTTCAAAGCAAAAACATTATAAACGAATGTGAAACCCCAGTCGTAAATGTGCTCCGGTGGTGTAGTCCGGTCAAGCATGTCGGCCTTTCGAGCCGTAGATCCCGGGTTCAAATCCCGGCCGGAGCACCATACAATCGCCATCTATTGTATCGAATGTAATATGTAACAGCTTGCTTTCAGTTCGGGCATCATCAGGTTATAGAATGAATCTGTTATAAGCTCTCTCAACGTGGAGTCTGAGACAAGATTTAAATATGCATAGAATAGATTGGACTACACCGTGGTTTCATTGGCGAAGATAATGACTACCGGTTTTGTCGTCACAGACATTCTTGCGACGGAGCTACCTAGGTTGCCCGGGCCAGGTGAAGGTGTTATAGTTCCACCAGGAATCAAGGTGTCTCTCGGTGGGCATCCTGCTAATGTGTCTGTTGACTTGAGACAACTCGGTCTCAAGAAGGGTGAAGTTAGGACGGCTTTGGCGGTGGGCGATGACATGTTCGGCGACTTTGTTCAAAAGTTTCTGAGGTCAAGGGGTGTAACTGGCAGACTGCAGCGTGTCACGGGTGCCTCGACAGGAATATCCCTTGTTTTGGTTGTGAAGGGTCAGGATAAGGCCATCGTAGGCCAGTTTGGTGCTAACCTCTACTTGGATTTCAATTATGTCATGAGTGCTCTTAGGGCATCTAAGCCAAAGATACTTTATGTCGCTTCTGGAATATTGGGCGAATTCGATCTCAAGCTTAAAGACCTTCTCGAATACTGCTTCAGAAACCGAATTCACACAGTCGTAGACCTTGCGCGGCCATATGGAAAAGAATGGAACTATAGTCACCCAGCTCTTCCCTACATGAGTGTCCTACACAGCAATGTTCAAGAACTCCAAGGGATTACTGGTCAAATAGGACAAAAAGATGGATTAAAGTGGCTTGTAGAAAGAGGTGTTAAGTTTCCCATTGTAAGTGATGGGAAACACGGGTCAATGATCCTATTCAAGGATAAATTAATTAAGCAGCCTGCATTTGATGTGAATGTCATCGACCCCACCGGAGCCGGTGACGCCATGTGCGCTGGAACTGCAAGAAAACTTCTAGATATAGTTGAAGATGGGCGATCCATAGAGGAACTCAATATTCAAGAAGCTAAAGAGATCCTGCTTTTTGCACAGGCCGCTGGCGCTGCATGTGTTGAAGAGATAGGGACTACCACTGGGGTTACAACTGAACACGTCAACCGGATATTGAAAGAACAGGGGGAAAGGATCCTTTCTAGGACGACAGTAGAAGATAAGTAGACCACATCATGTTCAATAGCTCCATTCGTAGATGATACAAGCGAACACTGTTCCGAAGACTTTATGAACCCTACATGCGACTATGTAAATGATGGAATATGCCAGAATTTGTCACAAACAGAATGAAAAAGCTTCTCGCTGAGAAGAAGGTCAACTTCGGCATGTGGATATCCCTAACCGACTCTGACGTCGTAGACGCTCTTGGAAGAGTTGGCTTTGACTGGTTTGTATTTGACACAGAACATTCCCCTTTGAATACGCCGATAATTCAAAAGCTCATACAACCCTTGAGCAGTACCACCGTTTCCCCTCTCGTTAGGGTTGCCTGGAACGACCCAGTTCTCATAAAGCTCGCTCTAGATGTCGGGGCTGAGGGTGTTGTTGTGCCTTGGGTGAACACGGCGGAAGAGGCGGAGAAGGCGGTGAAGGCTTGCCTATATCCACCACAGGGGATACGAGGGTTTGGTCCAAGAAGGGCTATAGCATACGGTTTTGATCCATCATACATTAAGAGGGCGAACGATAGCATAGCGGTTATAGTCCAAATCGAAACAGAGAAGGCGATAAAGAACGCCAGAGACATACTCTCGGTGAAGGGAATAGACGGCTACTTCATTGGACCATACGATCTGTCTTGGTCGCTTGGAGTTCCAGGAAACTTTGAAAGCGAGAAATTCAAGAAAGCGATCGACGACGTTCTCAAGGCAGGAAAACAAGCCGACAAAGCTGGAGGAATATGGACCGACGATCCCAAGACGGCAATTAAGAGAATAAAGCAAGGTTTCAAGATGATAGACTGCTCAGATGACCTTGCAATGATGATCGGCGCTGCAAAGGAATGGCTCAACTTGGTCAAGAAGGAGGCAAAGGACTAGGGCCTCCTCTCCACTATTTTCTAGATTTAGCCTTGGAATCTGAGCTGTAAAAAGAAGGGACGAAAGGTCCTTGAAGAAAAGTTATTTAAATGGCCTTAAAACATAGACGGTTAGGAAGACCGGGCCCATAACTCAGCATGGTCAGAGTGACCGGCTCATAAAGGAAGATTCCTTGAGGTACCGGTCAGCCGTGGGTTCAAATCCCACTGGGCCCATCCCTCTTACTTTCTTGAGTGAGGAAGGATGCGAATATTTGAAAGACTACCTAGAAGAAAGGATCCGGCAAGGAGAGGCCATAGATCAAAAGTCTCCGACCATCACACCGAAGCGGAGAATGAAACCTTTCATTAGAGCCATAAACATCGGAGACATAATAAGGGAGGCCATAAGAAAAGCTGGCTTCCCATGGAGGCCTTATGTTCTAAGATCTTATTTTGACACAGAGCTTATGCTTGCGGAATCAAAGGGCCTTGTTCTAAGAGATTACCGAGCCTTTTGGATGGGCCACAAAGGGGACATAGAGAACAGGTATACTACGAATAAGCAGAACCTTCCCGAACAAGTTATAGAAGACATGAGGGAAGCCTATAGGAGATCACAGGACTTCCTTCAGACCATAACCAAGCCCTCTCTGCTTTCAGAGGAGGAAAAGAAGGAGATGGATCTTAGAGCTATCAGAAACTTTGCTTCATCTCTTGGCATAGATCCGATGAAGGTGAGGATAGAATTGGCGAGAGAAGACCCTGAATTTGATGTCGACGATGAGATCAAAGCGATCCAGGACTCGATAAGGAAGACTATGGGAAGAACCGGTCTAGCAAAAGAGGATCCACCTTCCCAGATGGTGGTCAACGCCACTGAACTTGACAGCTATCTAAGACAAGGATGGTCCTATTTGAACGAGCTCAAAGATGGAAGGATCATAATAGTGAAAGGAGGCGGCTGAAGATGGACTTCGACGACATGAGCTTCGGCGGATGGCCGAAGAGCAGAGGCGTATTCAAAACCGGCGAAGATGGATCTATAGAATGGATCAAAGAAGAATACCCATGTGGCTGCAGGAAACTTTTCGATGGAAAGGGTAGGTTGAAGAGATGGTGGCCCTGCAAAGCCCACCGGTTCGATAGAGAACAATGGCGGTAGAGTTGGATCTAAAGCAAGTTGGAAGCGAAGGAGAATCTCACATTTTAAGATGGTCTCCATCTTAAAGCGTCCTTCAGCAGCCTTAAGCGGGAAAGCACATATAGGGGAGACAGCTCCCCCCAAAACACTTTTTTCCTTCCAGCGAAATATTAATAAATATATTTTTTTACGAAGTTAGACAAAGAATCGTTAAAAAGTAAGTTGCTTAACTGCGCCTTTCAGTAATAGACATTGACAAACATAGGTATACGGATGAGAGAACAGGAATATCTATTATTGAAAGATATATGCGAGAAGAGAGGAGAAGACGTCAGTGGTTTTGTAAGGCGTGCCATCAAAAAAGAGCTTGCCAAGCTAGGCTATCTTTCTGAAGCTGAAAAGAAGGCTTTAGGTGAACTCTGAAATGGCCGGAGTCAAAGCTATTATTACCACAGAAGAGGATTTCTGTAAAGAAATCAGGAAACTCATTTCTTTAAGGAGATATAGCTATGTCAAGGTATGCCTACCTTCTTCGAAGGAGCATCAAAAGCGGGCACTACCCTCTGATCGCATCCTGTTGATAGCGTGGAAATGCAAAGATGTGGAGAGAAAAAGGAAAGAGGGATTAAAGGATGATACAAGGCAGAAACCATCCTAAGCAGAAGACAGTTGAAGTTAGAATAATAGCTTCTTCCTCAAGTGAGATAGAGGAAGTCATTAAAGTTCTCGAGGAGAGATTTGGAAACGTTGC
>Ga0129301_1000015_pt1 | contig 76409 bp, 80 predicted proteins | sample ConPoolayeHmetaG_FD_94489 | JGI IMG/M metagenome (GOLD analysis project Ga0129301, IMG submission 94489) | Hot spring microbial mat communities from California, USA to study Microbial Dark Matter (Phase II) - Cone Pool mat layer H metaG ...
ACTGCAACCAGGAACATACGAAATCACCCTACTTGTTCAAGGAGAATTCTACTATTGGCAATGCATCACTTGGGGTCAACCATTAACATACACAAGCCAAACAAACACAATAAAAGTAGTAAGCACTCTAGATCTGCTTCCTACGATCAATCAGACACTTGACGAACTCAAGCCAATAATCACGGAAATACGTAACAACGTAGTAACAATAAAGACTACTGTTGGCACCATAAACGCCACACTTGAGCAGCTTAAGCCAGTAATCACGAGGATAGACAGTAATGTAGTAACAATAAACACCACTGTTGGCACAATAAAAGGAACCATTACAACTATAAAAGATGACGTAGCATATATCAAAACAAACGAAGGCTGGGACGTTAGAGTGAATACTAAAGACTTAGGAGGCGTAACACAAGCAGCCAACGATGCAAAACAAGCAGCAGAGGGACTGACACTACCCGTTTACTTAGCAGTGATATTCTCTTTGATAGCAGTCATCATAGCAGCGATATGCGCAGTCCTAGTGTACAGAAAAATCGCGTAAAAACTCGAAAACGCCAAGTTCCCCCTCTTATTTTTTTTATTGTTCAAACAAAAGCTAATTATAAAAACTTCAATACTTACATGTCAGGCGCAGTTCTCTTAAGCTTTGAAACAAACAGCTTTTGTACTAAACAAATATGCCTGCAATAGTCCATCTCCTGCCAGCATGCTCTGAAACTTGGAAGCGAAGCCTAAGCGGGAAAAACTGAGTTTATTGTGGAGGGATCGCCAAATTTATATAAAGCACTAATATTCTATTGAACGGCACAGCAGTTATCATACTCTATCATGGAGTGTCCCAACAAGTGAAAATTGAAGTGCTTGAAAAAGACGATAAAAATATTCGTTTACTCGTTCAAGGAGTTGATGTTCCATTTATAAACGCTTTGAGGAGAATTGTGCTTGCTGAAGTGCCATGTATGGCAGTTGATGAAGTTGTAATACTCGAGAATTCTTCCATATTGCAGGATGAAATTATCGCTCACAGGCTTGGACTTATTCCGCTTAAAACTGATTTGGACAGTTATAATTTACCTGAAAAATGTTCATGCAAAAGCGAGCTTGGATGCAATCTTTGCAGAGTTACGCTTACGTTGGATGCAGAGTCAAAAGATGGAACTAGAACTGTTCATTCTGGCGAATTACAATCGGAAAATCCAGACGTAGTGCCAGTCAGCGGTAAAATTCCAATAATAAAATTGGCGAAAGAACAGAAACTGCGTCTTGAAGCTTATGCGAGGCTTGGAAAAGGAAAGAATCATGCAAAATGGCAGCCAGTTTCAATGTGTACATACAAATATGTGCCCAAAATAGAAATTTCCAAAAAATGTGACGTATGCGAAAAATGCGTGGAAATATGCCCAAGAAAAGTGTTGGAAAAAACAGACAATAAAATAAAAGTTCGTGATTTGATGGCTTGCACTCTCTGCCAAGACTGTGTTGACGTATGCCCACAAAATCCTCATGCAATCACGGTTGGCAAGGAAGAAAACACTTTCATATTCAATCTTGAATCCACCGGCGCTCTTACCCCGGAAAGGATACTTTCAGAAGCCATCAAAATTTTGGATGAAGAATTAGAAGAGTTCGAAGATCAGGTTAAGGTGGAAAAGAGTGAAGAAACTTAGAACAACAAATCCCGAACTCAAAGAGCTGGTTCTTTTCCTAAAGAAGCAAAGCAGAGAGAATAAGGCTGATATTTGGCGAGACATTGCTGAACGCTTGACTAAACCTAGAAGAAAACGTGTAGCAGTTAACATAAGCCGTCTAAATAGGTATACTCAAAAAAGTGAAACAGTCGCTGTTCCAGGAAAAGTTTTAGGCTCTGGCGAAATTAAACATCCAATAACCGTAGCTGCATTCGCATTCTCTGCGAAGGCAAGGGAAAAGATAATTGCTGCAAAGGGCAAATGCATTTCCTTTTCTGACCTGATAAAGAAAAAACCAAAGGGTTCAAATGTTAAAATAATAGGGTGAAAAAAATGGAAGCAATTAGCAAACCTGTTACAATAATAAATGCTGAAGGGCTAATCATAGGCAGAATGGCGAGCATGATTGCCAAACGAATATTGATGGGCGAAGAAATAATAGTGGTGAACGCTGAAAAAGCGGTAATTTCAGGAAAAAGAAAAAGCAAGGTTGCAGAAGCGAAAAGATTTTTAGAGGTTGGCGCACCTGGAAGAGGGCCGTTCCATTATCGAAGACCAGATAGAATAGTGAAGAAAACAGTAAGAGGCATGCTTCCATACAAACAGCCAAAGGGTAAACAAGCGTACAAGCGCCTTAAAGTGTACATGGGAATACCTAATGACCTGAAAGAACAGAAAATGGAAACATGCGAAGACGCTAAAGCCGAGAAATTAACATGTCCTTACCTTACGGTGGGAGAATTCGCGAAAGAATTAGGTTGGAATACCGGTGAATAGTCATGCCAGCTAAAAAAGTTTTAGTTGTTAGTGGAAAAAGGAAAACAGCATCAGCAAGAGCTGTTGCTAAACCTGGGATTGGGCGGATACGCATAAACAGAGTTCCAATAGAAATTTTTGAACCTGAAATTGCCCGCGAAAAAATTATGGAGCCGCTTTTGCAAGCTGGAGATGAAGTTTGGAAACAATTAGACGTTGACATTAAAGTTTCTGGTGGAGGTTACATGGGACAAGCAGAAGCTGCAAGAATGGCTATTGCTAACGCTTTATTAAAATGGACTAAGAGCACACATTTGCGTACCCTTTTTGCTGAATATGATAGGACAATGATTGCTGGGGATTCTAGGAAAAAGGAGACTAAAAAATTCGGTGGACCTGGAGCGCGAGCTAGGGACCAGAAAAGCTACAGATAGGATTGGTGGATTGAATGATTATACCTGTAAGATGTTTCACGTGTGGTAAATTAATTAGTGATGTGTGGGAAGAATTTGCCTTAAGAGTGAAGGCAGGAGAGAAAGCTGGGGAAGTTCTTGATAGTTTGGGGATTAAGCGATATTGCTGTAGGCGCATGTTATTATCGCATGTGGAAATCATTGATGAAGTTCTGCGTTTTTATGAAGAAGCTGAAAAAAGAAGGGAAGCAAGAAGTTATTATGAGAAATGAAAAAGGAGAAGAAAATGTCCACTGTTATTGAAGACATAATTGCAAGAAAAGTTTTTAACACGCGTGGAGACGAGACAATAGAAGTTGACATAATCACAAACGCTGGTTTTGGAAGGGCCTCTGCTCCCGCAGGCGAAAGTCGTGGAAAAGCTGAAGTAGTATATTACCCGCAAGGTGGAGTGGATCAAGCATTAAGAAAGGTTGAAGAGCTTATTGCTCCGGAAATTGTTGGGTTAAACGCTGATTTTCAAGAGGAAATTGACAGAACATTACATGAAGTTGATGGTTCCAAAGATTTCAGAGTCATAGGCGGAAACACAGCGTTTGCCATCTCCTTGGCTAATGCAGAAGCAGCAGCAAACTCTTTTGGTCAACTGCTTTTTCAATATCTTGGTGGGCATGCAGCTTGTAAACTTCCATACCCTTTGGGAAATGCAATAAGCGGCGGGAAACATGCTTCTGGAAAGGCTCCAGACATACAAGAATTTCTAACCATCCCATATGGTGCTGAATCCTTTTTAGAATCAGCTGCAGCCAATGTTCAAGTTCACAAAAGAATTGGTGCTATATTAAAAAAGAAGGATAAACTCTTCAATTATGGGAGAAGCGATGAAGGAGCTTGGATTGCAAACATTAGCAATGTGGATGCTCTCGAAACTTTGGGTAAAGCATGTGAAGAGATAAGTGATCAGATGGGTTTTGAATGTGGCTTAGCAATTGATGTTGCTGCATCGTCTTTATGGGGTCAAAAAGAGCATGTTTACACTTATGCAAGTGAGAGAAAAAAGAGGGATCCGGGCGAACAGGTTGAATTTATTTTGGAGCTTATCAAGAAATATCATTTGGTTTATGTTGAAGACCCTTTGCATGAGGATGACTTTGAAGGTTTTGCTGAATTAACGAAAAAGGCAAAAGGTTGCCTAGTTTGTGGTGACGACTTTTTCGTCTCAAACAATGAAAGATTAAATCGAGGCATAAAGGCGCATGCGGCTAATGCTGTGATAATTAAAGTGAATCAGGTTGGCACACTCACTGATGCTTGGGAAACAGTTGAATTGGCGAAGAATGATGGCTACGTGCCTGTGATGTCTCATCGTTCTGGTGATACCTGTGACTGGCATATTGCACATTTGGCTGTAGCCTTTCAATGTCCCATAATAAAAACTGGAATTGTCGAAGGTACGCGGATTGCAAAACTAAATGAGTTAATCCGCATAGAGGAATTTTTAGGGGAAAGAGCCAAAATGGCTAATCTTAAAATCACTTAAGAGGGATTAATGTTGTCAGATGAAGAAATCAAGGAAAGTAAGGATCAGGAAAAATCCGAAGAAGAAACCGAAATAGCAGCAGGAGAAGAACTTCTGTTACCGAGAGACACGCTTCTTTCTGCAGGCATACATATTGGAACAAGAATGAAAACGAAAGATATGGAACAGTTCATATATCGTGTCAGACCAGACGGCTTATTTGTGTTAGACGTCAAAAAAACAGACGACCGCATAAGAGTTGTTGCCAAGTTCCTTGCAAAATTTGAATCAGCGAAAATTGCTTCCGCCGCAGCCAGACTTTATGCGCAAGAGCCAGTGAGGAAATTCTGTGAAGTTACTGGTGCCATACCAATTGTTGGGCGTTTCATTCCTGGGCTCTTATCAAATCCATTATACCCAAACCGCATTGAACCAGAAGTATTAATCGTTTCTGATCCAAGAGCAGATTTTCAAGCTGTGAAGGAAGCATCCTCTGTTGGCATACCTGTAATAGCCTTATGCAGCACGGACAATGAATTCTCAGGGGTGGATGTGGTTATTCCAACCAATAACAAGGGCAGAAGAGCCTTAGCTGTGATTTATTGGCTTCTTGCAAGACAGCTATTAAGGGAAAGAGGCGAATTGTCACAAGACAAGGACTTGCCATTAACAATAGAGGATTTTGAAGCCAAAATTGCGAAGGAAGAGGAGGAAACCTAGAAATAATGGTGAAGGTTCGGCGTCCAACCCAAGCCGGAGCCTTCTATGAGGGAACCGCTGGATCACTTAAAAGGCAGATTGAAAATTGTTTTCTTCATAAACTTGGATCAGGCGAAATTCCAAAAGTCGCCAAAGCTGGTTTAAGAAATGTTGTTGGATTGATTTGTCCCCATGCTGGCTACGTGTATTCTGGTCCTGTAGCGGCACATAGTTATTATCGGCTTGCTTTGGACGGTAGACCCGATGTTGTGGTAATCTTCGGTCCTAATCATACTGGTTATGGTAGTGGTTTAGCTGTAATGAATGATGGAGTTTGGCGTACGCCTTTAGGTGATGTGGAAGTAGACGGCGAAATCGCCAATCAGATTGTACATGAATCGCGTATAGTTGATGTTGATGAGTCTGCTCATCGTTTTGAACATTCTATTGAGGTGCAACTTCCATTTCTTCAATATCTTTATGGGTCAAATTTCAAAATTGTGCCCATTTGTTTTTTGATGCAGGAACTCTCTTCAGCTAGAGAAGTGGGGAAAGCCACAGCTAAAGTTTTAACTGGAAAAAACGCCATGATCATAGCCTCTTCAGACATGACGCATTACGAACCGCATGAAAGTGCCGCTAGAAAAGATAGACAAGTTCTTAAGGCAATTGAGGCTATGGATGAATCCAAATTTTATTCTATAATTGAAGCGCAAAATGTTACTGCGTGTGGATATGGCCCAATAATCGCTTTAATCACTGCAGCTAAAAATTTGGGGGCGAGAGAGGCAAAATTATTATGCTATAAAACCAGTGGAGATGTAATTGGCGACTACTCAAGCGTTGTTGGGTATGCTGCCGTGTGTTTCACAAAATAGTGGTGTAAAATGGGAGTTGTTGCCTCAGCTCCTGCCAAAATCATACTCTTAGGGGAGCATTTCGTAGTTTATGGCGAACCAGCCATAGTTTTAGCAATAGATAAAAGGGCATATGCAAAAGTTGAAATTCGAGATGATACAAGGCTTTATGTTCGCTCACTAAACCTAAATCTTGCAGGATACTTCGAAAATAAAACCTTCAAAGCCGAACAAGGCGACCCAAAAGAGGCAAAATCAAAGTTTGAACCCCTTAAACTGGTTGTAGAAAAAGTTTTAGAAAAACATGGGGAAAACGTTGGATTAAATATTGAAATTAACTCGACAGTTCCTGTTGCAGCAGGGTTAGGCTCTTCAGCCGCAGTCGCTGCTGCAGTGACAGCGGCGGTAGGTGCCTTATTAAATGTGAAAATGGCGAGAGAAGATGTTTTTCGAATTACTTATGAAGCTGAAAAAATCGTGCATGGCACTCCTTCTGGGATTGACCCTGCAGTTTCAACGTTTGGCGGGACTCTATTATTCCAGATGGATACAGGATTTAAACCATTGGATGTTAACATGGATATTCCACTTGTAATTGGAAACACTGGCGTAGAAAGAAGCACACGCTTTCAAGTTGAAAAAGTGCGAAGCATAAAGGAAAAATATACTCAAATTATTGATCATATGTTGTGGGCTGCGCGTGAGGTTGTTTTAAGAGCTGTAGACGCTCTTAAAGAGAATGATTTGGATGTTCTGGGGGAGTTGATGAATATCAATCACGCATTGCTTTATGGTGTTGGTGTCTCTGATGAATCGCTTGAGTGGCTTATTAATGCTGCCCGTAAGGCTGGGGCTTTAGGTGCAAAATTAACTGGTGGTGGCGGTGGTGGATGCATGATTGCTCTGGCAAGGAATGCAAAGGTTCAGCAGGTTTTAGAAGCAATTCAGAGAGCAGGTGGTGTTCCATTTATGGCTAAGAAAACTGATGAAGGTGTTAAAATTGAGTACACGTAAGCTAACTGTATTGAAAATTGGCGGTTCAGTTATTACAGACAAAAGCGGTGAACCAGTGCCTCGAATGCAAAACGTAAATCGCTTGGCTGAAGAAATTAAAAATGCGAATATGCAAAACCTGATAATTGTTCATGGCGGCGGAAGTTTTGGTCATCCTTCAGCTCAGAAATATGCTATCAAAGAGGGTTTTAAAAGTGAAAGTCAGCGAATAGGTTTTGCAGAAACCCATTATGCTATGACGCTGCTGAATGGTTTTTTTATGGATGCACTAATCCTGCATGATGTTCCTGCAGTAAACATTATGCCTTCTTCATGTTTGCTGACAAAAAATGGTAGAATTCAGTGCTTTGAAGAAGCTCCACTTAAAATGTTGTTAAAGATGGGTTTCTTACCAGTTATGTATGGTGACGTGGTCTTGGATTCAGAACTGGGCTTTACGGTATTATCTGGGGATCAGCTCGTCGCTTACATTGCCACAAAATTCAATGTTGAACAAATTGTGATAGGTGTGGATGTTGATGGAATATACAATGCTGACCCGAAAGCTGATAGAACAGCAAAATTGTTTAAGCATTTAACCCTTGAAGAACTGAAGACAATTCGCAATCAACTTGATAAGCCAACAGAATGTGATGTAACTGGTGGTATGTTTGGGAAAATAACAGAGCTTCTTCCAGCTATAGAGCAGGGGATTCCAGTAATCATTGTAAATGCTGCAAAACCAAGTTATGTTTACAAGGCTTTAAAAGGCGAGAAGGTGGAAGGCACTTTAATAGAGAAGGAATAGTGTTGAAAGCTGAAACAAGAAGACGCAAAGCAGAGCACCTGAGAATTTCTTTGCATAAGAACGTTCAAGCACGGGAAACCACAACAGGATTTGAAAATGTGCATTTTGTCCATAAGGCTTTGCCGGAAATTGACAAGCAAAAAATAGATTTATCCACAATAGTTTTCGGTCACAAGTTCACAGCGCCATTGATTGTAGGTGCCATAACTGGCGGGACTTTGGAAGCAGCTAAAATAAATTCTACGTTAGCCGAAGTCGTGGAAGAGTTAGGCTTAGGCATGGGTGTTGGGAGCCAACGGGCAGCTCTTGAAGATAAAAAGCTTGAAAAAACATTTGCAATTGCTAGAAAAAAAGCTCCTACAGCTTTTCTAATAGCCAACATCGGCGGTGTGCAGCTTGTTAATGGTTATGGTGTGCGAGAAGTTAAAAAGGCAATAGAAATGATTGAGGCTGATGCGATAGCAATACACTTGAATTCTCTGCAAGAGGCTGTGCAGCCAGAAGGTCAGACAAACTTTGAGGGCGTACTTGGAAAAATCGATGAACTTGCAAAAGAATTGGACAAGCCGATAATTGCAAAGGAAACTGGTGCAGGCTTGTCGTCGGAAGAAGCGGAGAAACTTGAATCTGCGGGTGTGAAAGGTTTAGATATAAGTGGAACAGGGGGAACAAGCTTTGCAGCTGTTGAATATTACCGTGCAGAAAAGCAAGGAACAAGTTTCCAGCACATGTTAGGTGATGCCTTCTGGGATTGGGGTATCCCAACAGCGATAAGCCTTGTTGAGGTTTCACAAACAGTAAAAATTCCTATTATTGCATCTGGAGGGCTGCGGAGCGGGTTAGAAATGGCTAAGGCATTAGCACTAGGTGCAAGCCTAGCAAGCCTATCACATCCGTTGCTTCAAACAGCAGTTAAAGGCGTAGAAGAAACCGTGAATGCTCTTACGCTTTTGATGGAAGAGCTTAAGACTGCTATGTTTCTTGTGGGAGCAGATTCTGTTCGAACATTACAGAAAGTTCCGATTGTAATAACTGGTCAAACTGCGGAATGGTTAAGGATGAGAGGCTTCAATTTGGAAAGTTATGCAAGGCGAGAAAGGAGTTAAACTCTTTGGATATTGAAAAATTCATTGAAGAGAAAGCTGCATTAATAGATAGGATTATTGAAAAATATATTCCTAGAAAATTCTCTCAAAAGAGCATTCTGTTTCAACTTAATCCGCCTTGCTATGCATATAACACAGAAGCTTTGAACAAAGCTCTTGCCGAACCTATCTGGGAGTTTCTAGATAGGGGCGGAAAAAGATGGCGTCCAATCTTTTTTCTGTTGGTATGTGAAGCTTTGGGCAAGAATCCAGAAGATTTTGTAGATTTCGCCATAATTCCTGAGATAATCCATAATGGAACATTAATGATTGACGATATCGAAGATGCATCTGAATTGCGAAGAGGGAAACCATGCACATACAAAATTTACGGTTTAGACATAGCTATAAACGCTGGAAATGCCATGTACTACTTGCCACTTCTGCCACTAATAGCGAAAAGAAACAAACTTGCACATGAAAAACTTGCTAAAGTTTACGAGGTTTACGTGCAAGAAATGATTAGCCTAAGCCTTGGTCAAGCGACCGACATTGCGTGGCATAGAGGTTTAGCAGATGCTGACAAGCTGGATGAAAAGAGCTATTTGCAAATGTGTGCCCATAAGACTGGAACTTTGGCAAGGATGAGCGCAAAAATTGCCTCTGTGCTGGCTGATGCGAATGATATGCTTGTTGAAAGACTTGGACGTTTTGCAGAAAGCATTGGTGTGGCTTTTCAAATGCAAGATGATATTTTAGATTTGACAAGCAAACAGTTTGCAGAGAAAAAAGGCGGATATGGAAAAGACATTACAGAAGGAAAACGCAGCTTAATAGTAATTCACACACTGAAAGTTGCAAAAGCCAAAGATAAGAAGAGGCTTATTGAAATCCTTAACATGCACACATCTAATCGAAAGATGATTGACGAAGCAATTGCCATAATGAAAAAGTACAATTCAATAGAATATGTAAAAAAGTTTGCAACAAAAATTGTTGAAAAAAACTGGAGGGCAGTTGAAGGATTCATTCCTGCTTCTGACGCCAAGGAAAAGCTCAATGCTTTTGCAAAATTCTTAATTGAAAGAAATCTTTAACCCTAAAAGAGTGTTGGTTCATTGACGCTTGATGAAAATGTCAAACTTGGAGAATTAATCCGCAAAATTGCATTGTTAAATGCTATTAGGCATGATGGCAAAGCGCAAGCAGGCGCAGTTATTGGAAAAATTTTAGGTGAAAAACCAGAATTGAAAACCAAAGTCAAAGAATTGTCCGTCCTCGTTAATGTTATTGTTAGTGAAGTAAACGGGTTTTCTCTGAATGAACAGCAAAGAATTGTTAAAGAGAAATGGCCAGAAACCCTTGTAAGGGAGAAGGTAGAAGAGGAGAAGCGTCTTCCCCCATTACCCAATGTAGATAAATATGTAAAAGTTGTTACAAGGTTTTCTCCTAATCCAGATTGTGTTTTACATTTGGGCTCTGCGAGGGCCATAGTTCTATGCCATGAATATGCACGCATATATGATGGTAAATTCATTTTGAGATTTGAAGATACTGACCCAAAACTGAAGAGGCCAGTATTAGAGTTTTATGACCGCATTAGGGAAGATTTGGCTTGGCTAGAATGCAAACCTGATGAGGAGTATATACAAAGCGACAGAATTCCTATTTATTATGAGTATGCCGAGAGGCTTTTGAAAAACGGTAATGCATACATTTGCACTTGCCAACCCGAGCTGTTTAGGAAGAAAATATTAGCCAGCAAACCATGCAAATGTCGTAATTTGCCATCAGAGGAACATCTGGCAAGGTGGCAGTGTATGTTAAAAGGTGAATACAGAGAAGGTGAAGTAGTGTATCGCATAAAAACTGATTTGAACCATCCAAATCCAGCGGTTCGGGATTGGCCAGCTCTACGTATTATAGATGCTGAAAAATATCCGCATCCTCGGGTTGGAAGCAAATATTATGTTTGGCCGCTTTACAATTTCGCGTGTGGCATAGATGATCATCTTATGGGTGTAACTCATATAATTCGTGGGAAAGAGCATTTGACAAACATGGTTCGACAAGAATTTATGTACAAGTATTTTGGTTGGCAGTATCCAGAAGCCATTCATTATGGTAGGCTTAAAATAACTGGTGCCTCCTTGAGCAAGTCAAAAATTGTTCAAGGAATAAGAGAAGGTGCATTCAAGGATTGGGATGACCCTCGTTTGGCAACTTTTGCCGCTTTAAGAAGGCGTGGCATATCACCTGAAGCTATTAAGAAAATGATAATTGATGTTGGACCTAAAACTTCTGATGTTATTTTAAGCTGGGAAAACCTGAACGCTTATAATCGCAAATTTCTTGATCCCACAACTGATAGGTTCTTCTTTGTAAATAATCCTGTAGAATTGACGGTGACGCATATTCCAAAAGTCTTCAAGGCAAAACTTCACATGCATCCAGAACATTTGGAAAGAGGCTTTCGTGAATACTCAATCAAGCCTAAGGGAAGCGAGAATTCTGTTACCTTTTGGGTTTCTAAGAAGGATATGGCTGCGTTCGAAGTTGGGAGTGTAATTCGTCTTATGGAGTTATTTAACATAAAAATTGAAAGCGTAGGTGACTATTATGTCGACGCGTCTTTTCTAAGCGAATCTTACGAAGAAGCGAGAGTTGTCAAGGCGCAGTTAATCCATTGGATACTTGTAGGAGAGGACATGCCATGTCAGGTTATTATGCCAGATGCAACAGTAGCAGAAGGAATAGCAGAGAATGCATGTAAACAACTTAAGCCCAATAGTGTCATACAGTTTGAAAGGTTCGGTTTCGTAAGAATTGACAAGGTTGACGTGAAATTGATAGCCTATTACGCTCATAAATAATGGATGGTGAAGAATATGCGCAGACAAGAAAAGGCAATAATATGGCCAATATATTTCGATGCTGCAAAAACGCGAAAGGAAGGGAGGCGAGTGTCGAAAAGTTTGGCTGTGTCTTCTCCTAGGGTTTCAGAAATTAAAGATGCTGCAGAAAAGCTTGGTTTAGAATGTGAACTTGTAATGGATGTTGCACATCCTAAGATGCCATGGTTAAAAACTGGTCTTCTACTTGTGAAAAAGAATGAAGTGAAGGAACAGATAATAAAGAAAATTGCAAGGCAACTTGTGAAGATTAGGAGCACAAGTGCATCAAAATCATGATTAGATTAGCTTTTTTCCTCTTTGCCAATTAGGACAGCGTTTATTATTCCATATTGCCCAGGGCGAGAAGTTATACGTGCCAAACCGAGAGGGGTTTCAATCACTGCACCTTTTGTTATTACACCTCTGCGGTCATAATCAACATTTGCCGGATTTTTGACAACACGCGTAATCTCGGTTTTCTCTGTCTTTCCAGTTTTCAAGTCAGTTACACATACGTATTTATCGCTTAAAGCCTTAATTTTCATTGTAGTTCCCCTTCCTTTAACAATCTTTCTTTTTGTTTCTCCAAGTGTGGTTTCTGCTGGGAATCGTCCTTCTTCAAATTTGCGTTTTATTCGATAAGCTCTTTTTTTGCCACCAGAAGGTTTTTTCTTGTGCAAATGACCATGCCAAACGGACATTTCTATTTCCCTTTTAATTCTTCTAAATTTGAGTGTTCACTATCACTGCTGTTTTAAATATAAACCTATCCGTTTTATTTTTCTTGTTTTGAAAAATCTTCAAAAACATTTTTTAACTCTTTCTTCATAGCGGCAGTGTCATGGCTTAAACCAAAATAGTCAGCAAACAACTCTGTGGTTTTAAGCATTAATGAACGTCCACTTCTTTCGCCAGAAACTAGCCCCATTTCCTTCAGCAGTTTTATGTGTCCATACGAATGATGCCCGCGCACGTCGACAACTCTTTTTTGTGATATTGGCTGTCTATAGGCTATGTATGAAAGTGTTTTCAATGGACCAGTGGATAGCAATGGTCTGGTGACAAACTTCTTGACTTGTGGTGTAAATTCAGCCTTCAACTGTAAAACATACCTTTCATCTCTAAGCTCTAAAATTTCAAGGGCTGTATTTCTATCTGTGTATTCTTGCATGAGTTTTTTTGCAAGTTTTTTGGTTTTGTTTTTTGAGCGAGTTTTCAAAACTGAACATAATTCATTCAAGTCTAGCGGGCGTCCAGCAACATACAAAGCAGCCTCCAACAATGCTAAATCGTGCTGCGTCTTCTCTGCAGCATTTTTCTCTTGAACAGCCGCATTCAAATCAAATGTTTGCTTTTCCGCCTTCTGCAATGTTCAAATCTCCAACTGTTATGTAAATTTCCTCTGTTTCTTCATTTTGCCACAAGGTTATTTTCATTTCTTGTGCTAAAAATAATAGTAGAATAAATGTTCGTATAGCTTCTAGTCTTCCAACATCTTTTATTAAAGTTGAAAATTCAATTATTCCGGTGCCTTTCACCCTTTCAGTAAGAGAAGTGTAGAGCTTCTCCATTTGCATTTCAATTTCCATAAGGTATATGTCCAGTTGAGGCAAAATTTCTGAAGGCGTTGGAAGAATGGACTCGCTAGTGGGTTTTTCTAGGTGAATCAGGTTTTCACCCTTTAGAACGTCATCCAAGACTTCTAATAGATGCTTAATTGTTGTTGATGTTAGTTCATGTCTAAGCGGCAAGAAAAGCGGTGGAGGAAGAAAGTCTTGTGGAGTTTTAGGTGGTGGCGGAGGTTCTTCAAGTTTTAGCAGTAGTTTCGACTTCATTAGGTATATTAGCGCTGAAGAATCAAGAACCACGCCTGAGGCTCTGAAATCTATTTGTCCAGTTTTTTCCATTTCTTGAAGGAATGATGTAAGTAGATAGGCTACGTTGATGTTCCATGGGGTTAATTTTTCAAGTTTATGAAAGTCAAAGAGAATGTTCCATGGAGGGCGTAAATAGAATGGTCTTTTAACAATTGCCGTTGCCATCAGCTTGGCACCTCTAGGAACTTTGCTGAGACAACGTTTGATACGCCATTGCGCTCGTAGACTCCATAGACTTTTTGTGCCTTGTTCACCATTTCTGGCTTTAGCGTTATAGCTATGAACTGTGTTTTTTCAGATTCTTCCAAGAGAAGGTCGCCGAGTTTTGAAACGTGGAAAGCATCTAAGTGGGCGTCTACCTCATCGAGGATGTAGAATGATGCTGGAGTAAATTCTTTAAGGGCGAATATGAAGGCGACGGCAGCAACAGAACGTTCGCCACCGCTGGCTCCGCTTACCACTATGGATGGTTTGTTGGGGAATTGAACAATCATGTCAATGCCGCCTGAGAATGGCTCCTCTGGATTTTCCAGCTTCAATGTGGCGGTTCCGCCTCCTGTTAGTTTTAAGAAGTATTTTCCTAGGTTACTTTGAATTTTTTCGAAGGCTTCTGTGAAGACTTTGCGTTTTTTGCGTTCAATTTCGTCCATGAACTCTACTATAGCTTGTTTTTCTCTTTCAAGTTCGTTCAGCCTTAAAGAAAGTTCCTTATATCTGGAAATTTGCTCAGCATAGTGTGAAAGGGCAAGCTGGTTCACTGCACCGACTCTTTCAAGTTCAAACTGCATCATCCTTAATGATGTTTCAGCATCTTCCAATTGTTTTTGGCTTACTACTAAAGGTTGTTCATAGCCAAATTGTCTAAGTTGATTTCCATATTGTGCAACTTGAAGGAGGGATGTTTGAACATTGAGCTGAAGTTGATTTAGTAAGCGGTCAGTTTGCTCGTATTCTGAATCAAGCTTGTGAAGTTCCTTGTCTATGTTGTCTATTTGGGCAGTGAAGTTTTTGGCTTCTTCTCTTGCAGACAAAATAGTCTTTGAAAGTTTTATGCGGCTTTTCTCCAGTTCTGCTAATTCTTGCTTTAAAAATTCTCTTTCCTTTAATGCTTCTTCTACTTCTTTCTCCACTTTATTTTGTTGTTGTTCAACTTTGGTAAGTTGAATTTTAGCATTTTGGTAACCAACTCTTAGAACATTGTCAAATTGTGACTGTAAAGTTGAAATTTCCGTTTGAACTGTGCCAAGCTTTTGTCGTAGAGTTATTATTTCCTCTGTGAGCTTTTCTCGTTTAACTTCCATTTCCTGAATGTGTGATGGGTCAGTTTTTTGTCTTAAAGCGGCTAACTCATTTTGGAGTTTGCGCAATTCTTTTTGTATTGAGCTTCTTTCTGCTTTATGAAGCCACATCTGTGTTTTTTCGTTTTCAACTTCACTTTTGAGTCTGTTGATGAAATGGTTAATCCTTTTTATGTTGGATTTTGTTCTTCTAACATTTCTCTTAACTCTGAATATCTCCCTGTCAAGAGTAACGATAGCTTCTGATAAGCGTGTAATTTCCACCCTGGTCTTGTCAATTTCCTCTTCAAAAGAAACTATGTCGCTTCCTCTTCTGGAAAGATGCTGCTGCAAGGCGTTTACAGCTTCATCGAGACTTTTGATGGCAGTTTCGCTTGGTATTATTGCAGAAAAGTCTATTGGTGCACGATAATAGCCGCTTTCAAAGGGTCCACCCACCTCGTAGAGGTCTCCATCAATAGTGACTGTGCGATAGCCTTCGCTTGATAATGTAAAAGCAGCTTTTTCATCTGAAACAATTAATGTATCACCAAAAACAAAGTGAATGGCTGGTTCATAATGTTTCTCGTATTTTATAAAAATCGATGCTAAACCATTGACGCCTTCTCTTTCTGGGATTTTAAATTGCTTAGGATTTGATATTCCTTGAAGCGGAATTATTTTAACTCTTCCCAGCTTCATTCTTCTCAATGCTTCGGTACATGTAAATGCTGCATCGAAATCTTTGACAACTATTGCATCAAGCCATCCAATTGCAGCTGCCTCTATTGCCCTTTGATAGGTTTTGTCAATTTTTATTAAATTGCGAAGTCGACCATAGACGCCTGGAATTACGCCTAATTCTCCAAGTTCTTCTATACTTCTTAGAGCTTTTTCTTCTGCAGCAACTGTTTCGGCAAGTTCTCTTTGGGTTACAAACTCAACAACTGCTTCGCGTGCAGAATCGGCAATTTTCCCTGCTTCTTCTATTTCTCTTTCTATGGCTTCTTTCTGCGCAATTCTCCTTTCAAGAGTCCGCTCCAAACTTTTGAGCTGCGTTTTTTGTTCTTTCTGCACTTTCTCCAATTCACTTAGTGACTTTTCCAGTTCGCTTAACGTTGCCGTGAATCTTTCATTTCGCTCATTCAAGTCCTTAAGTCGTCTAGTTCGAATTTTGATGGCTGTCTGATTCTTCACATGCTCAGACCTTAAGAATGTAAGTCGCTTGTAATTGTTGTCAAGTCGCTGTTCTATATCGTGGATTTTTTTACTATTTTCTCCCAGATTATCCCACAGTTGGGCAGTTTCGTTTGCAAGAGCATCATGATCAGCTTGCTTTGTATTTATCTGAGTTAGAATTCCTTCATACTCGCCTCTTAGTTTTTTGATTTTCAAGCGGTTTTCATGAATCTCTTTTCTGATAGCCTGATACTGTTGCAGATTGTTTTCTCTTATTCTCTTCAACCCGTTGAGGCTCGTTTTTCCGGAGGTTATTTTTGTTGTTAATTCTGTTAATTTCGATTTTAGCTCGCCTATTCTTATTTGAACCTTTAAGACTTGTGAGCCACCTTCTTCAACGATTTCTGAGCTCAGTTTTCGCCATTCACCCTCAATTTCTCTTCTTTTTGACCTATGCTCTTCGCGGAGCTGCCTTAATTTTTCAACTCTGCTTCTAACCTTATCCGCCTGCAAAGAAGCTTCATCTGCCTTCTTTTGTATCTGCACCATATCATGTGAAAGTTTTACTGCTTCGAATTTTTTTATCTCATCCTTGATGAAAGTATATCTTAACAATTCATTGCGCTCTCTTTCGAGGTCATCCACTCTTTTTTGAACTTCATCTATCCTCCCCATGGCTGTGCGTATGGAAATGTCAGCGGCACGCAGTTTCTCTTCAGCTTCAGCCTTTTCAAAATCATATTGGGCTATCCCCACCAAATCCTCAATTATTTTTCTGCGTTCCATAGGAGAAATTTCTGTTAGCCGAGTTATTGTACCCTGCAAGATTATGTTTTGGCTTGAGGAGCTTATTCCAGCCATTGAAAAAATCTCTTGAATATGCGCTCTTGAAATTCTTCTGCCATTAAGCCTATAAACGCTTTGACCATTTCTATACACTTCTCGTGAAACTGTAACTGTTGTCGTGTCAACTGGCATTCGCCCATCTACATTGTCAAATTGGATTATCACCTTTGCCATTTTTGCTCTTTCTAATCCCGCCTTCTCCGAACCGTGAAAAATTAGTTTGGCTGCATTTTCCGCTCTAAGTCTTCTGGTGCTTAATTCGCCTAAGGCGAATAAGACTGCATCAACAATGTTGGTTTTTCCGCTTCCGTTCGGTCCTGTGATAGCTGTAAAACCTTTATCTAGGACTACTTTAACGGTTTGCGGTCCAAATGATTTGAATCCTTTCAGCTCAATTTTTTTGATATAGGGCATTTAGTTTGCGCCCTCGCCATCACGAAACTTGTAGCGTATGCTTTAGGTTTTAACATACAATCTACATTTTTCAGAATATAAGATTTTAACAAACATTTCGCTCAATTTTAAAACATTAAAAAACTGTTTGTCAATCGTGAATTGATGGATTTGCATCAGAGGCTAATGATGCTATTTTGTTTTTATTCCATATTTCACCGTTATTTTCTTTACAAATTCCTTTATTTTCTCATCTTTGCCATAAACAAGCAAGTAACCATCATTTTGCATATCATGCGAGAGATTCAATTCTTCTGCTATAGCATTCAACTTTTCCACTGGTAATTTGTTGGAAGGCATAACACGAATCCACTTCTCCTCCCGTGGAAGTGCAGGAACAAATTTTGTTTCCTTTTCTTCTTCGTTTAGGATTTTTCTACCCGCTTCATCTATCTGCTCAAGCCATTTTTCAACATGTTCAGCTCCGAATATTTTCTGCCCTTCAGAAACAAGATATGACTCAACGTTTCCAAGATACTCTTCAATTTTTTGGATAGTTTGTCCACAGTTTGGATCAGCATTCAGAATTTTAATCATTGTTTTGGCAGATTTCAAATCATTCATAACATTTGCAGGAATGGTTAATCCTCTCTTTCGGAATTCAGCAATAATTTCCTCCAGAATCTTCCAAACAGCCAGATATCCCATACCGTAATTCTCCATTTCATGATTTTGATTACAGCATTATAAATGGTTTCACTTTGAGCAAGTAACTTATATACATCTTGTTGAGTTTATGGATGAACAGATTTCGCATTTTTCAATGTCAATCGTTGGGTCAAAGGCTTCATGCATCTCACAGAGCAGGCCTTTTGCGCGTATAGTTCTGCAGATTTGGCAGAACATGGTGAAGAATTCTTTATGGGGTAGGTTTCCTTCAGCTAATGATGCGGCTAGTTTTTCTATTAACCTTTTAATTTCTTCATTATCCTCTAGGTTGATGGCTTTTCCTCGTATTTTTCTGTAGTAGAGGCTTATTGCGGGTTGGCTTACACCTAGAAGTTTTGCTACATCCGCTTGTTTTAGGTTATGCTCTGTCATTAATTGTTTGGCTATCATGGCTCTGACCGGTGGGATCAGGCATTTTACTACGATTTCGCATGGAAGTAACATTTATGTTGCCTTCTGGTTATAATGTGTAGAAAGGTATAAATATACTTTATTACAATTGTAATGTAAAACTGAGGTAAATGAAATGAATTGGCGAAATACACTCAAAATCTCTGAAAACGTCTACTGGGTAGGCGTCAAAGACTGGAACCGCAGACTATTTGACGCGTTAATTCCGCTTCCTAAAGGAACAAGTTACAACTCATACCTAATCATTGGCGAAAACAAAAGGGCGTTAATTGACACTGTGAATCCAGGTTTTGAAAAAGATTGGGAAGAAAAAATCAGCAATTATGTGAATCTCGCTGAAATTGATTATTTAATAATGAATCATGCGGAGCCTGACCATGCCGGGGCAATTCCATACATTATGGCAATGAACAGCAAAGCTAAACTTGTAACAACAATTAAAGGTGCAAAAATGGCACAGGTTTTCTACAAAGTGCCAGAAAACCGAATAATGGCAGTTAAAGACCAAGAAACCATCGAGTTAGGTGGCAAAACACTCCGCTTTATTGAAGCACCAATGCTTCATTGGCCAGAAACAATGTTCACTTACATTGAAGAGAACAAGGTTCTATTTCCATGCGACTTCTTTGGTTCGCATATAGCCGCTGGGTTTTATGATGATGAGTTTGAGGATTTGCTGTTTCATGCGCAACGGTACTGGGGTGAGATTATGATGCCTTTTAGGGTTATGGCTCAGAAAGCGCTTGAGAAAATAAGGGATTTGAAAATTGATGTTATAGCTCCAAGTCATGGGCCAATCCACAGAAATCCAGAACGCATCCTAGAGGCTTATAGGAAGTGGGCTGATGGCGAAACAAGGCAGAAGGCAACGGTAGTATATGTAACCATGTGGGGTAGCACAGAAAAAATGGTTAAGTCAATCGCTGAAACATTAGCATCTGAAGGTATTGAAATAGCCTTATACAATCTGGCTTATGCTGACATAGGCGATGTGGCAAAAGACCTTGTAGATTCCAAAGCAATCGTTTTAGGAGCGCCAACAGTTTTAGGCGGTGCTCATCCCTTAGCTTTTTATGCTACTTATCTTGTGAAGGCGTTGCGTCCACCATCAAAGTACGGCGTAGTTCTAAGTTCTTATGGTTGGGGAGGCGGCACAGTGAAACATGTCCAAGAAATTCTCGATCAGTCAAAACTGGAAATTGTAGGCGCATTGGAGATTAATGGTCCTCCAACAGAAAATGATATTGCAAAAATAGTGGAAATAGGTAAAGTCCTTGCTAAGAAAATTAGAGAGGAATAATTATGAGTGAAGAAAGAAAGAGAATGCTGAAAGAAATGATTAAGCAACTGCATTCTGGTGTGCCACCGGAGGAAGTTAAGGAAAGGTTCAAACAAGTTTTAAAGAGAATAAGCTCTGAGGAGATTGCAAAGATTGAAAATGAGCTTGTGAAGGAAGGAATGCCGAGAGAAGAAATCCAACGATTGTGTGATGTGCATCTTGCGGTTTTTAAGGAGCAATTGAAGAAACAGAAGACAACGGTTCCCAGTTGGCATCCGATTAATATTCTTATGGAAGAGCACAAAACAATGTTGCAGCTTGCAGAAAAACTTGTAGCCATAAAAGACAAGATATTGAAAGTCAATGATGCAAGCTATATTGGCGAGGAGTTTCACCAATTGGAACACGTGGCAAGAGATTTTACCGATTCTGAAAAGCATTATTTACGAGAGGAAAACGTCCTTTTTCCAATTCTAGAAAAGCATGGAGTTAGTGAACCGCCGGCAATAATGTGGATGGAGCATAATCAAATAAGAGAGAATAAAAAACAGCTCAGCAATCTAATTAGCAATTACACTTCAACTAACTTCCAAAAATTTAAGACTGGGCTTGCAGAAGCTGCTGAAGCCGTAAACAGTCTTCTTCAAAGCCACTTTTACAAAGAAAATAACATATTATTTCCAACTGCTTTGAAGATTTTCTCTGAGCAAGAATGGGAAAATGTACGGAAAGAATTTGATGAAATTGGTTATTGCTGTTTCACTCCTCCACAGTTGATAGCAGCTCCACGAGTTATTAAAGCGGAGGGAAAAGCTGATATCGCTTCTTCTGTTAAAGGCGAGTTGCAATTTGAAACAGGCTCACTATCAACGGAGGAAATTGAAACTATTTTGAACTCTCTTCCCATTGATGTTTCCTTTGTCGATGCAAATGATGCAGTCAAATATTTCAACAAGGCTGAGAAACGAATTTTCGTGAGAACCAAAGCTGTTCTCGGAAGAAAAGTGCAATTATGCCACCCGCAGAAAAGCATCCACATAGTTAACAAAATCCTCGAAGCGTTCAAGAAAGGTGAGAAAGATTCTGCTGAATTCTGGATTACAATGAACAATCGCTTGATACACATCAGGTATTTTGCAGTTAGAGATGCTAGTGGAAAGTATCTTGGGACAATGGAAGTCACACAAGACCTAACAGATGTTAAAAAGATTGAAGGGGAGAAAAGGCTTCTCGATTGGAAAGATTAGAAATTAGGTTGCTACAACCAATGCTTAAACCATGAACTTTAATGCGTCTGTACCTTTCATGCCTACCTTTACACCAAAGTTTTTCGCCTTGCTCGTTGCAGCTTTAACTTGCGCATTAAGTACATCCTCAAAAGTTTTCACTCCACTAACCATAACTGCAGCCGCACCGATTCTTTCCGCAGCCTCAATGTTCAGAAACCCGCACATGATAAAGCCTTTTTCTGCGATTATCATAAGCATTGGCGGCGAATCAGGTAAATCCACATGCAATCCTAGATAGCTTTTGCCATCAACTTTTATTGTTTGAATGTTAATCATACCCTAACACCTTTAATCCTAAACATTACATATTCAGCTTAAATAAAAATTACTGGTATAAACCAAGAGAGACTCTTCATGCTGACAAGACTGAAAGAAAAAGTTCAACTGTTGTTCGCGGCTGAGGCAAAAGCAGCTCACAAAATAGGGTTAACACCAAACATCATAAGCGTTATCGGCGTATTATTCTCTTTTCTCTCAGGCATAGCTTATGCTCTGGGGCAATCAAACACAATTTACCTCCTGCTTGCTGCAATTCTACTTTTACTTTCAGGATTCTGTGATGCTTTGGATGGCATATTAGCTCGACTGTATCAAGAGGCAACAGTTTTCGGTGGTTTCTTTGACTCGTTGCTTGATAGGTATGCTGATGCATTTGTCTATATTGGCATAATCACTGGTGAACTATGTGATAGATTTTGGGGATTGGCAGCATTGATAGGTTCTTTGCTTGTAAGTTATACTCGTGCTAGAGCAGAAGTGACCGGCTTGAAAATGGAGTCGATAGGATTGGTGGAAAGAGCAGAACGTATTATTATATTAGCTATTGCAACCATTGTCGCAATCTTTTGGCTTTCTGCATTAAACGTAGCTATAATAGTGCTTGCGATACTTTCCAACCTAACTGTTATCCAACGAGCCTTGTATACGTATAGGAAATTGAAAAATTAGGAAATGATCTAAAAGCTAAAATCTTCTTCTCGGGCGCATGCGTCTCTCGTCTCTAGCCCTAACCTTCACGATGCCTCTATGCACAGCACATGGAACACAATAATATTTCGTGTCAACCCAAGAAGACAAATAAGTGCCTTTCTGCCTAAGCTCCTTAGCTAATTGTGGATCAACTAGAGACTTCCTACTAGTAACCTTTTTAGCTTTATCTCGAGGCACAAGCTGTCCACACATGGCACATTGGACAACGCCACTGCTGCCCTTACTGCCTTTTGATCTTCCTCGGCTTTTGCGCTTAAATGGCACTTCTCATTCACTCCTTAAATGATTCAACAAACTAAATGCGGTGCCTACCTTATATATCTGTCCTTAACTTCATGATGGAGGCAATGTTGGCTTTTTCATTGATTTTTGGAGTTATTTTTCCAGTTGAGGATGTAAAAAGAGTTGTAACTCCTGGTCCATGACCTGACGTTACGCAGTTAGTGTGCACAACTATGCCGACAGACACAGCACCTTTACGGTAAATTCGGCCGAAAGAATGGTCTGCATCAAGTATAGCCACCAAATCACCAAGCCTTAGATTGTCAAGCTTATACTCTTTTCTTGTGCTTTCGTCAAAGAGTTGGATGTCATAGTCGCCAGAATATGTTTGGTTCGCACCTAAGCCTGAACCCATAATGGCGGCAGGAATAATATGAGTAACTGGGACCTCCAATTTATCACCTTTAGGTTTAGGAGCTAAAGCTTCCAGAAAATATGGATCCATATTCATCACTATTATATCTGGAAAATCCAGCAGTTTTAAGCCTACACCATGGGCTTTTACAAGCACTTTGTCGCCAAGCACAAGTTTCTCAAGAGTTTCAATTGGAAAATCAACTAGTACATGTTCTATCCCTCCATGTTTTCCTGTAACAATTCCTTTTTTGCCTTTTGCATCGCCTGAAACTACTACTGCTTCATTGCCTACGCATGAAAGCACATTAAAAGCAGTGTTTGCACCCTGTCCAAAACGTGGATCATTCTCCCTATTTTCTAGGCTTACACCAGGTTCTACATGATCTGCTTCCCATCCGCATGCTAAGTCGCCTACTCTTACGTTGTAGGTGATCCCGCCGACGCCGGGCAAAACCATTGGCGTTCCTTCAGCTGAAATGTTGTATATGCTCCTTCCATATACTGGGCTTGCTACTTCACCCACAACGGAGATTTTCACTAATTTTTGAGTATTTGTTTTCAACATTTAATGTCCTTCTTCACGAAATCAATGTTTTAGCTAATTATTGTTAATAAGATTTGACTTTTTCCGTCATATCTAAGCTGAATATGACAAGTTTTAAATTTGAGGTTTTCTTTTGATTGAGTGAAGCCTGAACTGAGTAGGGCGAATCTATTACAAGAGGCTGAGAACAATGTCTGACATAGGATTAAGGTCAAAAATGCTGGTTAAGGATGTTATGAGCAGCCCAGTTGTAACCATCGAAGAGAGTGCTCCTGCAAACAAGGTTGCAGAGCTTATGCAAAAGCATGATTTAGGCTGCATAATAGTGACAAGTAAAAGTGCAAAGCCTCTTGGAATTATAACTGAAAGAGACCTTGTGGAGAGAGTTTTAGCTAAAAATGTTAAGCCAGACGAGGTTAAAGCTGAGGAAGTTATGACTTCGCCCCTGATTACCATAGAGCCTGATGAAACAATAACTGAAGCTGCTAGGAGAATGAGTAGATTAAACATCCGGCGCTTAGGAGTAGTTTACAAGGGGCAGCTTATCGGATTACTTTCAAGCAAAGATGTTTTAGCAGTTATGCCTGAATTGCTGGAAACAATACAGGAAAACGCCCTTATAGAAGGCGAAAACAGAGCACAAGAGGCAACTGAAGAATCAACTCCACTTGCTGGAAATTGTGATCGTTGCGGAGTTTGGTCTGAAGACCTTAAAGAGGTTAATGGCGAGTTTCTCTGTGAGGACTGTAGAGCTGAATTAGAAGAAGAGAGTGAGGAGTGAGGGCGACTGCGTGCGTGTTAAAGAAATTGCAAATGAAAAACATCCATTTATTTATGCGGACGAGCTTGCCACAAAGGCTCGAGCGATAATTCGTAATTCAGCTCTAAGGATTCTTCCTGTTACTGATGGCAACAGAAAAGTTTTAGGAATAATTACTCGCGGTAATGTGATGGCTATTTCTTCTTCTGTCTCGCCAATAAGAGTTAAGGGAATAATGGCAAACCCAAAGTATATTGCTGCAATGGATGATGAAGTCACCTCAACCATTAAGGAAATGATTCGTCTTGACGAGTGGTATGTTCCAGTTGTTAATACATTTTATGACAAAATGTACTGGGGAGTTTTAGGTCTGGAAAACTACATTGATTTTTCTGTTAAAACAAATCCGGAAAAACTTGCGAAACCAGTTTCTGAAATAATGTCCAAAAACGTTGTTGCATGCTCTCCAGATGATGAGATTGATAACATTTGGCGTCTGATGCAGACTAAATCATTCGCAGGATTGCCCGTTGTAAAAAAAGATAAGTTAGTAGGTATAATAACTCAGAAAGACTTACTTGAAAGCAGTGCTCTTTTTCCAACATTTGAGTCTTCTAAAGGTCGCTTTCGAGCATCTTCAAAAGTTTCTTCAATAATGAAAACTGAAGTTATAGCAGTCTTGCCATCTGCAAAAGCAATTAGGGCTGCGAAAGTCATGGCATTCAAGAATATTGGCAGGGTTCCAGTTAAGGATGAGGAAGGAAGACTACTCGGCATAGTTGATAGAGAAGATGTTATTCGATTACTTTTTAATTGAGGGAAAAACATGAGTAGAGAAACTTTTAGAAGAACTCTAAAAGAGAAAGGTCAACTAGCATTGAAAACCCAATCTTCAAAAAAACGCGAGAGTGAAATTCTACAGGTTGCCAAAAGCCCTGTTGTAACCATGGCGGCTACAACTCCCATCTATGATGCTATACAAATCATGACTAAGGAAGGTTTTCGAAGGATACCAATCGCTAATCCTGGAACAAAGGTTCTTGAAGGAATCATCACTGCAACCGATATAATTGATTATCTTGGTGGTGGAAAAAAATTTGAAGTTATTGAGCAGAGGTTTGGTGGAAATTTTTTCAAAGCTATAAATGAGCCTATAAGGCTAATAATGGTTAAAGATGTTGTTTCTGTTAAGACTTCTGCAAAAATAAGCAAGGCAATCGAGCTTATGAAAGAGAAAAATCTGGGTGGTTTACCTGTTGTTGATGATAAGAACAGTGTTAAAGCAATAATTACCGAAAGAGACGTCGCACATATATTTGCTGATAGAATAAGCAGCATCAAAGTCTCGCAAATTATGTCCAAAAATATGATTACCGCATTGCCTACAACGACAATATTTGAAGCTGAAAAAACAATGATAATGCAGGGATTCAGGAGACTGCCGATAATCTCTAACGGCAAAGTTGTAGGCATAATAACCTCTATGGATATCATACGATTTTTCGGTTCCGGAAAAGTCTTCAAATATCTACAATCCAAGACCATAAAACAAGTTCTAAACACGTTGGCACTTGACATAGCAACAAGGGAAGTTCTCACAATAGAACCCCAAGCAGATGTCGGGTACGCGGCAAAAATAATGCAAGACAAAAATGTAGGTGCAATACCAATTGTTCAAAGCGGGAAACTTGTTGGTATAATAACTGAAAGAGACTTCTTTAAAATAATAGAATAAGTGCTTTTATGATAGAAGTAGAGGAATTGGAATCGGCAAAAGGTCAGGAGAATGAAGTTTTCTCTAGTTAATGCTGGTCCAAACATAGGATTAGACGAACGCGAAAGAAGAAAGGCTCTCAGTTCCTTTCCACCTTTAGGCATTCTATATTTAGCCACAGTCCTTCAACAGAATGGAGTGGAAGTTTCTGCTTTAGATCAAGCTGCAAAGGGCTACACAATAGAGGAAACAGTTAAATGGATAGAAAAAGAAGACTCCGACATTCTTGGTTTTTCAACATTTTCCGCTTCTGGGCGCACAGCTGCATTAATCAGTGAGAAAGTTAAAGAGAAAAATCCAAACATTACCATCATATTTGGTAACTATTACGCAACATTCAATCCAGAACGAATTCTCAGGAAATATCCATCTGTTGACATAATTGTTCGAGGTGAAGGGGAAAACACGACCATTGAACTTCTAGATTATTTGAAGAAAGGAGATGACCTGAGAAAAGTTCGGGGAATCACTTTCCGCAGCAAAGATAATAGCATCGTTTCCGCTCCTGAAAGACCTCTAATAAAGGATTTAGACTCGCTTCCTTTTCCTGATCGGAAGTTAGTTGATGAGGAGTATCACTGCATTATTGCTGGAGCAAATGTAGCTCCCAAAAAGTTTACAAGTGTGGTTTCTTCTCGTGGATGTGTTTATAGATGCCGATTTTGCAGTTGTACTCAGTTTGCTCGCAACATTTGGCGACCTAGATCTGTCAAGAACACAATGGATGAACTGCATTTTCTTGCGAGTGAAGGATACGAGCAATTCATCTTTACCGACGATAGCTTTACATTGGATCCGAAGAGAGTGACTGAGCTTTGTAGGGCTATGAGAAAAGAAAGGTTAGATATGGATTGGATTTGTGAGGGAAGGGTTGATAATTGCTCTTATGAAATTTTATTGGAAATGGCGAAGGCTGGCTGTAAAATTCTTTTTTTCGGTATTGAAAGTGCAAACCAAAGAATTCTGAACTACTATAACAAAAAAGTCACGCCTGAACAGTCTAAGACTGCAGTAAAGACAGCCAGAAAAGCAGGAATAGATGTAATAGTCGGCTCTTTTATTGTAGGTGCTCCAGATGAAACTAAAGAAGAGGTTCAAAACACAATCAACTTTGCAAAGAAAATTCCAATAGACATCCCGCAATTTAACATATTAGGAGTCTATCCTGGAACAGATCTTTGGGATGAATTTGAATCAAAAGGGCTTCTAAAAGGCGATGAATGTTGGGAAACAGGTATTGCTGTCTCCGATATCTGTCCAACAGCATTGCCACTTAACGTAATCAAGCTGATGATTCACGATGCCTTTTATGAGTTTTTCCGTAGGCCAAGCTATATTTTGAAGCAAATAATGGGAACCTTGAAGAGTTCTTATAGAATGGGAGTTGTGATTAGCAATCTAAGTCGAATAGAAGAAATTAGACAGAGTCTTCGCAGTGTTGCCTAGTGCATAGTGTATAAAGAAAATTTAAAGTTGAAATGGTGTATCATAATGTGAGAGTGATTCATGTGATTGTTGACTTGGTTTTAAGCGGTGCAAAAGCATACATGAACAAGCAGATCGTGGAGTGCAGCATAGCGATAAATGATGGAAAAATTTTTAAGATAGGCGTAGAAGCAAACATGCCAAAAGCACAAGAGAAAATTGACCTGAAAAATCTGTTAGTTTTGCCCGGCTTAATAGACGCCCATGTTCATTTGCGTGATGAAGGAAAAGCCTACAAAGAAGATTTTTATAGCGGCACAGCTGCTGCTGCTTCTGGCGGGATAACAACTGTTTTAGATATGCCCAACAATTTGCCAGTGACTATGAGTGTGGAAACTTTAAAGAGTCGAATGGAAAATGCCGGAAAAAAGATTCTTGTTAACGTCGGCTTTTACTCAGAATTTCCAAAGAATATGAAGGACATAAGAGGCATTATTGAAGAGGGTGCTATTGCTTTTAAATTGTTCCTAGCTGAACAGATTGGCGGCTTGAATATTGATGATGATAATGCCTTGCTGGAGGCTTTCAGTTTAATCTCTAGGTTGAATGTTTTCGTTGCTGTCCATGCGGAAGACAAAACTGAATTAGAAAAAGGAATCGCTAAATTTAAACATGCCAAATGCAATAGTATTGATGCGTTTTTAGGGGCACATTCAGAAAAAGTTGAAGTAGCAGCCATAAACCGTTTACTTAGCATTGCAAAACATGCAAATGTACACGTACATTTTTGTCATGTATCCTCAGAAAAGGGATTAAAAGCTGTGATTAATGGTAAAAAATCTGGGATGCCGATAACCTGTGAAGTAACTCCACATCATTTGCTATTGTCTGCTGATGATTTTAAGAAAATTGGTACTTTAGCATTAACTATGCCGCCAGTTCGAGAAAAACGTCATGCATCAGCCCTTTTTGCCGCAGTCAAAAATGGATGTATCGACATCATAGCTTCTGACCATGCGCCACATGCTTTACATGAGAAAAAGGCTGAAGCAATTTGGGACGTTAAAGTTGGCATACCAAATCTGGAAGCGATGGTTCCGCTTATGCTTACACAAGTAAAGCGTGGAGTGTTATCGCTAAGCGACTTGGTTGGATTGATGGCTGAAAAACCAGCTGAAATTTTCCATCTGAAAGAAAAAGGTTTTTTGATAGAGGGAAACTGTGCAGACCTTACTGTTATAGACTTAAAGAGAAAATATAGAATTGATGCATCCAAATTTCATTCTAAAGCAAAATACTCTCCTTTTGATCAGTGGAATGTTGAAGGAAAACCTGTTAAAACCTTCGTTAATGGTCGATTAGTAATGGATGAAGATGAAATTGTCGCTGAAGCAAGAAGTGGAAGCATAATTAGGAGAGAATAATGTGAAGTTTATTGCTGATGGAATGCTTGGGAAACTTACACGTTGGCTTCGCTTGCTTGGGCATAATGTAAAGTATTCAAGTAAATTGGATGATGCTCAACTGATTACGATTGCGAGGAAAGAGCGACGTATTCTGCTTACGAGAGATTTAGAACTTTATCATCAAGCTATAACGAAAGGGATTGATGCTTTTTACTTGGAAGAAAAATCCGAAGCCGAAAAACTCGCAGAACTTGCTAAAAGGTTTGGCATCAAATTAGACATAGATATGGCAACGTCAAGATGCACAAAATGCAATGTTCGCGTGAAGCCAATATCAAAAGAAAAGGTTGTAGGTAAAGTTGAGAAAAGCACATTTTCCAATTATACTGAATTTTGGGAATGTCCAAAATGTGAGCAGATATACTGGCAAGGTGCTCATTGGACAAGAATCAGGAAAATTCTTGAAGATTCAAGAAAAAACTTGGAAAAAGGAAGAAGTAGCTAATTAGCTTTCTTTTAGAAGCCATTTTAAGGGAATATCTTGGTATGTGCCGTCAGGCAAAGTTCTTCTAATAGTCATTGGCAGAATTCCCGCCTCAAGTTCACCCAAAGCTATGTCTATTGGACTTGAAAAGCCTTGAGAAACATCAATAAGTATCGGAGCACCCATGGATATCTGCAAAGCCCTAGCTCCCACTATCCTTGCCTTTTCGAAACGAGTAAGCTTAGGCGGACCTACCGAAATTCTCTTCTCTTTTTTGGACGTGTTCTAATACTCCCCAGCGCCTGGATACCCAGGGCCTCCTCCCGGTGGACCTCCGGGCGGTGTTGGAGGAGTCTTCATTTTTCCTGCTGCAATAACATCGTCAATTTTAAGTATCATTGAAGCTGCTTCTGTGGCTGATTTGACAATTTGCTTTTTGACGGCTAATGGTTCGAATACTCCTACTTCTGTCATTTCCTGAACTTTTCCTGAGTGAACTTCGATTCCTGCCCATGTTTCTCCTTTCTCATGTTTGGACCTAAGTTCGGATAGTATGTCAATCGGATCTAGCCCTGCATTTTCGCTTAGTGTCGTTGGAATTGCTTCAAGTGCTTCTGCGAAATTTCTAACTGCAAGCTGCTCTCTTCCTGGAAGGGTTTCAGCATATTTTTTGAGTATTCGTGAAACCTCAAGTTCTGGAGCGCCACCTCCAGCTAGAATTTTCGGTTCTTCAACTATGTCTCTGACTACGCAGAGGGCGTCGTGCAATGATCTTTCTGCTTCATCCACTATGCGTTGTGTTCCGCCTCTTATCAGAATTGTAACTGCTCTGGGATGTTTGCAGCCTTCCACAAAAGTCATTTTGTCATCGCCTATTTTGCGTTCTTCAACTAGACTTGCATAACCCAAGTCTGCTGACCTCATGTCATCCATGTTAGTTATTAGCTTTCCGCCAGTGGCTTTTGCAAGTTTTTCAATGTCTGATTTCTTAATTCTCCGCGCTGCGAGAATTCCTTTTCTTGCAAGAAAATGTTGAGCCATGTCATCTATGCCCTTCTCGCATAAAACTACATTTGCACCTGTTTCAGCTATTTTTTCAACCATGTTTTTCAGCATTTCTTCTTCTTGCTTTAGAAAAGCTTCCATTTGTTCTGGGCTTTCAATATTAATCTTTGCGTCAAACTCTGTCTTTTCAATTTCTAATGGGCAATCTAAAAGTGCGATTTTGGCTTTTTCCACTCTCTTAGGCATTCCAGAATGTGCCACTTCTTTGTCTAGAACTATCCCTTGTATAAACTTGGTATCCCTTATTGATTCTCCTGGTTTCTTCTCAACTTTCACGTCATCTAAATCCGCCTTATATTTGCCATCTTCTTTTTCAGCAATTTCAAGAATTGCTTTCACTGCTAACTCTGCCAAGTACTCTCTATTTTCAGCTACTAGTTTGCTAGCCATTGAAGTCATTGCCGCCTTTTTCAAGTATTCATTGGAACTTAAGTTCACTGGCATGGCTATTTTTTCTAGTGCTTCAAGTGCTTTTTCTGCGGCTTTTTTGTATCCGTCAATTATTATTGTCGGGTGAACATTCTTCTCAGTTAATTCTTCAGCCTTGCCCAATAGTTCTCCAGCTAGGATTACCGCTGTTGTTGTTCCATCGCCTGCCTCGTTATCTTGTGTTTTCGCCACTTCAACCATCATTTTAGCTGCAGGGTGTTGAATGTCCATTTCATCTAATATTGTGCGTCCATCGCTTGTGATTGTTACGTCGCCGAAGCTGTCTACAAGCATTTTATCCATACCTTTAGGTCCGAGCGCGCTTTTTACGGTTTCAGCTACTATTTTTGCAGCCATTATGTTTGTATGCTGTGCTTCTCTTCCTCTACTTCGGCTTGAACCTTCTTTCAATACTAAAACTGGAACACCACCAGATGGTGCTGTTGACAAATTCAATTTCCTCCTTCAGTGCGTCAATGAAAGAAACAGCATTGCAATATAAATTTTTCTAAAGAGAAACTTGAAAGTTGGATTTTTCAGATGTAACCTATTTAAAGCAATATTTAATTAGGCTTGAGCATCGTCTTTAGCCCGAGCCCAGTCAGAATTATCAAAACACTTTCACGTCTTGTTATCTCTTTATTTTTCAACTGCTTTTTGTAAGCTGCATAAGCAACTGCAGAGCTTGGTTCTACGAAGAAGCCTTTTCTTGCGAGCCCAGTGAAAGCATCATCTATCTCGTTCTCTTCAACAATAACTGCTTCACCGCAAACTTCCCTTATGTTTTTGACCATGTTCTCTAATAGTGGAGGTTTCATACTCACTAAAGCATCTGCTATTGAAGTTACCTTTTTTGGCACAGTATAACTTATATTTTTTAAGCGGTGATATAATGGTGAAACTTGACGTGTTTGGCACGCTACAATTTTCGGCATGCATTTTATGATCCCTGAATCTGATAGGTGCTTGAACCCGCTTATCATACCTAAAAGCAATGTTCCAGCGGAAACTGGAATGTAAATGCGTTCTGGAAGATGCCAGTTAAACTGTTCAGCCACCTCATAGCTGAGGCTTCTTATCCCATCCCTAAAAAGCGGATGCAAAATGTGTCCAACATAGTATTTTCCCTCTTCAGGTTTCTGTGCTTCTTCTGCAACTTGGCTTCGAGTGCCAGGAACTTTGTGAACCTCTGCGCCATAAAACTGTATTTGATTGAATTTTGGTCCTGAAACGTTTTGGGGAACGTAAATCTTTGCCTTTAACCCAGCATAAGCTGCATAAGCAGCTATTGATGCGCCAGCATTGCCCGAAGAATCTTCTGAAATACATCTACCAGTTTTTTTCACTAGTTTATGCAATGCGGAGATTAATGTTGCTGAGCCTCTGTCTTTGAAGGAGCCTGTTGGGTTCAAGCTTTCAAGTTTAAAGTGAACATTTTTAGAAAACTTGATTAGTGGCGTCCAGCCTTCGCCTAAAGTTATGATGTCACCTTTTCTGATGTATGGAAAGAATTTTGCGTAGCGCCAAACTGAATAATTACGCCTTAAAATTTTTGCCTTTTCAAATTTGAAGTGATGTTGAGTGTCCAATGGGTGACCACAGTATGAACATTTGAAATTTAGAAAATCTTCAGAAGTTCGGTCGCATACTGTGCATTTAATTTCAATTTGCATTGGTTAATGCCTCTTTGCCTTATTGAGAAAAGTGTGCATATTTAACTTTAAACGCTGTTATTTTTCAGCGAAACTTTTAATATCATAAGTTGAAACGTTGTACTTTCCAAGGCAACATGCCAAATGCTCAGGAGAAATGACTATTTGATGAGGATAATTGTTTGTCTCAAGCAAGCCGTGGATGTTTCTCAGTTGAAAGTTGACCAGGCCACGAGGCAATTGTTAATCGCAGGTGTACCTAAAAAGATTAGTGATTTTGATAAGAACGCTTTAGAAGAGGCCGTTAGGATTAAGGAGAAAATTGGCAATGCTGAAATATTCACTTTAACTGTGACTGCTGAAGATGCGAGGACTGTTTTACGAGAAGCACTTGCGATGGGTGCAGACAAAGCTTATGTTGTTAATGACACAAGCCTTAAGGATGTTGACACTTTAGGTACAGCTTATGTATTGTCTGAGGCAATCAAGAAAATCGGCGAGTTTAACCTCATTCTTTGCGGCGAAACATCCCTAGACAGTTTTTCTGGACTTGTCGGTCCAAGATTAGCCGAGTTTTTGGGACTCCCGCAGCTAAGCTCTGTGCGAAAGCTTAGTGTTGACGGAGACACTATTGTTGCTGAACGGGCGCTTGAGGATGCAGTTGAGACTGTGAAAGCGAAAATGCCTGCTTTAGTTATGGTTACTCGGGAGATTAATCAGCCGCGAATTCCTTCGCTTATGATGATAATGAAGGCTTCTAAGAAAGAGATTGTTTCTTTGGCTGTCGCTGATTTGGGTATTCAAAAGGAGAAGCTTGATCCAAAGATTGAGGTAATGGAAGTTTTAGCGCCTAAAACAGAACGCAAGAAAATTAAGATCACTGGCGAGAATGCTTTGGAGATTGCGGACAAGTTGGCTAAGGCTTTAATTCAAGAAGGTGTCGTGGGAAAGAGGTGAGAAATACATGAGTGAACATAAGGGTGTTTGGGTTTTTTCTGAGAAACATGATTTGGCATTAGAAATTATTGGTAAAGCACGGGAAATAGCAGATAAACTTCAAACTGAACTTGCAACTGTTTTGATTGGGTTCAATTTGCAGCCAAAGGTGGATGAACTGATAAAATGTGGCGCAGATAAGGTTTATATCATTGAGAATCAATCTTTGGAACGTTTTCAAATTGACTCTTACCTTGGCATTTTGTACAATTTGGCAGTGAATTATAAGCCAGAGATTATTCTGATTAGCTCGACAAGAAATGGGAAACCGCTTGCTGCTAGACTTGCAACAAGGCTTCAAGTCGGATGTGCCCCAGACTGTGCTAAATTGAGTATTGATGAACACGGAAGATTGGTAGGTGAAAGAATAACTTATGGAGGGAATGCTGCTGCAAGAATCACTTTCAAGTCTAAACCGCAAATAGCCACTGTGCCTTCAAGAGCATTTGTGAAGCCACAACCCAAAGATCGTAGCGGACAAGTGATAAAGTTAGATGTTAAAGCTGAAGAGCCTAAAACAGGGATTGTTGATGTGAAGCCATTAGAAACTTCAAGTGTAAGAATCGAAGATGCTGACGTGATTATTAGTTGTGGAAGAGGCTTGGAAAAGAAAGAGGATAAGACTATGCTGGATGAGTTAGCAACAGTTTTGTGCGGACAAGTTGGATGTTCAAGACCTTTGGCAGAAGATAGAAAATGGTTTACGGAATGGGTTGGCTTGTCTGGGCATAAAGTTAAGCCGAAGCTTTACATTGCATGCGGCATTTCTGGCGTAATTCAGCACGTTGCTGGAATCCGTGATGCAAAAGTTATAGTTGCAATTAACAAGGATGAACAAGCACCAATATTTGAAGTTGCAGATTATGGAATTGTTGGCAACTTATATGAGATATTGCCAGCATTAAAAGAAGCACTTCAAAAGCTGTTACAATGATTTTTTAAAGTGGAATTGCTTATTCTACTTTTTAAGTGAGTTTCTGATATTTTTGTTTTTTAGGATGATAAATTGTGACTTTGTCGCCTTCTTTTACTTTGAAAGTTTTTGCAGCGTTGCCTTGATTTACGGAAATTTCCAAGAGGTTGTGGCTTCCAATTAATGCTAAAGGCTTCTGTGGTTTCACATCACCATAAGCCTTACATAATTTCAATTTTAATAGTCTATTTTTAAGCTTAAAGTTAATGTTAACCTTGGCATCTAACTCTTCAATTTCTAACTCTCCAAAATTTGTTATTATATTTCCAAAATCATCAACATGTAATACTTCACCAATCAGCAAACTCTTTCTTTTAACAATTTTCGTAAAGCTTGGCATCACAATCTTGCAAATTTCTGGTCCAAACTCTGTGGGAGATATGCCACTCGCTAAATGGGCCGCTGCCGGCGCAAAAATGTCTCTTCCCTGAAATGTGCTTGAAATTTTTGATAACATGAGTCTCTTGTTGGATATTTGGTAAATGTGTTCTATACTCTGCTTTTTTGCAGCTAAAGCTAACAAGCCATTATCTGGTCCAATGTAATAGCCTTGTTTTGTTTGTATAAGTATTGGTCGCCTTTTGGTTCCAACACTAGGGTCTATTACTGCCACATGAATTGCATTTTTCGGGAAATATGGTGCCGCACAAGCTAATACATAGGCACCCATTTTTACATTGAATTTCTCCATTTCATGACTTATGTCAACAATTGTTGCATTTGGACTTATGCTTAGTATTACTGCTTTCATTTCAGCCACGTAAAAGTCCTTGAGTCCAAAATCAGTTGTTAAAGTGATTATTCTTTGAGCCATGTTACATCACTTATAAGCAACACAAAATAATTAACTTTCCATAAAGCACGGAGGGCGCAAATGCCTGTTAACATAAAACTTGATACAAAAGAATTAGCTTTGGCTGTTTGTCTCACAGCTTTATACGTCGTTTTTGGTGCTGTGAAAGTTTCTCCAATAATAGGTTTGCCTGGTCAAGCAATCACAGCAGCTGCAATTATGGCGCCTGTAATGGGCATAATCTTTGGCCCCTTTATAAGTATGTTATCAACTTTTTTAGGAGGAGTAATAGGTTTTTCTTTTGGCTATTTTTCCATGCCAAGTTTTACGTCTGGCATTACAGCGGCAGTATGCAGTGGACTCACATCAAAAGGCAGAAGAATAACATCCGCTGTAGTTTATCTTTCTTTTTTTCTCCTTCTAGCTTTTTATCCAGTTATCGGACCTGCATGGTTGTATCCACCATTACTTTGGTTTCAGATAATTGGTTTCATGATTTTGGTTTCGCCTTTACAGTCTATAGCAATAAGAAATCTCCATTCTGATGATGACTCGAAGCTTTTTTATGCTTTCTTTATTACATCCCTAACTTCAACTCTTGCTGGTCAAATAGCTGGCTCTGTGACTTTCGAAGCAATGCTCTTACCAGATCTTGATTATTGGAGAGGCACATGGATTGCAACAACTTTTCTCTATCCAATTGAAAGAATTATCATTGCTACTTGCTCCTGTTTAATCGGAACTGCTTTATTCAGAATTTTGAAAAAAACGAATTTTGTGTCTTTTTTGAATGAGTCACACCCATGAGGAAAGTGTTCATGAATATGCATTCTTTGAATGGCATTATCATATCCGCTAGACCATGAGCATCATCATCGAAATCAACTGGTGCATCCTTTATCAGCACTATTGGAGTTTTTTCATCTGATTCACCCATCAGCAAATGTGCTGCAGAAGCAATATTATCGGCAATAGCATGACGTGTAATCGCTAAGAGTTTTCCATAAATGTCCTTTTCTCCTCTACAATCTTTTATAGGTTTAAATCCTGCAGCTGCTAAAGCTAAACCAACAGTGCCTATTCTAAGCGGAATTAAACCACTGTCAACAATTAAAACTGCAATTTTCTTGCCAGTTTGACGCTTAATCTCTTCTCTAATCTGCTTAGCATATTCTTCGATATTGTTTGGCCATAAAACAACTGAGTTTACTGGCGCATTTTTATTGTCTATTCCAGCATTTGCGGTTAAAACTCCTTTTTTAAGAGTTAAAACTGCCTTGTCAACTCCGCCATAGATCCTGTCAGCCTCTTGCAAGATTAATTCCGCAAATTCTGGCTTTACAGAAAATTTTTTGGCAAGCTTTCTTGCATTTTCTGAAGGTTTAATCTCACTTAATTTTGCCACACGGCCCTCTGCATAAGCTATGATTTTTGAGGTTATTGCCAGTATGTCATTATCTTCCAACTGCAGGTTTTGTTCTTTTAGAGATTTCATAATCAGTTTAACTGGGTCATCTCCAACTTTTACAGTTTTTGTTTTAACTGCATAAAGTCTCAATTTCTCATCCTCCATGGGCAATAGGAACAAAAACTATTTCGGCTTTATCACTAATAACAGTGTCTAAACCATTTAAAACGCTAATTTCCTTTCCGTTTACAAGTATAAGCGTGTTCGGTCTAGGGTCCTCAAGCTCAGGATCTATTAAGGCTTTTTTAAGTTTAGGATGTTCTTTAACGAGTCTCTTAACAAAATCTCTTAACGAAATCTCATCTTCGATATTTATGCGAAGTTTGCTTTTGCCAGATATGCTGCGAAAAGCACCTACAAATCTCATTGTTACATGCAATTTTATCAGCTCACTTTTTAGCTTACAAAACTATTATGATAGAAATATCGTTTACATTGGTTCCTGTTTGCCCAGTAAATATGAGATCGCCAAGGTTTGAAAAAAAATGGTAGGAATCATTTTTTGACAAATATTCTTCTGGAACCAGCCCCTTCTTTGCTGCTTTCATCAATGTTTTTCCATCCACTAAGGCTCCAGCAGCATCTGTGGGGCCGTCTATGCCGTCTGTGCTTAAAGAGGCCACCACCACGCCATTCATGCCATTCAATTTTTGAGCAGCAGCCAAAGCTATTTCTTGGTTTCTTCCACCCAGTCCCTTTCCAATAACTGTTACTGTTGTTTCTCCGCCTGCGATTATTCCTGCTGGTTTCGGGACTGGGTTTCCAGATAGGATGACTTCATTGGCTATTGAGGCTAGTATGGTGCCTACATGTCTTGCTTCTCCTTCCAGCATCGCAGTTAATAGAAGCGTGTTTAACCTCTCTGTCTTCAAATATTCAGAGGCTGTCTGGCTTGCAAACCTATTGTTTCCAATGACAATGTTGAAAACTTTCTTGAATGCTTCGTCATTAGCCTTTGGTGTTTCTGGAATTTTGCCCTTTTCTCCATTTAACAAAACCTTTTTTATTGATGTGGGAGCCTTGCTCCATAGCTTGTATTTCTTCAAAACGTTTATGGCATCGCTGAAGGTTGTTGAGTCTGGCACTGTGGGTCCAGAAGCAATGAAATCTAGTGGGTCGCCAACAACGTCGGAAAGTATCAGGTTTAAGATTGTGGCCGGATAGGCTTTTTTTGCAAGCCAACCGCCCTTAAAATCTGAAATATGTTTTCTCACAGTGTTAATCTCATTTATGTTTGCACCGCACTTCAGTAAAGCATTAGTTATTTCTCGCTTGTCGTTTATTGAAATTTTATCCCGTGGCAATGGCATTAGACTTGAGCCTCCACCTGAAATTAAGCATATAATTAAATCGTCCTCTTTTGCTTGTTCCGCTATTTCCATCATGTCACGAGTTCCTTTAACGCCAGCTTCATCAGGAATGGGGTGGCTAGCCTCATGGAACCTTATAATCTCTGCCTTGTTTTTGCTACCGCGTGGCACGTTTACAAGCCCATTTTTTATACGCTTGTCCACTACTTGTTCCAAGGCTTCAGCCATTGCACCACTTGCTTTGCCTCCGCCTATAACGTAGATGTTTCTGAATTTTTTCAGGTCAAATGCATATTCACCAACGTTTAGAATTGAATTTTTGATGGAAAGTTTTGATTTTATTATTTGTTTAGGGTCAACAGCGTTCAATGCGAATTCTAGACTTTCTAGAGCAAGTTTTCTTGCTTTTTTATCAAGTTGGGTTTCGCCATTTTTAACTAATTGTTCTATGTTCCTTATCGTCACCATTTCTGATAACCTATTGCTAATTCTTTCAAATTCGATGCGTAAGTGTAATAAGCCAATATTAATAAATGATTTTGCAAAAATTTGCTTGGTGATTTGCATGGCTAAACTGCAAGTTTATGTTACTCGTGAAATTCCTGAACGTGGTTTGAAAATAATCAAAAAATACTTTGACACTGAAGTTTGGACTGATTATGCTCCTCCGCCGAAAAAAGTTATAATAGAAAAAGCCAAGAATGTTGATGCTCTTGCTTCGCTCTTGTCTGACAAGCTTGATGCTGAAGTTTTTGATGCTGCACCTAAGCTGAAGATTATTGCACAGATGGCTGTTGGATTTGACAATATAGATGTTCAAGAAGCAACTAAAAGAGGGATATACGTCACGAACACTCCGGAAGTTTTGACTGATACGACAGCGGATTTTGCTTGGACTCTATTATTGGCTGTTGCGAGACGTGTTGTTGAAGCAGACAAATATGTGCGAACTGGACAGTGGAAAGTCGGCTGGCATCCCATGATGATGCAGGGTAGAGACGTATATGGCGCAACTATTGGCATTGTCGGTGCTGGAAGAATCGGCTATGCAGTTGCAAAAAGAGCTACTGGTTTCAGCATGAAAATTCTCTTTTATGATGTTGTGCCTAGACCAGAAATAGAACAATTAGGCGCCAAAAAAGTTGACTTGAATACGCTTTTCAAGGAATCAGACTTTGTCAGCATTCATGTCCCACTAATGAAAGAAACTTATCATCTAGTGAATGCGGAGAGGCTTAAGTTGATGAAGAAAACTGCCTATCTTATCAACAATTCTCGTGGACCAGTGATTGATGAGAAAGCTTTGTGTCAAGCTTTGAAAGAGGGCAGAATAGCTGGTGCAGGACTTGACGTTTTTGAGCAGGAACCAACACCTATAGATAATCCATTGCTTAAACTTGATAACGTAGTTGTTGCTCCTCACATTTCAAGTGCGAGCTATGAAACACGTTCTAAAATGGCTGAAATGGTTGCAGACAATCTTGTAGCGTTCTTTGAGGGGAAAAAACCGCCGAACCTTGTTAATCCAGACGTGCTGAAAGTGCGACCGTTGCGAAAACTGTTTTAAATATTGATTTCATGTTGATTAGGCTGTAATAGTTAAATACCCCTGTCTTTAACTTTTTTATTTCCTTTAGTCTTAGGTGATTGAATTGGGCTCTATCTTTGCAAAAAGAATGGAAACTTTGGGGACAGAAACAGCTTTTGAAGTGCTTGCAAAGGCGAAGGCTCTTGAAAAGCAGGGGAAAGATGTTGTGCATTTAGAAATTGGCGAGCCAGATTTTGATACGCCAAAGAATATTAAAGAAGCAGCTATAAAAGCCATTAACAGCGGTTATACACATTATGGGCCATCTGCTGGGGTTCCTGAACTGAGAGAAGCTATAGCACAGTATATTTCAAAAACAAGAGGTATAAACGTTGAGGCTGATGAGGTTGTTGTAACGCCTGGCGCCAAGCCCATAATGTTCTTTAGCATATTAGCCTTAGTAAATCCTGGCGAGGAGGTCCTTTATCCTAATCCTGGTTTTCCAATTTATGAGTCTGTTGCAAATTTTGTTGGTGCTAAACCAGTGCCAATACCTCTTATGGAAGACAATGATTTTAGAATGGATGCTGAATATGTTAAGGCGAAGATAACAAGGAAGACTAAAATGATTATTTTGAATTCTCCTGAGAATCCTACTGGTGGCGTTTTGACTAAGGATGATTTGAAGGTTATTGCTGACTGCATTTCTAACAGGGATGATGTTTTTGTGCTTTCTGATGAGATTTACAGCAGAATAATCTATGAGGGAAAGCATGAAAGCATTGCTTCGCTTCCTGGTATGAAGGAGAAAACAATTTTGCTTGATGGTTTTTCGAAGACTTATGCTATGACTGGTTGGCGTCTCGGCTACGGTATTATGCGTAAAGACATAGCACAAAAGGTTGCTCAACTGCAGACAAACTCGAACTCTTGTACATGCACTTTCACACAGATGGCTGGTGTCGAAGCCTTAAAAGGACCGCAAAATGAACCAGAGAGGATGGATGCTGAATTCAAAAAGCGTAGAGAGGTCATTGTTTCTGGCTTGAATAACATTAAGGGCATAGCATGCAAGAAACCTCGTGGGGCGTTCTATGTGTTTCCAAATATAACTGGAACTGGCATGAACAGTCGTGAGCTTAGCGATTACTTGCTTAATGAAGCTGGTGTTGCAGTTTTGCCCGGCACATCCTTTGGGAAGTATGGTGAGGGTTATTTGCGTTTGTCTTTTGCTAATTCTATAGAGAACATACGGAAAGCTATAGATCGTATAGACCAAGCGCTTAAAAAACGGTAGTTGCCTTTTTATCCCTCTGTTTTTTCTCCTGTTAAGGTTTCTACTATGTCTGAGGCTAATTGCACAAGGTTGTCTGCTTGTTTCATGACCTTTTCTCCATCTATTTCTTCCACTTGCATTAGCTGCTGAACCATTCCTTCGATTTCCACAAGAACCTTTAAAACTGGATCGTCTATGCTTTGTGTTTTTTCCGCTGTTTCATGTATGAGCGTTTCTATGAATGCTGGTTCTCCTAGGCTGTAATAGATGGCGTTTCGGGCTTTTCTTATGGCTTCTAAAACTAGGCTAGGTGCCATGTATGGCAGTTTTCTTGCCGCCTCAAGTTCAGCTTTTGCTTCTCGTAAATAGCGAAGCGCCCATCCTCTTCTATACCTATCCATCATGATTCTTAAGTCTCCTCCTTCGGCTCTTCTTCAGTCTCGTTTAGTGAAGCTGTAATTTGCATTCCAGCCAAGGCATGTGTGATGTACCCAGCGATTTGGTTTCTGACTTTTGTTGTTGTTCCCTGCGTAAGCATGCTTACTGTGCGTTTGTTTTCTTCAAAATTGTTGGAGAATTTTTCGGGGAAACGTCTAAGGAGCTCGTTGGCTATGCGTTTAATTTGCTCTGTGCGAACGCTTCCCAAACTTTTGTTTCCCCCAAGCATGCAACAGTTTATTTTTCCTCCAGCTGTTCAATACGTGTTAAAGTAACCTTTTCATAAACAACAAGACTAATTTAACTTTATGCTCATTAACTACCGAATAATTATGGAAAAAGAAAAATTGGAAAGCTTTGTTTTTATAATGAACCACGGCCATTAGCCATTGAAAACCACTTTCATTGCACATTAATTGTGACGAAATCTTGCTTATTCTGCAGAATTTAGCTTGACTCCAAAAAAATCTTCAAAATTCTCTATTATTTGATCTGCAACAGCTGTAACATCAGACTTTTTTATTTCTGCAATTGCCTTAACCACTGTTGGAATAAACGCTGGCGTCGTTCTTTTGCCATCGAACGGCTTCCTAAAGAACCGCACTGGGCCATCAGTTTCCGTTAACAGATTAGTTAAAGGAATTCTGCTGATAACCTCACGTATTCCATTGGAATAAACTGCTGGTGGTCCCTCAGTAATATAATACCCTTCTTCAACAACCTTCGATAACACGCTTACAGGATTGCTGAACCAGTGCAGTAACACTCTTCTAAGATTGTAGGATGGAAGCATTTCAACAATTTGCGCGGTTGTACCGCGTGAATGAATTATGACTGGCAAATCAAGCTTTTCAGCCAAGTGCAACATTTCGTTAAAGACTTTCAGTTGCTTATCCCAAATATGCATATATTTGAAGTCTAACCCTACTTCTCCAATCGCAACAAAACTTCTAGTCTGTTTCTCGTTAGATATCAATTCAATTATCTGCTGAAGTTCTTCTTCTGCTAGACTATTCACGTTCCATGGGTGAACACCCAAAGCAGCATAAACTATGCCCTGATATTTCTCAGCCAATTCAAGACTTCTCTTGCACGTTTCCAAATCCATTGAATTAGAAACCAACGCAACAACATTTGCATTCTTAGCCTCAGCTATTATTTCTCCTATGCATTCACGATATTCTACATCTGAAAGATGAACATGCGAATCAACAAACTTCATCTGAAATCACAGGCTTTCACTACACTTAACCGCTTTTGCTTTTATGATTTCCTCTCTTGTCTGAACAATCTATAATGATTATGGCAGTTTTCAGCAAATAAAAGACAACAAACGTTAAATATTGCTTAAAATACAAAAAGAGGCTACAGAGGAGTCTTTATGGTAGAATTAGAATTAGCCGTAGCTCCCATGCACAGACTATGCAAAAAAGCTGGGGCTGACAGAGTAAGCGAAGCTGCAGCAAAAGAACTGGCTAAAGCATTAGAAGAAATCGGCGTAAAAATCGCCCGAGAAGCTCTAGATTTTGCAATGCATGCTGGAAGAAAGACCATAAAAGCTGAAGACATTGAAATTGCCGCTAAAAAAGTCATGAGCAAATAACTTCCATCACTGCCTTTTCTTTCTTTTTCAAAAGTGAACTAGAAAATCAATTTATATAAGAGGTTATACTACTTCCGACAAAAATGGAGCTAAATCTTTTCGGAAGAATCCCACAGAAACTGGAAATATTCTCTTGCAAATTTAACCAAACCAACATGATTACTCCATATAACCAGACTTGGCTTTTCTTCACCTAAAACCAGTATAACTTCTCTCGTATCTATGATTATACCCCCACCAAACATTTGGTCTCTAACTCTTAACTCGCCAATGCTTGCCATGCTTTTCAAATTTTTCCATTCTTCAACTTCTCCTGCAACCATAACTTTAACATACACACGGCTTTTCTGCAAAATTTCAAAGAAAAACCTCGTAGAAGAAAGAATACTTCTGGTAAATTCTGGCGCTGCAATCATCACTTCTTTTGTAGCTTTTTCCAAAGTTTCCTCAATTTTAGCAATAATCCCTTGTTGACCATGCAATATGAGTATGTCAGGTCGTTCCACAACTTCCTTTTTCTCGTATAATGGTTGCAACTCCTTGGCAATTGCCTCTTCCCAATGAGCATATTGATCTTCAAGCCTAATTTTCGCAGCAGCCATAGCTTCCAATGGTGAAACTGGATAATATTTAGTTGGACGAGTTTCGACACTTTTGATCCATCCCTTCTCCTTAAGCGAGTTCAAAACATCATATATTTTCGAATATGGCACATTAGCCTTCTTACTTATCTCTATAGCTGTTATCTGTCCACTTTCCAGTAAGACAACATAAACATCTATTTCATAGGTATTAAGCCCAACTTCACGCAAAACCTGTTTGACTTCTTCACCTATTGGCAACATAAACCTCCTAATCACCTTATGAAAAGTCTGAAAACCTTATTATATCCTATCCTCGAAATCTTCCAAAACAGCCTCATAGAATATGGTGAGATATGTGCAATTCATTAAAGAAACTAAAAGCCTATGTCCAGAATGCCTCAAAGTATTAGATGCCACAATCTTTGAGGAAAACGGCAAAGTATACATCAAAAAAGAATGCCCAGAGCATGGATTTTTTCAGGAGGTTTACTGGTCAGATTATGAGCAGTATTTACGCGCTGAGAAGTTCAGGTATGATGGCGATGGCTTAAAAAACCCGAGAACCAAAACTGTTGATGGCTGCCCATACGATTGTGGAATATGTCCTCAACATAAGTCGCACACTGCATTAGCAATTATTGACGTAACAAACAGATGTAACCTTAAATGTCCAGTTTGTTTCGCAAATGCTGCGGCAGCTGGATACGTGTACGAGCCAACTAAAGAGGAAATAAAGGGAATGCTGGAGAATCTTCGAAAAAACGACCCTGTTCCTGCTACTGCATTACAGTTTTCTGGTGGTGAACCTACAATTCGCAACGACCTTTTCGAACTTATTCGAATGGCAAAAGAGCTTGGTTTTCGCCATGTTGAAGTTAATACGAATGGTCTTCGACTTGCACAAAGTGTTGACTATTGTAAAGGCTTGAAAGAGGCTGGAGTGAGCACTGTTTACTTGCAGTTTGACGGTTTAACATCTGAAGTTTACAAATTTATTCGTGGAATCGACTTACTTGACATCAAGATGAAGGCTATTGAAAACCTTCGCAATGCTGGAGTCAAGAGCATAGTTCTTGTTGTAACACTGATTAAGGGTGTGAATGACAGTCAACTCGGCGACATCCTACAATTTGCAATTAAAAACTTTGATGTGATACGATGCGTAAATGTTCAGCCAGTGTCCCTCTGTGGGAGACTACCCCAGAAAGAACGAGAAAAAATGCGCATTACAATCCCAGATTTTATTCATCTAGTAGAAGAACAAACAAATGGTAAAATCAAAGTTTCAGACTTTTATCCAGTGCCAACAGTTGTGCCAGTTTCAAAAGCAGTTGGAGCACTTAAAGACAAACGATATGTAGAATTCACCGCACATCCACATTGTGGCATGGCGACATATGTATTTGTTGAAAACGGCGAAATTATACCAATAACCCGTTATGGAAACGTAGACAAATTCATCAGCGTGATGAAGAATGTTTATGATGACGCATCAAAAGGAAGCAAAAATAAGGCAAAACTGCGTCTTGTTGGAGCTTTGAGGCATATAAAATTCAGTTTTCTAAGAAAATATGTTTGGCGCGTTATAAGGGAAGGAAGCTATGAAGCATTGGGTGACCTTCAAAGAAAGTCTTTACTGCTGTCTTCAATGCATTTCATGGATCCATACAATTTTGATTTGGCACGGGTTCAACGATGCGTAATTCATTATGCAGTGCCAGATGGACGCATAATTCCCTTTTGCACTATGAATTCTATCCACAGACCAGAAGTTGAGAAAAAACTTGGAATGTCAATTAAACAATGGCAGAGTAGGCATAAGGTTGAAATAACTCAGTACGCCTAATGGGTAGAAAACCTAAAGAACTGCGAGGCAAATTTCTTTATTGTAAGTTGATGATAATGGGTGGAAAAAAGAAGCTTAGCCTAAAACAAATGGAACGTATGCAAACTAAGAAGGATGAGGAAGAAAAGGAAAAGAAGAAAAAAGAGAAGACTGCGCCGTCAACAATGAAAGAAAAGAGGGTTTCAGTGATTCCGCCAGACTTTAAAAATGAGAAAATTGTTGGAGAATTAAAGAAGATGAATGTTTTAACGCCCTATACTGTTGCTTCAAGGTTCAATATTCGAATAAGTGCAGCTAAGAATTTTCTAGAGCAATTAAAAGAAAATGGAATAGTTCAACTGATCTCTGGAAACCACGACATAAAAATATACAAACCAGCAGACTAAACTACGTTATCTATTCTTTCCTCAACAAGGCTTCTGGGCGTCTGATTTTTGGAATTTCCTAAAAGAGTATATACTCATTCAGAAGTGAAAAAAGCCAAAGAACTAATAGACAAGGGTTACAGACATCGTTTAAGAATTAAAGGGCATCCTAACTTTAAGGAAAAGGCTGAACAAGCACTTAGTCTTGTTAAAACTGGAGGTTACTACGAGTTTTTAAGAACCTACATTCGTAGAATAGAAGAGATTGACGGCTTAACACAGCTTCGCGAATCTGAAGCAGCAATTTGGGCAAACAAATATGCTGTAGAGAACCCTGTTGATGCAGCAAGCGTTTTTGTGCAAAAGGCAAATCATATGAAGGAATATCTTGAAGGCAAAGTTTACTATGGTGGCGAAGCCGAAAAACGCTCTGTGGAAAAACGCGTAGAATTTCTTAGAGTGTTGAAAGAGAAAACCCAAGAAAACAAAATAAAAGCAGAATGTGAGAGGCTTCTAAAACTTTGGGATGAAAGCTCCCTAGTTTACTAAATGCCAGCTTGAAAGCATTTTTTTCTTTAAATGGGTAACTTTTTAAGGTTAGCGAAGGCTAAATAATTGGAGCTTAAGGGGGAAACTTTTGTCCTCTCATGAATCTCTGGAGAGCGGTAGATACGTTACTCTCAAAAAATTAGGCGAAGGCGGAAAAGGCATTGTATATAAGGCTAGAGATACCGCTTTGAACCGTGTTGTTGCAATTAAAATGCTTAAAAGTGCAGTTTCAGGCGAAGAGGCATATTCTCGTTTTATGCGTGAAGCGCAAGCTGTAGCGAAACTTAACCATCCAAATATTGTTTCTATCCATGATATTGGTAAAGAAGATGGAAAACAGTTTTTTGTCCTTGAGTTTGTTGATGGAATGAGCCTACGCGAGCTGATGGGAACATATCCAGAAGGCAAATGCGATATACAAACCATCCTAAGAATAGGCATAGATGTTTGCAGTGCACTTCAGTATGCGCATTCTCAAAGTGTTCTCCATCGAGACATTAAACCTGAGAACATAATGATTACACAGGAAGGCACCGCGAAACTGATGGATTTTGGCTTAGCAAAAATGTTAGGTCAACCCAGCATAACGCAAGAAGGAATAATAGTGGGCACAGTTGCTTATGTAGCGCCTGAAATAGCATTAGGAAAAGGCGCTGATGTTAGGTCTGACCTTTACTCCCTTGGCGCAGTACTTTATGAAGCTGTCACTGGGAGACCGCCTTTCTTGGGTGAAGATTCTGTAAAAATTATCTTCAGTCACATTCATGACTATCCAACTTCGCCGAACAAGCTGAACTCGAAGGCTCCGCAGGCTTTGGCAGCGTGTATCATGAAGCTTCTAGAAAAGGAGCCAGCGAAAAGGTATCAGAATGCAGCGGATTTGCTTAATGCGCTAAGAGAAATAGCTGAAGGTTTCTTAAGGGAAGTTTATGTTCCTTCTCATAAGGCAAGTGTTGTGGTTCCGCCTCAGCGTCCTTCTGCTATGCGAGAAACTCAGCTTATCGATAGAGTTGAAGAGATGAATCTTCTCAGAGAGGCGGTTGATAGGGCAGTGCGTCGTGAAGGTGGCCTTGTTTTTCTTTATGGCGAGGCTGGGATTGGTAAGACAAGGTTAACCAGAGAACTAGGCGCGTATGCACGCTTGCGTGGAATACAGGTTTTATATGGGCGGTGTCCAGCATTATTTAGGATGGATGGCGTTCCTCCTTATGTTCTGTGGAACGAGGTGATTAAAGACTATTTGCAAGTGTGCACTCCCGAGCAGTTGTATAGGGTGATTGGCTTTTATCCAAGCGAGGTTTGTAAGCTAGTTCCAGAAATCAAACAGAAGCTTGGCACAATTCCTCAGTCTCTACCCATAAACCCCGAGCAGGAACGTGACAGGCTTTTTGAAGCGGTTTCCCAATTCATGATTAACCTTTCTAAAGAGACTCCATTACTGATAATTCTGGATGATTTGCAATGGACTGACCAATCCTCGCTTTTGTTACTGCATTATTTAGCTCGGGGTGTTTACAGGGAGCCTTTGCTTCTTTTGGGTGCATACCGTGACACTGACATTGATGAACGGCATCCTTTGTCTCCTGTTTTGACAGAATTGAACAGAGAACGCTTGCTTCAATCCGCTCAATTGAAGCGCATGTCTTTCAACGATGTTCTGGAGATGATTAAGCAGATTTTGGAGCAAGACGATGTTCCAAGAGAGTTTTGTGAACTTGTCTATGAGAAAACGAGGGGTAATCCTTTCTTTGTTGAAGAGGTGATAAAGTCTCTCAAGGAAGAAGAGATTATCTTTCGTGAGGAGAATCGATGGAAGATTAAGGAAGTTTCTAAAATCGAATTCCCTAAGACTGTTAAGAGTTTTATAAAGGCAAGAATAAGTCGGCTTGATGCGGACTGCCAGAATATTTTGACTTTGGCTTCTTTTGTTGGGAACGATTTCTCTTTTGAGGCGATATGTGGGGTTACCAATATTGAAGAGGATAAATTGCTTGAGCTGATGGAGAAGTTGCTTAAAACTGGACTGGTTAAGGAGAGGGTTGTTCGCGGAGAAGATGTTTATTGTTTTGCTGATGTGATAGTGAGGGATGTTGTGCATGAGGAAGTTAGCCATTTAAGGCATAGGAAGCTTCACTGTAATGTTGGAAATGCCATAGAGAAGGTGTACGCTAAAAAGATTGACGAACATCTGGGAGAACTCGCCTATCATTTTCTCGAAGGCGGCGACAAAGAAAAGGCACTTGATTACTTCTTAAAGGCAGGAGAAAAAGCACAGACAGTATATGCCCACAATGAAGCCTTCTCTTATCTCCAACATGCACTTGAACTGCTTGAAGAGAAAGAAGCCAGCCTTGAACAAAAAGTTCGAATAGTTGAGAAACTTGGCGACCTTAACTTTTGGACAGGCGAGCCCGATGCTGGAATGGAGTACTATAACAAAGCGTTGGCTTTGTGGAATCAGGTTGGAGACAAAAAGAATATCGCTAGGCTTCATACTAAAATGGCATTGATGCTTTGGCACGGATTGGGTGACAAGGCTAAAGCTTCTGAACATCATCACATGGCTTTGGAGATACTTGAGAAAGAACCCGAAAGTGTGGAACTGGCGAGTTTGTATGAAGATATTTCTCACATGCTTTGGCGAACTGGTGAATCTGGTGAAGCTTTGATTTGGACACAGAAAGCCCTTGCACTGGCAGAAAGACTCAACGCCCCAGACGTTCTCGCACGCTGTTACAACAATCTAGGCGTGCTCAGCATGAAATCTGGAGAATTCGACAAGGCTGCAGAATACTATAGACAAGGACTGAAAATAGACCTCGAGAACAAACTTCTAAATGATGCCCTCACCATTTACAATAACCTCTGCGGCTTCTATCTCTCGACGGGAAATTTCCAGAAGTTGTTTGAGACCGCCCAAGAAGGCTCCGATATGGCTAGGAAAGTTGGCGCCTTGTACTCTCTGCCTTGGCTTGATATGATGTTGTTGGGTTCTTATGGTTATATGGGGAATATGCAGAAAGCTGTTTCCATAGGTGAAGATGTTTTAGCATTGGTCAAGAGGGTCAAGTACACGGGTTTTACGTCATACATTCTGAATGGTCTTGCAATATGTTACCATTGGCTTGGAGAATGGGACAAGAGTTTAAAGTACTCGATGGACGCCTTTGACCTTGGGAAAGCAGTTGGGGAATATCAACAAACTGGAAATGCTACTTCAGAGCTTGGAATGCTATATATGGAAATGGAAGACTACGATGAAGCTGAGAAATACCTCAATGAAAGCAACAGCATCTTTGAGAAAGCAGGAGATACAGACTATCAAATGACTACGTCACTACCAGCTCTTTCAAGATTATATCTGGAAAAGAGTGAAGTTGATAAAGCCACAGCTCTGATTGAGAAAATCTACGAATATGCAACAAAAGCAAAAAACAGAATGGTTATCTGTAACGCTGAGTTGTTGAAAGCAATGCTTCGCAGAAAACAGAAAAACTGGGAAAAAGCCATACAACACTTTGAAAAAAGCCTTCAAGAAGCCAAAGCCCTTAGCGCACAAAAATGGCATGTCTTCCAATACGCAGAAATTCTGTACGAATACGGCCTAATGTATCTGGAAAGAAATGAAGATGCCGATAAAGAAAAAGCCTACTCACTTCTTGACCAAGCTCTAATGATATACCAGAAAGCAGATGCGAGAAAGAGGATAGAAAAGATAATAGCGAAAAAGAAACTGCTCACAGCTTAGAGTCTAACATTTCTCCACTCTAATTTTTGTTCCACTTTTCACATTGCTGAACAATTCAAGATTTTTTGTCACTTGTCCAAGAATGTTTACTGGACTGTAGGGCTGTGATTCTCCGTAGAATATGCATATGGCACTTCCCATGGGCCAAAATGCTATTGTCCCTCTTTCCACTGTGCCCTTGGCTTTTTCTTCTCCCATTTTAATAGATGTTTCAAAGTAGACTTCCTCCTTCCATAAGGCTGCTCTGCCTTCTATTGGAAGTTTCCTGACAATCATGTCCACTGTCCTTGGCGCTAAAAAGCGTACAAGCTCTCCTTCCGCTTCACCCAAATCTTCAATAATGAATTTGATTCTTACACGGGAGACTTCCGCTTCTTCACTATTCATTTTTTACCAACTCTTTGGAGAAACTCTTCCAAAATCTGCTCAAGCGAAACAGGGCCTAAAACCTTCAGTTCATAGTTTACTCTCACGCTTGGTTTGGTAATTGTCATGATTCTTCTGAGGTCTATTGGTGTTCCAATCACTATTACGTCGCATGGCGTTTTATCAATTGTTTCCTTAAGCTCAGCTATCTGTTTTTCACCATAACCCAAAGCAGGAAGAAGCGCCCCTAAATGTGCATATTTCTTATAAGCTTGTTTTATTGAACCAACTGCGTAGGGTTTAGGATCAACTATTTCGGTTGCTCCAAGCTTTTGAGCTATTATTGTTGCGGCTCCATAGGGCATGTTACCATGCGTTAAGGTTGGTCCATCCTCAATTACTAAAGCTCGCTTTCCCTTTATCAATTCTGGGTTATCTGCGGTTATAGGTGAAGCAGCATCCAAGACTATGGCATTTGGATTAACCAATTTTACATTATCCTTCACTTGCTTCACGTTTTGCGGATTCGCCGTATCAACTTTGTTCACTATTACAACATTTGCCATCCGCAAATTAGTCTCTCCCGGATGATAAGTGATTTCATGTCCGGCCCTGTGAGGGTCAACCACAACAATGTGAAGGTCTGGCTTGTAGAAGGGCAAATCGTTGTTGCCTCCATCCCAAACGATGATGTCTGCTTCGCTTTCTGCACTTCTGAGAATTTCTTCGTAATCAACCCCTGCATAGACAATTATGCCATTATCAATGTGTGGTTCATATTCTTCTCTCTCTTCAATCGTGCATTCATACTTGTCCAAATCTTCATACGAGGCGAAGCGTTGGCAAACTTGCTTTGTTAGGTCTCCATAGGGCATTGGATGTCTAATAACTACAACCTTTAAGCCTTTGTCTTTCAAAATTTTTGCAACTTGCCGTGAAGTTTGGCTTTTGCCTGAACCTGTTCTAACAGCGCCAACAGAGATAACTGGAACTTTTGCTTTTAGCATTGTTGTTTTCGGTCCCATTAGGCGGAAGTCTGCACCATTTGCTAACACTATTGAAGCTTTATGCATAACATACTCGTGTGAAACATCGCTGTATGCAAAAATAACTTGGTCGACATTTCTCTCTCTTATCAGTCTCGGCAGTTCTTCTTCTGGGTAGATGGAGATGCCCTTCGGATAATTTGGACCTGCAAGTTCTGGTGGATACATTCTGCCTTCTATACCTGGGATTTGCGTTGCTGTAAAGGCTACAACTTCGTAGGCGTTGTTGTTTCTGAAGTAAACGTTAAAGTTGTGGAAGTCTCTACCTGCTGCACCCATTATAATAACATTAGTTTTATGCACAATAATTTTCCTCCTTTAAAACCGCAATTAAGCTGGTTCAATATTCAATTCATTCCATATAAACCTTGAGCAGAGAATCAACTAGTTTAATGGTATACTGTCATAACCTTCATTTTTACTTATTCATAAATCACAAGGCATAAGAAAGACCATTGCCTAAATTCCTAATTCTGTTTAGAAAATCTTCTTTTTCCTTTTCAACTTCCTCTCTTCTTCTGGCAAGAAAGTCTAACTCTTCAGTCAATTCCTTCAACCAGTCTTTAATGGCTAATTTGCATTCTTCTTCAGTCATTTTGGCAAGATATTTTGACACATCTTGTGGTGTGCATTTTTTTAGTAAATGTAATGGGTAGTTGATTTGTTGAAATTTCGAGAATGGAAAGAAGTGTCTTGTGGAACGCGGTTTCATTAGATGCCCGCTGAGTCCAGCAGAAATAACTTTTCCTATATTCATTTCGCCATCTGAATCACTTATGTATCGATGAATTCTTCTTGTTCCAACACGTATTTGCGGATTTTGAAACGCGTCAACGAGCATAACAGGAATTAATGTATACCCAAGATTTTTCAATGCAAGCCAACGATGCATGCCGTCAAGGATTACATGTGTTTTCTCATCGGCTATTATCGGATATTTTAGGGCAGCATCTCTGAGAATTTCTTGCTTAAGCAGTTCTAGATATAATGGTGAACCTTTCTCATGGGGCTTCAAATCATCGATGGATACCAAGAATATGCTGAAATCTAATCTTTTCTCTATCAATAGAGTAGATGTCATTCCGTCTTCACCATTAGCCACTAAAAGTTGGGACTTCGATTTTCTCTGGCTCATAATTTACTAGTTTGCCTGCGAGAAATTGTTCATAAGCCGTCAAATCCAGTAAGCCATGTCCACTGTAATTCATTGCAATGATCTTTTTTTCGCCAGATTTCTTGCATCTTACTGCTTCATCTACTACGAATTTTAGGCTGTGGGCTGTTTCTGGTGCTGTGATCAAGCCTTCTGTTTGAGCCAATATTTTAGCTGCTTCAAATACCTCAGTTTGGTTGTATGCAATTGAACGCATAAACTTGTTTTGAATTAGATACGAGATTGCGGGTGCCATGCCATGATATCTTAAACCGCCTGCATGAATTGGAGGGCAAGCGTATCCATGTCCAATTGTTAACATTTTCAGTAAAGGCGTCATTTTTGCAGTGTCTCCATAATCATAGGTATATGTGCCTCTTGTTGTGTGTGGAACAGCTTTTGATTCGCAGGCAACAAATTCTGTGTTGCTTTTGCCTTTCAATTTATCCATCATGAATGGGAAACAGAATCCTGCATAGTTTGAGCCTCCGCCTATGCAGCCGCAAACAACATCTGGCGATACATCTATAAGCTCAAATTGTTTTTTGGCTTCTAAACCAATTATCGTCTGGTGCATCAAGACATGGTTCAGCACAGAGCCTAAAGAATATCGTGTATCCTCACTTGCAAGTGTATCTTCTATGGCCTCGCTAATGGCTATGCCGAGCGTTCCCGGATGGTTTGGGTTTTCCTTGAGTAGTTTTCTGCCAAAATTTGTTTGGTCGCTTGGCGATGGAAACATTTCCGCTCCATAAACTTGGGCGATTATTCTTCTTCCAGGCTTTTGTTGATAACTGGCTCTGACCATGAATATTCTGCATTTTAACTCAAAAATCAAGCATGCTAATGCTAAGGCTGTTCCCCACTGTCCTGCTCCAGTTTCTGTCGCTAATCTTTTAATTCCTTGTTTCTTATTGTAATAAGCTTGTGCAATGGCAGTGTTTGTTTTGTGGCTTCCAGTTGGACTAAAGTTTTCGCATTTAAAGTAAATTTGTGCTGGGGTCTTCAGATAGTTTTCAAGTCTTTTTGCACGGTATAGTGGTGTTGGACGTGGCAGTCTCAAATATGTGTCTATCACTTCGTCTGGTATTTTGATATAGTGTTCTTGGGAAACTTCTTGCCTAATCAGTTCTTTTGCAAAGATTCTTTCCAGCAGTTGCGGGCTTATTGGTTTTTGTGTCGTAGGATCTAATGGTGGTGGCAACGGGCTTGGAAGGTCTGCTTGAATATTGTACCAAGATTTTGGCATCTCGTCCGCGTCTAATGTTGTAAAATACTCGTTTGATGTTTTTTTGCTGGTCATTTTTACTTCTCCAGTGTATATTTATGTACGTTTACGAACTTTAAGATACAAGTAATTGCAAGAACATATTTATACTTTATTGCACAAAAAAGTACATGAAGGAACCTGTAACATGTGGAACAACATAAAAAAATATTTAGAAGAGTACCCTGAACGCCTCAAAGTCGCTAGAGTGCTTGTTGAAAACGGTTTAAGCGTGAAAAACGGAGGAATCTACCTAAACGAAATTGAAGTTCCACCAGTGCGAATAGCCCGAGTTGCAGGAGTAGATAGACGAACCGTGAATGAAACATTAAACGCAATTAACGCCAACCGAGAGCTCAAGCAAATATTCCACGGATTAAGATCAGCGGGGCACTCGCTAAAAGAGATTGCCAAACACTTGAATCTTGGAGTTGTTGAAATAACGCCTGTGGACGCGCGAATACCTGGTATACTGGCAAATTCCGCTATGATCCTGACAAAAAATGGCTTAAGTATAAGACAGGCAATTGTTGACGACCCTGAACTTTCTCCAGAGCCGAAGCTTACATTGATTGTTGAGAAAAAGATTCCGGGCGAGCTTATTCCAGAGTTTCTGAAAATAAATGGGGTAGCAAAGGTTTCCGTATATTAGCTGTTAGCTAATGTTTGGATTGTCAAAGTATATTATTGTCCATTTATCTTCATGTTGTTCTATTTGCAAAATTACGTTTTGTTCTTTTGTTGTTGCCATCAGTTCATTCCATTGAATTGTAGGAATATCCTTTGAAGTAGCCTCAACCCACGGGTAACTACTATTACTTAATTGCAAGACTATGTGGGTAGTGCCATCTTCAACGAATTCGTATTTGCCCACTACAGTAGTGTTAAGCTGAATAGGGGCAACCGCACCGAACAATTTCATAAAATCAACCTTTGTGTTTTGTATTAACTGTTGGCTTGTTAATCCTTCTCCTGTCATTGTTATTGCTATTTTATTCACTTCTGCAGCATCTACTATTGCAAATCCTGCAAGATAGATAGTTTCATCCTCTTCCCATGTGCCTTCTCGCCAGTATATTGGCACATACCATGCAAGTCTAATGTTACCTGAAACATTTATTGGATACAATAATGGCATTTCTGCGTCGTACATCCCAGTAGCTGGTTTAGGAAGTCTTCCCTCAACCATGTCTTCTGCTGTCATTCCAGAAATGTAATTGTATGATCTGAGGTCATAAAAGAAAATACCCTTACGTGTAGCCTTGAACACTCCCGCTAATGTTCTTTGGTTTCCAACAGGGTTAACACAGATAAGAGCCACTATGTCGCCGTTTTCTGGGTCAACAATGTAGCGTGTATCCTCGGTTATTTGAAAGCGTTCGCGACTTGGTGGAATTATCCATAAAAAGCCGCCTGCCCAATAGTCAAAGCTTTCGCCTCTTTGGAAACATCCCATTTCATTTATCATTTCTTCTAGCCAATTTTCATCGTAGATTTGCGTAATCCAGAAGGGAATGTCCGAAATTGATTCTGCCTCGTAGTGCAAGTTTCCTTGCGGATCGTAAATCATCGGTGTTTCATATCTCCTAACCAAGTCAAAGCCAACATTGTAACGTGTTACAACATATGCAGTTTCATTTCTAGTGAAATCCCATGTTACATAAGCAACGCCGTAACTTTTCGCCATGTCTCCTATATAAGACCGAAAATGAATGTCGTGGTCCCACCATAATCCTGCTCCAACTGAAAATTCTTCTTTCAGTATTTCTGGAGATGCTGTGGGGTCTGTGGCGTCTATTATTACGAATCCTTTTACGTAATTTTCTGCTAAAACATTCGTTGAGCCTATGACTGCTATCCAAACAAGTTTTCCTTCTGGAGTTTTTGTGATGTGACAATCTAAGACTTTAGTGTTGCTTCCAAACTCGGACATGTGCCTTCTTGCAATTGAAATTGCAAGTTCTTCTGTTACTAAACGCACAAGATTATCTGGGATTGTGCTGTTAAACGGCACCTCTATGCTTGATTTTATAAAACCGTTGAAATATGCTGCATTCGTGACACGTTGAATCTGTCCGAAAACCATCACTGTAGAAGCTAAAAGCAAATAGATAAGAAACAATACTCCAATTATTTTCATTTGCACTTTCGAAGAGATTTTCAATGGCAAGCGTCGTGAATAATAGTGGTTTGCTTTTGAATTTTCTTGGTTTATGCGCCTTAAAGAGAACGATGATTCAATAAAAGCAACGAAAACTCTGAGGAAAACTAGCAAGTACACGAAAATGCTTAATGGTGTTGCAAAGAGTTGAATTATGTAGAAAAGCAATAAGCCAAATAGGAGCGAAACGATTCGTGAGGGCGATTTCCAGCTAAACCTTCTTGGTGGTATGGGAATGTACCATAGGAAAGCCCAGACTAAAAGGAACAAGAACAGATTCAACGACTTTCATCTCTAATTTAAGTCTCGAATCCGCATATTTAAGTTCATTGAAAAACCATAAATGATTAATGTTACGATTTACGAGTTTAAACCGTTAGGAATAATAAAGACGTTCATTCGATAATATTTTCTCCATATGGGGCTTACAGATGCCTAAAATAGGTGTTTACGTCTGCCACTGCGGTTTAAATATTGCAGGCGTTGTTGAAATAGACAAAGTTGTTAAATACGCTAAAAGTTTACCTGATGTTGCATTAGTTAGAGATTACACTTACATGTGTTCTGCACTTGGACAGCGGATGATTCAAGAGGACATTAAAACCCATAACCTTGACCGAATAGTCATTGCAACATGCTCGCCGAGGATGCATGAAGAAACTTTCCGCAAGGCTGTTGCTGAAGCTGGTTTGAATCCTTACTTGCTTGAGATTGTTAATTTGAGAGAGCAAGTTTCTTGGACGCACACTGATGAGCCTGAAAAAGCCACGGAAAAGGCTAAAGACCTCGTGAAAATGGGTGTTGCACGTGCAAAACTTTTGGAGCCTTTGGAAAGAAGTAGGGTGCAAGTGGAAAAGAGTGTTTTAGTTGTTGGTGGAGGGATTGCTGGCATACAAGCTTCGCTTGATTTGGCTGATGCTGGTTTTCCAGTTTATCTTGTGGAAAAAGCTCCAAGCATTGGTGGGCGTATGGCGCAGTTGGATAAAACTTTTCCAACTCTTGATTGTAGCGCATGCATATTAACGCCAAAAATGGTTGATGTTGCTAAGCATTCAAACATAAGGCTTCTGGCAAATTCTGAGGTTACACGTGTTAAGGGTTTTGTTGGAAATTATGAAGTTACAATAGTGAAGATGCCCAGATATGTGGATGAAGAAAAATGTGTAGGTTGCGAGCTTTGCACAAAAGTCTGCCCTGTAAAAGTTCCAGACAAGTTTAACGAAGGCTTAAGCCAAACACGTGCAATTGCTATTTATTCACCGTATGCTGTGCCCAAAGTTGCTACGATAAATCCAAAGTATTGCTTGCGTTTGAAATATGACAAAGACGTTTGTGGAAAATGCCTTGAAGCATGTGAAGCTAAAGCCATAAACTTTCAACAGCAACCTGACACTGTGCAGCTAAAAGTTGGCGGAATAATTCTAGCCATTGGCTCGGGAGTCTTTGATGCATCTAAAATTGGAGAACTTGGTTATAGGCGGTATAAGGATGTTATATCTAATATTGAATTTGAAAGAATTGTGAATGCTTCTGGTCCTACAGGTGGAAAGATTCTTTGTCCAGGCAATGGTGAGTCTCCAAAAACCATTGTCTTTGTTCAATGTGTCGGCTCTCGGGACAAGCGTTTTCACGAATATTGTTGCCGTGTTGGATGTATGGCAACTTTGAAGCAGGCAGTGCTTGCCCGTGAACATTTAGGCAAGGATGTTAACATTTATATATGCTTTAATGACATGCGGGCTTTCGGCAAGGGTTATGATGAGTTTTATAGGCGAGCTAGAGATTTGGATATAAACTTTGTCGCTGGCTTGCCCTCGGACATAAGAGAAGATGCGAGTGGTTCAATTCATTTTGACGTTTATGATAAGGGGACAAACAAGCTTTTAGAATTGCGTCCAGATCTGGTTGTGCTTGCAAATGGGCTTATTCCTAATGATGATCTTGGAAAAATAGGTGAATTATTCCATGTTTCACGAAGTGCTGATGGTTTTCTTTTAGAAGCGCATCCAAAATTGCGTCCACTTGAAAGTGCTGTTGCAGGAATATTTCTCGCCGGCACATGTCAAGGACCGAAAGATATTCCTGATACTGTAGCGCAGGCAAGTGGAGCTGCAGCGAAGGTTATTGATTTGTTATCACATGGAGAAATTGAGCTTGAACCTTTGAAGGCTGTTGTTGACGAAGACTTGTGCAGTGGCTGTCGAATTTGTGAGTCAATCTGCCCATTTTTAGCCGTGGGAATGAAAACTAAAAATGTTAATGGTGAGGAAAAGTTTAGGGCTGAAGTTATCGAAGCCATGTGTCAAGGATGTGGCTTATGTGCTTCTGCATGTCCAACCAACGCTATCAAAATGAAACATTACACTGATGAGCAGGTTCTGGCTCAAGTGCAAGCGGCCTGCGTTGAAGAAACAACGAAGAAAGGAGGCAGCTAAGTTTGAGCTTGACTGATCTGATGTCAATGGCCAAGCCTAACTTGGAATCTCGGGAAAAAATCTTGGCTAAACTAACTAGTAAAGGGCTTGTTAACTGTTTTCAATGTATAAAATGCACGAGTGGATGCACTGCACTAAAGCTTTTGGAATTGAAGCCTCATGAAATAGTAAAACTTGTTAACCTGGGCTTCATAGATGAATTGGCTTCATCTGATATAATTTGGACTTGTGTCACCTGCCTAAAATGTTTTCAAGGATGTCCACAGAAAGCGTCTCCTTATCATGTGATTATGGCTTTGCGAAATCTTGCTGTTGAGAGAGAAGCGAAAGTGCCTGAGGGATATTTGAAGGCTGTTTCACGTATACTTGAGGTTGGGTTGGCTGAACCTCCAGCAGAAGTTGTAACGAGAAAAATGGAAATTTTTAACCGCGAAAGCTTGAAATTGCCCAAAATAGCGTCTCCTAAAGAGAGTTTTCAAACTGCGTTTATGAAAATCTTGGAGGAACACTGATTGAAGATTGCTGTTTTCTGGGGTTGCCGCATATTAACAAGCCAATATGCTTATGAAATGTCCACACGCCAAGTTTTTCCAAAATTCAATGTTGAACTTGTTGATTTAAGTGAAACTAATTGTTGCGGAGACCCTGTTAAAAGCGTAAATGATTTGGCGGCAAATTATTTAGCCGCTAGAGTATTAGCTTTGGCAAATAAGACTGGTTTAGAGAACCTGCTTGTTCCATGTAACCGTTGTCATTTCGTGATTTCTGAAGCGAAAGGTCTCTTAGAAAAAAATGTGAAGTTTAGAGAGAAAATTATTGGTTTACTTAACGAAGAAGGCTTAAAGTATAATTCAAAAATCAAAATTTGGCATGTAATCGATTTCCTACATGACTTTGTGGGATTGGTGAAAGTTAAAAAGGCTGTTCTGAAGTCGCTTAAGGATTTGAAATTGGCGACGCATGTGGGTTGTCAAATTATTCGTTATAGTGATTTGGGAAGGGTTGATGATGCGGAGAATCCTCAAAAACTTGATGAACTTGTAAGCGTCCTTGGTGCTAATGTGGTGGATTATGCGGAGAAGCTGGATTGCTGTGGTGCAAACCTTATGCATAGTCATCCCGATTCGGCGCTTTCACTTACTGGCACTAAGCTTAATATCTTGCAAGTTTATGGCGTTGATGGTTTGGTTGTTTCTTGTCCAGATTGTGGGTTGATGTTTGACTTTAAACAAAAGGATGCAGCAACAACGATCGGTGCAAAACTGAACATTCCAGTAGTCTATTATACCCAGTTGCTTGGCTTAGCATTAGGCATTGAAAAGGAAAAGCTTGGTTTACAGCTTAACCAAAGTCCAGTTGACCAATTTTTAACGAAAATTCCACTTTAAAGTCTGAACAACTTTTATATTTGTTAAACTTCAGTAGTTAGGGTTCAAGGTGAAAGTTATGATAGATTTCAGTTTCACAGAAGAGCAAGAGCTTTTCCGCAATGCACTGCAAGAATGGTGCCAGAAAAATTTGCCTTTAGAGAAAATCCGTGAAATGGACAGTAAAGGCGAGATTCCACATGAAATTCTGAAAAGCATGGCTGACATGGGCTTGCTTATTATGACTGCGCCTCAAGAACACGGCGGAACAGGTGCTGACTGGGTTACAGCTTGCATTGCTGCTGAAGAACTTGGATATGCAGATGTAAGCATTGCTTTACCAGTGCTTTGGCTCGTTGAATCATCATGGGGCTTTGTTGTTGACCGATACTGCAGCGAAGAAGTACGCGAAGCTGTTATTCGGAAAGCTATTAAGGGCAATGCTTTCATAGGCATTGCATCCACAGAATCTGGCGGCGGTTCAGATGTTGCTGCATTTAAATCAACAGCACGAAAAGAAGGCAATAATTGGGTTCTTAACGGCGAAAAAATGTATATCAGCGGCACTGAAGAAGCGAAAAAACTTGGCGGCGGCTACTTTGTTATTGCACGCACTTCACCAGCGCCTTCAGACGCTTCACATCGTGGAATGACAGGGTTCTATTTGCCAATGGATTTGCATGGTGTGGAGATTAACAAACGGTTTGATGACATGGGAAGAATGGCAATTTCCACTGGTGGTTTCATGATGAAAGATGTGAAGATTCCGGATTCTTACCGCATAGGTGAAATCGACAAAGGTTTCTATCTAACTATGGAAGGCTTTGACAATGCAAGGATACTGATTGCTGCTGTTTGCGTAGGTGCTGCAAGAAGAGCTTTGGATATTGGCATTGATTATATAAAGGAACGAAAAGCTTTCGGCAGACCAATCGGCAAGTTTGAAGGTATTCAGTTTGAGTTAGCTGACGATTGGGCACAGCTAGAAGCCTTGCGTTCGCTTGTCTATCGCACTGCATGGATGAACGACAAAAAGTATAAGGAAGGCAAGTTCTCATCATTAGACGTTAGCAGGATGATTGCGGCCTGCAAGCTTATTGCGCCACACTTTGCTTTTGACGTGTATAAGCATGCGATGATTTGGCTTGGTGCATACGGCTATACTAAGGAATGTCCATTAGAAATGGGATTGCGCGGCATAATGAGCTACTGTGTAGGAGCAGAAGGCGCAACAAACATTCAAAGAATAGTAATAGCCAGAGAACTATTAGGAAAAGAATACATACCGTACAAATAGCCCACATTAACTCCCCACAATTCAATTAAATCTTTGTTTAATTTTAAAGGTTAATATGTAAAATCTTTTATTAACAACCAGACAATAACCAATAGAGAAGGAAAGTTGCCATGTTCAAACTCAAGGTAGCAGACGCTAAACTACTAAAGGACATGATAACATCTATATCAATCCTCGTGGACGAAGCCACATTCAGGCTAGATCCTGAAGGCTTAAAACTCAGGGCAATGGATCCATCCCGTGTCGCCATGGTGGATTTCGAATGGCCCAAAACAGTGTTCGAAGAATACGCTTGCACCGAACCAACAAAAATGTGCATAAACATAAGCGAATTATTGAAACTGCTTAGAAGAGCCAGCAAAGACGAAGTTGTGGAACTTTCTCTTGATGAAAAAACTGGACGCTTACAGATGAAGATAAGTGGAAAATATACACGCAACTTTACTATGCCAACACTTGAGGCCTCTGAGGAAGAAGTGCCTACGCCGAAAATAGCCTTCAACGTAAAAGCAAAAGCTACAACAGAAGGCTTAAGTCAAGCAATTGAAGATGCTCAACTTGTGAGCGATCACGTGAAAATAGAAGCAGACTCTGAAAAGATTGTTTTTAATGCTGCAGGCGATCTTATGGGTGCAACAATAACACTTCAGAAAGGAAGCGATGCCATCTTGGATTTAGAAGCCAAAGAGCCTTCAAAAGCAACTTTCAGCCTGAGCTATCTGACAGAAATCATAAAAGCAGCCTCCGCCACATCAGACATTGCAACTCTTGAATTCTCTTCTGACATGCCAATAAAAATGGATTTCCATCAAGCAAAAGAAGGCAAATTGACATTTTACTTAGCACCAAGAATCGAAACAGAATAGTGTGAAAAACAAAAATGCAACTTGCAACTATTAAATTCACCAAAAATGATTATGCGAAATATCCTTTCCTTAAAGAAACTACAGACTACATAAGGAGACTGGACCTCAAAATAGAAAATCTAGCTAATCCTGAACTTGCAAATGTTGTTGAACGTGCCGAAGAAAGAGTAGAAGAAGCAATATTGTACGCTTCTGTTAGCAGAAAATTACACAATGAAGAAATTGAAATTTTATCCTTTCCCATAGCCATAATATTAACCATTGCAACAGAAAATTTCTTCATCAAAAAAAGGTACGCACTTGCAGAAGCAAAACAAGCGTACAATGACATGAAACTCGAACCTAAAGAGAAAATTTTGGCAATAGCTCAAAACTTCGGATGGAAACTTGCAGTAAACAATAATATAATCCCCGAATTTACACTTCATTTTACTGATTATCTCAGAAACACAACCCATTTACGAGAGAAAAAATGGAAACTTGTTAACCGACTTCTATCTGATGGAAATGTTTACTTAATGAAAAATGAAGTTGCCAGATTACTAAGTGAAGAAGTTCGCAAAAATATTGAAAAACGATTAGAAATGAAAGAGCTTCCCAATTTTCCGTCAAACATCGTTGAGATATCTGGAAAAATAAAGAAACTATCAATAGAGACTATAGGCAAAGGCGAAATGGAAGGCTTTCCTAAAATTGTTGTACAAGAAGCCTTTCCACCCTGCATAAAATCCCTATATCAAGCAATATCGTCAGGACGCCATCTCTCCCACATAGGCAGGTTCACCTTAACATCTTTTCTTGTGAATATCGGAATGCCACTAGACACTGTAGTTGAACTTTTCAAAAACTTTTCAGATTACAGTGAAAGAATGACTCGCTACCAAGTCGAACATATAGCAGGCGAAAGAGGTTCAAGAACACGCTATACTCCTCCAAAGTGCGATACATTACAAACTCACGGAGTCTGCATAAACTCAGATGAATTATGCCGAAAAATACGTCACCCACTAAGTTACTATCGAAGAACACTTAAAACAAAAACTGGCTAAATTATTTTATTATGATAGAATTTATATACTAAGTGTTAGATTATTAAGCAACACTTATTAAGAGTGAAAGACGAAAATGACTATTCAAGCCTCGCACGAAATAGATTCAAATAGGGAACGATTAGAGAGCTTGAACTTTATGAATCACAGCATCGGTAACATTGAAGGAGATACTAACATAAAATCAGATATAGGCGTGATTCTTCCAACTTACTGCGAAGCAGCAAATATAGGACAATTAATAAAAGAAATCGAAGATCTAAAACAAAAAGCATCAATACTTGTCATCGATGATTCAAGTCCAGATGGAACAGCAAATATTGTACGTTCTCTCCAAAAGAAACATAGGAATATTTTGCTTTTAGTAAGACCACGGAAAGCAGGTCTTGGAACAGCAATAACAGATGGTTTTCGGGTATTCTTATCATTAAAACACCCTCCCAAGTGCATAGTAACCATGGATGCTGACTATTCACATAACCCTAAAGATATCCCACGCTTAATAACACCTTTAAACTACGGTTTTGACCTTATTATTGGAAGTAGATATTGCAAAGGTGGCAGTGCTGTCGATTGGAGTCTTGCTCGTCTAGCGATTAGCAAAATAGCTAATTTTATGGCTTCTAGCCTGATAGGAGAAAAAATATGTGATTATACTAGCGGAATGCGTTGCTATTCATTTAAGTTGGTTAGAAACATCATAAATGATTTACACAGTGAAACTTATGAAATTCAGATAGAAACAATTAGGCAATCGCACTTGCGTAAATTCAAAATTAGAGAAGTTCCGATAGCCTTCATAAATAGGAAAAAAGGTAAATCTAAGCTTACTTTCAATGAGATAACTCAATTCGTTTCATACATTTTCTTCAAAGCAATCCTAAAATATCAGCACTAATCTGGCATAGATATGGCCTTCTATTAGCGCTTATACCAGTAGCTAATTGAATTGGAAAGATCTTTTGCTAATTCAGAAATATCAGAAGCTGGTTCCATCTGCCTTTTTTCAATGGCCCTAATGTTACTAAATGTTCTCAGTTCGCACTTTGATATACTTCGGAAATTGTGCATTTTTCATTAACGAGTATTTGTTCCTTATCGAGGCAATTCAAGTGTAATAAAAATTCTTGCCGAAAGTATACATGCCACTTCACTTTCAGCCTCAAAGTCAAACGATTCAGCTTCCAGAAGCATATGTCCTAGCAAGATCTGCACAGACTCACCTTTTGCGGGAATTTTTTCAGGATTCAGGTAAACATTAGCCTTCAAAGGAAGTTGTATACCAATTGCGTTATTCCCAGGAGCAAGTACATATGCATGAGTTTCTCTATCATCTGCAAACAATACTTCAGTCTCATTTCGTCTTTCAAAGTTTAGATATTCAGATTCACTTGCAGAGAAATTTTTGAATCTAATTGTTAAAGCTGCATAGTGAGGCGTTACAACTTTGACGGTGGCATATAGTGTCCCGTGATGTATTGTTTGTATAATCGTACCATTTTGGCTAAGATACATTGTTGGCTTTCCCAGAATAACATCATCAGCTATAGCACTCATGATATAAGTAGAATTAGGCAGGTTACTTTGAAATTTAAGATTTGACAGATTTGATAGATTCTGACTGAACTGGAAAATAAGATATCCATTAATCCCCATCAGAACTATGTTTGCAACCAACGTAATCGCAATTAAGATCAGACCTATTCTCTGGAGCCTTAAAGTTTTTTCGTTTTCCATTGGAACATCCTCTTTGTCTAGATAAAGAATTGATTCAAAGCGAAACAGTCAATTCTGTTTGGGTTTTACTTATATATCTTTTCTCTCGTTCAAGCAGTTCAGTCTAGGTCCTTAGACTTTCAGTTGGGCATGGGCATTGAACCAAATGTCAGTTCTAATGTTATAGCCTATAAATAGGCAACCTAAGAGAGCGTCCTATAATTTTGTCAATGCTAATATAACATTATTACTTAACTGGCTTCCAATATTGTCTGGGATGAATGAGCACTAATTATGCGTTTAAATGAAACAGGACTACGCCTTCTTTTGCATATACTATACTATATCTATCCGCATTTGGAATGATGAAATCGGTGTAAATGAGGTAGGCAGCAGAAAAGTAGGATTGTTCTGCTGAAAAATCAAGAAGCACGTATTCTATATTTAATTTGCCGAGGTTCTGCAAGATTTCCTTATCGACACGTTCATATTCAGCACTCCAAATAGGTGGCGCTATAGTGTAAGTATTTGGTCTACTTGAAACATGAGGAAAAATATTGCTTTGGGTGAGTATTGAGGCATTCTGTGGAACGCGTGAGATGGCATTTTCAATTATATTATTTTTCTTCCAATCTAGATTGAAAACTTGATACTGAGCGTATAGTGGTGGTAACAGAACGATGAGTAAAGTTGCAGTCAACAGAAGAGCCAGCTTTACCAATTTTGAAACAGACATTTTAAAAAGGGAATGCTTCTGTAACCTCGTTAAGCCATGAAGAAAACCTAGAAAAATAAATGGTGATATGAATGCTGCGTAATGGCCCTCTAAACTGTAGTATAAGCGGTAAGATGAAGTCAAACTAATGAAAAGATATGGAAATGCAGGAATAAGACCTCGCAAGCCCAAGAGCGGCAAAAACAGAAACGGAAGCAAAATAAACGTCACATACAGCAACTTTGCAGTCCAATCAAATGTTAAAGCGTTCAATGCTGCTATTGGATTTAGAAGTATTCTAAGCGGAAGGTCAGAAGTACTGTTTGCTCCTATTATGGCCCATTCATGCCATAATGAAGATCGGCCAGTAAAGCCGAAGAAGATTCTCATATATTGGGCGACGAAAAAATATAGAGTGCTTATGCCGAGAATTATCACTGAGGCTTGCAATCCTTTACCCTTAGCTGATCTATAGAATAACATGCCATAGACGCCTATGAATGCTATTACAGGTATTGAAGCTTCATGGGTCATAAGTCCAAGCGGAAGGACCAAGGCAAGCTTCTTAAAATCAGCCTTTAGCAAATAATAAAGAATAAATAGAAATAAAGTTCCGGAAAAAGACTCGAGTGAAAAACCAGAAAGCGTGACTCCTTGTAAAGGAGGATAAAGCAAATATAAGATTCCGAGTACAACTGCTATCTTTTCGTTTTTTAGGAAAAAATTGGCGATTGCATATGCAGGTAAGGCTCCAATGGCTATTAGTAAAGTGCTTATTACAAGTAGAGTTTCTGCAGTTGGACAAATAGCATAAAAAGGGATTAAGAGTAGAAGAATTGGGCTGAAATGTGCTGCCAAGAAACAACCAGTTGTTGTGTAGTAGGGTTCTGCGGTATAGTATAATAATCTTCCATGAAGAGTGTTCCAGAGAGCTTGATTGAAAATTCCTAAGTCCCATGTGAAAATTCTGAAAGAACGGTAGATCACTATTTCAAATATGGACAAGACTACTGTGTATGTCAAAATTGCAGTTAAGATGTAAACTTTATACCCCAGTTTGATTCGCAGGCTTTTGGCAACACCAATTAATCTTTGGAAAGCATCGCAACCTCCTTCAACATATCGACGAATTTAGGAAACACGTCATTCACATCATATTTTATTGCTTCCGCACGCATTCTATCAGACAGTTTTATGTAGTTTTCTCTTCTTTTTTGCCAAATATTCTGAAACTTAACGATCAATCCTGCGAAATCTTTTACTGATGTTGCATAGAAAAGTGGCATATTAAGTCCTTGTATTGCCCTAGTTTGTAAAGCAACAATCGGGACTTTGCAAGCAGCAGCTTCAAGTAAGGTTAAGGGGAAAACATCAGTTTTGCTCGTATACGCCAAGAGGTGGACATTTGAATATAGTCTAATAAGTTGCTCAACATCAGTTATCAATCCTAGATTCTTGACGTTTCCAGTACTTTCCAAGTCAGGTCCTATTGCAATAAAATCAATTTCTTTGGTTCTAAGGAGATTGGCAACCTCGGCAAATGTAGAAAAACCTTTTGTCCTTCTCCCTGAAAAGAGAACCGAAAATCTGGAGCCTTTATCTTCTACAGGTCTAAAATGTAAAGTATCAATCCAATTTGGAACATAGTATACCCGTTTTTCACCCCTGAATAGCTTAAATGCTTCTTCATTTATCACATGAATAGCATCAAAACCACTTAGCTTCTTCTTTTCAATCTTCTCGAAGCAGAATTTTGAAATAAATCTTGATATTCCAAAGTTCCTAATAAAATTTGCATCATTCATAGTTCCAATTTCAATATGTTGAAGTTCACTTAAAAAAACGAAGGCATGAATCCCCCCTATTCTTGGAAATTCCCCAACAAACAAATTATGCACTAGTGGTGCATAAATGAAGTAGGCTACATCTACATCTCGGATATTGTGAATGAAGTTCTCATGATACTCAATATCTTGTAGTAACCTGGTCAGTTGGACTTGTCTACGACCAAAAGGCAATGCATACATTACCACATCGTGTCCTTTTTTCTTTAATTGATTTGCAACATCGATCAAAAATCGTTCACCACCACCAAAATAAGTGAGACTGTAGTGGTGACATAGGGCTATCTTCATCATACTTCCTCAGATATTGATGAAAATTAGGCTCTCTTGCGTTTATAAGATCTTCGTTTGGGGATAACATTTTACTCTTGTCCATGTATTGCGATAGTTGTGATATGCTTTTATATTGAAAATTTTTCACGATTTTTGTGACGTTTCTTTGAGTCAAAATGCCTTATGATTGAAAACATGAATTTTGACATATTCCATTTGAGGATAAGGATTCTAATAACAGCCCTACTTATTAGCTAGTCTCATCTTCTTAACTTATCCCACAGAACTTGGCTTCCAATAATTATTAAAGGATAGGAAATAATCCATATTATGGAATAGAATGGACCGTAAAAATCATGAAAAACCCCCCAATTGCCATTATGTATCGCAATGGTATAAAGAGTGACTATCCTTAAAATGTTGATGAAATATGTAACTACAGCACCAATTAAAAAGTAAATTGGTTTAGCCTTTAAAGATAGATCACTTTTTTTCAAAAACAATAGAATTGTTACTGTGTAAATCAGAAGACTCTCCACTCCTGAGCACGGCCAATCTATATATGCTCCAAAATATTCCCTTGGGTTTTTCGGATTTTGTGCAAATAGATATGGCACAATAGTTTTAGTATCTAGTCTTGTTTGATACCCCATTAGGCTTAGAATATTTGCTGCGAATGTAGCAGTGGGGGTGACCAAGATTTGAAATGGTGCAAACTCTCCAAGTGGATAGATGTTATCTATTGCGTATATTGCTCCGATTATTACCAAGAAGAATGTTGAAACTGAGTATCCTTTTATTCCTCTGCTTCCATACTCTAGGAAGACAATCATAGCGAACAAAAATGCAAAAACTAGATATTCTATCGTTAATGGCATTAATGCTGCCCAATCAGGTCTTATGTTGAACTGCGTGGACAAATCGATTATTATTTGCTTTAGTCCAAGATAATTGGTGAAAATCACGAAAATCGTGGGAAGGAAGAAAACTGTAATAATCACCGCAGTTTTTGCTGACAATATTTTATGTTTTTCTATTCTAAGCTCTTCCCAATTAATTATTGTCTCCATAGAAAAAAGCCATAAAAAGAAGACATAGCCAAGTCTGTTTTTCCACGTTCCTGTCCATACAGGCTCAAAGGTGTTTGGATAAAGTGAATATAATATCAGAAACGGTATGATGAGGGCTATAACTGGTAAGAACTTAGCCATAATGTGGAAGACATTTTCCTGAATCATTCGTGTGAAGACGCTGGTTTTGTGTTTCATCGTTTGCAAGATGGCTGACATTAAAGATTCGTCTCGATTTAAGTTTAGTGCGGATTTGTAACATTTAGAAGTGACTAGTTATTCTTTCTTTCTCTTTTATTGGTTAAGATTCAATACATTCTTTAACATTAACTAAATCTCATGAAAAATACTCTTCAATATGGATGAGGTTTCTTGATGCTTATCGTGTTGCCGATCTAGTGAAAAGAAGGATTTTAGGTGCTTCGAGGCAGTTTTGAAGTAAGGCCTCCATTCCGGTGCGTGCGTTATGAAACTAGCGAAGAGTATAGAATTCACATTTATGAACCGAGCGAATTTTATAAAATTGTTTTTAGTTGCCTTTTGAAAAATTTGTAAATAATCTTCTAAGCATACTATGACATTGTGTTTACCCTTTTTCTCAATATTTTTACATATGAGTGTTAGTCTATCTTACTGAGAGAGGATGCAAGTGCAGTCAAATCTGTTTGTTAACAAATTGTTTCGGAATTATTATAACAATGAGGAAAGTTGTAAAGGCATGGCTCTGCTAATGATCGAAGAAAGAGAGTTTGGCTTTATTTCATTTGATAACATTATGATTCGTCATAAAACCTTTGCAAATCAGAATGCATTATGGGAGTTTTTGAAGGATTTTGTTCCTTCTGACGCTTACTATTCTTGTGCCTACTATGCTGATCCCACAGCCGAAATGGATAGGAAAGGGTGGATTGGTGCTGACTTGATTTTCGACATTGACGCAGATCATATTCCTACCTCTTGTGACAAAGTACATGATAAATGGACTTGCGTTGCTTGTGGATTTGCTGGAAAAGGGAGTGTGCCAAGCAGATGTCCTATTTGTGGTAAGGAAAAGTTTGTAGTTAACACATGGCCATGTAATCTTTGTTTGGAATCAGCTAGAGAAGAAACCGCTAAGGTATTGGACATGCTTGTTCTCGATTTTGGTTTTTCTGAAAAAGATATACGTGTTTTTTTCTCTGGTCATCGAGGCTACCATGTTCATGTAGAAAGTGAATTAATCCATGAACTGGATGCTATCGCGCGTAAGGAAATCGTTGATTATTTTACTGGTCTGGGACTTGATATGCAATTTCCTGTACTGGCTGAGAAATATCAGGGAAGGCAATCATCTCCTTACGTTTTTCAACTAGGCGATTTCGGCTGGCAAAGACGCCTAGCGCTGGAGCTGCAGAGTTTCATTCGTAATGCTAAGGAAAAAAACTTTAATGAAATTGGACTTAAGAAAACTGTTTCCTATGCGATACTGAAGAATAAGGAAATGATATTGAAGAACTGGTCAGAAACAAAAGCATTAACTTCCGTTAAAGGTGTTGGTGTCGAAACTTGGAGAAAAATACTAAACTATGTTGCAAAGTTGAAGTCAGCTAAAATTGACACCGTAGTAACTGCAGATATTCACCGTCTAATCAGACTGCCTGATACTTTGCATGGCAAGACTGGCTTCAAAAAAGTTGAATTTCCTCTTTCTCGCATAGATTCCTTTGATCCATTCAAGGATGCAATAGCCTTTAGAGAAGGTGAAGCAACTGTTAATGTTTCCGATGCTCCAGAGTTCAGGGTAGGTGATGAAGTGTTTGGTCCTTATAAGAACCAGAAGGTTGAATTGCCAACTGCTGCAGCTTTGCTACTTGTGTGTAAGGGAAGAGCGGAGGTTGTTAGGTGATCATGTATAATGATTTGTATGAAATTTGGAAAAAAGAGCTTGAAAGCTTTGAACTTCAAGGGCTTCCTCCGGATTTTTATTCCAAGATGACTGATTACCTGCGGAAGATGAGCGAGGAAGGTCGAATGCTTGACAAAAGAACGTTGAAGGCAACCTTATTGAAAAAGGAAATGCAAAATGTTGAACGTATGATTTTGGAGTTGATTAAGATGCGTTACAAAAAGTTGGTCAGAACAGTTGCAAAAGGTGGAAAAGTGTCTTCAGATTTGCTGACTGTTGAAGAGGAGAGAATCTTTTCCAGTGTCTCTTCTTTTGCCGAGGCTTTTCACAACTTCGCCAAAGATGTTCTCCGTGGATATTTACCTCAGATTGGTTCTGAGCAGAAGCATAAACTGGCTGCATTGCGTTTTCTGAAGGATATTCCGTCAATAATTGGTGTCGATATGAAATCTTATGGACCTTTTAAGGTAGAAGACGTTGCATCTTTACCAGTTGAAAATGCAAAGATTCTTGTTAAGCAAGGTTTGGCTGAAAAAGTCGAGGCATGACTTGCAGTGGCGAAAAAGGTATAAGAGGAAGCATGTTTTCTTTATGCAAAGCTGGTCGTGATTAGGTGAACGTTCCAAAAGAAGTCAAAACATACTGTCCAAAATGCAAACAACATCAGATTCACACTGTTGCCCTTTACAAGGCTGGTAAAAGGAGGGCTTTAGCTAAGGGTGAGCGTCATCATGAACGGGAAAAGAGAGGTTATGGGGGTCAAAAATATCCTCTTCAAAGGGAATTTGCGAAGACTACTAAGAAGCAGACTTTAAAGTTAAAATGTAAAGTTTGTGGTTATACAAGGCATAAGGATGGCATGCGTCTGCGAAAGTTAACAATTGCATAAGATTGAGGTTGGATGTTATGTCTGATTGGGAGAAACTGATTCCGAAGCCTAGAAGTAATTTCATTCGGTTGAAATGTCTGAAATGTGGTAATGAGCAAATAGTTTTCAGTCATGTCGTAAACAAGGTTAAGTGTAATGTTTGTGGAGTTGAACTTGCTGAGCCTTCTGGTGGAAAGAGTATAATAAAGGGTGAAGTTGTCGCAGTTTTTGAATAGGGATAACTATGGCTTTTAAGAAGCAGGAATGGCCAGAGATTGGCGATTTAGTAATAGCCACTGTACAGGAAGTTACTGATTTTGGAGCTTATGTGAAACTTGATGAATATGACAAGAGAGGTTTACTACATGTTTCTGAAATATCTTCTTCTTGGATTCGGAACATTCGTGATTTTATTCGCGAAGGGCAGAAAGTTGTTTTAAAAGTTTTGCGAGTAGACATTGAAAAAGGACACATAGATTTGTCTCTTAGGAGAGTTACAAAAAGAGAGAAAATTGAGAAAATTATGGTTTGGAAAAGGGAAAGGAAAGCTGAAACTTTGCTTCGAAGCATCGCTGAGAAAACAGGCTTATCATTGGAGGAAGCCTATGAGAAGGCTGGTGCCCTTATGGAAAAGGAATACGGATTATTTGAAGGCTTCGAAAAAGTAGTTAAAGACGGTGTTGTAGCTTTGACTAAAATAGGTGTTGCTGAAGACCTTGCGACAGTGATTGCTGAGACTGCTAAAGAGAGAATGCATGTGCCGATGGTTAGGGTGAAAGGAATAGTTGAGCTTCGTTGTATGAATCCTGAAGGAGTGCAAATCATCAAAGAAGCCTTTTTGAATGCCAAAAAAGCTGAAAAATCTCGAGAAGCAAAGCTTCGCTTTTATGTTGTTGCGGCACCAAAATACTGCATTGAAGTTATGGCTGAAAACTACAAAAATGCAGAAGCTGTGTTACAGAGAGTCGCTGAAAATGTTGTTTCTAATGTTGTTAAAGCTGGAGGACAAGGTAATTTTAGGAGAGAAAAATAATGGTTTGGCTTTTAAGAAAATGTGGAAAATGTCAAAAATACACATTAAAAAAGGACCAATGTCCTCACTGTGGTGGAAAGGTTCAAGTGCCACATCCACCGAAATTTTCTCCAGATGATAAATACCTCAAGTACAGGATGGCTTTGAAAAGGGAAGGCTCAGCAGGGTGAAGGAAACTTTCATCAAAGAGTTTGCAAAAGTAGATTTGAATGATCCCATTTTAGTAGGTGGTCTTCCAGGTTTAGGCCTTGTTGGCAAAATTGCCACGCGACATTTAATCAAACAATTGAAGGCTGAAAAATTTGCGTATCTTTTCTCTCCGCATTTTCCATATTTCGTATATGTCAGTAAGAAGGGAACTGTCAGGCTATTGCGTGGAACATTTTATTTTTGGAAGAACAAAAATGGCACAAATGACCTGGTATTTTTTGTAGGTGACAGCCAAGCACAGACTATTGAAGGGCAATATGAAATTTCAGACCGCATTCTCAATTTTGCTAAGCAGCATAATGTAAAATTGATTATCACAATTGGCGGCTACCGAATGGAATCAAAGGACAAGCCAAAAGTAATAGCAGCTGCAACCAACCCTGAACTCTTGAACAGTGCACTGCAAGCCAACGCAATTGTGAGCCCAACAGAAAGCCCTATTGTCGGCACAGCAGGCTTAATTCTAGGCTTAGCTCCTTTTAAGAAGATTAATGCACTTTGTTTATTAGGTGAAACCCGCGGATATTTACCTGATCCTAAGGCTGCTAAAAGTGTTCTAGAAACATTAAAAACAATGTTAAAGCTTGACATAAACTTAACTGGTTTGGATGAGGAAATTGCCAAGGCAGAAAAGATAGTTTCCCGATTACAGAAGATTGAAGAGAAACGAACTTTGCAGGCTGAAGAGATACGGAAAGAAGAAGATAAAAAAACAACATACATATCCTAAGGAATTCTTCTAACCAGCAAAATCTTTGATAAGTTTCACAATATTCTCAGCTGCATTTCCATAAGGAGATTTTTCTGGTAATTCCTTCGGCTGATCTAATGCCATTTTTATGGCATCTAATATTTCCTCCTTTTTTGTGCCGACAACAACCATTATTGATTTCATTAGTATTCACAATTGTTATCTAACAATTTTGGATTTTTAACGTTTGTTCACGAGTGCGCGCTGTTAGGATTTGATTAATATTTCTATAAAGGTACATGCCTGCCAGATATCGATGAAATGCTCTCTCATATAAAGAGTATTGATATTGGATTCTATGTCTTTTTTACGTAACCTTCTCTAGGCTCGTAAATTGTTCCTTCACGTAGTAGCTGGCCTAGGAGTCGTTCTCCTTCGGCTATTGGAACTTTGTATTTTGTTTCAAGCTCGTTTAATAAAGTTGTTTTTTCAACCATTCCTGTTTCTTTTTCCATTGCCATTAAGGTTGAAATGATTATTTGCAGTTTGTCTCTCATGCTTTTTGGTTTTCCCGTCATTAAAATGTCAATGTCAATTTTGTATGAAGATACATCTATACCCACTTCTTCAAGAGACCTTTTCATTATAGCAATAGCTGCTTCTGCGTCTTCCGCTGATACTTCTTTTCTGAGTGCTGCACGTGCTCTTGCTTCTGCTATACGGACAAGTGATTCTAATTGGCGTGCAGTTATTGCAACTGGTGAGCCTTCAGTTTCGCTTGCAGAACGCATTGCCAAATAAAAATCTTTGAGGCGCTGCAATGCTTCCTTAGTTAAGACTGGTTTAATTCCTTTGGCATAACTTATGTATTTTCGCAAAAGTTCTGATGCTATTGGTGGTTCTACTGGACTCAGTCCTTTTTTGTGGATTTCAAGAATATGCTCTGACATTTTGTCATCAATTTCCTTATTTGGCACGTCCCGTATTACAAAGATTAGGTCAAATCTTGAAAGTATTGTAACTGGCAATGATATGTTTTCAGCTATATTCCTATGTGGTTCATATCTTCCTAACGCGGGGTTAGCTGCTGCAAGTATGGCTGTTCTGGCATTAAGTGTCGCTACAATACCGCCTTTCGCAACTGAAACCGTATGTTGCTCCATAGCCTCGTGAATAGCAACTCTATCTTCCGGACGCATCTTATCCATCTCATCAATGCAAGCAATTCCTTTGTCAGCCAGCACCAGTGCCCCTGCTTCAAGGCTCATTCCCCCACCTTTCTCACGTATGACTGCTGCAGTTAAACCAGCAGCTGTTGTTCCACGTCCAGAAGTGTACAATCCACGGGGCGCAATTCTTGCCACGTATTGCAGAAGCTGAGATTTTGCTGTTCCAGGGTCTCCTATCAAAAGAGCATTCATTTCTCCTCTTATTGTTATGTCTGGAAGACTCTTTGGCACACCTCCAAACAATAGATACATTAGAGCCTCTTTTATGTGATCATATCCATAAATTGATGGTGCGATAGAGTTCATGATTTTTCTGTGTATCCAAGCATCTTTTGCGAGTTCCAATATTTTTTCCTCTTCTTCTGGAGAGGGGATTGCTATTTCTGGTTCTTTGCCCAAAACTTCAATGGAATTTGCATCTACGTGTAGAATGAATGTGCGAAACTTTCCCACTCTGGGAAGTGTTGGTGATACTGCACGAACTATCCCAACTATTGAAACGTGGTCGCCAGGTCTTGCTACATCCACTATTTCGCCTCCCACGAGCTTAACATGTAAGGTTCTGGGGAGTTGACCTGGTGGCAGATCTTCTGGGCGTTCTTGTATGCGCAAATCTTGTGAATCGATGAATGTGGATTCTTCTTGGATAAAATCAAACATGCCTTTCGCTCCACAGGATGGGTTGCTGCATGTGAATGGGGCTTTGAGAAATTGTCCACTCTGGTCTAAGGCGGTTGTTTCTCCACATCGTTTACATTTGAATGCAGCGCGCATGACCATTGGGCGCACGGGTGTTGAGCGGACTACGATTCCCTCAATCATTACAAGTTTTCCAATGTGGTCTGACCCGAGTTTTCGAAGTTGTGCTGTGTCCAATAGTCTGACGATTCTAGCTGTTACTGTTTCTCCTTTTTCTGCTATTTTCTCTGCATATTCTGGGTCTTCTGTTTGAAGCTGTGCATACGCTGCATTGTTGGCATGTTTTAAGTATTCGTCTGGTCTTTCTCTAAGTTCCTCTGCAAGCTTATTATCAAAAATTAGAATGTCTTCAAAATCAACTATCAATGATGTTTTGCCTGAAACTGCCATTTGCGAGATTCTTTGACGATATTTTTCTGTTTTAAAGAACTCTTGGAAACGTTCTTGCGGGTCGATAGTTTCTAATTCTTCCGTCATTCTTAAGTCTCCTCGTATTCTAATATGTGCATTCTCCACTTGCAAATAAGTTTGTGGAGTCGCTCATAAAGAACTCTTTCCTCACTTGAAAAATTCTTTAATATTTGTTCTGTTTGAGGTGGAGCTGATGCAAGGGAAACTATTTTCTTTAATCGTGAATTCACAATGTCCTGTGTCAAATGTTTACTTTTCTCGTATTCTCGTAATTTTTCTGGAGTTTTAGCTGATTCTTCTTTTAGATTTGCAAGGTATCTGCGAAGTTTTGGGTAAAAGGTTTCTGGCAATTTTGATATTTGACCAGATGTTTGTATCCGTTCTGTCCATTGAATTTTGTAAAGCTTAGTTGCATCTAAGTGTTCTTCTTCACGTAAATGTGCAACTCCAGCTTTTTCAAGCTCTTCTGCTATCCAGAATTGAACCTCATATTCATTTCCTTCCTCAAACGGTCCAACATTCAGCCCTGCAAGTTTGATTTCTGGGCAATTTCTATTTGCAATAACTTTTACAAGTGAATTTTCAAAACAAAAATCTAAATTTCCAATATTCATTGAATTTGCCTTTGCCATTCCTTTCCCTCTCCCAATCTACGGATACGCTATAAAGCAAATATAAGAATAGCAATTTAAAAACTTAGATTAATAAGTTTAAAAATTCTGGACACTGCCTCTATTGCTAATCAATTGTTTGAATTGATGTTTCTTTTCTGTTATGGCCATAAACCCAATGTCTTTATAGCTTCTGCTACTCTTCCAACGCCAAGCATCAAGGCTGCAGTTCTCATATCGCTTTGTTCTTTTTTCGCTGTATTGCAAACATCATTGAAAGCCCTAACCATTTTATTTTCCAGTTTTCGATTCACATCTTCCAAAGTCCAATGTTCCCGTGTTAAGTTTTGAACCCATTCAAAATAGCTCGCTGTCACTCCACCAGAATTTGCTAAAATATCTGGAATCAGAAACACTCCTTTTCTGAATAGAATTTCATCCGCTTCTGGTGTTGTTGGTCCGTTGGCGCCTTCCGCCACAATCTTCGCTTTTATCTTATCTGCG
>Ga0129301_1000016_pt1 | contig 75839 bp, 62 predicted proteins | sample ConPoolayeHmetaG_FD_94489 | JGI IMG/M metagenome (GOLD analysis project Ga0129301, IMG submission 94489) | Hot spring microbial mat communities from California, USA to study Microbial Dark Matter (Phase II) - Cone Pool mat layer H metaG ...
ACCGGGCGATAGAGATAGATGAAAAAAGAAAGGTTGCCCGGGTCAACGAGGCGCTCTGTAAGGGCTGTGGAGCCTGTGCTGTTACCTGCCCCTCAAAGGCTGTCCAGCACAAGAACTGGACACCAAAGCAATTCTTCGAGAAGGTTGATACAGTTACCCGGGAGTATAGTTAAGGGTATGAGTGCAAAAAATAAAGCAAGAGAAGTTCTGGTGATTGGTGCCGGGATTGGTGGCATCAAAGCTTCTCTCGATTTAGCTGAATCCGGGTTTAAAGTCTATATCTGCGACCGCAACCCTGATTTGGGCGGCACCATCCTGCAAATGGACAAGTGGTTCCCCGATAACCACTGCGGGATGTGCCGGATGCTTCCTTTGGTTGCAGGAGACGAGTCCGTTCAGTTCTGCCTGCGCCGGGGATTAAACCATCCCAATATCAAGTTGTTACCATTCACCGAGGTGGAGAGGATAGAGGGGGAGGCGGGTAATTTCTCGGTCACACTCAGGAGTAAGCCACTGGGAGTGAACCGTGAGCTGTGTTCCGGCTGTGGACAATGTACCCGGGTCTGTCCTGTAGAGGTAGCCAATGAGTTCAATCAGGGGCTGGATAAACGCAAGGCGATATACATCCGGCACCCTCTGGCTGCCGCGAACGCCTACTTTATTGACTGGGATAACTGCACCAGATGTGGTGCCTGTGTTGAGAAGTGCCCTGTTCGGGCGATAGACCTCGACCAGCAAGATGAAATAAAAGAAATAGAGGCGGGGGCTATTGTCCTGTCGACTGGATTTGAAGAATTCAATGCTCAGCTTACGACACAGTATGGCTACCAGCGTTATGATAATGTTTTAACCAGTATTGAGTTTGAAAGGATGCTCAGTCCCAGCGGACCCTGGCAGGGGAAGCTGGTTCGTCTCTCTGATGGCAGGACTCCCAGCTCCGTAGCTTTCCTGCAGTGTGTTGGCTCCAGGGAATTGAGCCGGAATTACTGTTCCTCAACCTGCTGTATGTACGCTCTGAAAGAAGCCATCCTGGCGAAGAGGGCTAACACCGATGTTGATGTCACTATCTTCTACAAGGATATAAGGGCTTTTGGTAAAGATAGCTATCGGTACTACCTGGAAGCCAGAGATAGGTACGGGGTGAAGTTTATCCGGTGCCGCGTGCCAGTGATAAAAGAGGAGCCACAGACAGGAAACATACTCCTCATCGCCAGAACAGACGATGGGAAGCTGGTCAAGCAGCGGTTTGAACTGGTGGTCTTATCTACCGGACAGGTGCCGCCGCCGCAATTCGCCGGGCTGGGCAGAACCCTCGGTATAGAACTGAATAGATGGGGATTCTGCCAGACTGGGGAGTTCTCGCCGGTCAAAACAAGCCGGGAGGGGGTCTATGTCTGCGGTTCGGCTTCCGCCCCTAAAGATATCGCTGATACTCTAATCGAGGCTGGCGCCGCCGCTTGCCAGGTCTCAGAGTTGCTCCGCCCTTCGGGTATCCAGCCGGCGCCTGAAAACAATGCTGGCGGGCTGGCTGACGAAGAGCCACGTACCGCCGTGTTCATATGCCGCTGCGGCGAAGAGGTAAGCTCAATAGTTGAAACGAATGAGCTTGTCAACTTCAGCAAGAAGCTACCCGGAGTCGTCCATGCCAGTGAAGTGCCTTACCTCTGTCAGAGGGATACATTGAATAAGCTCATGGAAGAGGTAAAAAAGTCCCGGGCTAACCGGATGATTTTTGCTGCCTGTTCTCCCTCCATCTGCGGAGGAACGATATATAATGCCTTGAAGGAAGCTGGTTTGAGCCAGGCTTTTGTGGAGTTCGTCATTTTGAGAGAGGGAGTTGCCTGGGTTCACAAAGAGCAACGGGCAGCGGCGACCGAAAAGGCAAGAAGCCTGGTGGCTATGGCAGCGGAGAGGGCAAGGTTACAGCAGGAGTCAGCCGCCTCCCCGAGCTTTGTTAAAAGTGGTGCCCTAGTTATCGGCGGCGGTCTCAGCGGTTTGACGGCGGCTTTGTCTATTGCCGAGCAGGGATATGAGGTTCACCTTGTGGAGAAGTCCGCTGAGCTGGGAGGTAACCTGCGGGATATTTACTCCACTCTACAGGGGAACGACCCTCAAAAGCTCCTTAGCGATATGGTTCAGTCAGTGGAATCCAACGCCATGATTCATGTTTATAAGGAGACCCAGGTGGTGCAGATTGGGGGCTATGCCGGCAATTTTGAGGCAACCCTCAAAAGCAACGACCGCGAAGTTGCCTTACAGGTAGGTGCTGTTATCATTGCCACCGGCGGCAGAGAGTATCAGCCCGATGGGTACCTTTACGGACAAAACGAGCGTATCGTTACTCAGCGAGAACTGGAGAAAAAGTTAAACTCCGGCGAGCTGAATGCCGAAGGTACTGGCCTGGTGGTAATGATTCAGTGTGTCGGCTCAAGAAACAAGGAAAGGCCCTATTGCAGCCGTATCTGTTGCCACCAGGCTTTGAAAAATGCCCTCAAATTAAAGCAACTCAATCCAGAGACCCAGATATTTATCCTCTACAGAGATATGATGAGCTATGGTTTTATGGAGGAGTACTATACCCGGGCAAGAGAAGCAGGGGTAATATTTGTGCGCTATGAACCTAGCAGGGAACCGCAGGTTAAGGTTGAGCAGGGCGCGCTAAAGGTTGAAGTTGTAGAGCCAGCTCTGGGGAGTAGATTAATACTGGAGCCTGATTGGCTGGTGCTCAGCCCGGCAATCATCCCCCAGGACAGTAACGGAGAACTGGCTCGAATGCTCGGTCTGGACCTGACCGAAGATGGCTTCTTCAAGGAGGCAGAGGTCAAGTTCCGCCCGGTGGATTTCAACAAGGATGGTGTTTTTGCCTGTGGGTTAGCCCTTTCTCCCCGGAGTATCGGGGAAGCTATCGCCGAAGCCCAGGCAGCGGCGCAGCGGGCGGTAACTCTGCTCAGCCGGGAGGAGTTGCAGCCCTCGCCCATTGTCGCCGAAGTCAATGAGCGGTGGTGTACCGGGTGCGAAGTGTGTATACCAGCCTGCCCTTACGGTGCCAGGGTTAAAGACAGGGACAAGGGGGTGGTGGTAGTGAGAGAGGCACTATGCCATGGCTGTGGTGCCTGCGTTACCGCCTGTCCCAGCGGGGCAGCAAAGCTCAGGAGATTCACTCAGAGGCAGGTCTTATCAATGATTGATGCTGGACTATAAACAGGGGGTCTAACGATGGTTGATGAATTTGAGCCGGTAATAGTGGGCTTCTTCTGTAACTGGTGTACTTCTACTGCCGCTGATCTGGCAGGTACCAGTAGAATGCAGTATCCTCCGAACATCCGTCCGATAAGGACGATGTGCAGCGGCTCGGTAGACCCTGTGTATATACTCAGGGCTCTACTTAACGGGGCTGATGCTGTCATCGTTGGCGGCTGCGCTCCCGGTGACTGCCATTATATATCGGGCAATTACAAGACCCGGAGGAGGATTACCGCCCTTAAGACCATCCTGAAGACTCTGGGGCTTGAAGATGACCGCGTCTGGCTGAAATGGATTAGCGCTTCTGAAGGGGCGAAGTTTGCTGAGACCATGAAAGAAATCACTGCCGAGATGAAGAAGAAAGGATCCAGTCTACTGAAAAAGCAGTGGACTATCTAGGAGAGGAGAAAAATGGGACGTAGTGTTCTTGTTACGATAGGCGAAGGTGGACTATTGGAGACGCTGAGACGGCTCTTGAAGGAGTTGCTGGAGAAGCAACTGGTTGATGCTCTGCTGGTTCCTGTTGAACTACCTTCGGGGGATAACGTGGTACAGGCGCTGGTCACCAGCGCTGACAGGCTGGACAAGGCTAATCCCCTGGCACCGATACTGCCGGTTAATTCTGCCCGCATCATTTCGGCGATGACCAGGTTAGCCCCAAGTCAGAAGAAAATAGGAGTTGTCCTCAGGTCATGTGAATTAAGGGCTGTTATTGAGCTGGTGAAACTAAAGCAGGCTTCCTTACAGAACCTGGTTCTCATCGGAATAGACTGTTTTGGTACCCTCCCAATAGACGAATATAGTAAGCTTATTGAGGAAAACCAGTCTCCTCAGGAGCGGGTGCTTGGTCTGGTCAGGGAGGGGAAAGAAGACTCCCTGCTTAGGGAAGCTTGCCAGGTGTGTGAATATCCGTTCCCGATGCAGGCTGACTTGGTAGTCGGGCTGATTGGTATGGACCTGGATAAAAATATCTTACTTGAAGCTGATACCGGGGAAGGTGAGAGGATTCTGGAGGCGCTAGCACTGGAAAAAGAAGCCACCGATGGTGCCAGGAGGCAGACCGCCATCGAAAAACTCGTCTCTGAAAGGGTCAAGAAGCGGGACGAACTCTTTGAGCGGACTAGCAAAGAGGTTAGCGGAGTTGAGAACTTGCTCCGCGCCTTTGCCAGATGTATTGGCTGCCACAATTGCCGGGACGTGTGCCCTATTTGTTACTGCCGTGAGTGCCTGTTTGACTCGCCTACCTTTGAATGGGAGGCGGATAAGTACCTGGACTGGGCATCGAGAAAAGATGCCCTGAGGATGCCCACCGATACACTGCTCTTTCACCTCACCCGGTTGAACCACATGGCAAGCTCCTGCGTAGGCTGTGGACAGTGCCAGGAGGCATGCCCCAATGACGTCCCTGTGTTCGGCATCTTCCGTATGGTCGGGGACAGGGTACAGAGAGTTTTTGACTACGTTCCCGGTCGAAGTCTTGAGGATGAGCTACCTGTATCTACCTTCAAGGAGGATGAATTACAGGAGGTGGGCTACGAGTAGCATTCAGTTTGCTGACCGGACCGGTGCTCAATCAATAGATGTTGCCTTTGCTCAGCAGGTGAAACGGGTGAGCGGAGAGAAACTTGAGCGTTGCTATCAGTGTTCTACCTGCACTCTGGGGTGCCCCGTGTCCCCGGCGATGGATTATCACCCTGACCAGATAATCAGGATGGTTCAACTGGGGTTGAAGGAGCTGGTGCTGAATAGCTCGGCGATATGGTTGTGCCTTGGCTGTGAGACCTGTGTCGCCCGGTGTCCCAACGAGATCGACATCCTGAGGGTAATGGACACTCTGAGGGAGATGTCACTTCAGGAGAAAAGGAAAGGCAAGGAAAGAATTATTCCGGCTTTTCATCGGGCTTTCCTTTATCCCATCAAGGTGCTTGGTAGGCAGTATGAGCTGGGCTTGATTCTTTACCTCAAGCTGAAAAGCGGGGACCTTTTCGGTGACCTTGGGCTGGGTCTAAGGATGATTCTGAAGCGTAAGCTCCCGTTCATTCCAACTCGGATCAAAGGAGCAAAACGGGTGGGAGAGATTTTTAATAAGACTAAAGGTATTTCAGGAAGGGAGGGGGATTGAAGTACGCTTACTACCCGGGTTGCAGTCTGGAAGCTGCCCTGGCTAAAGAGTATGACCTTTCGGTAAGGGCGGTTTCAGAGCGCCTCGGTATAGGGATGGAAGAACTACCTGATTGGAACTGCTGCGGTGCCTCCTCCGGGCACAGCACCAGTTATCTGCTGAACCATGCCATTGTCGGGCGGAACCTGGCTATTGCGGAAAAGCAGGGTCTGGATATAGCTGCCGCCTGCCCTGCCTGCTACGTGCGACTGAAACACACCCGGCGCGAACTCAAAGAAAATGCTGAATTGAGGGAAAAGGTTGTAGAATCCGTTGGCTTGCCGTATGAGGCAAAGTATGATGTAAGACACATACTGGATGTACTGGTTAAAGACATAGGGATTGAGACAATAAAGAAGAAGGTAACGAAACCTCTAACCAGTCTTAGACTGGTATCCTACTACGGCTGTTTCCTGGTTCGGCCGCCGAAGGTTGTTGCCTTCGACGACCCGGAGAACCCGCAGTCTATGGATACGCTGCTGGCAGCCCTGGGAGCTGAGGTTTTGGACTGGTCGGGCAAGGTGGACTGCTGCGGGGGGAGCCTCGCCCTGACCAAAAGAGACATTGTCATCAGGCTGGTAAGCGAACTGGTGGAGATGGCACGAGGCGTGCGGGCAGAGGCGCTGGTGGCTGCCTGCCCTCTATGCCAGATGAATATCGATGGCAGACAGGATTTTGCCGCCGACCCGCTTCCTGTGTTCTACTTCACCGAGCTGATGGGGCTGGCCATGGGCGAGCGCAATGCCAGAAGCTGGTTCAAAAAACACTTGGTCTCACCGATGAAATTGCTGACCTCACACGGTTTACTGTGAGCTTTTACCAATGTAGAACATTCATGAGCCACTGACCTTTTTGTCAATCCTTTATGGCTTTTTGTTCAACTACAGGTCAATATGCGCCGTCCCGACAGGTAGAAAAAGGCTAAGCCCACGGCGATGGGCAGTATCATATAGAGAGCGAAGCCAAGGATGCTTATGTTTGGTGCTCCCGAAGATAGCTTGATAAGAAGCTCAAGTGGCGACGGGTCTAGAAAATAGGATGCGGCACCCACGGCGATGAGTGTCATGGAATAGGTAAACTGGGCCCGCTGCCTGTCTTTGAAGAATAATGCGATAATAGCCGCACCTAATGATATGGTCACCGCATAACTTGCTGCCAATGGTAGTACCAGAGTCAACCTATCTATGCTGACACCGTTCCACTCTAAAAGCCCTGCCCACATCACTATCTGGATGAACGCCGTAATAATAGCGGCTGATATCTTGGCACCAAAGACTTGACCAGCCGATATAGGCGCAGATATCAGCGTATCGAGAGTCTTGCTCTCGAACTCCTCCGATATTGCGTCAATCACTATACTGCCAGCAATCAGCGCAGGAAACAGCATAAGGATTGGAATGAGAACGGTATAGAGAAATTCATAGGTGGAAAAGGGTTTGCTATCAAAGTCCTTATAATTGACCATTACCCCGTTAGCCTCACGCAGATAGTCCTCGTACCTCCTCAAGGGTTTATCCAGCATGACCAGTATAACTGTCCTCTTAGCTTCCATCTTCGGCAGGATGAGCTTCATGTTGACCAGGCCTGACTGGCTCTCGGGAACAATTAATATCGTGTCAATCTGACCGGAGCGAAACGCCGCTTCAGCAGTTGCCAACTCAGGGAACGACCTTGTACTTATTTTTTCATCCCTAAGATACGTGAGCATCGGACTGTCCGTCTGCCCAACAAACCCCGCCCTGATGATTACGTTGGTGCTCCAACCAATGGAACCAGGGTCATAGAATGCCATAACTCCCTCCAGGATAACCGAGGAAAGCGAGGCAATTAAGAACTGCACCATAATGGCGAGCATTATTGTCTTCTCTCTGGTTATTGACCTCAATTCCTTTTTCAGCAGGACAAAAAATTCACTCACCCGAGTACCCCTACGAAGTATAGGTTATAGGCAGCATGAACTATAGAGCCAATGGTGATGGCTAACGGATAATATTTTGTGCCTAGGTGCTGCGTTATCAGGCTCACAACGGAAGTGCTGACGGCATGGAGGACAAGGGGCATTACCCACAACCCACCTCCAAAGACCGCAGAGATAAAAGCTGACTTAGAGACCACGGCTAATGCCAACAAGAGGAGCATCTTCTCGCCGGAAAAGAACCCCAGTGCCGAAAGTGCTGATAGCCTCAATACTTCTATCTTCGTCTTAACAATCCCGTTCTTCAGGAGGACGAATACGACGGCCGACTTGGCCAGCTCTTCTATCGTGGCTGATATGATGACCAGGAACCATAAGGAGGAGGGTATCGGCATATTACTGGCAAAGACAATTGATGTCAACTGCGCTATGAAGACTACGGGCAACAGAAAGAAATTTGATAGAAAGGTAGAAAGGTTCAGATGATTTCTGTCTACCACCAGGTCTATTGCCTCTGCTATCTTTACGTGTAACGGTTTGAAACCCATTAGGTATTCTTCGTTTAAGACACGTGTCCCGATGAACATTGCCTGGAGGAATATCAGGTACAATGGCACGGTAGCTAGAAAGTACTCTTTGGCGGCTATTGCCTCACCCCGGTACATTTCTACGGCAAGGGTCAGGGGTGAAATGTAGCTGAGGTTGCTAACCCCGGTAAGCAGAGCCGGGACGACCAGGTAAGCCATAATGACTGAGATCACCAGAACCGAGAAAAGAGTCAGGTCTCTGAAGGTTCGGTACATTAAGGCTACCACCATATAGGCCGAAAAGATAAGCAGTGCCACGGGTGTGAATATAGCCAGGCTCAGCAGAATGTTTCCCCCCATTATCAGTGTCATCACAGTAATGACAATCCACGAGTACACCAGATAAGGAAGCATCTTGCCTAGAATGACCTGTAAGTGTGAGACCGGGGCAGATAATAGGATGACGAGTTTTCGACTTACCCGTTCCTCAGTGAAACTGCTGGCAAAGAACACGGCAACGAATAGAATCGGCACGACGTAAGAAAAGACTAACATCACCTGAGCCAGAGGCATCGGCGGGGGCGTCAGCGATGGGATAATAATGTCCGGTTCCGACAGTACAACTTCTTTCAGTTTTGCTAAGCCTCCATTCTCAAGAGTATCCAGCTGTTGCCTGACTTTGGCATCTATTACATCAGGCGCTGATAATGCCGGCTCCGACAGACCAACGGAAACGGCGGGTGCCGATTCACCGCTTGCGGGCGGTTCTGGCGATAGTGGCGCCTGAGTATCTTCTTGCGGCGGTTCCCCGCCGATACTCAGGCCGGGCTCAGGTCTGTCAAGTGAAACGACTTCAACGCGAAGAGGAAAGGCGCGCTCACGCTGGTATTGTTTGGCTATTCTGAGTAAGTCCTGCTTTGCCAGGTATTCTAGCAGGGTCTCTTTGACATATTGCGACCGTCCGTCATCTCGAGCAGTAACCCCGTTTTCATCAACATATGCATCCAGAGTCCGTTGGTTCAGCATGACATGACCCTGTTCAGGGTCAAGCCTAATTACCTGAAACCGCTGGTCAACAATAGCCGGGGCATCGAAGGATATACCAACAGTATAAAGTGTCTTGCCAGGAACCATACCCTGATGATAGACTAGGTAGGAGGTAATGATGGCTAGCAGGACTATGGCTAGTATTACAAACTTCGAACGACCACCGAAGCGGAGCCTCAGGCGGGTGAGTTCCCATTTCGAAATCGTCAAGATACCCTTAATCATTGGGTACCGCGTATGAATCCAGCCATCAAACTGAAATCGGTTACCAAATTATATGGTAATATCACTGCCGTCAACAACCTTACCCTCGAAGTAAGCCAGGGCGAAATATTAGGCATGATTGGGCCTAACGGTGCCGGCAAGACCACCACATTAAAGATGATAGCAGGATTGCTCACACCAACTACCGGCACAGTGGAGGTCATGGGGCAGAATGTGACCAAAGACGGTAAGCACGTCAGGAGACACATCGGCTACCTGCCCGAGGAAGACCCGCTCTACGAGAATATGACCGTCCGACAGTATCTAGGCTTCTTTTCAGAATTGTACAGCATATCAAAACCGCAGGCTAATGAGCGTATTGATTCTCTCATCCGCTCGCTGAAACTTACGGATGATACGAAGCATAACGGCGAACTCTCTAAAGGCATGAAGAGAAAGGTTGCTGTTGCTCGTACCCTGCTTCATGACCCTTCCATACTGGTTCTCGACGAGCCCAATTCCGGTCTTGACCCACTGACATCGTTCTTTGTCAATGATTACTTAAAGAAGCTCAGTCTCCGTGGTAAAACGATTGTACTCAGTGCCCACAACCTCTTTCATATTGAGTCCGTTTGCGACCGGGTTGCCGTCATGAATAATGGAGAATTGTATGTTTGTGATACCATCAGCTCAATCAGGGAGAGGCTGGGTAAACGAGAGTATGAGGTTGTCTTCAATGCTGATGCTGACTTAAATTATGAGATACGGGGTGGTAACTATGTACTCCGTACAGAGAGTATCAAGCAGATTGCCTCGCTATTACAGGAGATCTCCGAGCGAAACTGGACTTTGATTGACCTCTCAGTACAGCAGCCCGTTCTTGAAGAGGTGTATCTCAAACTCATAAACGATATTACCACTCACTGAGCAGAACGAGACTACTTTCTAAACTGGAAGGAGAATAACCGTTCGGCTCTGGCAAGGCATTGACAGATGGTATAGGCATTAGTGAAGCAGATACACAACGATAATGGAGGAGGGGAGTGAAGAATTTATGTTCTCCCCTCCTCCATTTTAGTCCCTCCATGGTAACCGGGCTTAGTAGCCCATGGACTTCCTCAGGTCTTTGTCAATCCAGACAAACTGATTCCAGTGGTAGTTCCCCCAGTAGCCTATAAAGACTTCACCAGAGTAGTTCTTCAGCCAGGGCCACCACATAGTATAAGTTGGGTAAAAGGGGGTCGGAATACAATATGCCTGCTCAATCAAATACATACACAGCGGCCGGCATAATTCCATGGAGGCCCGGAAGTCAGTAATAGCCAGTGATTTTACTTTCTTGGCTGTTTCGTCTACGTAAGGCTCATTGATAAGACTGGCGTTCACCCAGTTTCTCGCAGCATAGAGTGACTGCTCCGGATATGAGGAATTCGGGGAGGTACCGATAGCAATCATTTCGTAAGTAATGCTGAAAGCGCGGCCTATAAGTGCGCCGAAATCTGGAACAACATCCATCTCCAGGTTAATATTGACCTTAGCCCACAGGTCCTTGATTATCGAGTAGTAGTCGACTGCGTCCTGAGTGAGAGTCAGTTTGGCTTTGAAGCCGGTGGGATAGCCTGCCTCGGCCAGCAGTTTTTTTGCTTTCTCCGGATTATAGGTGTACAGTTCTTTTATCAGGTCGGTGCAATCCGGGTCATCGACACTGACATAGAGCGGCTCATAACCTTTAACATTAAAATAAGGCCAGCTGATGATATCGCCAAGGCCCTGGTATAAGGTTTTGTTTATCGTGTTAAAGTCCGTAGCCATCAGCAGCGCCCGGCGGACCCGGACATCATTATAAGGTGCCTGAGTTGTCTTCATGAATATCGGATTAACACGCCATTTGCCGCGTGGCGCGGACTTGAGTTGGGGGGCGGTCTTCAGCATCAGGTCTTTATCTTCCATATTGAGACCACCGAGCTGGTCGATCGTGCCTGTCCTCAACGCTGCCTGTGTAGTAGAAGCATCTGGCACAATGATGAACTTGAAAGTATCAACGTAGGGTAACTGGTTGCCCTTGCCGGGACCAACCGGGTCTTTCATCCAGTAATTGGGATTCCTGTCCATTCGAACCATGTTACCGGGAATGTAATCGGTAACCACGAAGGGTCCCGTACCGACGGAATACCTCCAGTTCGTGCAGGACTCATATCCGTATTTATTCCACAGTTCCGGTGGCATAACACGACAGCAGAGGTTCTCCCTCATTATCGCATCAAGGTGGTCTTCATACTTGTGAGTGACTTCGAACGTGTTTGGCCCAGTCTTGACTGCCGTTGGGTAGCGGACATTCGGATATAGCTGCCAGTTCTGGGCGTTCTCGTTTTTGATAATCAGGTTCCAAGTCCAGACACAGTCATCGACGGTCATTTCCCTGCCACCGACCATGCGGCTGGCTTCGCTGTCGAAAAGGGCATAGTGGACACCCTTACGAATCGTGAAACGTGTGGTAACTTCTTTGCCATCGGGACTGATTTCCCACGAATAATCTTCGGCTAGATAGCCTGTGTTAAAAGCAGGAATGTTGGTGCTCATACCCCAGTCTGTTAAACCCTCACCGTAACCGCCAGCGGGTCCTTTTGCCCAGTTTCCATCAACCATTCTCTGGTGGTCTTGTTCCTGGGGCCAGGAGGCACCGAAACTGATTAAATCCCAGTTTGGGTCGCCCACCAAGGCGACGGTAATCGTGCCACCATACTTTGGCACTTCCGGCCCGGCTGACACCACCTCTTTCTCTTCCGCTACTTTTTCTTCCTCGGCTTTTACTACCGTTGTCTTCCCAATTTCCTCTTCCTTCGCCACTTGCTTTGGGGCACAGGATGCTATCACCAATGATAATGCCATCAGACAACTCACTATCACCCAGGTAAAGTTCTTTTTCAATTGTTATTTCACCTCGCTAATAAGTCTTTTCTGCATATTTTAGTGTATTTGACCCTCGTCTTTTGCCATTTTCAGTTGCCTATCTCAACGGCGCACCTCCTTCTCTCTATCAGACTGGAAAAGGGGATGAACGACCGCTGTATGAATTAGCGGTTCAAATGCCCCTTTATCCACAACGTCCTTTCTCTCCATCTTTATGTGATTCCCACTTTTTCTATGCATGTAGAGTACTCTAGTATTATCCCTATTATCCCTGAAATTTGTCAAGAATAGTCAAGCCCCCATAATCCGTGGATTTTTGAAAAAGGTAGGGATCAGGAGGATAAAGGTGGAGGCCATCTACGGTCTCGTGGCCCAGTCACGGGCACGCTCCACTGCTCGTTTCCAGTCCGCGTAAAGGGTCTCCCGTTTATCCGGGGACATTTTAGGCTCGTAGCTGGTGGAGCTCTGCCATTGCTGTGCGATTTCATCGGTGCTGTGCCATAGCCCCACGCTCAGACCGGCCAGGTAGGCGGCCCCCAGCGCGGTAGTCTCGGCCAGACAAGCCCGCTGTACAGGGATACCTAATATATCTGCCTGGAACTGCATTAGCAGGTTGTTGCTGCTACCACCGCCATCCACACGTAATACCGGGACTTCCAAGTGTGCCTCGGCTTTCATGGTATCAATGACGTCGCGGGCCTGGTAGGCAATGGACTCCAGCACCGCCCGGGCGATGTGTCCCTTTTGGCTGCCTCTAGTAATGCCTACCATAGTACCCCGGGCGTACATGTCCCAGTAAGGGGCTCCCAGCCCTACCAGGGCGGGGACGAAGTAAACCCCACCGTTGTCCGGTACACTCGCAGCTAGGGTTTCCACTTCAGCGGCTGTCTTTATCAGCCCGAGTCCGTCGCGCAACCACTGGACGGCTGCTCCTGTAATGAAGATGCTCCCTTCCAGGGCATAGGCCACCTTATCTCCCAGACCCCAGGCGGGAGTAGTTATCAGTCCGGCACGGGAAAAGACCGGCCTATCACCAGTGTTGACGAGGACGAACGAGCCAGTGCCGTAAGTGTTCTTGGCCATGCCCTTTTGATGGCAGGCCTGGCCGAAGAGCGCTGCCTGCTGGTCGCCAGCGATACCCGCGATGGGAATGCGGGCATTTCCCAAAAGCCCGGCGTTGGTTTCCCCAAAAATCCGACTGGAAGACAGGACTTCAGGCAGCATCACCTTCGGGATGTCCAGCAGGTCAAGGAGCTCTTGGTCCCATTGCAATGTATTGATGTTGAACAGCATGGTACGGCTGGCATTGCTGTAATCGGTAATATGGGTCCTGCCCCCGGTGAAGTTCCAGACAAGCCAGCTATCAATCGTCCCGCAGACCAGGTCACCCCTTTCGGCGCGGTGCTGTCCGTCGGGGATATTATCCAGCAGCCAGCGGATTTTCGTGGCAGAAAAATAGGCATCAATAGGGAGTCCCGTCCTCTGCTGGATGAAGGGCTCTAGTCCTTTTTGTTTGAGCTCCTCACACAGTGCCGCGGTACGCCGGCATTGCCAGACGATGGCGTTGTAAACCGGCCTACCGCTACTACGCTCCCAGACCACGACTGTCTCGCGCTGGTTGGTGATGCCCAGCCCTTTGACGGCGGCAATCGGCACGCCTGCCTGGCGCATTACTTCCCCGGCCAGGGCGATGCAGTTCTGGAGAATCTCAATAGGGTCGTGCTCCACCCAGCCCGGCCGGGGAAAAATCTGGCGTATCTCGCGATAAGCGCGGGAGACTACCCTGCCGCTGGCATCGAAGAGCAAGACCGTGCTGCCTGTGGTCCCTTGGTCGATGGCCAAAATGTAGCCTGTTGACATAATATTCGCCCTATTTATTACTCTCTAAAACGTTGCCCCGAGGCGGCGTGTGCGATAACTTTCCGCTGTTAGGGCGCTGAAAATCTCTTTTCAAGTGTTTATCTTCCTAGTGGTGTGCTTTCAGCCATGTCTCTAGGTCGGCCATGACCTGCTGGTGCTCCGGCTCGTTGAAGATTTCGTGCAGCAGACCATCGTAGAGTTTCAGGGTCTTATCCCGGGAGCCGATGCGCTCGTGTAGCACCCGGCTGCGGGCACCGTCCGGGCCACCGTTACCGGCCATGATGAGCACGGGCAACTTGATTTGCGGGACTAGGTCATAAAGCTTGGCGGTCACACTGCCCATGGCGAACCCGGTGGGTATCGGGCCATGGTAGACAAGAGGGTCGTTCTCATAGGCTTTGATGACTGCCGGGTCGCGGCTAAGCATGGCTGTGGGTAAAGGCTCACCGGGTTTACGCGGTGGCAAGGGTGGTTCGCCAGGTCGGGCTAGACCACCGCCGGAGGTGACCAGACCAGCCAGTTCCTGCTGATATTGGACTGAATAAAGCAGGGCGATGACCGACCCCATGCTGTGTCCGATGAGAAATATCCTGTCCTCGGGGTTCTCTTTACGCACGATATTGAAAAAGGTCTTGAGGTCTTTGACGTAATCTTGAAAATCATCCACCTGGACACGCTCGCCGTCCGAGCGGCCATGCCCCCGGTGGTCGAGGGCGTATACGGGATAACCTTTGGGGACGAAGTAGTTGACCACGTTACCGTAGCGTCCACTGTGCTCGGCAAAGCCGTGGGCGATAAGTAGCACCGCCCCGGTTTTCTTTTCTGGCAACCAGCACTGGTAATAAATGTTGAAATTTTTCAGCCCTTTGAAGTTGCCCTCTTTGTGTCGCATCAATACCTGCCTCCACTTTTTATAACATCCGGGATGACAACTAATATTACGACAATAGCGTGACAGTGTTCAAGGGAAAGGGGAAATTGTAACCTTCAACCGTTGGTCGGTAAGAGTCCCGAAGGCTAACCAAGTTAATCTCCAAATCATTCGTCAGCAAGGAGAACCAGAGAAGCCCGGGATTGAATTTTCGCTAAAAGTTGCGATAGACTTATCTTGTCAGTCTCATGCTTCTCCTGTTGGCAACCAAGGAGCTATCAGTATATAATCGGGCCATTGGGAAAATGCTGAGGGCGCAACGGCAACACAATGTTGCTTGGAAAGAGTACCAAGGAGGATGTTAGTGACCGACCAAACCACTAAAGGCGTGGCCAGAGACAGTACTTGCAGGATGTGCGATAGCGGCTGCCCTATCAAGGTATATGTTGAAAATGGGCAAATCTCCAGGATAGAAATGACGAGAGAGGCAGTAGCTAACCTCTGCCCCCGGTGGAAAGCACAAAGAGAATTCGTCTACCATCCTGACCGGCTGCTTTACCCGTTAAGACGCAGTGGTAAGAGAGGCGAAGGAAAGTTCAGCCGCATTTCTTGGGACGAGGCACTGGATACAGTTGCCCGGAGCTTGCTGGATATTAAAGCGAAGTGGGGACCCGAAGCGGTGGTCTTTTACATTGCTTATCCCAAGGAGCCCCGCCCTTATTTTAAGAGACTGGCACATGCTTTTGGTTCCCCCAACTACTGCACCGAAAGCAGTAACTGTGCTACATCGGCGGCGCTGGCTACTGCGGTGACCTATGGCCAGGGCTTTATGATGATAGACCCTGGTGCAGACCCAAGATGCCGGTGTAAGCTCATCTGGAGCTCCAGCATCAGGAACTCTATGCCACCTGCCTGGAAAACGTACCTGGACATTAAGTCCAGCGGAGTGAAGCTAATCGTAGTGGACCCGTGTCGGACCAGACTGGCGGAGATGGCAGATATTCACCTTCAGTTACGACCTGGCACTGATGGTGCTTTAGCTCTGGGCATGCTTAATGTCATCATCGAGAATAATCTTTATGATGCCGATTTCGTCGAGCGGTGGACGGTAGGCTTCGATGAGCTGAGGGAACTGGTGAAGGAATATACTCCAGAAAAGGCAGCTCAGATTACGGATGTGCCGGCGAAGCTGATTATTGAAGCTGCTAGAATGTATGCCACCAATAAGCCGTCTCAGATCAGAACAAGCGCCAGTGCCACTACCCACAGTTCCAATGGCTTTCAGAATCACCGCGCCATCCTGATGCTGCCGGCAGTGACTGGCAATATTGATGTCCCGGGCCGGGGTTCTGTTATGGCAGGCTGGCTGCACACCAATGATGTAACTCTGCATGAAAGGGTAGCCAGCATGCCGATCGGGCTGGGAGCAGACCGGTTCCCTCTGTGGACGTCTTATCACCGTGAGATGCAATCTAATGTCCTCGCCGACAGGATTGAAACGGCTAAGCCATATCCGATAAAAGCGCTGTTCGCCGCCGGATTCAATGTAACTTTCTTTCCCAATACTCGCCGGTTCATGGACAATCTTAAGAAACTCGATTTCATCGTAACTACGGAGTACTTCCCCAATGAGGGTACGGCTATGGCTGACATAGTGCTTCCTATCTCGTCCTGGCTGGAGCGCCCGGTGCTTACCATCTTCCCCGGACGGCCGATTAAGCTGCAAGAACCGGTCATCGCACCACTGGGCGAGACCAAACCAGAATGGGATATTTATGCCGAGTTGGCGATTAGAATGGGGTTCGGCAGTGAATTCTGGAACGGCGATTTTGAAAAATGTCTGGATTATGTTTTGGAGCCAACGGGCGTTACTGTCGCAGAACTGAAGCGGCACCCGGAAGGTATTGAGCCAAAACAGACCGCACGACCTGAAGAAGCCAGCGAAAAGGTTGGCTTCCGGACACCGTCGGGGAAGGTCGAAATTAAATCGTCGATACTAGCCCAATATGGCTATGAACCATTACCAGTTTATCGGGAACCCGCTGAAAGCCCTTTGAGTCAACCGGAGCTTGCCCGAACCTATCCTCTCGTCCTGACCAGCGGAGCGCGCACAGTGGTCTATACGCATTCGCAGTATCGCCAGATTGAGAGTCTACGGCGGATGATGCCATACCCACTGGCGGATATTAATCCGGTTGACGCGAGGGAGCGCGGAATTAAGTCCGGAGATGATATTGAAGTTAGCACAAAGAGAGGGACTGCACGTTTCAAAGCACGGGTAACGGATGAAATTAAAGCTGGCGTGGTCAGTTTGCTGCATCACTGGCCTGGAGAAGCGAACGTCAATATACTGATTGATGATAGCGCCCTTGACCCTGTATCTGGCTTTGCTCCCTTCAAAGCCCAGCTATGCCAGGTAAGACTAGCGCGGAGGGAAAGCGGTTAGAAATCCACCAGAGGACAATGAATACCAGAATCCTTAACACTCTGGGTGCCCCATCGGCCAGCTGACTCGGCAACCCGTAGTGATGCGGGAACCCGCTGAAGTAAAGTATTAAACAAAAGGAGGGGCTATCAAATGGCAGAGACAAAGTACGGGAAGTATATCGTCTATGATGCAAGACCCCCTATACCTAAGGGTGCGCCACCGCCACCGCCTCCTGGCGAAAGAAACGGGGCTATGGTGCTGTATGTGGATGATACCATCATTAAGGGGGCTTTCTACTTGAACTGTGCCCTGATATGGAAAGCATCGGACAGGGGTAGCCCCGGCGTTGTCCATTCTCACGAGGATTACGACGAATATGTTGGATTTATGGGAAGCAACCCGGAAGACCCTCACGATTTATGCGGTGAAGTCGAGTTCTGGCTCGGCGGCGAAAAGCACATTCTCACCAAAAGTTGCGCTGTCTTTATCCCCAGGGGACTATTGCATTGCCCGATATATTTCAGGAGAGTGGACAGGCCTATTTTCTATTTCAGCACGGCACCCTCTACAACATATGGTAAAGACCTGCCCAAGAAATGAACTTTGTGCGGGGGTAAGGCAGTCTGGTTAAAGTAAGCAAGACCGTTAACCATAGTTAGCTATAAGACTACGGTGTTGACGGAGGAACAGATGCAGTTGTATGTCGGCGGGCTTTCCGAAAACATAGTTGAAGATGAGGTGCTTGAGCTTTTCTCCAGGATAGGCACAGTGGAGTTAGTTCGAGTTATCAGAGATGTCTCCGGCAAGTCCAGGGGATTCGCTATAGTCAGGATGCCGGACAACACCGAGGGTGAGAACGCTATCAAGAAGCTGAACGGTCTCATGCTAGCTGACCGACGACTGCAGGTCGCCAGAATGCATGAGACCTTACCCGGGGAAATGGAGTTCAGAGAGTGGCTCAGAGATAACGCATACCAAGTCCTCAAGAAAGTGGGAGTCAGCCGTGGGCAGACAGTGCTCGACTTTGGTTGCGGTCCCGGTCTGTTCTCGATAGCTGGCGCCACCATAGTTGGGCACGGAGGTAAGGTATATGCCCTCGATGTCCGTCCCGATGCCCTTGAGCACCTCAGAGAAGCTGCCAGAAGAAAAGGATTGGACAATATAGAGACCATGCTCCTGAACAGGTCCACAATGTCCATCGCTCTGGAAAATGAGAGCGTGGACGTTGTCCTGCTCTATGATGTGATACAGGAAATAGCGGATAAGCCGGGGCTGCTCAGGGAATTGCACAGGCTATTGAAACGTGGTGGTCTTCTCTCTGTCTTTCCCATGCACCTGGGAACGGACAAGTTCTTGAGTATGATTAATCCTCTCGGTCTGTTCCGCTTTAGGGAACGCTACAGCCCACCGGGACTACAGTCGGCAAGTGAGGTTATCAATCTCACCAAAGATATGCCGTCAGCGAGGTAGCAGAAGATTACAAGTGGAGGAATATTATGGCAGAAAAAGACATGATGGTGAACTGCGCCAAGTGTCCACGGCCGGTATGTAACAGCCCAGCGTGGCAAGAAGGACCGGAAAACTGCCCGAGGAAGGTGATGCCAGACGTCATAGTCAAAGCTACGGAGAAATGCTTTAGCCCCGAGTTCCGGGACTTTGCGATGAAGGCGTCCAAGCAAGAGGGGTCAGGGTACATGAGGCTTCCTCATTCGCCCAACAGCCCTTCTCCGGTGAAGAGCAGACTTGAAGAAGTGATGGAGTTCGCTCACAGGATGGGGTACAAAAGGCTAGGTGTTGCCTACTGTGGTGGAGTCCAGTTCGAGGCTGGCCTCTTAATACCTATTCTGGAGAACCGGGGATTTGAGGTGATATCAGTGGCGTGCAAGTGCGGCTCGGTGCCTAAAGAGGAGCTGGGGATTCAAGACTGGGAGAAAGTCTCCCCTGGGCACTTTGAGGCGATGTGTCATCCAATAGCTCAAGCCGAGATTCTGAATAGCTACAGGACAGACCTTAACGTGATGGTATGCCTGTGTGTAGGCCACGATTCCCTTTTTCTGAGACACAGTGAAGCCCCGTGCACCGTGCTCGCTGCCAAGGATAGAGTCTACGGGCATGCCCCACTGATGGCATTATACCAATCTAGGTCGTATCACCGCCGGGTCATGGCAAAGCAGAGCATACCCGATGCGGCTAAGGAAATGGAAAAAGGGTGACAGCTTTAGGGTAGTACTGATAATTACCAGCCGCTTTATCTTCGCAGGCTCCTTGCTCGATTGGTTTGTTTGCTGGTGTTTTACACCTGCTCTCTAGTTGTCAAGTCATTTGCTAATCCGTTAGTTACTCTTTTCGGGGCATTGGTGGCGGCCCTTCCCCCACGAATTTTGTTTCAAATTTACGTGTAAGCGATATTTCTAGAAATACCACGGGTCTATCCGGGTCGCATTTCTTGATGATTAATGGACAGTGGATTAACCCCGGCGGGACAGAGACAATTGTGGTAGAGTTGATAATATGTTTTTCCTGTTCCTCGCCTAAACACATCTCTATTTCTGCCCCGAAATCGTTTATATCTTTGGGGTTACCCCCGATGAAGCAAAGGAGCTCGTGGTAATCGTGTGTGTGGGGATACAGGGCTTTGTATTCCGCATTGGCCAGGCAGTGGTAACCAATGCAGACATCGGCGCCGTACTCACCTCCGTGTGCGACTATTGAAGTTCCAGTATAATGTGGTATGGTCACAAAAGGCCCCTGTATCAAATATTTCCCGTACTTTGTCTTTGCCATTTTACGATTCCTCCTCTCTTATCCCGGTATGGGGCCGGAATAGCTACAGAATATTACAACAGTCTTCTAGGTATAACGGGAGCGCCGGGTTTTATCTCGCCCCGTTCCGAGTGTAATTTCATCTTGTCTTTTATAAAGTGTAGCACTGGCCCCAGAGGTTGAAAAGAAATATGACGGCGCTCCCAAGAATATCAAATCATAGTCTGGCTGAGCCCCGTATTGCCTCAATAGAAACTGTTAGCGGAGCGGTCATAGCCAATGAGCCACCTCACTACCGACCAGTCTTTCTTATAGGAGTGGGTGAAGGTGATTTTCTTACGCCGGTAGTAGGTGCAAAGGTGCTGATTGATAACTTCACCGTCTTCGGTAGCAAGAATTATGAGTCAATTCGCATTCTTGACAACAATCGAAGATGGTGATAACATTCGCATTGAATTGTTACTGGGAATAAAGTAAGCAGAAGGGTGAAGTTAATACGGCTCATTCATCCCAAGTGGTGGCATAGTTGGTTTAGGCGGTTCTGGTAGGGGGCGGCCAGTCGTCTAAGGCAAAAGGTAAACTTCAATTCATTATTAAACGAGACCGAAATCACCCGTTTCTATTAATTGCTACCATCAAGGCATCGCTGTGGATTAAAGCATATAAAAGCGGAGGTAGCAAAGCAAGATATTGGACGTTAGTAAATTTGACCACGTGGGGGTGTTGTTATGGCTGTACCCTCAGATGCAGGCGGAAGTATTATTGCCAGCGAATATTACCTTCGGGGAAACGGGAGTATGATATGAAAAAGAACAGAATTTGTGAGTTGTTATCAATCAAGTATCCTGTGCTCCAAGCTCCTATGTCATGGATAACTGATGCTAAGTTAGCAGCCGCCGTATCAAATGCTGGCGGTCTGGGTATTATCGGACCCAATGCCGGTGCAAAAACCCTGACGACAGATGTAATAGAAACCGGGGAGCGTTTACGTAGCGAGATTAGGAGAGCAAAATCACTAACCGACAAACCCTTTGGGGTCAATGTTTTATCTTATAAAGGTGACCTTTTTCAATTCAGCGATCAATGCGTCAAAGTCATCCTAGAAGAGGGCGTCGCCGTGGTAGCTTTATGTGGTGACCAACCAGAAAAATATGCGAAACAACTGAAAGATGCTGGGATAAAGCTATTACACCGAGCATTACCAGTAAATAATGTTGAAGCTGCCAGGAGAGCGGAACAGGCAGGAATAGACGCTTTTATCGCTACGGGTTTTGAGGGTGGCGGACATGTGGGTCTTGATAGGATTCCCACTTTTGTATTGATTCCCCAGATTGTGGATGCCATCAAAATCCCGGTTATTGCTGGGGGTGGCATTGTGGATGGGAGAGGCATGGTCGCGGCCATGGCTCTGGGAGCTGAAGGCGTTTATATGGGCACTAGATTCATTGCCACCACAGAGTGTCCGGCGCATCCAACTTATAAACAAGCTATTATAAATGCCAACGATACCAGCACGGTGACATTTACCAGTATGGTTGGTTTGTGTCGAGCCTTGAAAACGCCACCGGTAGAGCGATATGTTCAAATGGAATTGAATGGTACGGCTACCTATGAGGAAATGGTGAAGTTACACCGTCACGAAAGCCGGCCCTGGCTAGAGGGGGACTGGGCTACCACTGTTTTCCCGGTCGGTGCTGGTGCTGGTTTGATAAAAAAGGTTACAAGCGCCGCTGAAGTAGTAACTAGTATCATTGAGGAAGCTGACAGGATACTAAAGAATATGTGTAATTTAGGGCTGATGATGGAATAGAAGAACAATTTGTTCGAATTGACCGCCACCGCAGTTATCCAGCCCGTGTCTTTTTAATGGCAAACGTGGTAGGCTGGCAGCGTTATCCTCGTATGCTTTTCCCTTCCGGGCCACTGATTTCCATCTGGTCTATGGCGTGGATGGTTTTTAGAGCCATTTTATCACCGAATGTGTGAGTAGGTTTGCACGGAAAAGCTCAACGAAAACGGCTACCACTTAAATAGAATCAGCTTACGTATTCCCCGTCCATTATAGATTGACGGTCGTCCTTAATTGGCTAAATTATCTTCTCTCTCCGCAATTCAGCAATCTTTGCTTCCGAATACCCGAGAAGCTGAGACATTACTTCTTCGGTGTGTTGACCCAAAGTGGGTGGCGATTTGTATTCCTGCTCCACCCCAGACACCTTTATGGGATTTCCCGCTAACCATATCGGGTCTTCCAGAACCCAGTCAACAGGGACTACCATTTTTTGGTGAAGTACCTGGGGGTCAGTAAGGGCTTTATCTATGGTATTTACCGGCCCAGCAGGTACCCCCTCACTAACAAAGCGTTCCATCCACTCTTCGGTGCTCCTGCTGAGAATGATTTCCTGGATAATGGAGGTCAGTTCCCCCGCATTTTCGTTTCTCTTAGAAACGGATTCAAATCTTGGGTCTGTAGCTAATTCTTCACGACCAAGGCCTCTACATAGGGCTGGCCAGAACCTATCGCCACCGATGGCGGCGATTACGATATGCCCATCACTCGTCTTGTAAGTCCGATAGGTGGGCCTAGGCATATCTGGTCCCTCAGTGACCTTTCCCGAGTAAAAAAAAGCGGGCACGCGAGCGTACAAGAGCGCTATTTGACCGTCCAACAAGGAGACCTCCACCTTGTAGCCTATGCCAGTATGCTCACGCGAGTAGAGTGCCGCTACAACACCCTGAGCAGCCCACATCCCTCCGACGCAGTCGGTGATTGAAAGCCCGGACCTCGCCGGAGGAGGATTCCCGGTGATGCTCATTGCCCCTGACATAGCCTGAAGTACTAAATCGAAGGCTGGTCGGTCTCTATAGGGGCCTGTTGAGCCAAAGCCAGTAATAGAACAAGATATTATTCTTGGATTTAGGCTCCTTAGACTTGCATAATCAACGCCCAGCCTCTCTAGAGTGCCAGGGCGGTAGTTGTCAAGGACAACATCCGCTTTTTTAGTGAGGTCGTAGAAAACCTCTTTGCCCTGTGGAGCTTTGAGATTTAAGATAATACTCTTTTTGTTCCGGCAGGTCGCAAGAAACACGAAATCGTCCGAATTTAAGCCACCTTCCCCTATTTGTCTCTGTCCTGGTGGCTCAATTTTGATTACCTCTGCCCCCAAGTCAGCCAATATCATGGAGGCATAGGGTCCTGCCAAGAACTGTGAAAGCTCCAAAACCCTTACCCCTTCAAGCAACATCGCTACTTACTCACCCCCTTAACAACTTTAGTGGCAATTTTGTTTTGACAGGCTCAACTTTCTAGCACCAGACCCGAGGCTTTTGAACCCCTGTGTTGAATCTTCATCTCCAGCTACACGGTAGAATTAACCATATAGCTCGGCAGTTAGACACATGAGAAATAACCTTTCAACTGACCCTTGTCACCTGTGAAGCTTCTCCTAAGGTCAATCCAAGTCATCCTGTTAACTGTCTTCCTTCTTCTGGTTCTTCCCGCCTTATGCTATCACTACTCTCTAAAACAGCGCCGAATTTGGAAATAACCGTAGTGACGTGACACTAGTTTATTGCCCCTAGTTTTCGCAGTTCTGAGATGTCCTTTTCACTGTAACCCAAGCTTTTGAGAATTTCTTCCGTATGTTGACCGGGGAGAGGAGCTACCCCTCTAATCCGTCCTGGCGTCTCTGACAACTTTATGGTAATTCCGGGATGTTTTATCTTCCCCAGAGTTGGGTGGTCGACTTCCACGATCATCTTCCGGTGAAGCAGGTGAGGGTCAGAGAGTACTTCGTCAAACCTGTAGACCGGGCCAACGCACGTATCCGCCTCCCGCAGGATATGCAACCATTCATCCCTTGTCTTCGTGCGAAAAACCTCCTGAAAGGCGGAAAGTATTTGGTGCCGTTTTTCAAGCATCTCCTGTGTGTCGGGGGCGTACACTCCTATCGCTCTATGGTACGGCAGGAATTCTTCTAAACCCAGCGCTTTACAAAGCCGCTCCCAGAACCAGGGCTCTCCGGGGGCAATATTGATATATTTGCCGTCCTTAGTTTCGAAAACGAGTGCCGGTCTTTCACCTAACTGTGGCTGCCTCCCGCTCATAAAGAATTGAGGTCCGTGACGTATCATCATGAACAAAACGAGAGCGTCGACCATGGATGTGTCGACAAATTGCCCCTTCCCGGTCTTTTCTCTGGCAATAAGTGCCAGAAGGATTCCGATGGCGGCCTGCATACCTCCTCCGGCGAAGTCACCTATCGGAATACCTGGTATAACGTGGCGACCGTCAGGAGTGCCAGTAATGCCTAAAATACCGGCCATTGATATGTAGTTAGTATCGTGTCCGGGGAAGAACCGATAGGGACCATCATGCCCATAGCCGGTAACGGAACAACAAATAATTCTTGGATTAATCACCTTAAGAGTATCATAGTCTACGCCAAGGCGCTTTGTTACCCCCGGCCTGAACTCGTCGATAACAATGTCCGCTGTTTTGGCAAGCTTGTAAAAAATATCCCTACCCTGTTGCGTCTTCAGGTTTAGACATATACTCCTCTTCCCGCGCTCATCAAATTGGTAAGCAGCGGCTATTTCCCTTCTTCTTTCTTCCTCTTTGGTGATTCTGTTACTATCTGCCGCAGTCGCTCTTAGCCCAAGACGAGACTGAGGTTGTTCAATTTTGATTGCATCAGCTCCCATGTCAACCAGAAACATCACAGCCAGCGACCCGGTCGGGAATGTGGTTAAATCTAGCACCTTTATGTGGTCTAGAACTAGCATCAAATCACTCCTGTTTATGAAGTTTTATGAAATCAATTGCTATTCTGCCCCTACCCAGGGTTGTGTTTTGATGGCGGAAGTCGTTTACTTGACAAGTCACTCAGCAGTGGTAAACCTATCCGGTTCAAGTAAACAACCGTTAGTCCCTGCACTCTAGAGCAATATCACAATTGCATCGCCCACCGGCACAAACAAACGTGATTGTATCACGTTGCTGGACGTTACGTCAACAGGCAGAGCATAGTAAGGGCGTAAACGTGAGGATACTAAACACCAAACAGGGACGGGGGACTTGACAGCATAGTCACGCGAATGTATAGTTTCAGACAAGGTCACAATAGGATTGAAGGGCGAGCAAAGTTATGGGACCGGGCTTTCTGTGGTGAGAGGCATCTCCGGTGATAGAAAAGGAGCTGGCAAGCGGTATCCTGAGGTCAACTTTGTAGGTCATGAGGTATTCGGCCAAGCCGTGGGGCAGATGAAAGAGAAGTGCTCGTGGCCCTTCTGGGTTAAGATTAAGCAAAATAGGTGTGACGCAGTCACATCTGGAGTCGGTTGCTGAGGGAGCGCATGCGTGCAGTTACACGAGCAAGCATTGCGGTTGGGAAGTTAGGCGCTCTTTCTGAAACTCTCGTTTCTGACGGTTTCGCCGGACAAGCGTACTTTACATGGTACCCAGTGTCGTAATAAAGGTGACGGGGATGGACTCCGGTCAAGACAGCAGGGCTCCGGGTGAGCTTTCGCCAGACTAATTAACAGAACCATTTAGGTAAGGGGAATGATTTGATAACCTATGCCATTAGGAGATTACTGCTAATAATACCGACTCTCATCATAATAACTGCTATTGTCTTTCTCATTGTACGCTTCGTTCCGGGCAGTGTCATCGACCTGATACAGGCTGAGATGGCACAGGCGAGCGGGACCGGCGTGTTTGACCGTGCCGCGGTTGAGCGCGAGCTGGGGCTGGACGTGCCTATTTATGTTCAATATGGGCGGTGGATGGGGTTTCTCCCTTTCCCCGAGAAGGGTTTTAGTGGTGTTCTTCAGGGCGACCTCGGGACTTCCATTCGTAGCCACCAGTCCGTGACCGAGGAGTTATTGCGCAGATTGCCAGTAACAATTGAACTTGGCTTGCTGGCTATGCTGTTCGGGGCATTGGTAAGCCTGCCCGTAGGTGTATTCTCAGCGATACGGCAGGATACCATCGGTGACTATCTCGGGCGTACCGTTGCCATAATCGGTATCTCCCTTCCCGCCTTCTGGGTGGGGACTTTAGTGATGTTGTATCCCTCAATCTGGTGGGGTTGGTCGCCACCGATGGCGCTCATCTCCTTTACCGAGAATCCGATAGGAAACCTGGGGATGTTCATAATACCAGCGATGATTACGGGCTTGGCGCTCGCGGGAGCAAGTATGAGAATGACGCGGACCATGATGCTCGAGGTGCTGAGACAGGATTACATTAGGACAGCCTGGTCAAAGGGACTCAGCGAGAGAATGGTCATTGCGAGGCACGCCTTGAAGAATGCGTTAATCCCGGTGGTCACCATAGTTGGGCTTCAGTTACCCCTTTTGGTTGGAGGCGCGGTTATCGTAGAACAAATATTTTGCCTGCCCGGAATAGGTCGTCTGATGTTGACTGCTATCAATCAAAGAGACTACCCCATGGTTTCCGGACTAAATCTGTTTATCGCTGGGTTTGTGTTGGTAGTCAATCTGGCTGTTGACCTGACCTACGGCTTTTTAGACCCTAGAGTCCGTTACAAGTAGAGAAGAATAAAGGGTGAGGAAAATGGCTTACGGGGTTACAGATTCACTCGGCGGGACGATAGTCAAGCTAAAGAGATACCCCTTTGTCCTTGATTTACTCAGACGGCTGGTGAAAGAGAAGCCAATGGGCACTTTCGGCGGGGCTTTAGTCCTGATACTGCTTTTGAGCGGCGTCTTTGCCGACCTTTTAGCCCCTTATGGCATGAACGAAGTTCACCTAGTAGATAGACTGCTTCCGCCATCACCCCAGTACGTCCTGGGCACGGATCAACTAGGGAGAGATTTGTTGAGTAACATTATCTACGGGGCTCGTATTTCGGTGATTATCGGCCTGTCCTGCGCTTGTTGTGCCACGCTTATCTCTATAGCTATAGGAGCTGTTTCAGGGTTGATTGGTGGCAAATTTGACATGGCGGTACAGAGGTTTGTCGACGCCTGCATGTGCATCCCGACGTTACTACTTACCATAACTATCATGTCTTTAGTGGGGAAGGGCATGCCACAGGTAATAGCTGTTATATCAATAACCATGGGTATTGCCGGCTCAAGGGTAATAAGAAGTGCTGTTATCGGCATCAAAGAGAATACCTACGTGGAAGCAGCGTACGCTCTTGGTTGTTCCACTTGGAGATTACTTGTCCGGCATATCCTGCCCAATATTCTGGCGCCCGTAATTATCAATTTCACACTAATTGTGGGACAGGCGATTATGATCGAAGCCAGTTTGAGCTTCCTTGGTTTTGGTGTTCCTCCCGGGGTTCCTAGCTGGGGGAGCATGCTGAGTGCAGGAGGACGCCAATTCATGGAGAGGGCACCGCAACTGGCTTTATATCCCGGTCTGGCCTTGGCTTTGACGGTCTACGGTATCAACATGTTTGGCGACGCGCTGAGAGACTTAATGGACCCGAGGTTGAGAGGCGGTGTGGGCCGATACAAAAGGGTGGAGAAAATGATAAAGAAAACTAATTGATCAAGAAGGTGAGCAAAAAGATAAGTCAGATTAATCCTTATCTCATGACCAAGGGTGGTTCGTTTCCCCACACAGGACAGTAAGCATCGCTTCTAGGCTCGATGAGATCCTTCCCGAGGACATCCAAAAAAAGGTCATGCACCTAAAACTCGGGGGATTATGTGGTGATTCTTTGATTACTTGTGTCTTGGCACTTAAGCCTACTCACACTGAAGCCCAGTGCTTGTCTCCAACAGGGAATCTACAATGCAGACTTGGACATCCTTGACAGCTGCGGAGACGTAATGGTGGTAGTTTGGCTCCCTTAGACTGCTCGACAAAATTGATTGCCTTTTTGACTTGTTCCTCATTGCCCCTTATGATTAAAGTTATCGCTCCCTCTGCCCCGCCTAATCCACCGGCAGCTATAGGCACGGCAATAGCTCCACTTAAGATTCCGATAGCATCCATTTCAGTTACCGTTTCCCCGCCCGGACAGGGGAATAGCCCGGTGGCTAAGCCCATGGCATAATCATACATAGCCGGTTTTGCCTCCTTCGAAGCCTGGCTTATGGGGATAGGTATCAATTTCTCCAATCCAACGGGGAAGACCAAATGAAATGATATTTTTCTCCAAGTAGACAGTATTAGGCCTAATGACCCCCCTGCCGCAGGATCACCTATTAGGATACCCACGTTACCCTGGGGGTCCAAGGCATTTACTCCTTTGATAAAAACATCCGCGGGTCTCATCTGTTCCAATAATTCTGAAATCTCCTCTTCTCCTGTTGAAAGCTTCCCATTTCTAATCACCCACCAAGAGCGGAACCCTCTCGGACCGCTGGGGGTACTGGTACTCCGTGGAGGAGAGTCTAGCATTCCCATTTCGACGCAGTTTCCCCTAGGAGTCACCACGCCGCAAACCCAGTAATTAGTCTTGGGCTTAGTCCCGGTGATCTCCTCGACAATGAAGTACGTACTACTACTAGGATGCAACACAATCATTCCCTCTGTTGCTGCCTTTCTGACGATATCCATATTGGCAACGCCTTTGGCAATCAGTTTTTTCGATTCGGCAGGAATAAGGGTGACCTGGGCTAACATATGCTCCTCCTTTACAACGGGTTATGTTAATTGGTTATGGGGTAAAGCTCACCCCATAACTTGATTGTTTTCCCTGGAATATCTCCCAATCGTCTCGATTATACCACGGAGTCCCTGGTTTGGGTAGATTATTGACCTCTTCCCTAGTCCAGCTTATGAAGTGTTTCGTAAAACCGCCGCCGATAACCACGAGGTATCGTCCTCGCATCGCTTCAACATATTCCACTGCGCCGGCTCGTCTCACGTCGCCTCCCCCGGTAACCCTTTTTCTGAGGCAACAATAATTAATTAGGTCAATTCGCTGATTTGACAATACTTGGATTAAATATATAAAATGAATCGCCGTCGCACTAAAAGTGGATTCAATAGATCCCGGCTATACCAGCAGTTATATGAATCAGGGATGCGCAAAGCGGAGTAGCTACGGGCTATCTCCAATTTCCCGAAATGCATTTTGACCGGTTGCATAGATAAAGTGCATAAATGGAAAGGAGGAAATGGGAACGCGAGTTTGTAGCAATTGAAAGAAGAAATCCCAGCGTAGAATATAAAAAAGGAGAGAAGAATCATGAAGTACGTGGATTTTGAAAGTCCTGAACAGTACCAAGATATCAAATATGAACCAGGGAGGGTCACTCGAATAATACTGAATAGGCCACGATATCTGAATGCCATCAGCCACCCCATGTATGCCGAGATCGACGATGCCTTCGAACGCTTCGCCGCTGACCCAGAGTGCAAAGTAGCTGTCATTTCCGGAGCGGGCCCATGTTTCTCCGCTGGGCACGATGTTATGGGGCTTACACCAGAGTCAGCACCCATGTTGGCAGACAGGAGAACTCCTGAGCAATTAATGAAGCAATTCGGGTCCGAAAAGAAGGTCTGGCTACAGTATGACGAGGAACACCGTTACTTCTTGTTCGATTTGCACCTCTATAAATTGCACCGCATTCCAAAGCCGACTATCGCCATGGTGCACGGGTATTGCATATATGGGGGATTTGCCCTAGCCGGAATAATGGACGTAATCTTTGCTTCCGAGGATGCCTTGTTCCTGGGCGTGACCGGTCAGACTGACCCAGGAACATGGGACATGGGTGTGCGTAAAGTGATGGAGGTCATGTTAGAGCACCGCTTTATGACTGCCCGTGAATGCTACGAATATCACTTTATCAACCGCATCTTCCCTGACTACGAAACTCTGGAGAGGGAGACCCTCGCCTTTGCAGACCGCGTCGCTGACAATGTTGGAGAGGGGAATCCAAAGATAGCTTTATATCATACGAGAGACATCCAGGGCTACACCAGGGCATTGGAGGAAAACTGGGCACGCAGTGACTGGAAGAAAGGGGGGCGCATTCCATATTCCGGGTCGGCACAACACGGTATGAGATATGAAGGAAGAGGCGTTGCTCGGGCCCCTCGGGCTTTGGCCAACCTAAAGGCAAAGCTCGAGTCAGAAGGAAAGGAAGTGCCCAAGCTGGTCCTTGAGGCGTTAGCTAGAGCCAGTTCTAGGGATGATAAGGCAGTCTGGCAGAGGGCACTCCATCAGGAGTGGAGAGAGAAAGAGCGGATAGCCAGAGCGGAAAAAGAGGCTAAGGAATGGGAGGAAAAGGAGAGAGGAAAAAGTAGTCGCAAAGCCTCAAAATGAGCTCCTGAACTCAGAAAACAGAGCCGCGCAAAGAAGAGGGTTAATGAACTGCCTGGGGACTACCATTAGGGTGCTCTAGCAATACCTCAAGGGCGGCTCTGTTAAATAAGAGAGAAACTAGGTGAAAGGCTAATTTGTTGTATAGGGGTTACATCTTAAACTATCTGATGTAGGGAAAGGAGGGAGTGGGGATGAGTCAAAAGAAAGAGGTTGGCAACTCAAGAAGCTCGTCCGCGAATGCTAGCAATGGTGCCCTTTCTGGGCTGAAAGTTAGAGAGATAGGTAACAATGTGGCTGTAGCCTATTGTTGCAAGCTTTTGGCTGACATGGGTGCAGAGGTGATAAAGGTGGAGGACCCTGCGACCGCCAACCTTGATAGACAGGAAGGGTCTATCTGGTGTGATGACAGGGAGGGTGGGGATGTGGGATGCTTATTCGCCTATGTGAACAGTAACAAGCTTGGGGTCACTTTGAACCTGGAGACTGAGTTAGGGAAAAGCATACTGTATGACTTGGTGCGGGATGCTGATATTCTGGTGGAAGGTAACTCCCCACGAAAAGCTAAGGAGATGGGATTGGGCTACGAACGTCTCAGCCAGATTAATAATATGCTGGTGGTGACCTCAATAACACCCTTTGGCCAAACTGGCCCATATCGGGAGTACAAAGCCTATGCTATTAATTGTAGCGCTGCAGGCGGTGCTAGCAAGTCAATAGGGGAGCTCGGCCGCGAGCCGTTGTCTGTACCGCTGTATCAGCCCCATTTTCAGAGCGGCCTTATGGCAGCAGCCGCGACGCTTGGGGCTATCCTTGCTCGCGACTCTATTGGTCGTGGGCAACATATTGATATCGGTGAGACTGAGGTTTGGCTTACACATCTGGCTGGGTATGGACTGCATGGTTTTGTTTTCTACGAGCAAAAAGTGATAAGAAAAGGCCGTACAATGGCGGGCCTCTTCCCCAACGGGATTCTTGAGTGTAAAGACGGAGAAGTTTCCTTTAGCACCAACACAGGGCGCCAGTGGAAACACTTTTTGGAGATCGTGGGTGATGGTGAGATACCGAGCTGGTATTCTTCAAATCCTGTATATACTAACACAAACTTTCAGGAGCTCCATAGAAAGTATGGGGACGAGCTGAGAGCCCGTTTGGAGCCACTATTGAAGCGTAAAACGAGGGATGAACTCATGGCGCTTGGCCAGGAGAAGCATGTCGCTCTTGCCCCCCTCCGAACCATCGCCGAAGTATTGGAAGACCCTCATCTTAACGCGAGGGGGTATTTTGTGGAGGTGGACGACCCCCGGTTGGGTAGAGTTAAATTCCCCGGGCCGCCTTTCAGACTTGCCAAAACTCCTTGCCGTATTGAGCGTCCAGCGCCCGTGCCAGGCCAACATAACGAGGAGGTCTACTGTGGCCGTTTGAGCTACTCAAAGAAATATTTAACCGAGCTCAGGCGACAGGGGGTAATATAAATATGGGGAGTTGTCGAGCGGAGGCCGTTTAAAAATGAAGGGGTATCTGGCGGCTTTTCAGGGTGTCTCTGGAGCTGGAAGATGTCAAAACTCACCAAAAAGGTGGAGGTGAAGCGTTTTCAAATTGGCCGAAAATGAAGCTAAAATCAAAACTAAACGGCCTCGAGCGGATAAGGAGGTGATAATCATATGGAAAAGATGATGTATCCGCTCAGTGGTTTTCGGGTGGTGGATTTTGGATGGGTAGCTGCAGGCGCTGCCGCCGGCAAGATTTTGGCCGATATGGGTGCCGAAGTGATTAAGGTGGAGACAAGGACGCGCTTAGATACTACCAGATTCTCGCCAGACAATGTTGAACGGTCTCCGGAGACCGACCCAGGGTTTCACGCCATGAATCGCAATAAGTTAGGCATTACTGTAGACATGACCAAACCTGAGGGTGTTGAGCTATTGAAAAAACTGGTAAAAGTCAGTGACGTAGTACTTGAGAATTTCGCTCCCGGAGTAATGAAAAGGTTTGGCTTGGATTATGAGTCTCTACGCCGTGAAAAGCCTGACCTCATTATGGTCTCGATGCCAGGCCTTGGCAGCTGGGGTCCCCAATGGAACACGATTGCCTATGCGCCGGGTTTAGCTGCCCTCTCTGGACTAACGGGGATGATTGGGTACTATGGCGGAAGAGCCGTGGGCATACACGTAGCATATTCAGATTTCAATGCTGCTACCAACGCCGCTCTGGCAGTCCTTGCTGCTCTAATCCACCGTAGGCGTACCGGAGAAGGACAATATATTGAGGTGGCACAGCTTGAGGCCTTAGTCAGCTGCCTCGGCGAGGCGCTGTTGTATTATCAAGTGACAGGCAGGAACCCCGGGACTCAGGGCAATCGACATCCTACGATGGCACCGCATAACAATTATCGGTGTAAGGGCGAGGACAAGTGGGTATCAATTGCGGTGAAGACAGAGGAAGAATGGAAAAAGCTAGTCCAGGCAATGGGTGACCCACCTTCACTGCGAGCGGAGATATTTAACAGCAGGGAGGGCAGGCTTAGTCACCTAGAAGAGTTGGACAGCATCATTACCTCCTGGACGGTTAACTATACGCCAGATGAGGTCACTGATATCCTCCAAAGTGTTGGTGTAGCCGCCTGTCCCGTTATGGATATCGGGGAGTGTTACCTTAACCCTCATTTCCAGGAAAGGGAAGATTTTACTTGTGTGGAGCACCCTGCCACAGGGACTGATTTTATCGTTAATCTGCCTTGGAGAATGAGCGAGACGTCAGGCGGAATCTATCGCCCCGCGCCCATGCTGGGTCAGCATAACCAGTACGTTCTGGGAGATATCCTGGGCTTATCAAAAGACGAGGTCGCAGCTCTCGAGGAGAAGGGGGCACTAAAATAAAAGGCCAAAGTTTCGCCAAGCCTGATCAATAAAAGATAAAGAGGAGGGAAAAGGTGCAACAGCTACCTCTTGAAGGCGTAAGGGTTGTTGATTTTACTACAGCCCAAGCCGGCGCTCATTGCACCCAGTGGCTCGGGGTGATGGGGGCAGAAGTTATTAAGATTGAGAGTAGGGTGCGCCCCGATGTTACCCGGCTCTCGTCTCGAGCTGAGACGCTGGACCAGAGCGCGTCGTTTGTTTCATTCAACAGCGGTAAGAAGAGTATTACCCTTAATATGAATCAGCCCAAGGCGGTGCAGATTGTCAAGGAGCTGGTCAAGCTCAGCGACGTAGTAACTGAGAACTTTGGCGGAGCAACGATGGAGCGCTGGGGGTTGGGATATCCGGAATTGAAGAGGCTTAAACCCGATATCATTGTCTTCGCAACCTCAGGTTACGGCAGAACCGGTCCCCGCAAGGAGTCCCCCGCCTTTGCCCCTGTTGTTGATGCCTTCTCCGGGTTACTCTCGGTGAACGGTTATGTTGGCGGCATTCCCAATGTTGTAGGAAACAGGGGGTGGACAGATGCGATGGCGGCTGTGCACGGAGCGTTTGTTATTCTGGCTGCTCTGTATCACCGCTCAAACACAGGTGAGGGACAATACATAGACGCATCCATGACCGAACTGAATGCTAACGTACTCGGTGAACTGGTTATTGATTACGCTATGAATGAGAGAGTGGCTCAACCTGTAGGGAATCGGGATAATATTATGGCTCCTCACGGTTGCTACCGTTGCCTTGGAGAAGACAAATGGGTAGCTGTTGCGGTCTCAAGTGAGCAGGAGTGGCAAGCCTTCTGTAATGCCCTGGGCAATCCCGAGTGGACAAAGAAAGAAGAGTTCAGTGATGGGCTGAGTCGGCTGAATAATCAGGAGGAACTGAACAGGCTGATAGAAGAATGGACAAAGCAGCATAGTCATTACGAAGTAATGGAGATATTGCAGAAGGTAGGCGTTATGGCAGGAGCGTGCCTTACTTTGGAGGAGTTAAAGAGTGACCGTCAATTGAGGGAGAGGGAGTTCCTGCTCGACATTGAGCAACCACTTATCGGGAAGCTATGCTTGTCCCGCATGCCTTGGAGGCTGAGCGGTACTCCTGGAGGAAATTACTACCGCGCCCCATTACTCGGCGAGCACAATAATTATGTTTTTGGTGAGTTACTAGGCATGCCCGAGCAGGAGATAAGACGGCTGGAGGAAGAGAAAGTCATTTACTAATCAGCTTGGGAATAACGACTGGAAAAAGAGCGACTGGCATGAACAGGCAAGCACTCACCGGTTTAAAGGTTCTCGAATACAGCCAGTCCGTGGCTGGTGATTACTGCGGAAAGCTTCTGGCTGATTTAGGTGCTGAGGTAATTAAGGTGGAAGAGCCTGGCTCTGGCGATAAGGTCAGAAGCTGGGGCCCCTTCCCGAAGGACATACCTCACCCGGAGAAAAGCGGCATGTTTCTGTTGCTTAACACCAATAAGCTGGGGGTGACTCTCAATCTTAGGACGGCGACAGGGCTGAAGATTTTCAGGGAACTGGTACAGCGGGTTGACATTTTGGTGGAGAGCAATCTGCCCCGTGAGATGAAACAGCTCGGTCTCGACTATGAAAGCCTCCACAAGCTCAATCCTGCGCTGGTGATGACCTCAATTACCGCCTTCGGTCAGACAGGACCCTACCGGGACTATAAAGGCTGTGACCTTATCAACTACAGTATGGGTGGAGGTGCTTATTACAACCCCGCGGAGGGGGTGGATAACGTTGAGGAGTTCCCCCCGTTAAAGGTGCCAGCCCACGGCACCGATTTTATGAGCGGGGCTAGCGCCGCGGTAAGTACAATGTCGGCGGTTATTGCCCGGAAGACATCTGGTCTGGGACAGCATGTGGACGTTTCGCAGCAAGAAGCTCTGACTTCCGTAGCGCGTAACCAAATTATTTCCTATTCCCAGACAGGTATGCTTACCTTCAGTAGGGCGAAACGAGGCGGGTCCAATCTGTTTCCCTGCAAGGACGGCTATGTGTGCCTGTATCTGATGGAGGATCTATTTTGGCCAAGCCTAAAGAAGATGCTGGGCAATCCAGATTGGACTAAGGAGGAGTGGTGCCAAGACCCCGCCAGACGCGCCCAGAATGCCAAAAAGTTCCATGAAGTATTGGTAGAGTGGACGAGTCAGCACACAATGGATGAGGTGTACCAGGCAGCGATTGCTAATCGCATTCCCTGCTCCCCGGTTCGCAGCGTAAAAGACCTGTTCACTGATGAGCAGTTGACGGCACGGGATTTCTTTGTGGAGATTGACCACCCAGCAGCGGGCAGGCTTAAATATCCTGGAGCACCCTACAAACTTTCGGCAACCCCCTGGACAGTAAAGCGTCCTGCCCCTCTCCTCGGCGAGCACAATGAGAAAGTGTACTGCCAGATGCTAGGCTACACTCGGCAGGATTTGGTGAAGATGAGGGAGACCGGGGTAATCTAGCAGACCATCAAGTCTAAGGAGGGTGGGACCGGCTCGGCAATCCTCTCCGCGGCTTTTGTCCGCCGCTAGAGCCAGGTGATTTTGCCCCTGAGCCACATCATTAAGACTCAGCTCCAATAGCCCCTACGCACGTGTCCTCGGTTTCATAAGTATTCTTTCCCCTAAGTGACCGGCGTCCCTTATTTCGGCTTTCCCATTCACAAGGTTAAGTTTGATGATAGGGGGATTTTTAATCATGCCCTTAAGCCTGGATACTGCACATAAATCCGTACGATTCTACCAGCCGTTTCATATCCTGTAAGACACTGTCCGGAACGAGGGGAATGTGAGCTATAGGGTAGGGGCGGTTTAAGCTATCGTATCTTGTCTTCCCCAGATGGTGCAAAGGTATAAGGTGCACCTCAACTACTGAAGATAAACCCTGAGCAAACTCACAGATAGCTCTGATATTCTCTTCTGAGTCGTTGTAACCCGGGATTACCGGTACCCTTATATAGAGGGGGATATTTCTCTGGGAAACCGCCCGAGCGTTACTCAGAATTAGCTTGTTTGAGACGCCTGTCAATTCCTTATGTCTTTCTGGGTCCATATGCTTTATGTCCCAGAGAAAGAAATCGATGTAGGGCAACATCTGCTCAATGCTTGCCCAGGGGACATGACCGCAGGTATCAATTCCGACATTGATACCTTCTTCTTTCAAGCCCTGAAGCAATTTCAGCGTGAAGTCCGGGTTCAATAAGGGCTCTCCCCCCGAAAGGATGACTCCACCACCGGAGTGTCTATAAAAAGCTATATCCTTTTTCGCCTCCTCAAGCAACTCTTCAACAGTCATAGGTCGTCCCAGAAGCTTTATGGCTTCTGAGCTGCAGACTTCAGCACACTTGCCACAGTTGTTGCATAGAGACCGGTCAATACTTATTGTCCCATCTGCTAAGCTAATAGCATTCAGGGGGCATGCCGGGACACACTGGTCACAATGGATACATTTGCTCGGGTAGATAGCAATCTCAGGTTCAGCCTTTTGAGACTCTGGCGTCGAGCACCACAAACAGCGCAATGGGCACCCTTTGAAGTAGATGACGGTTCGTAGTCCAGGGCCATTATGAATAGTCATCCTGCTTATGGTCAGAACAAGCCGCTTTTGAGTAGCACTTTTTGACCTCATGATGGCCTGGTTCCAAATGCTGTTACCCGGTAAATGACGGGACATTCTACCAGCCTTGGTGCTCTGTACGACTAATAATGTCCAGCTGTGCCGCTTCATCGAGGTCGACAAAGTAGGCAACGGTGCTAGCTACTCGAACCATCAGGTCCCTGTAGTTCTCTGGCTCCTTCATCGCCTTGCGCAATAGATCGCTTGAAATTACATTGAACTGGAAGTGATATACGCCCAGTTCCTCGACAGTTCTGAGAAAGGCTACGAAGTTGTCTATATCGCGATCAGTGGCAAGTAGCTGGGGACTTAGCCTCATATTCATTGGGCCGCCCAGGGCAAGCCGGTGCGTTGGCAGTTTGCTTACCGACTTCATAACGGCCGTGGGGCCATTCCTGTCCACGCCCTGGGACGGGGACATGGTATCAGCCAGAGGCTTTGGGTGGATATGGCCGTTGGGTAAAGCGCCAACTGTTCGCCCTGCGATAACGTTACCTCCCGCAACCACAGTTTTACCAAGCCACTTGCCGCCCCACCACGGAAGCAGGTTTGCCTGCGTGTTAACCCAATCTACGGCGTCCTGCCAAGTGTCCATCACCCAGGCTGCCCAGCTATCGGCAAAGTCATCGTCATTACCATACTTGGGCACACTATTGATGCAGAGTTGCCTTAGGTCCTCATAGCCCTCCCAGTTAGCCTTGATTGCCTCAAGCAACTGGTCCCAGGTGACCTTTTTGTCACGGTAGATTAACTTGTCAATCACTCCCAGAGAGTCGGCAGTGTCAGCTAGGCCGGAGAGTAATATGCCATACGTTGTGTACCATGCGCCGCCCTGAGTAATGTCGCGACCCCTCTGCAAAGGCCCTTCCGCAAGTGCAGAGCTAAATGGGGCGGGAAACCACATAGACTGAGCCTCTTTCAAATACTTCACGCCTTCAACATAATACTTTACCCAGTAGAACACCTGTTCCCGGAAAGCCCGCCGCACCGCTTCTATTGATTCAAAAGTCCTGGGATCGCCAGTCGCGGGTCCTATTTGTCTGCCGCATATGGCGCACTTCCCGTTGTTCAGTACTAGCTCCACGAACTTTGGTACAATATTATCTCCCTCCCAGTTATGAGCCATAGTAATGTGAGGCAGGTCGGTTGCTGAACACCCTATCAGAACATACTCTCGCCAATCCTCAATGGTCAAATCAGGGTAGCCCTTGGATAACATCTGGATCGCTTTGCGGTCACCACAGAACTTGGGCTTGCCCCGACCAAGACGGATTACTTCAGCGGCTTTTCTTAAATACTTGTCGGGTGTGCCCTCCCATATCCTCATCGCTGTTTCTGGCTGGATTATGCTCAGTTGCTCCTCAGCTTCCAGACAGAGCATGGTAACTTCGTTACAGGCATCTTTGCCATCACGAGTTTGCCCCCCGATGGTTAGGGACTGGGTTGCCTCTCTGGCACAGTCAAGCTTGGTATAAAAACACATCAGGAGTTCCAGAGCCTCTTCATGAGTCATTGTCTTATCGTCGATAACCGATTTTTTGTAGAAGGGGTACATATACTGGTCAAAGCGTCCAAAGGAGTTTACCTCTCCAGCGAGTTCACAATTAACGATGACGTGTATCATCCAGTTGGACTGCACTGCTTCCCACCAGTCTCGGGCGGGGTTTGCCGGTACCCAGTCACAAACCTCGGCGATACGCTCGAGCTCACGCCTGCGTACGGGATTGACCTCTTTTGCCGCCATCTCTCGTGCTAGGTCGGCATACCGCTTGGAATATGCCATAGCCGCGTCTAGTGTGATAAGGACTGCTTTGTAGAAGTCTCTTCTCTCTTGCACTTCGAAGTGCGTATATGGCTCGTCAAGTTGAGCCAAGTACCACTCTACCTCTTCCTTTATGCCTTTGAGACCTTTGTGAAGAACCTTTTCATTGTTGGGCATCTGATGGCCAGCGTCTCTCCACATTGATACACCGGCGTGATTAGGAATATGCGAGCAAGAAGAAGTCGTTGCAAAAGATTTTTCCAGTAGTTCGGGATTGAGATTTTTCAGATTGTAGTCGAGCAGGGTCTTTCCTTTGAAGTAGGGGAAAAGCACTTCCCGGATCTCTTTCTTCTCTTCGGGATGAATTACGCAGTTGAACCGGGTCTCAAAATTCTTGATTGCCTCATCAGCGTCAAGTTCCACCGTCGGGTCAAGTATGGGAGGTGCACACTCCGCCCGATGCTGGCCTGTGAATGACTCCTGGATATCCCAAATGCTGGCCCCCGTCGGATGGCTAGTCAAACCGGAAATGGTAATACCCCGAACCTTGCTATTCACATTGCCTACAATGAGTTCCTCGTCCAGTATGTAGATGGTCTTATCTCTTAGATATGTCTCCAGGAAACGTGCGCGCTGAATGATTCTGGGCTCATCCTTATATTGCTCTAGGGTCTTCATCTCAGCGCGAGCACGCTCCAAGCAGATCTCTGGCGTTTGGAGAGCACGTTGCTTTGCTTTCTTGATGCGCTCAGAATAGGTCGGCACGAAGAACTCCTGCCAGCTACCTACATCTTGAACCTTTGTGTTGCCTAATACAATCGCCATTTCCGCCTCCTTTTCAGTTAAAAAATGCCTGCAATTGCAACCGAATCTTGAACCAACACGTGATAATTTCCTGTCAGTTCTTACTTACATTATACAGCACAACAAACTCACACAGCCAACCTACCACGAGTTCATAGTTACCCTCCAAGGTCGGTTATTCTTAAGCCCACCTGAAAAAAATCTATAGTTACTTGACGTGTAGCCTTCCATATACTTTGTTGCCCTCTGCTTGTTGCAACTCCCAAATGCCCTTTTCACCGTGACTAAGTAACCGACAATTTCTTCAATTGTTAGTAGCATGTTAAAGAGCTAACATTTTTTCCTCGTGCAGCTTACCGCCACTGGGAACTTTGCCTAGTCCTCCACACTATATGGTAAGTCTGTACGATGCTGGGCCTAGTATCCCATAGACTTCTTCAGGTCCTGGTCAATCCAGCTGTACAGGTAGTAGTCAGCTCCGTTCCACAAACCTATTGACGTTTCACCGCTGTAACCCTTTAACCACGGCTGCCAGGCCCTGTACACATATGGTGTTGCGATCGGTATTATATAGCTCTGGTCAACAATGTATGGATAGACCTCCTTGATCAATCTGGCCTCTTCGGCCTTGTCGAACCAAGCGGCGGTGACATCCTCAAATGCCTTATCAATACGTGGGTCATAAATATTGCCAGCGTTCACGGGCATTCCCGTCCTCCAAACGTAGAACTCGTATGGTGCCTCAGTCATCGTGTTCTGGAAGGCACATCCTGGATATGTCCTCTTCGCGCCCACCAGCATAGACATATAGATACCATAGTCCAGCACTTGAATTTCCGCGTCAACGCCGATTTTAGCCCAGTCGGCTACAATTATGGACAAGAAGTCCGCCTGGCCCAAGGTGCAAATTATACTGGTCTTAAAGCCATTGGGATAACCGGCTTCAGCCAGGAGCTGCTTTGCCTTATCCGGGTGATACTCAAATAGCTCCCTGGCTGACTGGGGATACTCCTCAAACGGGATGAACCACTGCTTAAGTTCTGGCAGTATTGGATAGGCGAATGTCTCAGCACGACCCTTATAGTATTGGTCTTTTATTACCTGCCTATCTATAGCCATAGATAAGGCCCGCCGGACCTTGATGTCACTAAAAGGCGTCTGGTCCACCCTCATGTATATCGTCGAGGTCGCTTCAGCCAGATACTCTCGCCATTTCAGTTGTGGGGCAGTCCTCTTTAAAGACTCTGCAGTGTCAAATGCAAACTCCTCTTTGCCCAAACCGTCAACCGCGCCGGTGCGCAGGGCGGCTTGTCGGGTAGACGCATCTGGTATGACCAGTATCTTAGCGCCATCCGGATAGGGCATGGTGTCCTCTGGAAAAAGAGGATGCTTCCGCCAGTAGTTAGGATTCCTGACAAAGGTTGCCACAGAACCTCGGACGTAATCCGTCAGTATATATGGCCCAGTACCAACGTTATTTCTCCAATCACGCATGTCTCCGTATTTATCAATCACTTCATGCGGAATTACAAAGATACAATCACCAACTCTAAGCCATACTCTTGAGAACCATCCCGGCTTAGTCTTCACGACAACCGTCCACTTGTCAGGTGCTGTTACCGATTCTACAGACTGGTCATAGGGACAAAACATAGCTTGCGGACTCATGGGGTTTTTCCACATGCGCAGGAGGGAAAACACCACATCCTCAGCGTTCACCTCCCTACCACCCACCAGTCGGCTCGCCTCGCTGGCCGGGTTAAGTGCAAAGTGAACCCCTTTGCGCATGTGGAGGACAATGGTGGTTTGATCCGGCCACTCCCAGCTTTCAGCCAAAAGGGGAGCCGGATAGAATCGGGGCTCCGAAGAACGGAGAAAAGGGAATTCACCAGTGCCTGATGGCCCCCTTGTATAGTCACCGGTGAGTGGTTCCTCACAAGTGAGAGAATTGGCAGTACACTGTACATTCAGGCGGTAAGCATCATCAAAGTGCTCTGGGTCTGATGCCAACGCCCACTTCAATATTCCGCCATATTTAGGCTTTTCCACCAATTTCTCAACTACTGTCCCATCCCCTTTCTTCAGCCTCAACTTCACCATCTCCGGTCCCGCTTCCTCTTCGACTGCTTCTTCCACTGGTTTTTCTTCCGCTACTACTACTTCTGCTTTCCCGACCTCTACTTTTTTCGCCGCTTCTTTCGGGGCACAGGATGCTATCACCAGAGATAGCACCATCAGACTGCTCACCACCACCCACACGACCTTTTTCATCTTGAGTTAACCTCCTCTCTTGGCACTGTAATGTCCTTGACTATTATCCTTTACCATTTCAGTTGTCTTGTCTCAGTAATGCACCTCCTTTGCCAAGAGATTGTCTCCATTAAACCAAAAGGACACCGGCAACCGCCATAATACTTAGCGGTTCTGATGTCCTTTATTGCATCGTCCTACCTCTCCGTCTTTAGGTGATTTTTACCTTTTCTACTTGTGGCACCAGTTTAACCTTGTTCTCGGGATTTGTCAAGCAGAGTTAGTCCCCGAACGGCCGAGCAATTCTGGCTTCGACTGCACAAAATGAGTAAACGTTTCCTCCCCCTTCTGTCAATAATCACCCCTGCTGCCTTGATAATGTGGCGGTAAGGCTCACAGGCGCTCGGTGAGCCGGTGGGCATTGTGGCCGGTTTTGGATGCGCGCAAACAAATTGTAGAAAATAAGCTAGAAAGGTGCTATGATAAAAGACGGTGTCAAAAAAAGCCAGAAGGAGGTAGTATTTAAATGGAGTTTAGAATGTCGCGAGAGCAGGAACTCTTCAAGAGGGCTTTGCGAGAGTACTGCCAGAAGAATGTTGAGCCCAGGGCCAGAGCCATAGACGAAGCCGAGGCTGGCATCCCTGATGACATCATAAAGGGGTTAGCTGAACTAGGTGTTTTCGGCTGCACTATCCCCGAGAAGTATGGCGGTTCGGCTTTGCCGGGTGAGGAGATGCAATATGCCAACATCGCCATCCAGGAATTGGGCTATGCTGAACTGAGCATGTCTCTCCCGGTTTACGCGTTGCTTACCATTGGTTGGGGAGGGATGTTCCTGAGTCTTTATGCTAACGAGGAAGTGAAAAGGGAAATATTACCCAGAATAGCTTCGGGTGAGTGGTCCTGGGGAATCAACGTTACTGAACCAGGGGGAGGCTCGGATGTAGCCGCTATCAAGACTACAGCCATCAGAAAAGGAGACAAGTTCATCATAAATGGTGAGAAAGCCTATATCAGTTCGGTAGCCGAGTGTCAGGTGAGGGGAGGGGGACACTGTAGTCTCTTCGTTACCGACCCTGCCAAGGGTATCAGGGGCGGGATGACCCTTTTTGCCACAATACCAAACCAGCTTAAGGGTATAACCAGCACCACCTACAAGGATATGGGGCGGATGGGTCTCTCTACCGGGGGATTCACCTATAAAGACACGGAGATTTCGGATAAGTATATCCTTGGCGAGGAAGGGAGGGGCTTCTACCGTTGTATGGAGGGCTTTAATATCGCCAGAGCCGTGGTTTCGGCTGCCTGTCTGGGTGGTGCTGAGAAAATGCTGGAAATAGCCGTTGAGTACGCTAGGCAGAGAAAGGCATTTGGTCGGCCGATAGGCAAGTTTCAAGGTGTATCTTTCATTCTAGCTGAGCTCCAGACCCGTCTGGACATGCTCAAACTCCTGCTGCAAAAGGGATGCTGGATGATAGATAAGTACTACAGCGACCCGGGCAGCTTCACCCAGAAAGAGATAAATGTGGTCATTGCCCAGTGCAAGTGGCTGGCTCCCGAGCTGGCGGTGGAGGTTGCCAGGAGAGCCATCCAGATACTCGGTGGCTTTGGCTATACCAAAGAATCTCCCCTCGAGATGGGCATGAGAGGGGCTATGTCCTACGTTGCCGGGGCTGAAGGAGCCGAGAATATCATGAAGCAGATTATTGCCAGAGACGCTTTTGGTGAAGAGTTCGTCGCCACCCGTCTATAAGGGGGTTAGCCGAAATCTCCGAAAATTCAGCGAGGATAATGCGTGGAGAAGTTTGATGTCATCGTAGTTGGAGGTGGGTTGGCGGGACTTTCAGCCGCTTACTGTTTGGCTAAAGACGGAGCTGGAGTTCTGGTTGTAGAGAGAGGGGATTACTCAGGAGCCAAGAATGTTACCGGTGGCAGACTTTACCTGAATCCGGTTAGAGAGGTCCTACCAGATATCTGGGAGCAGGCTCCTCTTGAGAGATATGTCGCCAGAGAGAGAATAAGCCTGATGGGGGCAAGCTCCTCGGTCTCCATTGAGTTATCAAGCGAAAGGTTCAGGCAGAAACCCTATCACAGCTATACCATCCTCCGTGGCAGGTTTGACCGATGGCTTGCGGACAAAGTTGCCAAAGCCGGCGGTATGGTGGTAACGAAGAACAAGGTCGATGACCTGATATTAGAGGATGGAAAGGTCAAGGGGATAGTCGCCGGGGGAGACAATGTCTATGCCGATGTAGTCCTTGCCGCCGATGGCGTTATGTCTCAAATGGCGGAGAAGGCGGGCTTGAGGGCAAGCCGTAACCCCAGGGACTTTGCCGTCAGCGTAAAGGAGGTTATTGAACTTGCCCCTCAAACGATAGAGGCACGGTTCAATCTGAAAGAGGGTGAGGGGCTGGCAGAAACATTCGTTGGTTCCCTGACCAAAGGGATGTTCGGGGGAGGCTTTTTATATACCAATATTAGTAGCCTCTCTCTCGGCATCGTGGTAAGAATACTGGACTTGATGGCAAAAGACCCTCCCGTTGAATTGCCCCAGCTACTGGAGGACTTCAAGCTCCGTCCTGAAATCAGCCGTCTCATCGCCGGGGGAGAGACCATTGAATACTCCGCTCATGTGATTCCTGAGGGTGGCATTAACACTCTGCCTCGTCTTTATTCTGATGGCATCTTGCTCGCCGGGGATGCGGCTGGTTTTGCCCTCAACACCGGGCTCACGGTTAGGGGGATGGAGTTTGCTATAGCCTCCGGTGTTCTGGCAGCCAAAGCCATCAAAATAGCCCGCAGCAAAAATGATTTCTCCAGTGAGTCTCTCTCCAGTTATGAAAGCCTGCTGAGGGAAAGTTTTGTCTTAAAGGACCTGCATACTTTTAAGAATGCCCCCCGCTTCTTTGACAATCCCAGGCTCTTTACCCTTTATCCCCAAACGGTCTGCGATGTTATGGAAAAACTTATGCTTATCGAGGACAAACCGAAGAAGAAAATGTCAAGCACGGTGTTCCGTGAAATCAGAAGCAAACTGGGTCTTCTTCCAGTATTGAAGGACGCCTTGCGAGCTTTCAGGATATAAAAATGGCGGTAAACATAAAAGCAAAACTGGGTCTGGATACCATCAAGGCTGATACCCAAAAGCACATCAGCATTGACCGAAAGATATGTAAGGGCTGTAAAGAGCGTTATTGTCTCTATGTATGCCCGGCAAAGGTCTATACCTTGAACAGGGATGGTGAGATTGAGCTGGACCTCGATGGATGTCTGGAGTGTGGAACTTGCAAGATTGCTTGTGTGAGAAATGCGGTGGACTGGAATTACCCCAGGGGCGGGTTCGGCGTCCAGTACAAGTATGGCTAGTAAAACCAGAAAGGAAGGGCAAAGAATATGGACTTAATTGTATGTTTAAAACAGAATGTTGATATGAAACAGATTCGGATTAAAAAGGATACCAGAGAGCCGGTATTGGAGGGGCTGCCGCTCGTGTTTGGCGATATGGACAAGAACGCCCTTGAGGAAGCGGTAAGAATTAAGGAGAAGGAGGGGGGCAAGGTAATCGCACTATCCGTAGGCTCGCCAAAACTCAGGGATACCATTAAGGATGCCCTGGCTGCCGGAGCCGATGAAGCCGTTATTCTCATCGACCCGCTGTTCAGTAACCTCGATTCGGCGAGAACGGCTAAGGTCTTGGCTAAAGCCATAAAGAAAATTGGAAAGTACGACCTTATCCTTCTGGCTGAGGGCTCCACCGACAATTACTCCGGTCAGATGGGCTCAAGATTGGCTGAGCTTCTGGATTTACCGGCGATTACCTATGTCCGACAATTGGAGCATACTGGTAGTAAAGTGAGGGCGACCCGAAATATGGAGGAGAGTTTTGAGGTCGTAGAGGCTGAGCTCCCGGCGTTGATTACCGTCACCAGCGGCATAAACGAGCCGAGGATTCCCTCCTTAATGCAGATTTTGCGGGCGGCAAAGAAGCCGGTACAGGAATGGAAGAGTTCTGATATCGGTATTACTGACACAGAGCTTGGAGATATGGATACGGAAATACTGAGTAATCTAGCCCCGGTGGAACAGAGAAAGAAGGTCATCTTCGAAGGTAAGCTGGATGAAGATATTGTTAGTCTGGTCAATTCGCTTATCAAGGAGGGAGTACTGGGAGGCTAACTATGAGGGAGATGCTAGTTTTTTGTGAGAAAGATGAGGTTGCCTTTGAGCTTTTGTCCTGGGGTAGCAAGGTTAAAGACAGCCTGAAGGCTAAGCTTTCAGCGGCAGTCTTGGGGAAGGGTGGACAAGAAAAGGTAACTGACTACCTTGCCTACGGTGCTGATAAAGTATATCTAGCCAAGGACGCCTTGCTCACCGACTTCTACGCTGATGTCTACACCGAAGCCCTTTGTCAGATAGTGAGTAGCTATGGGCCGGAGATTATACTCATCGGTTGCACACGGAGAGGTAAGGAGCTGGCGCCCAGGGTAGCTCAGAGATTGGGAGCGGGCTACGTTAGCAGTGCCACTGGCATCCAGGTCAAAGATGGAGAATTATTGATAGATAGATACATGCTGGGGGGAAACACCGTGTCGTCCCAGCTCATCAAGACAGCAAAAAAGGTGGTCTCGGTGATGCCGAAGACCTTTGAGCTGGGTAAGAAAGAAACGAGGCAGGGCGAAGTTATTGAGGTTCCTCTGAAGCTTAAAGAGCCGAGGCTTAAAATAGTGGAGAAAAAGCCAAAGGGAGGTGAAACGGTCAGTCTGGAGGAAGCCCAGACTCTGGTCTGTGTCGGCAGAGGGCTGAATAAGAAGGAGGACCTGCCCCTTATTGAAGCGCTGGCGAAAGCCTTGAAGGCTGAGATAGGCGGTACTCGACCACTTACCCACGAATGGCAATGGTTATCCGAGGAGAGGGAGGTGGGTCTATCAGGTAAGAAGTGTAAACCCCGCCTCTACGTCTCCATCGGAATTTCCGGCCAGATTCAGCATACGGTGGGGATTCGCGATGCCAAAATTATCGTAGCCATCAATAAAGACAAGAACGCCCCCATATTTGACATAACTGACTACGGGATAGTGGGAGACCTTTATCAGGTATTACCCAAGCTCACCGAGAAAATCCAGAGCGCCTCGTAGGCTGTTTAGCCCGGGTCATTTAGAGAGGGCAGGGGATGAATCCCCTGCCCTCTCTTGCTGTCGGGGGCACACTCTAGCTAATCAACGGACTTGAACAGCCGGGTAAGCCCGCCCGGCGTTCTCGGCTTATAGATGCGGACGGCATTACCACCAGCCGCTCTTACTTATATTTTTTCTCTGACCAGTGTCTTTCCCCCGGTGCACCCTTAAATTGTGGTGCTCTCTTCTCGATGAAAGACATTACTCCTTCTTTCATGTCGTCACGAAATTGGGTCATCAGTATCTCATCGGCTTGCATTTCAGCCCGCCCGACGGCTTCTATGCTCATCGAAAGGCCTTCATTCACCAGCCTCTTAATCAAACTTATTGCCTTGGCCGGGCCCCGGGCGAGCTTTTCGGCAAATTCCTTTACCCTCTCCTCAAATTCATCGGCGGGATAGACGTGGTTCACCAGTCCCCACTCCTGGGCTTGCCGGGCATCAATAAGCTCGCCCAGCATCAGCATTTCCTTGGCCCGGTGTGGACCTATAAGCCGCGGTAGCAACCATTGCCCGTAGCCGGAAGAGACGAACCCTCTCCTGATGAAGAATTCACCGAAAGAGGCATTCTCGGAAGCCAATATTATGTCGCTCTCCAGCACAATGCTTAAGCCCCCGCCGACTGCCACACCATTAACGGCGGCTATCACCGGCTTGGGTAAATCCCATAACTCAAGACCAATCTCCCAGGGTGACCCGCTGGGAGCGCCCTCCTCTCCTCTGGGTCCACCTCTAAATTCCCCCCGGACCGCTTGAGCCTGTTCGCGCACATCCCTCCCGGCGGCAAAGCCGCGCCCTTTCCCGGTTACCACCATCACTCTCACTTCGTCATCGTAGCGTACCTGTCTAATTGCCCGGTGGAATTCTACGTGTAACGCCTGGCTTAATGCGTTCAGCACCTCAGGACGGTTAAAAATTACCCAGGCTACGCCATTCTCTTTTTTGAAAATTAGGTCTTTATATTCGTATGCCATGCTATTCCCTTCTTTCCTCTAATTAAATTTCTTTAAAAAGTTCTGCTTAACTTTGCCTCTCTCACCTCCTTGTCTGATGTGGTGGACATGCAAACGCTATCAACCTGAGTGTAATTCGTCCTTTTGGTAGATAGCTATGTTAACATTTCCCTCCCGGGTTTTCAATGAATATCCAGAGGGGGTTAAAGAGGGGTGCTCGCCCTTCTTCAAAAACTTCCCCCTCTCCTTTTAAGGAACTGGTTACTGGAGAGTTGCCCGGCAGGTTTGACAAGCTAATGTAGTTCCTGTTACAGTATTTAACCAGATAAATTATGGAAGAGAAGATTATCGTATTTGACCCGGTTCTATGCACCGGGTGTATGCGTTGCATGACCACCTGTTCCACCTATAATGTTGGTGCGACAAGCCTATCCAAATCCCGCATTCATATTGTGAGACACGAGGGGCACGCTATTACTAGGATAGATGAAGAGGATGAGCTCATCTTTGAAGCTCTTACCTGTCGGCAGTGTGATAAGCCATATTGCCTGTATTTCTGTCCGGTGCAGGCTATTGAGAAAAACAGGGACACAGGAGCCATAACCATCAACTACGATAGATGCATCGGTTGCCGGATGTGTATGGTCGGCTGCCCTTTTGGTGCGGTTCTCTACGATGCCGGCAGAAAACGGGTTATGAAATGCGAGTTCTGCGGTGGAGACCCGCAGTGTGTGAAGTTTTGTCCCACCGGTGCCCTACAGTTCCTGCCCAAAGGTCTTGCCCAGATACCCAAAATAGACCGCCTGGCTAGAAAAATAATTGAGCTTCGGCCGAGAGCCACCGAAGAAATCCCTGCTGGAGAGAGGAAAAATGTCAGTCCCTAAGGGATATGCGGGAAATGTAGCCCTAATAGATTTGGGAAAGCAGGAAGCGCAGGTATTGCCTACTGAGAAGTTCTGGAGGGACTACCGTATTGACCCCAGGCTCTGGCTGGGGGGTGACGGTTTTATCACCAAGGTTCTCTGGCAGGATTTCCCCATGGCGATAGACCCCCTCAGTCCGGAAAATGAAATCATCATTGCTACCGGTCCGTGGACGGCTACCGCCGCCCCTCAGGCAGGACGAGCCATGCTGGGCTGCGTCAGCCCCGAGACCGGCGGCTTTTCTTCAGGGGCGTTCGGGTGGTACTTCCCCGCAGCTGTTAAGTATGCCGGGTTTGATATGGTGATTATCCGGGGTAAGGCCAAAGAGCCGGTTTATATTTTCATTGATGACAGGGACATAACATTCCATGACGCTTCTCACATCTGGGGGAAGGAGACCGGCGAAACGGTCAAAATGATTAGGGAGGAGTTGGGCGAGCGCTACGAGAGCGAAATCCGTGTTTTAAGTATTTCCACCGCCGGGGAGAACTTGGTCAAGTATGCGGCACCGTGTGCTGATGGTACTTCCTGCCCCGGGCGGTCGGGCGGTGGTGCCGTCATGGGGTCAAAGAACCTCAAGGCAATCGCCGCTCGGGGCACAGGCGAAATCTCAGTATATGACTCTCGTGGGCTGCTGGAGTCCTCTTATAACGCCGTCAAATTCTTCCTCGAAGAGGAACCAACCATAAAGCTATGGCAGGAGCAGGGGAGCTCCACAAGTATGTCAACGACCACTAACTGGCCGCTCCACGGAGGGATGCTGGCGGAAAACCGCAAAGCGGCTGACTATCCTCACCTGAAGAATGCGGGGTGCCTTAACTGTTTCGCACCCTGTTACCACTGGCTTCAAATCAAAGAGGGGAAATACGCCGGACTGAGGCAGCTCGGCGGTCATATGACCTTCCTTACCACCGCTCTGCGCAATCTTGACATTAAAGAGTTTAATGACTGGATCTACTACGAGCGGTTGATGCAAGAGCTTGGTATAGACCCTGCCTCGTTTTCTATGGCTTTTTCTTTTGCTGTTGACCTATTTGACAAGGGGTTTCTCAAGACTGGCGATACTGATGGTCTGACGCTGAGACGTGGTGACGCCGACTTAATATGGGAGGTAGCACGGAAAGTAGCCCACCGTGATGGAAAGCTGGGCAACCTATTAGCTGACGGCGTGGCTGAGATGGGCAGAAAATTTGGTTCTGAAGCAGAAGCAATTATGCCCCAGACAGTGAAGGGTAAACCCTCCATACAGCGGGATTCAAAGCTTCAGGCATTAATCTGGTCTTTTGGCGCCCTGACCAACCCGCGGGGAGGCGATTGGCTCCGCCTCCACAATGTCTGGGAGCTGGCTTTCCTGCCCGAAAACAGAGATACCTATCCCAAGTACATCGGTAAAAGCAACCTTGAAATGTACCAGAGATGTGTAGAATTGCTGGATATGCCCGATGACTTGAAGAAGGAAATATTCGGCGACCCTCCTAAAGTTGACGCCGATTGGGTGAGAGGCACCAGGGGGAAGGCCCGGTTCTCGGTATGGTCGGAGGACTTTGTCTCACTCTTCAACACGCTGGTAACCTGTATGTTTGGTGCTGCCACCCAGTTTATGATGGTAGGCTTTGGTCCCACAACTTATGCCGAGATCCTAAACAAGATTACCGGCTGGGATGTAACCTATGAAGAGCTGATGAAGGTGGGGGAGAGGGTTTTTAACCTGCAGCGGGTATTCAACTACAGATTAAAGGGGTGGGACTACCGGGATGACAGGTTTGCTGACCGGCTATCCTACGAGCCAGGAACAATTGGCATATATCGAGGGAAATTAGTGCCCTGGGATGCCGTCCTGAAGGAATACTATTCAATTCGAGGCTGGTCAAGCGATGGGATTCCCACGAGGACCAAAATAAGTGAATTAAAATTAGACGACGTCGTTGAGGCAGTAAAACTACCAGACTAAGCAAAATTCCGGACGACTAACTTGAATAACAAAGGAGGACGAGTGAGATGGAAAGGTTCCAAAAATTGCTGGAAGACCCTCACAAATACGCTAAAGAATGGAAAGCGAAGACCGGCGGTAAGGTAATAGGCTACTTTTCCCACTACTTCCCTGAAGAGATTGTTTATGCAGCGGGAGTCCTTCCGGTCAGCATCTTTAGCCAGCCTGACATTGAGGGTATAGCACAGCGGTATTTATATGGCGCTTTTTGCCCGTATACACTGGGCATCCTGGCACAGGGATTGAAGGGTAACTATGATTATCTTGACGGAATTGCCCACGCTGAGAGTTGTATGCCAATACGTGGGGCGGTGGCTAACTGGTGGGACCTGTTGCCCACTCCTTACAAGTACTACATAGCGATGCCTTCCCAACTGGATGAGCCTAGCGCGAAGAATATGCTGTATTCGGAACTAATGTCTTTCAAGAAAAGCGTAGAAAAGTGGACAGGAAAGACTATCACTGATGAAGCTCTTGACCATGCTATAGAAGTCTACAATACCAACCGTACCTTGATGCGACAGGTATACGAACTCCGGCGGATTGATAACCCACCCGTTTCCGGGACAGAAGCCCTGGCTATGGTGCTATCCAGCCAGATAATGGATAAAGAGGAACATAACAAACTCCTTAAGGATGCCATTAGCAAGCTGTCCCGGCGAAACTTAAAGCATACGGGTCCACGGTTGATGCTATTAGGTAGCGAAATAAGTGACACCAGGCTGGTAAGTTTGATAGAATCATTAGGGGCGACTGTTGTTATTGATAGGGTCTGTAACGGTAGTAACTATTTCTGGAACAATGTCATTCCCCAGCATGACCGGATACTTGCCCTTACCTTCAGATATCTGGACAAGCCCCGCCACCCGGTGAAGGACGAATCATTCCGGCGTAGAGTAAATGAAATTGTGGCAACGGCTATAGACTACAATGTCCAGGGAGTTGTCTATGCCATAGAGAGGTTCTGCTTGCCACACCAGCAGGACCGTCCTCCTATTGTGAAGACGTTCAAGCAAAGGCTTATCCCATTCCATGAAATCGAATATGATGGTACTATCCCTATGGGGGAATTTCAGACTCGTATTGAAGCCTTTGTTGAGTCAATAAAAGTACCAATAAAGGTAACGGTATAACGGGGAGGATTTCTAAAACCCGGAGAGAAATTTTAGAGGAGGTGTACAGATGGTGTTAGTACAAAAACCTGAAAGGAGATGGGAGACAAGACCTCTTCAATTCTGGGCAAAGGCTAAGGAGTTAAGGGCCAAGTTCTATCAGACCGAGCAGGAAGCCAAGAAACAAAAGGTATTTCTTATTGGAGGTGGGGATGGTCCTCAGCAGGGGCTGGGTCCTGGTTTTGGTAATCTCCACTTCGTACATCCTCATCCTGAAGCCGCCAGTATAGCGAATGTGGGTGACGCTTACTCCAGGCAGTGCCGGGGGGCGACCGAGGCTTATGGCTATGGGCGTAATCTTTGTGGTTACCAGTTGGATTATATCGGTGCCCTGCTAACTAACCGTCACTTCTCGGGTGGGGAGATGCCCCGGCGAGACCTGGTGTGTCAGGGCAATGACCTCTGTGCTATGTTCCCCAAGCTCGGTCAGCTAGAAGCCGAGTTCTGGGGCGTTCCGGACCACCACACGGATGCTACGGGGTATTATGGTGAATGGGACGAAGAAAGAGCCAAAGCAGCAACGCAGTATATGATTGACCAGTATATCGGGACGATAGAGTGGCTGGAGAAGGCTACCGGTACAAAGTTCAACGTAGAGGCTCAGGTCGAGTACATGAAAAGACAGCGACGTATGCAGGCGCTACGGGGAGAAGTGATTGAGATGCTGACCCATATCCCGTGCCCTCTGGACCAAAAGTCAGCATACTCCGTTCTTGTCCTCGGCAGTCTGGTAGGTAGTGACCCGGAAGAGACAGAAAAGTTGTGGGAAATGATAAGAGACGAGATAAAATGGCGGGTGGAGAATAACATCGCCGGTGTGGCTACTGAGAGATACCGCTGGACAGAGAATGAGCCACCACCGTGGTTTTTCCTCAAGTACTACCGGTATATGGAGCAGTATGGCGCTGTCTGTATCCAGACCTTTTACCACGGAGTGCGTTTGGAGGAGCAACCTGATGGTAGCTGGAAAGCACCTAAGGTTCCTTTAGAACCGGAAGTAGAGATTAAGACTGTAGAGGATTTTGTCCGAGCTCAGGTTGAGACGATGAGGATGGGTGGCAGACGTCGTAGCGGCTGGGCAGGACATGGTCCGCTGCCTGAGGATTACTATCAGAACCTAATGTATGCCGTCAGGGCTTTCAAATGTGATGGGGTAATCCTCCCGCTTCACCGGGCTGGTATCGGCTGTGTCTTCAGTATGAAAGCAGCGGCCATGAAGCTGATGGAGCAGGGAATACCGGTTATGCACTATGAGACATCTCACCCCGGAGACAGGACCGATTTTGATGAGAACCGGCTGCTTGACCAGCTTGATACCTTCATGGAGACCCAGGGGCTGAGGAAGCTTGAAGACTAGACCCGAGGCTGGAGATAATACTTAGGGCACCGCTAGATGATGCGGTGCCTTGGGTATCAGGACGGTATTAACCAAGAGGCTGATTATCACCCGGCGGATTCTCTAGATTGCCTTCCGGGCAATCTCGGCGACGTCGTAAATTTGAATCTGCTGTCCGCATTCTCTAGCAGCGTCTTTGAAGTTCCTTTCACACCAGGGACAGCTGGTGACCAGCGCCGTAGCTCCAGTAGCCTTTGCCTCTTTCAGCCTTTCGTTAGCTGTCCATAGGGCCAGTTCGGGGTTTGCCTGGCTTACCCCAGCGCCAGCCCCACAACACCACGCATTTTCTCTGGTGCGCTCCATCTCTACCAGCTCTATCCCCGGTATGCTCCTGAGTATGTTTCGCGGAGGCTCGTACACACCAGCTTGAGAGAGATGCCGCCCCAGATGGCAGGGGTCGTGATAGGTGACCTTCATCGGGACCTTTCTTTTGAACTTGATGCTGCCCTCATTTACGAGCTGGTCAAGATACTCCACCATGTGGAGCACCTCGAACCTCATTTCAATATTGACCCTGGGGTAGAGTGTTTTGAAGGTGCTGTAACCATCGGAGCAGGAAGTTACTACCTTGCTCACGCCCAGGGAATTGAAAGTTTCCACACAGTGCTGAGCATATTTGGTGAATTCACCAAGATAGCCTATCTCGTAAGCGCGCCCCCCGCAGCAGGCTTCTTCCATGCCCATAATGCCCACATCCACGCCCGCCGCCCTCATCAGGCTTATCGCACTTCTGGGCACTTCCCAGAGCTCGGGGTCAAATGAGAGCATACACCCGGCATGATAGAGGATGTCCACTTTATCCTGAGTGGCATATTTTACTCCCCGGTCCTTAGCCCAGTCCCCCCTTTCTGACTTGGGTTTACCGAACACATTGTCGTCCTTTCTCAAGCCATAATACATCACCATATAGGCGGGATTTAGGAGCCCCTGTGTCACCGCTTCGGTACGAAGGGTCCGGACAATCTCAAAAATGTGCTGGTGATGATAGACGCCGCACTGCTGTTCACAGGAAAGGCAGCCGGTGCAGGCGTAAATTCTCTCCCGTATTTCGTCATCAGCCAGGGACAGTATCCCTTTAGAAACCGCTCTGGCAATGGATACCTGTCCCGAAGGGAAGTAGGACTCAAGCTGGAACCTTTCTCCAGCAGGACAGGCGGGAATAAATAAATTAAGGACGTCCTTACAGGTGCCACAGCGCGTGCATCCATAGAGCCATTCTTTCACATCGTCAAGACCCACTATTTCCTCCTTCATCTAATTTGAATGCCAGCTACTCCTGGGGCGCACCCCACCGCCCAGGGTTAAGGATATTATTAGGGTCAAGCATCTGTTTAATCCTTCGATGCAGTTTCACCCAGTTGGGGTCAGCCCGTTCTTCCAGCTTTCTTATTGCCCAGACAGGCGTCTTATAAGGAATAAAACCCGTATCCAAAACCAACTCAAGCTGTTCTGCGCATAGGGCTTCTACCCTCTTTACGGTCTCGGGGTCTTCTTTGTCATAAGGCAGCATCCACCTCAGACCGACGAAGTGCCCCTCATTCATCACCCGGGTATAGCAACTCCGGGTAATATTGTATTTGTCCTGAAGCTCACAGCCCTTCTTGGCGGTCTCAAGCCAGCGGCTCATCGGGCCATAGGTGCCCACCCAGGTAAGCCCTCCTCCCCCGCTCAGCACGGGTAGGGCCTGCATCGGGAAACCAGCATAGGCACCAGGTGAACGCCGGGGTTCAATTGGCTTAATACCTTTAAGCTCCTCGTTGACCACTTCTTCAATGACTTTCATTTTGGCGTCGAGCTCATCTTTGGTATTACCCGAAATCTCCACCGATACATTGAATTCGGGCTCATCGGGACGGCGAGGTTGTGCGGGATAAATGGACGCCTTCTTATGCTCCATAGCCGTCTGCGAAACCCTGCCCAGGGCATAGGAGGTGCCGATAATATCGTCAGGAATCCGAGTTCGCGATAGTACCCGCAGCAGCTCGTAGGCACTTTCCATGTCCATCAACTGAAAGTGCAGCCCACCGGTATGTTTTGGCTTGGGCCAGAGGCTCACTGCCATCTTGGTGATGATGCCGGTTGTGCCCTGCCAGCCCAGAAAGAGACCAGCCAGTTCGGGGAAAGGGACAATTGCCTGCCACGTTTTACTGACTGCGCAGGAGCCGATTCTCACTAGCTCCGCCGTGGGCAGGACTACTTCCAGTCCGCTGACCCAGTGTGAGGCTGCCCCATATCTGAATGATAGATTATCCAGCCCCTGCACGAGGGCGTTAGTCATAACACCGGTGGAAGGTGGTGAAAAGGCATAGGTATACATGAGATTGGGGTGGTGCTTCTCAAGGTAGGCTTTCATGTGTCCAAAGGTTACCCCGGGTTCGACTACGGCGTACATATCAATATCATTCACTTCGATGATGCGGTCCATCCTTTTCAGGTCAAGTACTATGCCGCCCTTAAGGGGGATAGTCAGCCCCCCGATATTGCCTCCGGCAACGTAGGGAGTAACCGGTACCTTCTCTTTGTTGGCGAGACGGACAATCGCCTGCACCTCCTCCAACGACTTCGGCAGGACTACAATATCGGGCCAGCTCGGCTCAGCCTGTGTCATGTCGTACGAGTAGATATAAAGGTCTGCCTGATTGGTGGAAACAAACTCGCTCCCCACAATCTTAGCTAGCTCTTCTGCAACCCCGCTTTTGACCGATGCTTCTAGCATTTCTCTAACCTCCCTCTTGTTCGATAGCTCGTTTGATGGGCTTCTTCCATTTACACTGGTTACACTGGGTATTATTTAGCCGGTTCTCCCTTGTTGTCTACATCGGGACGGGGGTCTACCTGCGCTTAAATAGTTCCTGGGACGGCTTTTCGCCCAGAGAAACGAGCTAATGCTCAAAGGGAACGGGGATGAGAATCCCCGTTCCCTTTGAGTTTGCTACCCTAGTAGCCCATGGACTTCTTCAGCGCCTGGTCTACCCAGATGTAGTAAAGGTGCAGTTGCTGGTCGTCACAACCGATGCTCCATTCACCTGAGTAGTTCTGCACCCAGGGCCACCACATGCGGTAAACCCGTGGGACTGGTAGCCATATTGCCACGCATTGCTCAAGAATGAAGGGCACGACGGCTTTCAGCGTTGCGGCGTATTTTGCGTCATCCTTGCAAACGTACTTTCGCTGCTCGTTGTAGGCTGCCCTGGTAACCGGGTGCTCATAGTAGCTGAAGCAGTCAAAGCTCTCTTTACGGGTATTATGCATATCGTAGGGGAAGGGCGCTGTGGGTGACATGGTATAGATACCTTCATCATAAGACCTTGAACGCCTCATGCCGGTGAAAATGCTTATTTCAATTGGCTGAATCTCCAGGGTAACATTGACCTTAGCGAAGTATTCTTTAATTAGAGCGAGAAAGTCTGCATCACCGGGAGCGCAGACTATCTTGCATTTGAAGCCATTGGGGTAGCCGGCTTCTTTCAGCAATTGCTTTGCCTTGGTCAGGCTCTCCGGAGTATAGTAAAACAGTTCCTGGACGCCGCATCTTGAGTCGGGAGTTGTTGGCTCCTTTGGCATCTCCTCAAGCGGAGTATAGAAAGGCTCCCACGCCTTGTCTGGTGGGTATATCGCGGCTTGCAGGTCGGCATATCCACGATAGTAATCTTTTATCAGCTCCTGTTTGTTTATCACCAGGGTCATTGCCTGCCGGACCCGCAGGTCGTGCCAGGGCAGCTCCGGCTTGTCAACCCGGAAATACAGGTGGTTAGCCGAACCGGGGACTGTAGTGTACTTTAAGCTGGGGCACTGCTTCATAAGCGTCTCCCCGTCTTCCCAGGTCAGGGTTGCGCCTAGCGAGTAATCAAGCTTGCCGGTGCGAAATGCCGCCAGTTGAGTAGATTTGTCGGTTATGACGAGACCGTTAAGCGTGTCTATATAGGGTAGCTGATTCTCCGGGTGGAGTGGGTCGTACTGCCAGTAGTTTGGGTTCTTCTTATAAGTCAGTTGACTGTTCGGGATGTAGTCCGTCAGTATATATGCTCCAGTCCCGCAGACATTACGCCAGTCCCTCATATCCCCGTAAGTATCAACTACCTCTTTGGGATAATGGTATAACCAGCTAGCAGTATAGATAACCTGTAACCCCTGTGACTGTGGGGGCACTTTAACCTGGAGGGTATACTTGTCAAGAGCAGTGGCAACAGGAGGGGGTTCCCCCGGGTCAAGTTTGGCCTTATGTGCCGTCGCTACGGCATCGGGTGACCACATGCGGTTGATGGTCCATGCCGCATCATAGGCGGTGAACTCCCGGCCATTTACCGGCGGCTTGTTCCACCAGTGGACTCCCTTTCGGATCTTGAATAGCAGGGTCTTATCATCGGGCATGCTCCAGCTTTCAGCCAACTGACCCGTCAACCGGCTGGAATAGCCGAGAAAACCGCCAATGCCAGCCTCTCCGGTTCCCTGAGGTGTCTGCTTCCAGTCTCCCATCAGCAACTCTTCGTTGCAGAGATAGAGCGTTGAACACTGCACCATAAAAATGTAATAGGGGTCAAACCCCATCGGGTCAGAAGCTATAAAAGTGAACGTTCCTCCATACTTCGGCACTTCTGGAGGCAGAAGCTCCTCCTTTTCCGCCACCTTTTCTTCCGCCACTTTCTCCTCCTCCGCGGTTACTACTGTTGCTTTACCTACTTCCATTTCTTTCGCCGCTTCTTTCGGGGCGCAGGAGGCTATCACCAGGGATAGCACCATCAGGCCGCTCACCAGTATCCAGGTAATCTTCTTCACTCTGCTTTAACCTCCTTTCTCAGTCTGGCTGTAGTCTCTTGCGATTTTGTAACTCTTATCTCATCGGTGCACCTCCTTTTTTTTTGTTGAATAGTCTAGTTTTTATTGTGGGGATTTGTCAAGTGAAGTTAATCCATTCGAACAGTCTGAGCAAATTATGACTTCAACTGCGCAATCTGGTCCATTACTATACGAATAGCCGGGCGCAAAGAGACTAAGTAACGAAAGTGCCGTCGCTCAACTGCCTGGTCACGTCAGCAATCTCGGCCATAGCTACATCATGGGTAGCCACCACTACACCCACATTCTCTCTGGACGCAATCTCCTTAAGCAGGGTAAAAATGGCTTTACCGGTAGCTAAATCCAGCTCGCCCGTGGGCTCATCAGCCAGAATAAGCGAAGGGCGGTGAACCAGTGCCCGGGCGATAGCCAGCCTTTGTTGTTCCCCGCCTGATAGTTCGTAGGGTCGATGACGAGCGCGGGCAGTCAGACCAACTAACTCAAGACATTCCTCGGTTCGCCGGTGTCGCTCCGTTCTGTCCCACTCACCGATGCGCAGGGGTAGCTCGACATTCTCATAGGCTGAAAGTAAAGGAAGTAACCCGAAGGACTGAAACACAAAGCCAATATGACGACGTCTCAGTTGTATTAATTCCCATTCCGTGAGCTTGGACAGGTCTTGACCCTGAAAATAGACGGTGCCGGAGGTAGGGCTGTCAAGTCCGGCCAGCAGGTTGAGGAGGGTGGTCTTTCCCGAGCCTGACCGTCCGGTTACCACCAGCAGCTGGCCAGAATGGACCTCCAGGTCGACATCATGGATGGCTCTTATTTTATCGGGACCCAAGCTGAATATCCTCTCCAATTTGTGAGCCGAGACCAGCGGCTCAGTCATCTCTGGTCCTCCCCTTGTTAACTTCCTCTGGCCAGATGGTGATATGGTCTTCAGCCAGAAGGACCCTCACTCGTCCTTTCAGTTTCAGTTTGTCTACATATTCCCGGGGAATCTGGAGGCGTCCGGCACCATCCAGGACGACAAACTCTTCAAAGACTTCTTGCCGCTCCGCCTGAAGCAACTTAGGTCCCCGGACGGCTTCCAGACTGGTTCTTCCGTCACGGATGGTCACCACTCGCTGAACCTTGCCGGTGATAGAGGTGTCATGAGTTACTATGACAATAGTAACCCCGTAAGTCTCATTTAAAGAGCGGAACACATCAAGAATACCTGACGCTGATTGACTGTCCAGTTCGCCGGTGGGTTCATCAGCCAGCAGGAGCGGCGGGTTATGAGCCAGCGCCACGGCGATAGCTACCCGCTGTTGCTCTCCACCCGATAAACGTTCCGGTCGATGGTGCATCCGACCTGCCAGTCCCACTGCCGCCAGCATTTCCTTTGCACGTTGTGCCCTCTTTTTTTGAGGCCACCCCAGCAGAGCGAGAGGCAGTTCCACGTTCTGAAACGCCGTAAGGTAGGGCACCAGGTTTCTCCCCGTCTGTTGCCAGACAAATCCCACGTCCCGCCGTCTATACTTGACTAGGTCACGGGGCTTCATCTTAAGTAAGTCTTTTCCCCCGACAATGACCTGCCCTGCCGTGGGAGTATCCAGCCCGCCAAGGATATTGAGCAGGGTGCTCTTACCACTGCCGCTAGCGCCGACGATAGCTACCAGCTCACCTTTCTTTACCCTAAGGTCCAGACCCCGCAGGGCTACTACCTCCAGGTCGGCTATCTTATAAATCTTGAACACGTCTTCACAGTTTATATAGTAGCTATCATCTTTAGAGCCAGCCATTTTTTAAACCTCACGCTTCCCCCATCCTTAACGTACGGTGGATAGCCACTCGGGAAAAGAATAGAATGACCAGAGAAATAGTAATGATGAATGCCATAGCCAAAATAGCATAGGCTATACCGATGGTGCCCCAATTAATGGTCAGGATAAAGGAAGGCACTACCCTTTGTCCCTGTTCCGTAAGCTGGAGGAAAGGCATCATCACGTAGCTGAGTCTCTCGCCGATGAGCGTACCTATCCCCAGGCCAGCCACAATAATAAAGATTTGCTCAAAACAGACCAGCCCGATTATCTGACGCAGGGAGAACCCCAGCGTCCTGAGGATAGCGAAATCCAGTTGCCGTGCTTGGGCAGAGAGATAAGAATACACCACAAACCCCAGACTGCTTATGAGAACCACGCCAAGGAAAGCAATCATCAACATCCCTCCCCACCCGGCTGCCGCCAGAGGGTCAGTTCTTAATTGTGATATCATCGCCTCCCTATCATAAAGTGTATGGGCACCGTACCTTCCTGCCCCAAGGACATTAAGTGTAGCCTGCCGTTGTTCTTTATCACCGGTAACTTTGAGCCACACCTCGTTGGGGTAAATGGGCGCAGCCAATTGCCGGTTTCTAATGCTGATCAGGCGGTCCAGATTGGCAATAAGGAACCCCTTCTGGGCAGGGTCAAGAGTTGGGAAATAGTCCACCACATCCTCGATTGACACCAGAATGAATTGCCCCGGCAGACGGACCTGAACCAGCCTGCCTACCGAGATTTTGGCGCTATCCAGCAGAGAGCGGCTAGCTATGACCACCAGAGGTCGGCTGTCCAGGTTAGGATAGACAGTCCTAGAAGTAACACCGCGAGCTGCCCAGCCGAAGCGTGCTGAAGTGTTGCCGCTATGGACCACAAGCATATTCTTGGCAAAGGTGTCCGTGGCTGCCGGTGCCCCTGAGAACGACGCGGACGCCTCTTCCGGTGAGACTGTCCATTCACTTACGTCTTCAAAGTCCTCGATTACCACCGGTTCGGAAGAGAAAGAACCCCGAACCTGAAGGTCATCAAAATAGACACCCTGTCGGCTACCAAATAATCCGGTCATTCCAATAGGTCTCACATAAAGGCAGACCAGGGTCACAGGGGAGGGAAGTGGTGCATCGGTTCCCGGAGCCGTGAGCTTTGCCTCCAGGTACTGCCAGCCCTCAGCCTGGGTTGTACCAATTAGACGGTCGACGTAGTGCCCCAGACCATCTTTGACCTTGGCATGGACTTCTACTTTGAGATTTCCCTCCTCGGGGTAAACCCAGATGCCAAGCGCTTCAGTTCCGTCGGGCAGCTCTAATCCCTCCTTAATGGGTGTGTCCTTGGTCAACAGATTCATGAGTTCTGGCAGTGGTTTATCGGCAAAGTCATCACGGTACCAGGCAATCTGACTCAAATTCTGGGGTTCCACAGCCAGTAAGGTCAATTCCGTCTGGGTAAACATGGTGCCTACCGTTCCGTTGCTGCGGTAGGCGATGTTAACACGTTCCACCCCCGGCACGCTTGAATACCGCTCGTATAGAGTGTCCTTTGATGCCGACTGGTCATTTAACTGCTCCAGACGCACATCGCCTCCTGAGGAGTACAGAGTTCGCTCATTGTAGTTGCGCTCCAGGGTGCCGAGAAAAGTAGCCGAAAACATCCCCACACTGGCAGCCATTATCAGCAGGAGAATCAGGCGGCCATAATGGACGGGGTTTCGCGCCATGTACCACAGACCGAGTACCACCGGTGCGTTTCCAACATATCGGCTGAGTCTTGTTGCCAGGCTAATAATGATGGGGAAGAGACGGAGAAAAACGATGGCTACAGCGAGCATAAAAAGCATCGGCGTTACCAGTAGCAAGGGGTCTACCCCCATCTCGCCGAACATTTTGATGGTAAGGAGCGTGCCACGCTCCCTTAATTCCCAGTAGAGTACCCCACCAAAGACCAAGGCCACCAGGTCCAGGTAAAAGCGCTGCCACAACGGTGCCGATGGTGGGCGGGCAGCCTGCTGTCGGTGGTGCACCACTCCACGGCGTGCTGCCTGAATGGCAGGCACCAGAAGAGCCAGCAGACAGAGTACTGCCGCCGTTATCGCCAGCACTAATACCGTGCCCGAGAACCTGATAGGGAGAAGCCCTCCCCCGGTCAGGGTTCTAAAGGCACCAGTCTTGCCTAACAGGCTGAAGACAAAGGCGCCAAGAAAGGGGCCCACGGCGGCACCGATGGCGCTGATTAACACGCCTTCCATAAAATAGATGCCGATGATATGCCAGGTGCTGGCACCCCGACTCCTAAATAGAGCGATTTCTCCTGATTCCCGCTCTATCAGCATGTTGGCCACCGTAATCAGGTAGTACAGGATAATAGCCACAATCTGGGAAACGATAAGGAAAAGGGGAATCTGGGTGTACATTAGTTTGCCCTGATACTCCGTAATGACACTAGCTAGAACGGTAAACAGTCCGGAGCGAGGCAAGCTTGACAGGAGCTGGCGCTCCATGCGCCGGATTGCGTTCTTGATAGTCTCGGCGTTTTGCGAGTTCACTTTATCGATATCTACATAATAGAACCAGTGATATGAGGCGGTCATACCGGGGAACATCTGCCCGACAGCCTCAAAAAGGGATTGTTCCGGGATGAAGATAGGAGCGACCCGCCCCTGGTCCAGTGGCACCGCGAATATATCAGTGTTAAGAAACCAAAATTCCTCGCTGGGGTCAATAGGTTCAATGATTGCCGTAATCTCAATGGTAACCTCGTTTGCGTACTCACCGTAGCCGCCGATGAAAACCAGCCGGTCGCCAACCCCAATACCAAAATTCTTTGCCGTCTCACTGCCAATCATCCCCTCGATGTAGAAACCCGGGTCTTCCAGTTCCTCTCGGGTGGGACTGTAAGGAGCAGGCTCAGCATAGTGTCCCTCTAGCACTTTTATGTGTTTTTCCAGATTGGTGAAGACATGAAAGTGACCTGTGGGCTGGTCCGAACCACCCGGGGTAGGGCGGTCAGTATAGTACGCGTAGAAGGTCTGGCTCTTTAGCCACCTCTCTTGCTGGCGAATGATCGACTTAATGTTTTGTGATATTAGCTGGTCAACGATTCCCTGCGCTGTATCGTATTCCTGACGAGTGACGAAATAGTTTGGGGCATATATGTCCAGGTCAAGTAGCTCGGTTCGCTTGGTACGGAGGGCGTGTTTCAGTCCTAAATCGTTTATGGCATTGGAGTATAAAGGAGCGCTGGAGAGAAGGGCAACGGCGACAACCGCCCCTGCCACCACGGTCGAGAGAAGGCGCCAGTTAGCCAGGCTTCTTCTAAGGGCGATCTGCCAGGCAGAGAGAAAGAGCGACATTGCGACGATAACTATATCGTATGGAAAAAGTAAAGTCAATAGTTTATAGGGTTCTACTTGGTAACGGTTGATTTTGTTGTCATTTCTGTTCATAATGTTCTGTTCATAATGTAGTCCGTGTGAGTTATCCAGTGAATGCCGACTTTCACATCCCATACGGTGACTCTTTTTTAAGGTTTCGCATTCCAGCGGGAAACGTTTCTTTTGTTCTGGAGAAACGTCAACTCAATGGTATTGAGAATGAACAGGAAGCTATCACCCGGAGCCTCAGACTGCCAATAGGATGCCCGCCGCTCAATGAACGTATCAATAAGAATGACCGTGTTGTCGTAATAGTTACGGATAATACGAGAGCCTGTCCTGATGACAGGCTGCTTCCTCCCATATTGACTGAACTGGAACAGAAGGTCCCTAGAGACAACATCACCATAATAATCGCCCTTGGCCTGCACCCTCCTTTGCAGAAAGAAGCCCTAATCAAAAAACTTGGTAATTATATTGTTGAAAACTACCGGGTACTCAATCACGATGTTAACGATACGGTGTACCTAGGCACAACCTCCAGGGGTACTCCTGTTGAAATAAACAGGCGGGTAATCGAAGCCGATTTTCGCATCAGTACCGGGTTGATTGAGCCGCACTTCTTTGCCGGTTTTTCCGGGGGGAGAAAGAGCATCGCGCCCGGGGTGTTCAGCGTCAGGTCGGCATATAAAAATCATGGGTACAAAATGATTGAGCATCCATTGGCCAGAGCGGGCATCCTTAAGGGGAACCCGATACATGAAGATATGGTGGAACAAGCAAGGATGGCTAAACTCAATTTCATCGTAAATGTACTCTTGAACAGGAGGAGAGAGATTACCCATGTCGTGGCTGGAGATTTCGTTCAAGCCCATGAGAAGGGGTGTGAGATGGAGAAAGAAATTGCCGGGGTTAAAGTAGACCACAAAGTTGATATCACGATTACCTCAAATGGCGGCGCTCCTCTGGACCTAGACCTGTATCAGACCTGCAAAGGGATAGATACTGCCTCACAGATAACCCGGGATGGAGGGATTATCATCATAGCTTCTTCCTGTACCGCAGGTGTAGGACCAGGAGAGTTCTTGGGTCTACATAAATCCGCTCATTCTCCCGGGGAAGTGCTGGAGAAAATCAGGCGTGAAGAGCCAATCGGTGTTCAATGGCAAAACCAGATTCTGGCGCGTGCTCAGTTAAGGAACGATGTCTACCTGGTATCAGGCCTTGAAGACAGTGTGGTTCGGGATATGATGATGGTGCCGGTTCCTACTATTGAAGAAGGTCTCGAAAAGGCTTTTCAGGTCTTGGGCAGGGATGCTGAAGTGGCCATCATTCCGGAGGGGCCTTTGGTGCTTCCGATACTGGATGAGTAAGAATGGCGCTCTATAGAAGATTTGGCACGCCTTACCGTTCTATTATACAATTCATGTAATTGAAATTGTGGAAGGAGGTAAGGATGAACGTATTGGTTATCGGCGGGAGTGGCCTGTTTGGCCGCAAGACGATTGTCCACTTGCTTCAAGACCCGGAAGTGTCCAGCGTTACCTCAATGGACTTGGCTCCACCAAACGAATGGTTTCTGAAGACCATCGACGAGTATAAGGACAAGTTCCACTTCGTCCGTGGAGACGTTTCCCAGCTCGAAGATATCCTGAACGCCATGAAGCTGCACTCTATCGACAGGGTGGTCAACTGGGCTTTTATTATGGGCATGGAGGTTAACACCAACCCTCGACTCAGCACCAAGGTGAATGCACTGGGTATGTGTAATGCCTTTGAGGCAGCCCGTCTTATGGGGGCAAACCGTGTGGTCTATGCCAGTTCCGAAACGGTGTATGGACCGCAGGAGATGTACGGGGATCGGGAGGTAACCGAGGATGACCAGTTATACCCCAGCCATTCCTACGCGATATGCAAGCGTTTTGCCGAGATACTGGCCGAGCAGTATAGTCAGCAATACGGCATGAGCATCACTGGTGTACGTCCGACTATTGGCTATGGTCATGGCGGACGGTCACCAGCACAATATTGGTCGGATATGCCCTCAATGGTAGCTCTAGGTAAACCATACTATTTTCCGATGGATGGCAAGGCTCTGTCTTCCCTCGTAGCCGCTGATGACCTGGGTGAATTTACCAGAATCCTGATAAAAGCCACGTCATCTCCCCACCCGGTATACAATGTCGGCGGCCCCCCTACCAGCATGAGAGATTTAGCTGAGGTAGTGCGTAAATACATACCAGACGCCAAGATAGAATTCGGCACCCAGGCTCCACCATTTGGAGGGAGGGGCGGGCTACCGTGGAGGGTGAGCATGGCGAGAGCCAAGGAGGACTTCGGCTTCTCCTGTATGCCAATTGAGAAAGCGGTGTTAATACATATCAATGATGCCAGGCTAGAAGCGGGGCTGCCCCCCATAACAGGTTAGCAGATTGCGAGTAATAGTAAGGGAAGGGCAAATACCGCGTTCCCCATAGAGCCCTTGTTTTTGTGGAGTGAAAAGCCCTTCCCTTACTCGTTTTTGCTTAGCGGCTTCGCTTCCTGGACTTCAGGCTGTCCCTTTTAGCGATACATTCCTTGACTGATACTGCCAAATCTTCAGCACCGAGGGCAAAGTGGATCTTAAGGTCATCCCTCTCGGGAGTGATTTGACCAGACTGGCTGAACTCGTCTTCTATGCCAACTCTTACCAGCGATGCCGGCATATTCTCAGCCAGAACTGCGGCCACACCTTCACCCAGACCACCAATTATGCTGCCATTTTCGGCGGTAACGATGGCCCCGGTCTCCTCAGCTGCTTTGATTATCGCCTCCTCATCCAGTGGCTTAAGTGTGCTCATATTGATTATGCCTACATCGAGTCCGTCTTTCTCCAGAAGGTCTATAGCTCTTATTGCTTCTGTCACCATATAGCCTGTGGCAATGATGGTGGCATCCTTGCCATCCTTTATGGCATAGGCCTTGCCGATATCAAATGGGTAGTCTTCAGTAAATATGCTCATCATAGGTGGGCTCATCTCCTGCCTGTAGAATACCGGTCCGATGTAGTCAGCCATGGCAATAATTGCTTTTGCGCTCTCAACAGCGTCCGCCGGGTTCAGGATGACCAGATTAGGCATGACACGTGTCATACCTATTCCTTCAACGTGGTTGTGAGATATGCCTGTTTCTCCCCAAGCCCCCTCACGACCGAATATTTTCACATTGAAGCGGTCTACCAGAATGCTCTGCCTGATAGAGTTGTAAGCCCGACCGATGGCGGCGAAGACGAAGCTATTGAGAAACGGTACGAACCCTTCAGCGGCTAGTCCTGCCGCTACCACGGCGGCATTAGCCTCAGCGATGCCACATTCAATAATTCTCTCCGGCGCATTCTCTTTGAACCAGCCAATTGCCGGAAAGCCCATATCCGACAGCACCGCCACTACCTTATCATTTTTCTGCGCCACCTTTATCATGGCATCATTCATCGCCGTCATAGCGGCGGGGGATGGCGGACCAATCTTAACGTACTTGTTATACTTTGGCATATCTCTCTCTCCCTTCTTTAACCCCCCTGGCTATCCCCTCTCCTCTAGCCAGGTGGGTGTGTTCCTGCTCCCATAGGGGGATTCCGTGACCTTTCACGGTGTGGGCTATCAGGCATTTGGGCTTGCCATCACCGTAAAGGTTGCTGGCTAAGTCGAGTGCATCAACTAGCTCTCTCAGGTTATGACCGTCAATCTCCTTCACCCACCAGCCAAAGGCCTTGAACTTTTCATCAAGGGGGGCTAACGGCATTATCTCCTCGGTTGGTCCATCAAGGCTGAATTTGTTGTAGTCAATTATGGCTATTAGATTATCAAGCTTATACTTTGCCGCACACATGATAGCTTCCCATATCTGACCTTCATTGCATTCACCATCGCCGACAATGCAGTAAACCCGGTACATAGGGTTATACTTGACGAGGAATCTGGGCAAGAATTGCGGGAAAGGAGTAGGCGGCGGGTTCATTGCTGTTTTTATTTTTTCCGCTATAGCCATTCCCACCGCGAAGGAGAGACCCTGCCCCAGTGAACCGCCTGAATAATCAATCCCTGGGGTGCACCACCGGTCAGCATGCCCCTGAAATGGTGAGCGATAACAGTAGTAGGTATCAAGCGCTTCACTTGGGACATAGCCAATTTCCGGCAGGACTGCATAGATAGCCTCACAACAGTGCGCCTTGGACAGCACTACCCGGTCTCTTTCCGGCCAATCGGGGTTTCCATATTGAAGCTTGAGATGGTGGAAGTAAAGAGCGGTGACTATTTCGACTATTGACATTGTCCCGCCGCAATGACCCCCCTGGCTTGAATCAAATATGCGAAAAATGTTGTGACGGACTATGTTAGCCTTTTTCTCTAGTTCTTGTATTAACTTGTCGTCGTGTGCCATTTCTTGCGTCCTTTCTTTTCTATTTTTACTGTACTCAGGGATAGTTCATTGCCACACCGCGGGCAGGTATTTTTGTAAAAGCCCAGGACAGTTTCTTCCGATGGTATCGCCCGCATATAGAGACGCCGGTTTATCTCCTCACCATAATACAGCAGCATATTACATTTACCGCAAAGTATCTTTTCCGTCATATAACCTCACTTTTTGCTAGAATTTGTAAATCGGCTATATCGACCATCTCAAGTTATCTTGTTCGCAGCATTTACGGCTGAAGCATTATCTTTATCCCTTTGCCTGCCTTAAAGTCGGCAAACGCTTTGACTACATCCTTGAGTGGATAAACCGTGATAAGGGGCTTGAGGTTTAGCTTGGGCAGCATATGCAGAGCCCTGGGAAATGAATACGGAGATACCAGGATAGAGCGAATGGTTAATTCTTTTTGGTACATGTAGAAAGGCGGCACGCCAACCTCGGCATCCCTGGGATAGACCGCACACCAGACGATGGTGCCGCAATTTTCCGCCAGATAAATGAGCTGTCTAGCCACAGCAACCTTTCCGCTTGCCTCGAGACAGACATTGAAGCCCCTGCCGTCAGTTAGTTTTTTGGCGGCTTCCTCCAGGTTCTCGTTTACTGGGTCCACCACAACATCAGCGCCCAATTGCTTAGCCAGTTTCCTCTTCTCGGCAACTGGTTCAGAGACGAGAACCTTCGCTGCCCCAGACCTGATAGCCAGCTGGAGTAGCAGCATTCCAATTGTGCCAGCACCGGTAATAATTACGGCATCGCCTACCTTTACCTGAGCGATATCCATGGTATGAACAGCCACAGATACTGGCTCAAGCATGGCTCCAACATTCAGAGGGACGTCGTCCGGGAGCGGGAACACGGCACTTTCCTTATAGACAGCATACTCAGCCATTGCCCCTGAGGCGGGGGATATCCTTTCGCAGAAGTGCTCCATTTTGTTGGTGCAGTAATAGCAGGCGCCGCAGGAACTCCGGAAATTCATCGCTACCTTCTGTCCTATCCTGAAGTTTCCTTGGATGTCTTTGCCAATCTCTACGATTGTGCCTGAGGCTTCGTGTCCCACAATATTTGGCCCCGGCGCCAACTTCGGAGGTACAAACCTCCCTTCAACAATTTCAGGGTCGGTGCCGCATATTCCGCTGTAAGCTATTTTGACTTTTATCTGGTCGGGCGCGGTCTCTGGTTCGGGTACATCCTGCACTTCCAGGACGCCTATTTCTTTCAGCACGGCTGCTTTCACAGGCTGGTCTCCCTTGAGAATCATCGTCTATCTGTTACGGTTATAACACTCTAATCTCTGCTTCAGTAGGGCTTGTCTTTCATCCCCGCCACCCCGACCATCCCCTTAACGATAACTCTGATGATGGCAAACCAGCATAGATTATGAACCAGCGGTTATACTTTGTCAATAGCGGAGGTTGCTTATTGACTTATAGCGTTTTCTCTACTACAGTATAAGTGGGTCAAGTAAACCGGGTGACCGCTCGCCTCAGGCGGGAGGAAAGTCCGAACTCCACCGGGCAGGATGCTGGGTAATACCCAGGAGGGGCGACCCTACGGAAAGTGCCACAGAAACATACCGTCCTTCCCTTCAGGAAGGATAAGGGTGAAATGGTGAGGCAAGAGCTCACCAGCGGCTGGGTGACCAGCCGGCTGGGTAAACCCCATCTGGAGCAAGACCAAATAGGAGGACAAAAGGACGCCCGGCCTAGTCCCCGGGTTGGTCGCTTGACCCTTTCGGTAACGGAAGGGCTAGATAGATGGTCACCGTCCTTCCCTTTGGGGGAGGATACAGAATTCGGCTTACAGGTTTACTTGGCCCGCTTTCCCAACAGCTTCACGCTCTTTAGCCCCATTCAAGTCTTCCTGGATTAATAACCTGTAGAGCTTGCCCAAAACGCTTCAAGGGAGGATAAGTCCAATGCCAAGAACAATAAAATTAAAATCTATAATAGTAACCCTATTATTGGTGGTGAGCCTGGCGTTATCTTTTGGGTCTGGCTGTGCTCTGGGTGTTAGAAATCTCTCACATGCCGACCAGGGACTGAATGTAATAAATGAGGCATGGAATCTAATTTTTCAGGATTATGTGGCCAGGGAGAAGCTTGATGCCAGCGCCCTGAGTCAGGCAGCTATCAAGGGGATGGTAAAGGCACTGGATGACCCTTACAGTGCCTACCTGGATGCTTCCACCTACCAAAAGAGCCTGACCGACTTAGCCGGGAAGTATGAAGGTATCGGAGCTTATGTTGGAGTCAAGGATGAGCAGATAATGATTATTGCTCCTATCCCCGATTCACCAGCGGCTAAAGCAGGTATCAAGGCGGGTGATATCATATTGGAAATTGACGGCAGTTCTACTTCAGGGATGAGTTTGGAGGAGGCTGTTCTTCGCATCCACGGGCCAAAGGGGACGTCGGTCAGGCTACTTGTCCTTCATCAGGGTGAGACCGAGCCTGAAGAGGTCGAGATAGTCAGGTCTGAGATTAAGCTAGCCAGTGTCTACTTTGAGATGAGGGACGACATCGCTTACATCTACATCGCCCATTTTTCTGAGCGCACCAATGAAGAGCTATCCTCGGTGCTAAGGAATGTAACTGAGGAAGAAGCCACTGGCATTGTTCTTGACCTGCGTAGCGACCCGGGTGGCTCGTTTAATGCCGTGATTGATGTGGTTAGCCGCTTCTTAAGGAAGGGGGTAGTCCTTTATGTGGTAGATAATCAGGGGAATAAGACTCCTTTCCCGGTCAAGCCCGGGGGCATTACTACTGACCTGCCTATGGTTGTCTTAACCGACAACTATAGTGCCAGTGCCAGCGAGATACTGGCTGGGGCTTTGCAAGATTATCACCGAGCTACCATTGCCGGCACCAGAACCTACGGTAAGGGTAGTGTTAATACCCTCTACAAGCTTCAAGACGGTTCAGGTTTATACCTTACCACCGCTCGCTGGCTTACCCCTAACGGGCGTCTGATAGAGGGTGAAGGGATAAGCCCGGACTATGAGCTTGAGCTTGAGGGAGAGGAGGCTATTCTATGGGCGATAGACTACCTGAAAGGTAAGAAATAAATCGAAGAAGCAGGATACGCAGTCCCGCCCTACTTTTCGCCCTAACTAATTAATGGTTTTTTCGTTATACAGTGAAGGAAATTTTAGACAGGAGGCGAATAATGAAGAGGACAAGTAAGAGTGTACTAACGGTGATTACAGCTTTGTTCTTGGTGTTTACCGCCGCCTGTGCTCCGGCAGTTACTAAGGAAGAAAAGGCGGGGATGACAGAGGAAGAGAAGGTGGTTACTCCCACACCCACTATGGAATGGGGTACTATTGAAATCCGTGTTACCGACCCTCCACCGGCAGATGTAAAGAGTGCCGTTGTCCACTTCAACAGCGTCAAAGTCCACAAAGTTTCAGACAATACGAGTGAATCAGATAACATCAGCGGGTGGATAACTGTGATTGGAGAAGGCAGCTTTGACCTGATGGACGTCATCGGGGTAGAAAAAGTTCTCGGTAGTGCCAACGTTACCGCGGGAAGTTTTACCCAGATACGCATGGATGTAGCAAAGGTAAGCGGGGAAACGACTGATAATGTATCCTATACAGCGGCAGTTCCAAGCGGCGGGCTGAAAATTGTCAGACCCTTTAATGTTGGCGGTGGCATGACGACTATCCTCACCCTAGATTTCGATGGGGCAAAATCACTGGTCAGGACTGGTAGCGGTAAGTTTCTGTTCGAGCCTGTAGTAAAACTACTGATAGAGAAGGTAAGTGGGGCAGACGAAGAAGAAGTTGAGAAACCATGATTACAGGCGGGTTTCCTCCGGTTCAATCTTGCGAAGGTCTTCCTTGCTTGCCAGGCGGTCGATATAAAGTATTCCGTTGATATGGTCTATCTCGTGCTCCAGAGCCTGGGCAAGCAGCTCCTGCGCCTTAATCCTTACCTCTTTCCCGTTGCGGTCATACCCTTTGACCGTAACCGACTCCGCTCGCTTAATCTGCCCGATATAGCCCGGTATACTGAGGCAGCCCTCGTTGACCACGCGTTCCCCTTTCCTTCGCACTATCTGGGGATTGATTAGGGCGATGTCCTCCTGTTCTGGCAAGCCAATAACAATTACCTGCAGGGGGACTCCCACTTGAGGGGCGGCTAATCCCACTCCCGGAGCGGCATGCATCGTCTCAATCATATCGCTAATCAGCTTGTGAATTGACCCGTCGATATTTCTGACCCTTCTTGCTTTCTGCCGCAGTATCGGGTCCGGGGCAACACGAATGGGGAGAATTGCCATCTGACCTCCAGCAATTAATTGTATTCTCTACAGACCCACCGGGTCAATGTCTACTGTCCAGCCTTGGGGAATGGGTATTGATGAGAGAAAGGCAGCCGGGTCGGAGCCACGAAGCACGAGTTGCCAGCGGAACCTGCCCCGCAGTCGGTGAATAAATGCTGGTGCCGGTCCAATTATGCTGAGGTCGGCGAGCCCCTGTGAATCTATCTCCTCAGCGAGCAAGCGCTTCATTCTCTCTGCCTCTCTCTGGCAGAGGACATCATTGGTGTGGGTGTAAGTGAGGCTGGCTAGCTGGCTAAAGGGGGGGTTCTGAAGCTGACGGCGGTAGTCAATTTCCTTATTGTAAAAGAAGGCGTAGTCGTGTCTGGCTGCCGCCTGAATGGCATAGTGTTCTGGAGAATAGGTCTGAATGATCACCTGCCCCCCCAGAGGACCGCGCCCGGCTCTCCCCGCTACCTGACTCAGCAGCTGAAAGGTTCTCTCTCCCGCTCGAAAGTCAGGCAGGTTTAAAGCGGTATCGGCACTGACTACCCCCACTAGGGTGACCTGTGGTAAGTCCAGCCCTTTGGTAATCATCTGGGTGCCGATAAGAATATCAGCCTGATGGGTGCGGAACTTGTTAAGTATCTCCTGATGGGCGTGTTTCCCTCTGGTAGCATCGCTGTCCCACCGTAGCATTCGGGCACGGTAAAAGGTTTTTCTTGCTTCCTGCTCCAGCTTCTGGGTACCCACGCCCAGAAACTTTATCCGCTGGCACTGACATTTGGGACAAAGCTGAGGGACTGGCATCCGGTAGTTACACTGGTGACAGACCAGGAGCTCCTCAGCCAAATGATAGGTGAGGGGAACGTCGCAGCGGCGGCAGGCGAGCACAAGGCCACAATCGCGGCACTGAATAAAGGTAGCCGCCCCCCTTCGATTAAGAAATAGCATCACCTGCTCCCCGCCAGCCACGGCTTTAGTGATAGCCTGAGATAGAGAGCGGCTAAACAGGCTTCTGTTCCCGGCTTTAAGCTCTTCCCTTAAATCCACCACCTCAACCCGGGGCAGGGGTGAGCTTTCATTTGGGGTGACCCTCTCCGGGAGTTGAAGCAGATGATAATCCCCTTTCTGGGCGTGATAAAAGCTCTCCACATCAGGGGTAGCACTGCCCAGAACTACTACCGCACCAGTCAACTCCGCCAGCTTGATAGCTACCGCACGGGCATGGTAGCGCGGTGATTTATCCTGTTGTTTGTAGGTCCACTCATGTTCCTCATCAATTACGATGATGCCAAGGTCAGGTTGAGGAGCAAAAATAGCGCTTCGGGGACCAATAACCACATCTACCTCCCCGCTTTCTATTCGCTGCCACTCATCAAACCGCTCACCCAGCGATAACTGGCTGTGAAGGACAGCCACCCTCCCGGGAAAACGTGAGGCGAATCGCTCTATAGTCTGGGGAGTAAGGGCGATTTCTGGAACCAGAACAATGCCCCGTTTACCCAACCTCACCGCTTCAGCCAGAGCCTGCAAATACACCTCCGTTTTGCCGCTTCCAGTGACCCCGTGAAGTAGAAAAACCTTCGGTAGCCCTTTTGGTTCCTGCTTTAAGCCTTGGCTAATCGACCTTAAGGCTGATTGTTGCGCCGCAGTAAGGGTCAGGGGATAGGAAAGATTGATGGCTTGGGGGGAAAGGGGGTTGCGCCTCACTTCAACCTGCTCAACGGTGACCAAATTTTTCTGAACCAAAGCATCAACCGTGGCTTTATCGCACTTCGTCTCCCGTCTGGCTTCGGCCAGAGGCACCTGTTCGGACTGATTAGCCAAGAAATCGAGAAGAGCCGCCAGTTTTCTGGCCCCCTTTTTACGCAGATTGGTCACTTCTTGTTGAGCGTGGTCAATGCTTACCGCCAGGCTAAGGTAAGGCTCTACTTTTGGCTTGGCTTTAATCGGCTCGAGTTCATACTTTCTGGCGACCAGTCCTCGCCTTACCAGTTGGGCAACGGTACGTTGAGCCTTTTTCTTGCCTAAAGTCTTCTCCAGTTTTTTTAGGCTTACCTTGCCCCACTTCTGGACTAGTTCAAGGGCATGTCTTTGGTCCGGAGTGAGAGAGGATAAATCAAAGTCATCAGGGACTGGCAGGGTGGTGATGAAAGTGAGCGTCTTCCGCTCAAATCCCGGCGGTAACATTAAAGCTACGGCGTCAAAGAGGGGTGACAGATAGTGCTGGCTTATCCAGTAGGCTAGCGATATGTAGACCGGGGATAACACTGGTCTGGGGTCAATAATATCAGCTATTTCCCTGGTGTCCTCTACGGCGGGGTAATCGCTTAGCTCCAAAACGATGCCTTGCAGAAGCTTCTCACCAAAGGGAACCCATACCGCTTGCCCCACCTCAATGTTGAGACCCGGAGGTATAGCATAGCTGAATGTCCGACGCTGGGCTACGGGGGAATTGACACAGACCTCAGCATACCTCATCCTTAGCTCCCGCGAGGTAGCCTTTCCGTACTCTGTGAAACAGCCTGACCTGACCTACTCTTTTTTCTCTTCTTCCAGTTTCGGCTTAGGCTCTTCTTTCAGCTCTAACTCCGGCTCATGTTCTTGGTCTAACTCTTTGGGTTCTTTTAGCTTTTGGGCTTCTTCTTGTTCCCGTTCCAGCTCTTGCGCAGTTAGCCGTCTTTCCTTGAGGCGAGAGTTCCTGGCACTCAGTCCACGCAGGTAGTAGAGTTTGGCACGGCGCTTTTTCCCCCGCCGAAGTACCTCCACTCTTTCCAAACTTGGTGAATTTAGGAGAAAAGTGCGTTCCACGCCTACACCATAACTAACCCGCCGCACCGTGAAGCTGGAGCTGGGTCCGCGATGTCTTACCCTGATTATTACCCCTTGAAATACCTGGGTGCGCTCTTTATCCCCCTCTACAATTTTGGTGCTCACCCTTACTGTATCGCCAGAGGTAAGAGCCGGGATATTAGGATTTGGTTTGACTTCAACTAATGATGCTATATTCATTTGTCAGCACTCCGCATACATTATATATTAAACTGCTGTTTCTGCAACCCCTCCACAAACTGTTTTTCTGGCAAACTAAGATTGGCTTTGTCTAATAAGTCAGGACGGCGCTCAAAAGTACGGATAATTGCCTGCTTTCGGCGCCATTTAGCAATTTGAGCGTGATTCCCGGAAAGAAGAACTTCAGGTACCGCCCACCCTTTATACTCCGCAGGGCGTGTATATTGAGGGTACTCCAGTAGCCCCGTAGTATGAGAATCGTCCATCGCTGAGGCTGATGAACCAAGAACACCGGGCACCAGCCTGACCACGGCATCAACTACCACCATTGCCGCTAGTTCACCCCCGCTAAGCACATAATCACCGATGCTAATCTCATCAGTAACGATATGCTCACGTACCCGCTCATCAACCCCTTCATAATGACCACAAATAAGAACTAAATGACTGCGTCGGGATAGCTCCAGGGCAATCTGCTGGGAGAAGAGGCGACCCTGCGGGGTAAGCAAAATAATGGGTAACGAACCGCGCTCTTGCTCAGGATGAATGTCCGCTTTTACTGCTTCTACTGCCTCAAAAATGGGTTCAGGCTTCAGTACCATGCCGGCACCACCACCATAAGGATAGTCATCAACGGTGCGGTGTTTATCATGGGTATAGTCCCGTATGTTACGAACGGTAATTTCTACAAGCTTGCGGTCAATAGCTCGTTTGAAAATACCAGAGCTAAGCGGGCTCTCAAACATCTGGGGAAATAAGGTCAAAATATAGATCCGCATTTTTCTTATTCTAACATAGACGGAGACCACTGAGAAAGTACGTAGCCTTTTCCAAAGTAAAATTGAAGAATTTGTAAAAGATTTATGTAAAAGGGCTGTTAGGAATTTTTGAAAATTAGACTGTCTACAGCTATCTAATTTTTCAAAATTGGACCCTTGGGAACTCGTTTAGCGGATAGGTAACCGACTTTACCATCCGGTTCTCCCACCAGATTCGC